>Ga0209403_10000125_pt1 | contig 118781 bp, 106 predicted proteins | sample ArcticOcean_MG_C_8_FD_187440 | JGI IMG/M metagenome (GOLD analysis project Ga0209403, IMG submission 187440) | Marine microbial communities from western Arctic Ocean - ArcticOcean_MG_CB11_86 (SPAdes) (version 2) | ecosystem: Environmental > Aquatic > Marine > Oceanic | place: Arctic Ocean...
TAGCCATCTTCGACCTTGATGGGATCGATGGCGATTTCGTTGCTGACCGCTTCGAAATTTACGAAGTATTCCGTGATCAGGAAATTGGGCATGCCCGCCGTGGCCTGAACCGTTGCCGCCAGGCCAACGGTCGTGCTGTTGTAGTTATGTGGAGAGACCGCCACGTGATAGGCCTCGGCCATTGCAGCGATTTCTCTTAGTTCAAGAATACCCCCGCAGTTGCAGACGTCAGGATTGATGATGTCCGCTGCCCGTTTCTCGAATACGTCCCGGAATTCGTTCTTTGTGTATAGTTCCTCCCCCGTAACCACCGGAATGCGGATTTTAGAACGGGCCTCAGCCAGCGCATTCAGATCCCTTGAGGACACCGGTTCTTCATACCAGAATGGGTCGAGGTGTTCCATCAACCGGGCAACACGAACAGCGTGTGCTGGCGACAGCCGTCGATGTACTTCTACCAGAATGTCCACATCGGGTCCAACCGCATCTCGGACAGCCGCCACACGGTCGACCGCTTCCTGCTCATCTTTCCTGTCGATGATGGTTCGCCATGGACCCGGGAAAGGATCGAATTTTAGTGCCCTAAATCCTTTATCGACTACGGCCCGGGCGCTTTGGCCAAGCTGTTCAAGCCGCTTTCCAGGATCGTACCAGCTGCCCCATCCATTGGCATAGACCTTGACCCGATCCCGGCATTTCCCCCCCAGTAGATTGTATACGGGCTGTCCTGCCGCCTTGCCCGCTATGTCCCACATCGCCTGTTCGATGGCGCTGATGGCACTGTACAGATCCATGGATCCACGCTTGCTGCCGAAATCTGTATATGCCATGTAGGTAAAATGCTTGATATCCAGAGGGTTCCGTCCGACGAGATATCGGGTGAGGCTCTTCAGGTGGGCTTCTATGGATAAATCCCTGTCGTGCTGGGTGTAGGCTTCACCCCATCCATGAAGACCTTCGTCTGTTTCAAGTTTGACGAATAACCAGTTTTTGGCCGTCCCCGGATGCACGATAAACGTTTTGACGTCTTTGATTTTCATTGCAGCTCCAGCGGCGCGATCAAATGGTCAGGTCGCCGCCATTGATGTCGAGAGACGCTCCGGTGATATAGGCGGCCTTCTCGGAGGCGAGAAAGGCCACCAGATCGGCTACTTCCTCGGGTTTTCCGAGCCGGGAAACAGGAAAGCTGTCCGCATATGCTCGTGTCGTTTCCTTGTCGATTGTTTCTCGAACCATTTCTGTGTCGATCAGTCCAGGGCAAACTGCGTTGACTGTGATGCCATCGGAGGCGACCTCTTTGGCGAGATGCCGGGTGAATCCAAGCACACCCGCTTTGGACGCAGTGTAGTGGGCGCCGCCAATCGTACTGACGGATTTGCCAGCCGTTGACGAGATATTGATGATTCTTCCCCATCCGGAGGGGCGCATATGCGGCAGTACGGCTTTGGAGCAAAGGAATGGGCCCTTCAGGTTTACCGCAATCACCCGGTCCCATTCCTCCTCATCGGTTTCAGCAACAGAGGTCGAATATAGGACTCCGGCATTGTTAACCAGTATGTGAACTCCCCCAAATGTATCCGCCGTCCAGTCGACCATTGCCTGGACACCCGGGGCATCCGTGACGTCCGTCTGGAATGCCGCGGCGCGATGACGGTTCGTTCTGATCTTCTTGACCGTTTCCTGGGCCGCTTCCTCATCGAGGTCGTTGACAACGACCTGTGCGCCCAAATCGGCCAGAGCTTGAGAAATGGCCCTGCCCATTCCCTGGCCTGCTCCTGTTACGATTGCCGTTCGATTGTCAAGTGGTAGTATTTCTGCCATGTCAGGTCCTTTTCAAATGTTTTTTCTTCAACTGGAAATAATGCCCAGCCGCTTGCCAACTTGCTCGAAGGTATTCAGGGCGCGGTCGATTTGCTCCCTGCTGTGGGCCGCGGACAGCTGAACCCTGATTCTGGCTTCTCCGCGTGGTACGACAGGGTAACTGAATCCCACCACATAAATCCCCTGCTGGAACATCTGGCCAGCCATCTCCACCGTCCGCTGTTCGTCCCCGAGCATGATCGGCACGATCGGGTGGATGCCTCTGGCGATACGAAATCCCAGGGACGTCATCCCGTCCCGGAATTGTCGGGTGTTTTGCATCAGCTTTTCTCGAAGATCAGGACTGCGTTGCGTCAGTTCGAGCGCTTTGAGCGAAGCGGAAACAATGGGGGGGGCGAGTGTATTCGAAAAGAGGTAAGGTCGTGATCGTTGTCTCAGAAAGTCTACGATTTCCTGCCGTGCGGAGGTGAAACCGCCCGAGGCGCCACCCAGCGCTTTTCCCAGAGTGCTGGTTACAATGTCTACCCTGTCTTCCACCTCGAAGTGCTCTGGTGTTCCTCTGCCGGTTGGACCCATAAACCCAGTGGCGTGAGAATCATCGACCATGACAAGGGCATCGTGTTTCTCAGCAAGATCGCAGATGGTGTCCAGTGGTGCGAGATCTCCTTGCATGGAGAATACCCCATCTGTCACAATGAGTCGAAACCGGGCTTCTGCGCTTTCGGACAGGCGAGATTCGAGGTCGACCATGTCTCCGTGCTTGTAGATATGTCGTTGGGCTCGGGAAAGTCGAATTCCGTCGATTATGCTGGCGTGATTCAGTCCATCACTGATGATGGCATCCTCGGCCTGCAACAGGGTTTCGAAGAGTCCGCCATTGGCATCGAAACATGAAGTATATAGGATGGTGTCGTCCATTTGCAGGAATTCGGAGAGGCGTTTCTCGAGATTCCTGTGAATATCCTGTGTGCCACAGATGAAACGCACGGAAGCCATGCCGTAGCCGTGGGTTTTCAGGCCTTCCGCTGCAGCCTCGATGATTTCAGGGTGGTTTGCCAATCCAAGATAATTGTTCGCGCAGAAGTTGATCGACCCACCTTCGTCGGTTTCGATTTCTGCGTTCTGTGGACCGGCGATCTGTTTCTCGGCTTTGTAGAGACCACTACTCCGTATCGATCTCAGTTCTTCAAGCAGCCACGGTCTTATCGATGTGTATGCCACCTCCGAACACTCCTCTCCCGTCACGTCGTATTCCCGTCCGAAATCCGCGTGCTGTATGATCAAAAGATTGCACTGGATTCATCGCTGTATTTGCCCGCTGGTCAGCGATGACGCAAAATAGAGCAAGTGTGGCGCAAAATCAAGCGCATTGCCCCCTGGTAACTCTCCGGTTTCATCTTGACAGGATGTAGGGGGATGCCGATATTTTGAGCCTCGATTTTTCGACTGTTTTCGTGTTTCGCATTCAGGTGTTGGCAGGCCGTCGATCTTGCTGAAAAGAGTGTCAAATGAACAGAAGGACATTTCTGGAAAGCGCTGCAGTTGCCGCCGGAGGTCTTTTGGCAGGAGCAGGAAACGTGCTGGGCAGCAAGGAGGGAAAGTTGGGTGAGGATGCAGAAGTTATGACTGTCGCGGGCGCCAGGCCCGCAGCGGATCTTGGATTCGTGTTGCCTCACGAACACGTGCTGGTGGATTTCATTGGTGCGGACAAGATCAGTCCGGATCGTTATGAACAAGAAGACGTAATCCGCGTTGTGACGCCCTACCTGAATCAGGCGAAGTCGCTGGGCTGCGAAACTCTGGTTGAGTGTACTCCGGATTTCCTCGGACGCGATCCCGTATTGCTGAAAAGACTCACTGAGATTACCGGTCTGCATTTCCTCACCAACACAGGGTTTTATGGGGCGGCCAAGGACAAGTTCATTCCCGCGCATGCATATGAGGCATCTGTGGATCAACTTGCGGATGCATGGACCCGGGAATGGGAAGAGGGGATCGACAAGTCCGAGGTGCGGCCCGGGTTCATGAAGATCGGTGTGGACAATGGACCGCTTTCAGATATCGACAAAAAACTGGTTCGTGCGGCCGCGAGGACGCACCTCAAAACAGGGCTGACCATTGCGGTTCACACGGGCCCGGGCCTTCCGGCTATGGAAGAACTGGCCGTTTTGGCTGAGGAAGGTGTCCACCCCAGCGCCTGGATCTGGGTTCACGCCCAAAGTGAAAAGGACACCGAATACCATGTCAGAGCAGCCGAGCAGGGCGCATGGATCGAGTTCGACGGTGTGGGGCCGAATACCCTCGATCGTCACGTTGAACTCGTGGTCGAAATGAAGCGACACGGTCACCTGGACCAGGTGCTGATCTCACACGATGCCGGATGGTTCAGACCCGGTGAACCGGACGGGGGTGCCTTCCGGGGGTTCGATACTGTATTCAACCAGTTTTTGCCAGCGCTGAAGAAGAAGGGGCTGACGGATATCGAGGTCGATCGTCTTACCCATCTGAATCCGCAGCGCGCATATACCATTGGAATTCGCGCACTGAACTGACATACTTGTGATCGAGGGCATCGTGGCGACACGAAAAAAAATCGCGGCAATCGTTACTTCCTACTATCCGCGTTCACACGCGGATGTTGTTATTACAAAATTTCTCAAGGGGTTCCCATGCGATGATGGGTTGCACGTACCCCAGGTCGACATTGTTTCCATGTATCTGGACCAGATCCACCAGAATGATGTAGGCGTGGAACTCGCCAGGGAGCATGGCGTTCCGATTTATCAGAGCATTCCTGGCGCTTTGACACTTGGCGGCAAGAAGCTGGCAGTGGATGGTGTGCTGATCATCGGGGAGCATGGAGATTACGCCTGGAATGAAAAGGACCAGCACCTTTACCCCAGGCGGTTTTTCTTTGAGCAGGTTTGCGGTGTGTTTGCAACTTCCAACAGATCGGTCCCGGTGTTCAGCGACAAGCATCTGGCCTACAATTGGAAAATACGAAATGGATGTACGATCGTGCCCGTGAGCTTTCGGTTCCTTTTATGGCCGGATCCTCGCTACCGCTTGCGTGGCGAAATCCGTGGGTGGAGTACGAAATCGGGGCGCCCATAGAAGAAGCTCTCTCTGTGGCCTACAGTGGTCTGGACTCCTATGGTTTTCATGCGCTAGAGTTGCTGCAGTGCATGGTTGAACGAAGGTCCGGAGGAGAAACGGGGGTCGTGGCAGTACAGTGTCTGGAAGGAGATTCGGTGTGGAAGGCGAGGGAAGATGGTCTCTGGCCTTCCGACCTGTTCGAGCAGGCGGTTGCGTGTATCGAAGATAAGGAGCAAGGGGCTCCGGAGAGCGTTTGCAAACAGCCGGCTGCCTTTCTATTAGAATATGCAAGTGGGCTCAGGGCTACCACTTTGATGCTGGGTGGATTTCTGAAGGGCTGGGGATTTTCGGGAAGGTCGGAAGGCACGGTTCAAACTACGGAGGCCTTTCTGGGGAATGATCCCCATCCTCACTTCAGTTATCTAAGTCTGAATATCCAGGAGATGTTCCTGTCCGGAAAGCCACAGTACCCGGTCGAGCGGACTTTGCTCATATCCGGGGTGCTCGACGCCCTGATGGATTCCCGATTCCGAAGGCATATCCGTATGGAGACGCCCCATCTGAATATTTCGTACCGCCCTGCCGAACATTCCCCGATTCGGCCAACCGCACCCAGACCAACCGGAGCCAGTCTGGTCCCGATCGTTCCGGGTCGAGGGTAAGCAGGATTACAGGAACAGCGATGCTCGACACTGAGTGTCCACTTAAGGAGGTGAACCTATGGCAGGAATAAAAGCTGCAGTGATCGGACTGGGTGTTGGCACAGGCCACATTACCGCATTCAGAGAACTCGGGGCGGAGGTAGTCGCCATTTGTGACATCAGTGACAAGATCTTGCAGAGTGTCGGTGACGATCACGGTGTCGAGGGACGCTACACGGACTATAGAATCCTTGCAGAACGTGACGATATTGACGTGGTATCCATTTGTACTCCGGATCACCTGCATGCCGATCCTGCCGTGGTGATGCTGGAATCCGGAAAACATATTCTGGTAGAGAAACCCCTCGCATCGTCATTCGAGGATATCAAGAAAATAGCCGAAACCGCACGTAGAACAGGTCGGTATGTGTCTCACGGATGTCAGATCCGGTTTGGCGCCGTTTTCCAGGAACTGAAACGGCAGGTTGAGGCAGGTGAATTCGGGAAGGTGTTCTATGCAGAGGCCGACTATGTTTCGAATCATATCAATCTGTTTCAGGATGGTTGGCGAGGTCAGTTGGGCCCCCAATACAATGCCACCGCAGGGGGAGCCATTCACCCGATCGATGTGATTCAATGGATCATAGATTCCCCGGCGGTGGAGGTGAGTGCATACGGAAACGGAATCGCTACGGCTGAGCACGGTCTGGATGTGACGGATTGTGTGGTTGTGATCGTGAAGTTCGAAAATGGATGTGTTGCCAAGGCATTGACAACGATGGGTTCTGCCAGACCTGGTTTCCGAAATGTCCAGGTGTATGGCACACAGAAGACATTTATTGAAGCGCCGTATCCCAGTGCCCATCTGATTTCAGATTTGGAAACAAAGAAGTGGGCGCCGCTGGAGGTCTCCGAGAGTGGTCACGACAGCCGAATCGCGCTGATTTCTGATTTGCTCGAGGCGATTGAACATGACAAAGAACCTCAACTGAATCTCGAGCAGGCGATCAGGACTGCCAGTATCTGTGTGGCGGCCTTCGATTCTGTTCGTCTGGGCAAACCCGTCGAGGTGCCCAGGTTTTGACTGGACAGGGAATGACTTGAACACGAAACAGCCGTACAATTCATCGGATCTCAGAACCGTTGAGAATCCTGAACCCGGACGACGATATACTGTAGATTTCAGGTTTCCTGAGTTTACCGCGATCTACCCGACAACTTCCGAACCGGTGTTTGCCACGGTTTCCATTCGGTATGTTCCAGGGGGCACGTGTCTCGAAACGGTTTCGTTAAAGGCGTATCTGGGGTCGTATCGGGACGAGGTTATGTTCTACGAAGGTCTTGTGAATCGTATCCTGGATGACCTTGTGGCTGCCTGCGAGCCCCGGGAGATGGAGGTGGAGGGTGCATTCACTGTCCGTGGGGGAATCGAAACCAGAGTGACGTGCCGATTTGGTTCAGGAGGCCAGGATGGGCGATGACATCAAATGCGACCTCGAGACATTCGAGAATCCCCGCCCGGATAGACCTTACTGCATTCAGTTCACCTGCGGCGAATTTACATCACTTTGCCCAAAGACGGGGCAGCCCGATTTCGCGAGCATCATCCTGAAATATGTTCCAGGCCCCCGATGTGTGGAATTGAAGTCGCTTAAGAAATACTTCTGGTCCTTCAGGAACCGGGGGATATTTTTCGAGTCGGTTACGAACCAGATCCTGGACGATCTCGTAGCCGCATGTGATCCCGTCCGGATGACGGTGACGGGAAATTTCAACGTACGGGGTGGTATTGGTCACGAGATCTCTGCGACATTCGAATCCTAGCAGACCCGATCGCAGAGTATAACGGCCCACCTTTTCGGATACAACAGGAGGCTGAGCAGTGGATCTTCTGAAGGAGTTATGCGAGTGTTCGGGCGTAGCGGGACGAGAGGAACGTCTCCGAGAGATCGTCCGCAGGGAGCTGGAGCCCATATCTGATGAACTCCGTGTGGATTCTCTCGGCAACTTGATCGCACTGAAAAAAGGAAAGCGGGGGGCGAAACGCCTGATGATTGCCGCCCATATGGACGAAATCGGATTCGTTGTTTCGCATATTGAAGAAAACGGGATGCTGAGACTGGTTCCCCTCGGTGGACACGATCCAAGGAATATGGTTGCTCAACGTGTGACTGTCTGCGGGACAAAGAGGGATATCCCCGGTCTGCTATATCCGGGTATCAAGCCGCCGCATATCCAGACTGATGAGGACAGGAAGCAGCCACTCCGCGTGAGTGATTTCTGCGTGGATCTCTATATGCCGGTCGCGAAGGTAAAACGCGAAGTCGAGATTGGCACGATGGTCACACTGCACAGGGAGTTTGTCGAGATCGGGAATGGCGTGAGCTGCAAGGCTATGGATGATCGGCTCTCGGTATATGTAATGATTAAGGCGATGCAGCAGGCCAAATCATTCGGATTCGATACGTATGCAGTGGCTACCACGCAGGAGGAGGTCGGTCTGCGTGGGGCAACCGTTAGTGCGTTCAATGTTGAACCGGATGTGGGTATTGCCCTGGACATTACGCTTGCGGCAGATATTCCCGGCGTTCCAGAGCACGAGCAAGTGACCCGTCTGGGACAGGGTACGGCAATAAAGTTGATGGACACTTCGTCGATTTCTCATGCTGGATTGGTCGCGGGGATGAAGGCATTGGCGAAGAAGCGGAAAATCAAACACCAGATAGAAATCCTTCCCAGGGGTGGGACCGACGCGGGAGCTATTCAGCGCGTGCGATCGGGGGCTCCGGTGATTACACTTTCGGTACCCACAAGATATGTCCATACATCGATTGAGCTTGCGGACTGGAAAGATATCGACGCAACAATCAAACTGCTGACGGCGTTTATCGAAGAGGGACAGAAAACAAATTTGAGTCTGGTGTAGCTTCCCGGGTATGCCACTCGAGTGATATAAGGGGGCGCGAATTCGCGCCCCCTTGCTGTTTGGAAGGTTCTGATGGGCTCGATTCTTTTTCTCCTACATATGATTCTTGCGGGACCTGCCGGCGGTTGGACTCAGGTGACACCCACGGTGGTAGTGAGTATGGACTGCCGGGAAGGCATTGGTCTGATTCCCAGTCTGTGGCGGGGAGGCGCTACGTCAGACGGAGAACTGCCGAAAGGCATTGATCTGAAGACCGTAAGGCTGGGTCCTGACGTGGTTCAGAAGGTCTGGGGTTCCAGATTGGACGGCGGAGAATACTCATGGACGGATCTTGATTCCGTGCTCGACACGCTGTCGATACGGAAGGTGAAGGTGATCTTATCCCTTCCGGTACCAGGTGGCGAGGCGCTTGACGATCTCTGGCCTGAGCTGGTCTACGATCTGGCGCACCGGACACACACGAGGGTGAATCGTTTCGAGATCTTCAGGAGCAGACGGGCGGTAGTGAGCGATGAACGTTACCTGTCCTTCTACGAATCTGCGGTATGGGCGATCTACCGGGCAGACCGGAAAGCGAAGATCGGTGGCCCAGGTACGGCGTGGCCAGGCGAGGGTCAGGCTGCCCTTGTGACGCATTGCGAGGAGCTGGATTTACCGCTTCACTTTCTCAGCTGGAGTGTTCAGGTACGGAGACCCACTGATCTGACGGAATCAGCCCGCGACCTGAGAACGTTGACGGGGCGCCACAAATTGAGGCAAGTTCCAGATTTCCTGATCAGCCGATGGCAACCCTCCGGTCAGGATACGGTTTTCACAGCAGGCCTGGGCCTGTCTGCATTGAAGTCAACAATGGACCTCAACCTGCAGGCGGTGTGTCTCGATCTATCTGGTTCGAATGACGTCATTCTCAGGGCGTTCGGTCGACTTGGCGGCGTACGGGTCAACCTGGCAATAGATGAGCATCCCTCCGGTCTGCGCGGGATCGGGAGCCTCGAAGGAGAGGATGCCCTGGCTCTGCTGTGGGGTGCAGAGGACAGCGTATCCGTGGACATGAACTTTGCAGGGATCGCCTGGGGCAGCGAAATCAGGATCCGCAGGTCTGGTGTGGCGTCAAAAAGCACGCGGGAAGATTACACGATCCCCATGGCGGATCCTGCCCACATCACATTTTCTATTGGCAGAGGTGAGGTTTCGCTGATCTGGCTGCAGGTGATCGAGTAGGAGGCAAGGATGTGATTTAGCACACACCGAAATGATATCGGATGCGCCGTGCGGCGCATCGTTTTGTGTTATGCCGGGGGCCGATTTGGTCTCCGGCTTTCTTATTTGTATGTGGTTAGAATGTTGATAACAAACGACTTATATGTTCCATCGGAGGGTGTTGTGAGATTCTGGCACGACAGTTGCCTTGTCTGTTTACAGAAAGTATGGAATTGATTTCTGAATTCAAACGCATCATGACCATCCTAAATACAGAGAGGTAAACGCCATGAGCGCGATACTGAACCCGGAACGTGGAGTGCTGGATCTCTACTTCCACGATGTGGCGGATTCTATGCCCCTCACAGCGGCGGAGGAGGTCGCCCTGGCAGAACGGATAGCCGAGGGTGATGAAGAGGCCAGAAACGAACTGGTAGCTGCAAATCTGCGCTTTGTGATCAAGATCGCTTCCGGGTACAAAAGTTCCGGGGTACCATTGGAGGATCTGATCAGCGCAGGCAATGTCGGTCTGATTACTGCAGCGGAACGATTTGATGCCTCGAGAGGATTCAAATTCATAACTTATGCTGTCTGGTGGATTCGGCAATCGATCAGTCAGGTGCAGTCCCAGTGTTCGAGGATGGTTCGCCTGCCTTCCAACCGCATCAAACTCCTGAGCAGTATTAATGACCTTTCCCAGCGGCTGTTCCAGGTTGAAGGTGTGGAGCCAAAACCGGAGATCATTGCCCGCGAACTTGGAAAATCAGAGGATCTGGTGCGGGATACCATGTTGAAGGCGCGCGATGTGTGGTATATGGACGCTTCCTGCCAGGAAGAGGAAGACCAGGATCCACTTCACGTTATTCCCGATACTTCCCAGGAAGCCCCCGACGCTCAGGTTGAAGAGGAATCCGACAGGGTTCAGGTTCAGATGGTTCTGGATACGCTGGAGGAGAGGGAATCGGAAGTATTGAGGATGCTCTTTGGGATGGGAGACGACGACCCGATGACGTTCGAGGAGATCGGCAGGCGATTTAGCCTGACCAAGGAACGTGTGAGGCAGATCAAGGAGAAAGCTCTGTCGAAGTTGAGACACCCGATGCGGAGAATGCAGCTGGATTCTGTGCTGGGCGTCTGAATCAATGCAGTCGGGGCCGGTTGAGAGGAGTGGGTGATTGGATCGCTCAGCCGGTAAAGAAAGGGTCCTCGGAGAGATCCGGGGACCCTTTCTTTGTACGCCTCACCTGGGCCGCCTCAGAGTGCGGCTCTGTATAGCTGATCCATATCCTGGATCGTGCAGGGTCTGGGGTTCGTCCTGTGGTTCGGGTCGGATATTGCCTGCTGCGCGAGTGCCGGCAGGAGGTCTTCGGTAACACCGACAGCAGAGAGGCGGCTGGGAAGTTGCGTTTCTTTGAGGAGTCGCCCTACCGCTGCAATGGCCAGATTCGCGCCTTCCGAATCGCAGACTGTATCTACGGCACAGCCCATCGCCCGGGCGATGTCCTTTAGACGAGAAGCGGATACCTCTCTATTGAACGTCATGGTGTGGGGCAGCACGATTGCGTTTGCCAGACCGTGGGGAACATTGGCCAGGGTGGACAGGGGATGCGCAAGCGCATGCGCAACGCCCAGATCCTTCTGAAAGGCGATCGCGCCCATGCTCGAGGCGAGCATCATCCCGGCCCTTGCATCGATGTCTTTGCCATTCTGCACTGCGTTAACCAGATGGTCGGCTACAAGACGAATCCCACCTAATGCGACTGCATCGCAGATGGGATGGTATTCCGTTGAAAGGTAGGCCTCGAGATTGTGTGTGAGTGCATCCATCCCGGTGGCAGCGGTAAGCCCAGGCGGCAATGACAAGGTGAGTTCAGGATCGCAGACTGCTGCTGCAGGCATCATTTTAGGACTGAGCAGGACGGCCTTTCTGTTTTCTGGTTCCAATGTAATGACCGCACTTCTGCCCACTTCGCTGCCGGTGCCGGAGGTAGTTGGTATCGCAATATTTGGCGGGACGATCCGTGTAATCTTTCTGGAGCCGTCAGCCAGTATTTCATACTGGTTCAACCCGCCCGGGTGATTCAGTCTGAAACAGGTGGCCTTCGCAGTATCCAGTACACTCCCGCCACCCAGACCAACTGCCATGTCGCAGGCGTGGTCCCGGAACTCGCTTACGGCCTCCTCCAGGATAGTCTCAGTGGGATTGGGTTCCACCTTGTCGTAACACACGACGTCACAGGAATCGGTCAGGAGATTTTTTACCCTGTCAGCGATGCCCGCTCGCACAAGACCCTGATCTGTAACAAGCAACACTCGTTTGGCTGAGAATTCCGACACAAGGTCGGGAAGTTGCGTGATGGCTCCGGGACCGAATAGGATTCTGGTCGGAAAACTGAATGAGGTTATCATGGGCTCGGCTCTATTTTGAGGGAGACAGGGATTGAATGGCGTGTTTTTAGATTGCTTCGAAATAGCGCTGCAGTTCCCAGTTCGTCACCGCTTTTTCGTACTGGCGTACTTCGTATTCCCTGGTCATCACAAAGTGATCCACAAAGGTGTCACCCAGGAATTCTCTGACGGTATCACTTTGATCCAACCATTTTGTAGCGGTTGTCAAATTGGGCGGAAGCGATTGCAGGTTGTGGGCTTCGTAAGCGTTCCCTGAGGTCGGCGGGGGGAGTTCGACCAGATGCTCGATTCCATATAGTCCAGAGGCGAGACTTGCGGCCATGGCCAGATAGGGATTGGCATCGGCGCCCGGGAGGCGATATTCCAACCGGCTCGAGTTCGAGGTAATGCCGGGGATTGCACGAATTGCGGTGGTTCGGTTCTCAATTCCCCAAGAGACGTTGATGGGGGACCAGGCGCCTGGCACTGCGCGTTTATAAGAATTGATCGTGGGACAGAAGATGGCCGTCAGGGCCGGCATAAGCGCGAGCTGACCTGCGAGATAATGTTCTGCGAGTTCTGAGAGTCTGTGCTCCTTTTCCAAGTCGGAGAACAGGTTGTTTTTGCCTTCAGCATCCAGGAGGCTCTGGTGGATGTGACCGCTGCACCCCGGAAGCTCATTGTTCCATTTCGCCATGAATGTTGGGATCAGTCCGTGTCGGGGAAGGAGTTCCTTGATCCCTGTTTTGAAGAGGGCTGCCTTGTCTCCCGCTCTTACGCCTCCATCGTAGCGAATCGCTGTTTCGTATACACCCGGTCCGGTTTCTGTATGTATTCCTTCCAATTCCACGTCGTAGTCGGCCATTGTATCGATTATGCGATGCACGAGATCGCTGTGGGTCGATGCGCGTACGACACTGTATCCGAACATCCCGGGAGATAAAGGTTTGAGATCTCGATAGTCCTTCTCTCTGATGCTGTGACTGGTCTCCTCGAATACGAAGTACTCGTATTCCGCGGCCATGCGAGGCTGGAATCCCATTTCGCCGGCTCTTTCAACCAGCCGGTGAAGCATGTGGCGTGGTGATAGGGGATATGGGTCGCCATTCTGGTCGAAGAGATCCATGATGAACAGTGCAGTGTCGGGCTCCCAGGGGATGGTTCGGAAGGTGGCTAGGTCGATCCGCGCATACGCATCTGGATACCCTGTGTGCCAGCCGGTTAAACTTTCCCGGTCATACAGGTCGTCGTTGATGTCCCAGCCGAAGAGCACGTCGCATAATCCCATTCCGGATTCAGCCGCGGAGAGAAATTTGTCGAAGGAGACATACTTTCCACGGAAGATCCCATCGAGGTCGAAGGTACCCAGCTTGACTTTCCGAATGCCCCGTTCTTCAAGTGTATTGATTATAATTTGTATATCCATAGGGTTATCTCCCGTTTCAACCGCAGTAGGCGCTTACTTTTCAGAGTCCATCAGTCCAAGTAGATACCTGGCAGCATCAGACGCTGCTTCACCGGGCGGAACCGAGCCTCCGAATGCCTGGTGAAGGGTAACATATCCGTCATACCCGATTTTTCCGAGTCCTTCGAACATCTGTGAAAAATTGATGCCACGCGAGGAATCAAGAGGATGAAGCGTCGACATTACCTTGCCACGGGCGAATGTTTCCATTGGCATGTCGCCATCAGGTTCTGGTGTGTGATTCTGTAAATAGACGTTGAACAGATGGGGTGAAAATCGCCGGATGGTTTCAGGTCCATAAGCTTCGCCGCATAGTGCCAGATTTGCGGGTTCATAGATCAGGCCGAAATTGTGTCGACCGATACGCCCGAGGACATCTAGCGTCCCCGCTACAGTTTCGAACATGCTCAGCGTATGACTCTGGTGGGCAAGCCGAATACCCCGTTCTGCGGCTTCATCTGCAGATTTTCTGGCGAACTCCAGATCTGCTTCCTTCTTGATGCACACACGGATCAAATCACATCCGAGCGCCTGTGCAAGGTCCAGATGTGGTGAAATATTTCGTAGGCACCCGGGTCCTTCGGCTTTATTTTCTGGTACGGCGAAATCTGCTGTGACCATGGATACGGGCAACCGAGCGTCTTTCAGTATCGCCTTGACTGCATTTACGCGATCTTTCGTACTGTGTGTGCCCACCATCGAGGCGCGCATGCACAGGGCGTGGTAGCCCGCTCGTCTGGCGATTGCAGCGAGCTCCGGCAGTTCGATTTCCACAACACGCTTGTTGCTGAAGCTCTCGGCAACGCGCACGGAAAGTGACAATTTCATCATAAGCTCCATACTTTTCAGTTATTCATCTGCCGTGTAGGGGCAGTAATGTAGGGTGATGCGTTCAGATCTGTCAACTCAAGAAAGGTGACTGGAGATGCCGATTCCGTTTGCCCGGATGAAGGGGGTGGATTATCATGGCCGCCAAATTAGGAGATCAGGTGATGCTGAAAGCAGGTGTTTCTAAACAAATTGTGACGCCCCCGACCTGGGTGCCCTATCTGACATCCTCCGGCAATGGAACATGTGCACCTTTCGAAGGTGTACACGACGATTTATACGCCAGAGCCCTGGTGCTGGATGATGGGGACAGAGCGATTTGTGTTCTTGCCGTAGATGCGATCGGGTATGAAAACAGTATCCTGGGTGAGGGCAGAGATTTTACCCGTGAGCTGCGGGAGCGCGTCATCAGGGAGACCGGGATGGAGGACCTGATGCTGTGCGCTACCCATTCGCACTCCACACCGGAGACCATCGGTCTTACCCCATTTCGGGAGCTGCCGGGAATCTCCGAATGGTTGGAAGGTCACCTGGAAGTTCTGGTCAAAGTGGCAGTAGACGCTTTTTCAGGCCGGACATCTGCTCGTGCATTTTCCAGGATCTGTCGGGTCGAAGGGGTTGCCCGGAACAGACGGATCCTTCTGAAAGATGGGACGCTGGATCGCAGAGGTGAACCACCTCTGACCGGTAAGGCAAACGGGGCTTGGCCTGTGGATGAGGATCTCTTTGTTCTGTATCTCGAGAGGGATTCAGGTGAACCTCTGGGCGTTCTGCTGAACTACACGGCGCATCCAGTAGTGGCCATGTTGCTTCCGCCGGTTTCGGCCGATTATCCGGGTGTAACCGCATCGCGCGTGGAGAGGGCACTGCCCGGGGCGATCTGTTTGTTCACGAATGGGGCCTGTGGGAATGTCAATTCGCTTCACGTTTCCACGAATTTTAATGACGTCGAAAAGCTCGGGGGCATCCTGGCGGATGCGGCGCTTCGCGAGATCTCCGATCTGAAACCGGAAGAAGCGTGTCACCGTTACAATGTCAGTTCGAGCAGGAAGAGCGTTGCCTTTTCTTCAAGACCCTGCCCTGGCCTGGCTGAGGCACGTGAAGCGGTGAGGGAGGCCGACACACCGGTGAACCAAAGGCTGCTCAGGTTGGCGAAGAAGCTTTCCGAAGGTTCTTTGAGTGGGGAGATCCAGCTGATGCGTCTGGGAGATCTGTGCTGGATGGCATTGCCTGGCGAGGTGTTTGTTGAAACGGGAGTGCGACTGAAAAAGTCGGGTCTTGATTTTGTGGCCGGGAATGCCAACGGATGGCTGGGTTATTTTCCGACCCTGAATGCATATAACGAAGGTGGATACGAAGTTACCGCCGGGGTTTGGTCCCGGGTGGCTCCCGGAAGTGCGGAACAACTCGAGGAAATGTGCCGTCAGTTGGTTTTCTCTGATGTGTAACCTGAAATATTTGTAAACAGTATTTTACATTCACATGCAGCAGGAGCATGTTTTCTCTGATGAATCCAGAGTTCGGAGAATTGGATTTGCTGATCGGGTTCAAATTAAATATATTAAGTTTTGCAAGTGATCATCGGCAGACCCTTTCGTGACCTTCAAGTAGTGTATGGGGAATCGGGCAAATGATTGAAATGACGGTGGATATGGAACGTTCTATTACCAGCCTGACACCTGATCAGAAATCGAAACAACAAATGATCTGGCTCCGCAGTGTCGAACACCAGATGGTGATTCCTATGGTAATCGGAATGACCGAGGCGATGTCGATATTCTCAGCACTCACGGGCGAGCCCCCGATGCGGCCTCTCACGCACGATCTTGTCAGAACCATTCTGGATCAGTTCGACGGTCAGGTTGAGCGGGTAGAAATCGTTGATTTGAAGAAGGGTATTTTCTGCGCCGAGCTTGTCCTCCTGAATCGTGGAAAGCAACTGCGTCTGGACGCACGCCCGAGCGACAGTATCGCCCTTGCGCTAAGATACAAGGCGCCGATTTTCATGTCCGAAGAGGTTCTGATGGAGGCTGGTTACAAGGAAGGGCAGGCAGAACCAGAGATTGAAGGAGAAGATCTGGTGATGCCTGAAGAATGGGAATTGCCCGACATTGACGACACGGACAAGGAAATGCTGATGGCGGTGGAAGAGGCCCTGGACGATATCGAACAGCCAGATCCGGAACTGCTGATCAAGCCCGAGGGCAAGATCGAAACACTCCGGAAGGAAATGGAAAAAGCGAGCAAACAGGAACGGTACGAAGAGGCAGGTCGATTGAGGGACGAGATTGCTCGTCTGTCAGAAAAAAAACGCGTGAACTAGGTCAGAGACAAATCAACATGAAAAAAGGGGGAGGCATTTTCCTCCCCCTTTTTCTTTTCCAGGAGGCTTCAGGCAGGGGTAAGGGTTCGGTCGTGGGATTCTACCCACCCGATGTTCTCGTCAACTTCCCGAGTGTTTTTCATCCCCACTGTGATGGAATCGATGGCCTGCAGATCCAGCACAAAATGGATCGCGTCACGGGCATTGCTGCCCAGTTCTCCACAGCCAACGACCTTCATTCCATAAACACCGATTCCGGCATCATCCATCTGCTCCAGGATGGGTGTGATCTTCTCGGGTGGTCCATCCATATGTTTGCCTGCATAATTGATCCTGGCGAGTACGACATCTACCCACGACGTTTGTGCAGCCATTTCAAACGCTCCGAAATCGTGACAGGACACACCGTGGGCCCGAATCACCCCCGCTTTCTTTTTTTGTTCAAGAACTTCCATGACCCCAGAGTACGAATCCGGCCAGTTCTTGTTTGTCAGACAATGCATCAACAAGATATCGATATAATCTGTTTCGAGCTCCTCCAGAAATCGGGACACATCGTTTTCCGCTTCCCTTGCAGTTTTTGCACAGGTTTTCGAGGCAATGACCACGGACTTTCTTCCCACATTCCGGATCGCGTCAGCAACGTGAGGGTGGCTTCCGTATTGATCTGCAGTGTCCCAAAACGTTATTCCGCGACTGTGGCCGTAACACAACAGATCGGACAATCCTTTCAGCCCGAGGTCTGTCTGGTTGGAGCGTCCGTTCCAACCGTTTGTGCCGGTGCCGAAACAGAGTCTGGAGACTTCAATTCCAGTGCTGCCAAGGTATGCAGATTCCATTTTTTTTCCCCCGAAGGTGCGGTGTTGTTCGGCCTGGATGCTCAAGGTCCATTGTAAGCGGGTTTCGCAACGCTGTCAACCCCCAATCCCATTGTTCTACTTCACGGGTATCGCTACCGGTTTTTCATGTTGACGTGTACATTATTTATCTTCTGGTTTTTAAATTGGTTGTGCAAACTATTCGATCGATTTGCGGTCATTCGTGAACGATAAGGAGGTGATCGGAAAATTCACGGATAGACATACATTTTGTCCATATTTTACATATATTTAAAGGAGATACAAAATGGCGGGTACAGTTCCTTTGATCAGTTCGGGTGTAGCCGGTCCTTTGGGTGCAATCCACCTTCCGAGATTGTGGCAGAAAGTGACCCTTAATTCCAAGGGCCAGCTTGCAGACGGTTATCCGGAATGCGGAGGAGGTTACGACCAGATGGTGCTGGATGGTCTGGGTGTCGACAAGGATGCCGCACTCAACTATATCAAGTCCAATTCTCCATCTTATACCCAGTTCGAGAACTGGGTCGTGGAGCAGCGCGGCGGGAGCGTTCCGCAGGCTGAGATCGATGCCTCCAATGCTGCGATCAGGGGTTATAATCACGATGACGACACCCGCAAATCCATCCTTTCGGCTGCTGGAATGGATGATGACGGATCGATTCTTGACGCCGTCAATCTCAACAATATCGATGATTGGACAGAGTTTCACAACAGTCTGTAAGGCAGGCAGTACAAAGCGTTCAGCGATCTTCAGCAGGGCTTGCGATTTGAAGATGGCTGAACGCTTTCAAGTTACTGGAGGATGAGATGGGGAATTCGGACTACAGCATTGGTGTAGTAGGTGTGGGGCGTATGGGTGCAAATATCGCACGACATTTGAAAGATGAGGGGTTCTCTGTTACCGTGGTTTCTGATGTCAATGCCGGCCTGGCTTCGAACCTGGCCGCCGAACTGGGTGCGGTGGTTTCGGAGACACTGGCCGGTGTGACTTCCGCAGCAGACTATATCATTACCGTGGTGACCGATGACGCGGCAATGCGGTCAATATTTGCCGAAAATGGAGACAGCCTGCTTCAGGGTGCCTCTGGCAAAGTGTTCATAAATTGTGCTACGATTTCACCTCAGGTACACGTGGACGTAGAGGCACTTGCAGAAAAGGCAGGCGGGAGCAGTCTGGAAGGTTGCATGGCCAGCAGCATCACGCAGGCCAGAGAAGGCACGCTGTATCTGATGTGTGGAGGCAAGAGGGAAGTGTTCGATCGGTGCAAACCGATCCTCGGTGCAATGAGTAAAGACCTCAAATATATCGGAGGCGCAGGCCAGGCCGCTCAGGTGAAGGCCCTGGTGAATATGGTGATGAACATCAATACTGCAGGTCTTGCGGAAGGTCTTGGGCTTGGATCTTCCCTTGGGCTCGATCTCCAGACGCTTCAGGAGGTTTTCTCGCAGACCGGAGCCAATTCCCGTGTTCTGAAGACCGATGGAGAAGATATGGTTGCCAGGGATCACGAATGCTATTTCTCCTCCGCACACGCATCCAAAGACTCCGGAATTGCGCTTTCACTTGCCGACCAGTCGGGTCTGGACTTGCCGCTCGCGAAAGCTACCAAGAAACAGTTCGACCGAATGATAGAACTCGGGAAGGGTGAACTGGACAAGTCTGGCGTGGCCGAACTTACCTTCCCTGGCAGGGGCTGAATATTTCAGGACAAGACCTTGATCAGGGAAGGCGCGGCCGATTGACCATCTTGTTCGCCTCCCGGTGACACCCGCCTACAAAGGTTGGCATGGACCCGATTCGCGAAAGCTTTCTTCAGGGCTTTATTCGGCTCAGCTTGTGGTACGTGCGAAATGCCGTTCAAGCGGGGGATGAATGTCTTGAGGACATCGTAAACCGCAGAGTAGATATCTATCGAAATACAACATTCTTCGATGGGAAAAATCACCCTTCGGCGGGAGATGTCGGCCCGGAATGGACGGATATTCTGACGCGTCTTGCGGAGATTTACGAACGACGAAAGGATGATCCGCCTCAACGGTTCGAGGCGGAAGGCTTGGCTATGCTGTGGCCCCACCTGCTGATGGAAACGGTGGAGGATACAAAGTCCAGGAAACGGCCTTACGATTGCTGGACATACGATTTACGGGAAGAGGGAACCCTTAATCTCCATATCTCGAATGTTTACCGACCTCGATCGCCGTTGAGCGAATTACGGATCCCCTTCGCGGCGTCTTTGTTAAGGATGGTCAGAGGGTGTCGATCCAGACGACCGGATGTCAAGGATGTAGGGTGCAGCACCTGGTTGAATTCCATGCCCAGATTCCAGGCGCTTTTCCCAACTGCCTGGACGAAAAGTATGGTGATCGCCCCGGAGATCAATTATACTGCCGGATTCTGGGGACAGTTCATAGACAGGAAGGGCGATTTTCACTTAAAGAACGGGGAACTGTTCCGGGAAACAGGTGAACTGCCGTATCCTTGCTCTGTTTGTGAATGTCGAATTGACAGGTTGATGTCCCATATTCAGAAGCGGTTTCCCAAAGCAGTGGAATTCAACAAGAAAAGAAAAAAGGAACAGGCGCATTAATCTCAGTCCATTTGTTGAGGTCCATGAATGAAGATCAGTGCTGTTCGAGTCTATAACCTGCGATACCCGCTTGAACAGCCGTTCGCAAATTCGCAAGTATGGAATACGACCAGGTCTGCAGGCGTGGTCGAGATTCTTACGGATTCCGGGCTCACAGGCTGGGGCGAAGGACTTCATGCAGCGAATCTGGAATCTCTGGAGAGGCATCTGATTGGCAGGGATCCACTTGATATAGAAGTGATCTGGCAGGATCTTCAGGAGAAGGGCTGGGGAGATATCGCCGCGATGAGTGCGGTGGATATCGCGCTTTGGGACATTATGGGCAAGTCTATGGACTTACCCATCTACAAATTGCTGGGGGGCGCGTTCCGAGACAGGATTCCGGCCTATGCCAGTGGGCTTTTCAACAAGGATGTACCCAATATCACTCAGGCCCTTTCGGATGAGGCACAAAGCTATGTGGACCAGGGGTTTGGCGCGGTAAAGATGAAAATAGGATTCGGGGTCGCATACGATACCACCAACGTGGCCGCCGTGCGGAAGGCCGTAGGAGATTCCGTGCATCTGGCCGTCGATGCGAATTGTGGATACGATGCTTCTACGGCGATCGATATTGGCAAGCGGATACGGGACTGTGACCCCTATTGGTATGAAGAGCCCATTTCCACGGACGATGTCGCTGGCTACAGGGAGATCCGGAAATCACTTGGAATTCCCATTGCCGGAGGGGAAATGCTCCGAGGATCCCGGGCATTCAGAGGATTGATCCAGGAGAGAGGCGTAGACATCATTCAGCCGGACATCAGTGTGGCGGGTGGTTTCAGCGAATGTCGGAAGATCGCTGCGATGGCTTCTGCAAATCACGTTAGGCTTCTGCCACATATGTGGGGCACAAGCATTCGGTTGGCGGCAACGATTCACTGGCAGGCCACAATTCCGGATTCACCACCTGCGCTGAACCCGGTGCCTTCCCTCTTCGAATTCGATATGACTGAGAACAAACTCAGAACAGAACTGGCTCTGGAACCAATTCTGGCCGTGGATGGGTACGTACCAATTCTCCAGAGTCCTGGCCTCGGGATCGAGATCGATCGTGAGATTCTGGAAAAATACGCAGTTTAAAAATCGAGTGGGCCGTCTTTTGGACCTTGCATCGAAATGATGGGTGACGTGACACTGAACATCTGGTCGGAGCGATCCGACCTTTTTTAATTCAAGGAGGACGTTGTGGCGATGGGACCTAGAAAATCAGATCTCGCAATCAAGGGTGGAAAACCGGTAAATACCAAGCCCTGGGGAGATGGGCCGTTTCATTTTAATGAAGAAATAAGCGCGCTCAAGAAGTTGCTGTCGGGGCCCGCACTTCCCCTTGCCAGGGGTAAAGCGGTTATGGCGTACCGGGAGGGGTTGAAGAAGCTCTATGGAATGAAATTCGCGATACCGACAAGTTCAGGCAGTACTGCGATCCACGTGGCTCTAGCAGCCGCAGGAATAGGGGCAGGCGACGAGGTTATCCTGAGTCCCCTTACAGATTACGGAAGCGTAATCGGGATCTTTCAGCTCAACGCCATACCTGTTTTCGCCGATGTACAACCCAACAGTCTCCTTATGGACGTGGATTCGGTGGCCTCCCGGATTACCCCACATACGAAGGCGATTATGCCAGTCCACAACGGAGGGTACGCGGTGGACATAAAGGCGGTGATGAAACTGGCCAGATCGCATGACCTGATCGTTATGGAAGATTGTGCGCAGGCGCACCTGGCGTCGATCAAGGGTAAATATCTGGGTACATTCGGTCAACTGGGCGCATGGAGTACCAATGAGAGCAAGCATATGAAATCCGGTGAAGGCGGTTTCATTTTGACCAACAGCCGGAAGATGGCGGAAAGGGCAGAGTTGTTTTCCGATAAGTGCTATCCCCGGTTTCCCGGCGCACCAAAGACACCCGCATTCCCGGCACTAAATGTGCGGTTGAGCGATGTAAATGCGGCCCTCGCTTTGGCCCAGCTCAAGAGAGTTCCCAAGTGGATTCAACAGAGGCAGGCATTTGGGGAGTCTTTCGAAGCCGGTATTCAGGGCATACCCGGCGTGGTGCCTCACCCGCAGCCGAAGGGAGCCAAGCCGAGTTACTGGTGGGCCATGTTTGTCGTGGATCCCGATGTGCTTGGGTTGAATGCTCAGGAGTTTTGCAAGATGGTGGCCGCTGAGGGGATTCCTGCATCTGCCACTCCCCAGCGCTATGTAGTAGAATGGGAAGTGTTCAGAACGTTGCACGACAATCCAAATGCATTCAACAGTTACAGACCCGGGCGGCTCAAGAAAAGATCCTTTCCCCTTGAGGCGTGCCCAAACGCACAAACCTACGACAGGGCCGTTTGTGCGATCCGAGTGACACAGCACAATACCAGGACTGAGGCAAAATTGGCAGCAAAGGCGATACGAAAAGTGGCCGGTACTTTGTTGGGAAGAAAGGTTTGAACGGATTGCCCAAGCTTCTGTATTAGCTTCTTCAGGGCAATAGAAGTCCAACTGTTCGGGTGGTAGAAAGGATAGCAGATGCTGAGGCAAGAACACCTGACAACTTTGATTGGACGCTGCTGCAGGTGGGTCGGAACCGGAGGAGTTGTGCTCCTCCTGGGCCTTGCAGGCCCCCTTCACCAGAGTTGCTCGGCTGCGGTTGGCGATATCATGACTGTGGCCGGAGGCGGCGCTGGAGACGGAGCCGCCGCGACGATCGCTAGCTTAAGGGGGCCGGCGAGTGTGGCGGTGGACCGAGAAGGTGTCGTCTATGTTGCGGATACGGGAAATCATCGCATTCGCATCGTGAAGGCTGAAGGCATTGTGGAAACCGTTGCGGGTTCGGGGGCTGCGGGTTTTGAGGGGGACAACGGTCGAGCCAAAGGGTCAACGGTGAGTTCTCCAGTCGGGTTGTTTCTGACCCGTCACGACGTGTTGTATATCGTTGACTCCGGAAACCACAGGGTTCGCGTAATTGAAGCAGATACCATCCGGACAGTGGCTGGAAACGGAACCGGTGGTTTTTCGGGTGATGAAGGCCCAGCAACTGCTTCAAGTCTGAACGGACCGACCGCTGCTTTTGTGGACGATGACGGTCACCTCTACATTGCGGATACGCAAAACAACAGGGTTCGCAAGGTGGATGGCCTGTCCGGAAGGATCACCACGGTGGCGGGAACGGTACGGGCGCCTACGGGGGTGACGGGGGGCCTGCGACGGACGCAAGTCTCAATGAACCCTCCGGGGTTACCGGTGATTCCTTCGGGAACCTCTACATTGCCGATCGACAAAATCATCGCATCCGAATTGTAAATGCTCAGGGCACTATTTCTACCTTCGCGGGGGACGGGGTCCCCAGCTCTTCGGGTGATGGCGGTCCGGCTGCCAACTCCAGGCTGAACAACCCGGAATCCGTTTTCTATTCTGATGACCGGGATCTCTATATCGTGGATCGTCTCAATCATCGGATTCGCAAGGTGGACAGTTCGGGCACGATCACGACGGTGCTTGGAGCGGGTGGAAGGGGATTCGCGGGTGATGGCGGAACAGTGGCCGAGGCCAAGTTCGAGTTTCCCGCCGGCGTTTCTGTGGATGGATCTGGCAATATCTTTGTGGCAGATCGGGAGAACAACCGGATTCGCAAACTGGATGTGTCTGGTGTGGTTTCGACTGTTGCCGGGAGTGGACCAACCGGATCCTATGAAGGCGGGTTCTTCGGTGACGGGGCCAGAGCAACTGAGGCGGTTATCGATGGCCCCAAAGGGATATTTCTTGACGCCAACGGGAATCTTTATATCGCAGATGCCGGAAACCACCGTCTGAGACGCGTGGATGCCACTTCTGCGGTAATCGGAACCCTTGCCGGCAACGGTGAGGCAGGTTATACAGGCGATGGTGGGCTGGGACCCGAAGTGGCTCTAAATGGGGTATCCACAGTTTGGGCAGACAGGGTTGGAAATATCTACTTTGCAGATACGGGGAATCACAGGATTCGGTTGGTAGATGCGGTTACCGGAATCGTGAGCACGGTCGTGGGAAGCGGCAGATCTGGGCTCTCCGGTGACGGGGGCCTGGCAACTGCTGCCAGACTGAATGCGCCAGCGGGCATTTGCCTGGATGCCGGCGGCAATATCTATATTGCCGACACGGAAAATCATCGGATCAGGAAAGTGACCACCCGAACGGGAGTGATCACGACCATCGCCGGGAGTGGAAGTATTGGAGCGACATCCGGAGGGTTCTCGGGAGACAATGGGGAGGCAACGACCGCCCGTCTGAATCTCCCTGGAGCAGTCTTTGTGGATGGGAAAGGTGGCATCTATCTCTGTGATACAGGCAACAACCGAATCCGCAGCATAGATGCCTCTGGAAGGATCACAACCGTTGCAGGGACGGGCACTACCGGGTTCGAAGGAGATGGCGGTCCTGCGGTAAGTGCTCGCCTGAACAAGCCAGCGTCCATATTTGCGGACGATGGAAATAGTCTGTATATTTCTGACACAGGCAATAACCGGATCAGAAAGGTCAATGAATCCGGGATAATTTCGACCATTGCGGGCGATGGAACCCCTGGATTCTCTGGTGAAAGAGGACCCGCGACCGGTGCCAGTTTGAACGCTCCGGAAGGGATCTTCGGTGATCGTGCGGGTCATCTTTATATATCGGATTCGGGAAATTCGCGGGTTCGCAGGGTGATTTTTGTGGTTGCACCCACGCTCCTTTCTTCGGGTGTTTTCATACCACCGTCAGACAAAATTCCTCCTGAAATAATTTCTTCCTGGCCTGTATCCGGAGCCAGAGGCATTGATCCGTTGTTCATCCAGGGCAATGGCGTGGAGATCCTTTTCAGCAAGATCGTGGATACGGGGTCGGTTCAGGTTGGAATCCAAACCGGAGCCCGTACCTTTTCCTGGACCCCCTCGTGGAGTCAAAGCAATACCCGTTTGACCCTGACTCCGAGAGACGATGATGTTCTGGACTACGAATCCGAATATATGATCACCCTTTCCGGTGTTTCTGACCCTGCTGGAAACAGATCGGAAGACCAGGAGATCCTGTTTCACACCAAATCGATTTTCGAGGAAGAGATCGAAGGCAACATTGTGACGATCGCAGGTGATGGGGAAGCCGGATTCTCAGGCGATGGTGAGGTGGGTGGGGCGTCGGTACGGCTTTCAGCGCCTACGGATGTGTTCGTGGATGGTGATGGCAATCTCTACATTGCGGATACGGGCAACAACAGGGTTCGCAGAATCGACCACGCAACCGGTGTAATCACGACCGTAGTTGGGAATGGAGATACCGAAGAACCGGTAGATGGCCTGGCAGCGACTGAGGCCAGTTTGAATGAGCCTTCCGCCATTGTGGTGGACACGGACGACAATCTGTTTATTGCGGATACTGAAAATAATCGCATCAGAAAGGTAGATGGTCAAACCGGAGAAATCAGTACGGTTGTGGGTGACGGAACCGGCGCATTCTCAGGAGACGGAGGCGCTGCGACCGATGCCAGTATCGATGGCCCGGAGGATGTTTTCGTAGATCCATTCGGCAATATCTACATTGCGGATAAGCGCAATGGCAGAGTTCGCAAGGTTGACTCCGAGACCGGAATTATTTCTACGGTGGCAGGCAATGGATCGCTGGGATACTCCGGAGATGGTGGCCCGGCGACCGATGCCGGCCTGTATGATCTCAGAGATATTTTTGTAGACCGAAAGGGTCAGCTGTATATAGTCGACGGGAATCGCGTCCGAAAAGTGGACCCGGCTACCGGCATCATTAACACTGTTGCGGGTGGCGCAGGTCCCGGTTCGCCTCTGGGCGACGGTGGGCCGGCCACGCTTGCAAGACTCTCTGCCGAGACCGTTTTTGTGGATCAACGGGGGAACATGTTTATCTCGGATTCGGACAGGGTTCGCAAAGTGGACGGCAAGACCGGAATCATTACCACAGTAGCAGGAACAGGTGAACTTCGAGGCTTTCTAGGTGATGGCGGCCCTGCCACAGATGCCAGCATTGGCGCCGAAGGCATTTTCATGGATCGCCAGGGAGATTTCTTTCTCGCGGACAAGATCAACAATCGGGTACGCAAGATCGAGGGGCTTGGAGAACCTGCCCTATCCGAAGAAGAAATCGCAGGAATAGAAGGATCGGATTTCGATGGAGATGGAGAGGTCGGCTTTGGAGACTTTGTGCGATTCGCCACGAGTTTCGGGAAAAATTTAGGCGATTCGGGATACAGCGCACAGTTCGATCTGGATGGCAACGGCTCGGTCAGTCTCTCAGATTTCTTGAGATTTGTGAGTGTTTACGGGAAGTCTTTTTAGTGCAATACGCTGGATAACAGTCGGGACCACCGGCATATATCAATTGCAGGTCCATCAGGTCGGGTTCACCTGGGGGAATAGATGTTCAGGACGATCACCATCAGTAGGCTTCTACTCACTCTGTGCATACAATTGGCACTTGGAGATGTAACCCCGTCCAACGCTGCCGGAGGCAATGTTGTCAGTTTGGGTGGCGGCACGGCCTGGAATGCACCTCTGGGTGTTACGGGAAATTCGCTTGGAGGGATTTACATTGCGGATTCCGGGAGCAACCAGATCCACCTTGTAGATGTGGCGGCCGGACTCCGGTTCCACATTGCGGGTGATGGCCGAGTTGGGTACACGGGTGACGGCAGTCTCGCGACCGGAGTGGCCATGAACGGTCCTGCCGGTATTGCTGTGGATGGAAGCGGACACCTGTATGTTGCCGACAGAGATAACCATCGCGTCAGAGTCATAGATGCTCAAACGGGCGTGATCAGTACAGTTTCCGGTTCGGGACGCGCTGGGTATTCCGGAGATGGCAGCCAGGCCACCGATGCTCGTTTGAATACACCTCTGGATGTGTTCGTAGACCGAGAAGGCGACCTTTATATTGCCGATACGGCGAACAACCGGATTCGGAGGGTGAACGGGAAGACGGGCACGATCGAGTCCATTGTGGGTTCAGGTCGAATCGGTCAGTCTTTTGGCAGTTTCGGTGGAGACGGTGGGCAGGGCTCTCTTGCCCTTTTGAGGGTCCCTTCTGCGGTTTTTGTGGATGATGACGGAAACCTGCTCATTGCAGATTCCGGAAATAACCGCATAAGGAGAGTTGAAGCCGAGACCGGAATCATCAATACGATTGCAGGAGTGGGCACAGGTGGGTTCGGAGGAGACGGTGGGCTGGCTACAGAGGCCCGTTTGAGTTTTCCGTCGGGAATGTTCCTCGATTCTGATGGACACCTGTTTGTTGCAGATATGAGAAATCACCGAATCCGGAAGATTGATTCGGCCGGCATCATATCCACGGTAGCCGGAAGCGGAAATCCCGGATTTTCTGGCGACGGTGGGGCCGCCCTCGGTGCAGATTTCAACAGTCCTTCGAACGTCCATGTCGATGGCGGGGGCCACTTGTATGTGGCCGATTCGGGAAACAACAGGATACGCCGAATTTCATATGCTGGCGCACCTACCGTTTTGACGCCAGGTGAGTTCTCTGTTGGTTCAGGATTGGTGCCTCCATTTGTAGTCACCTCCTGGCCGGTGAATGGTGCAGTCAATATTGACCCCACCGTGATCGAAAAACAAGGTGTGAGTATCCTGTTCAGCGAGGCAATCAATCCGGATTTCCTCCAGATTCGGATAGAGGCTGGGACCTCTGCCATGATCTGGAACGCGACCTGGTCGAAAGGCCATTCGCAGCTGGATCTGTCCATCAGCACGAGGGTGGACTTCGGTGGATCTTACACTGTATTCCTGTCGGGGATTTTTGACAACTATGGCAATTCGGCCAATGACGTGTCGCTGCGTTTCGATACCAGACCAAGCTTCCCGCAGATCGTGCAGGGAACCATTCGGACGATTGCCGGGAGAGGTGTCCCTGGCTTTGGGGGTGATGGTGGCCCAGCCAGTGAGATGATGATTCATTCTCCATCGAATATTTTTGTGGATGGAGACGGGAACATGTACATCGTCGATACCGGGAACAATCGCATTCGCAAGGTGAACGCCTCCACCGGCCGTACAAATACGGTTGCCGGTAATGGAGCGGCGAAAATTGCCGGCAGCATTGTGGCCACTGGCGCACGGCTGGATCACCCAAACGGAATTTTTGTAAGCCCGAACGGGAAGATCTATATCGCGGATCAGGAAAACAACCAGGTCCAGCTGGTTGATGCTACCGGAACGATGACGACCGTTGCGGGAAATGGAGCAGCTGGATACTCGGGCGACGGTGGCGCGGCCACCTCGGCGAGTTTGAACGGGCCCTCCGATGTGGTCCTGGACAACAACGGAAATCTCTATATTAGCGACAAGCGGAATGCAAGGGTCCGAATGGTCGATCCGAGCGGCAGGATCTCCACGGTTGCCGGAGATGGTATACTGGGATACTCTGGAGACGGAGGTCCTGCTATTTCAGCCGGACTTGCGGACCTCAAGGGGATTACGGTGGACGCTTCCGGAGATCTCTATCTGGCAGATGGCGGCAGGGTCCGCAAAGTGGAGAAGCGCTCGGGGGTGATCACCACAGTGGCCGGAGGCGGAAACCTGGGCTCCGGTCTGGGTGATGGGGGACCCGCCATTGTTGCACGGCTGCTCCCGGAAGATGTGGAGGTGGATCAGGAAGGCAACCTTTATATATCCGATCTGGGGAGAATTCGCAGAGTAGACGCCGTCTGGGGGACCATTACATCGGTGGCGGGTTCGGGCAGATTGAACGGTTTTACCGGTGATGGGGGGCCGGCTCTGGATGCGAGTTTCAGCGCTTCCGGTATTTTTCTGGATGGCAAGACCGGCGATCTGTTTGTTGCAGACAAGCTGAATCACCGGATACGAAGGATCGATCAACTGGCGGTACCCAATCTGGACGATACTGTCGTGGATGGAGGGGCGAACCCGGACCCGGCGGCTCCTGAGGTCGCTGCGATTCAGGCCTCCGATTTCAACGGGAACGGGAAGGTCGACTTCAGTGATTTCATCGACCTGGTATTGAATTTCGGGTTAAATGAGACTGACCTGGCCTTCAATGCCATGTTCGATCTCGATGGCAATGGTGCAATCGGGTTCTCAGACTTTGTTCGTTTCGTCCGGGTCTATGGGAAATCTACAACGGGGTAATGCACGTTTAGCCAGAGTCACGGTACAATTCATTTATTTCCTGTTTTATTCAGTAACTTTCTCTCGTGATTCAAGTGATTGGGTCAACAGCCGGGAGAAGGACAGGTTGTCCGGACATGTTTCTACGGCGCCCGATCGTAATCGGGATTATCAGTCTTGCGTTTACAGTCATTTCTCTTGCTGAGGCTATGGATCGAGTTGGCACGGCAGGCGGTCATTTTCTCAGTCAGTTTCCTCAGCAGGCCATTGTATCCGGGGGGCCCGGAAAAGACGGAATTCCTGCCCTGACCGATCCCATATTCGTAGATCCGGATCACGAGGGCGCAGGCTATCTGAGTGAAGCGGATCTTGTTCTGGGTGTGGCCATCAATGGAGAGGCCAGAGCGTATCCGCACAATATCGGATGGTGGCATGAGATCGTCAATGACGTCGTAGGTGGACAGCCGATAATCGTGTCATTTTGCCCCCTGACAGGAACGGGGATGGTTTTTAACGGCCTGGGTTCTACCGGTGATCGAATAACCGCCGGAGTATCCGGGCTTTTGTTTAACAACAATCTGATCATGTATGACAGGCGTGATAACCGGACCTTGTATCCACAGATGATATCAAGAGGTATACAGGGCCCCCGGGAGGGTGAAGAACTGAGTTTGATGCCGGTAATAGAGACTACCTGGGGATACTGGAAGGACCTCTACCCTGACACAAAGGTCATCAGTGGCCAAACAGGAGTCTATTTTCAGGAGCAGTACGAGTTTTACCCCTACAGAAGTGGTGGGTCTGACTACAGGCAGGACGATACGTATATCCTTTTCCAATCCACACCCGAGGCTGAAGACAACCCAACGCGGGAATTGTATGATGCCAAGTCTGTGACACTGGGTGTTCGGTTCGGTGAAATTGCCAATGCATATCCATTTGGCGAATTAGGCGACCGAGCAGTGATTAACGATACCGTGTCGGAGCGTGACCTGGTTGTGGTCTGGTGGGCTCCTGCACGTCTGGCAATTCTATTTTCGAGAGTTGTGGGTGGTCGTTCATTGACCTTTTCGATGGCGTCTGAAAGCGACGGTGTCAACCCATTCTTTCTGCAAGACGCGGAGACTGGAACGCTCTGGAATCTCAAGGGTGAGGCGATTTCTGGAACACTCGTGGGAGAGAGACTGATTCAGGTGCCTGCGCACAACGCATTCTGGTTCGCCTGGGCGACTTTCTGGCAGAATACCGGGATTCGAACCGTCGATACGATTGAGATCGGCGCCGCACAGGTAAGCAAATCCTCAGATTTCAATTCGGATGGAAAAGTTGACTTCGCGGACTTTGTGGAATTTGCAGGGCGCTTTGGGTCTAACGAGGCAGACACGGACTTCGACATTCGTTTTGATCTGAACGAAAACGGAAAGGTTGATTTCACAGATTTCGTGGCATTTGCACAGGCCTACGGTATTTAGGTTTGCAGGCGCTTAAGCGAAGGTAATTTGATGCCAGGCGAAGATCCGTTTGTCAGGGAGGGATGGATGGAATTACAGGAGGTGCTCAGCTCTAGAAGAACCATATTCAGATTCAAACCAGAACCCGTGCCGAATGAAGTGCTTGAGAAACTGTTCTCCTTTGGCGTGTGGGCTCCGAACCATCATACAACCGAGCCATGGCGATTCGTGGTGCTGGGAAAGGAAACAAAGGAGACTTTGGGAAAGCGCTACGGCGAAATCCAGATGGGTAAAGCGCCGGAACACGTTGACGATGACAACCGAGCGATCCTGGGCGAGAAGGGCTATTCGAAATTCATGTCCAAGCCCACCATTGTTGCTGTTTCATGCCTTCAGGAGGGTGACAAACAAGCCAAACGGGAAGACTTTGCTGCAACGTGCTGCGCAATGCAGAATGTGCAGTTGGCCGCATGGGAAGCGGGAGTCGGCATGCAGTGGAGCACAGGACCCATTAGTTTGGAGCCGCAGACCTACAGTCTCCTGGGAATCGACCCGGAGCGAGCGTATATCATCGGATTCTTCTATATGGGATTTCCCGAAGAGATACCGAAAGTCACCAGAAAATCCATTGGCGAGGTGATGCGGTGGACGGCTTGATCTTATGACACACTAACTGAAGACCAAGAAGCAACGAGTTGTTGAGAGTGGCCCTGGTGTGATCCAGGGTCTCTTTCATATCTGGGTCCGGATTTAACTATGGCGCAATCCATGAAGTGGTCGGAGGTTTCCACGGCTACACGCTCGACGTGGAGAATGTGGTTCGAGGCGAATAGGGGATTGTGGAAAAGGGGCACGATGCGTCGTGCCCGTACGGTGGAGGCGAGTTGCCGATGGGATTTGATCCGAAGAGGCACCACCGACGGTCAATTCGGTTGAAGGGATACGACTACTCTCAGCCTGGGGCATATTTTTTGACGATTTGCACCTATCGTAGTGTTGATCTTTTTGGCCGTGTGAAAAAGGGGAGGGTGGTAAAAAGTCAACACGGAAAGATTGCTGCAGATGAGTGGATTCGAACGGCAAAAATGAGGACAAATGTAGAATTGGATGTCTACGTCGTTATGCCGAATCATTTTCACGGAATTATGGTTCTGACCGAGAACCACGTTGAGATTGGGGGCAGGACGCGTCGTGCCCAAACGGACGAATCAGAGCGATTTGGCAAACCCAGGTGTGGCTCGTTGCCGACCATTGTACGTGCGTTCAAGGCGGCAGTCACAAAACGCGTTAATCGACACCGTGGGACACCTGGATTCCCAGTGTGGCAACGTAACTATTACGAACATATTGTCAGGGATGATGACGAACTGGATGCGATCCGGAAGTACATTACCGAGAACCCGGTGTGTGCGTATAATCCCCAGGGCGTTCGATGGTAGGGGCACGACGCGTCGTGCCCCTACTACAACGTGCACGTTGTCAGGGATGATGACGACCTGAATGCGATCCGGAGGTACATAACCGAAAACCCGGCATGTGCGTATCACCGTCAGGGTGTTCGATGGTAGGGGCAGGACGCGTCCTGCCCCTACGGCGGTCGACCAGGCCGATCTCGTCTCGCCACGATCAGCCGTCAATGAACAAGGATTTTTCAGTCGAGGGTATGATGCCTGCGGATTCCGCTCGCGAAATCAGATCCTGGATTGCGGCTTCACCGTCCGGACCGTAATCCAGAGTGTAGTTATTGACGTACAGGTCGATGTGCTGCTGCATAACTGCCTCATCCATTTCCTGAGCGTGTTCCTTAATATAGGATCGCACAGTTTCAGGGTTGGCGTGTGCAAACTCGACGCTCGCCTTCAAGGCCTGATCGATTTCCTGTATTCTGGGTTTGCCAAGGTCCCTGCGAGCAAGGATCCCTCCCAGCGGTATCGGGTGACCGGTTTCATGCTCCCACCATTCTCCGAGGTCAATGACCTTGTGGAGCCCGTAGTCCGGATATGTGAACCGACTTTCGTGGATAATGAGGCCGGCCTGGACATCTCCCTTTTGAGTGGCTTGAAGGATTTCGTGGAAAGGCAAGACGACCAGGTTTTCGAGCTGTGGATTGAACAGGCGCAGCAGGAGCGCCGCAGTAGTTAGTTTGCCCGGGATGGCAATAGTTGATCCGGTGAGGTCGTGAGGGTCGAGAGGACTTGCCGATATGACCAGTGGCCCGCACCCCCGGCCCAGCGCCCCCCCCGAATGAAGCAGACAATATCGATCACGCAGGTGCGCCAACGCGTGAAAAGAAATTTTAGTGACGTCCAGTTTGCCATCGAGTGCCAGACTGTTAAGGGTCTCTATATCCTCGAGGACCTCAACGAATTCGGGCGCATTCCGGATGCAGTTGTGAACGAGTCCATAGAATATGTATGTGTCGTTTGGGCAGGGCGAATAGCCAAGGGAATGGGACATTTAGATACCAATTCAAGTGTCGAGTGTCGAACTACGAGCTGCGATCTGCTGGCAAATTCTCAATCAGGGTTGTCGCTGCAGATTGCGCCGCAAGGGATGCTCCTTTGAGGTCCCACTTTTTGCGATCGCGATTCTCTACTGCGTTGCTGATGCCGCGGAGTTCAAGAAACGGAATTTTGTAGAGTTTGCAGATTTGGGCGGCGGCGGCCCCCTCCATGTTCTCACAGATAGCGCCAAAGCGCTCTGCCAGTTCGTTTCCCGCGGACGCGAGTCCGGAACACTGCTCGACAGTTACGAATGGTCCCGAGTGGATGTTGATTTCCTGGAATTTTTCCTGGACGATCTCCAACGCGCAAGAAACAAGGTCGGTGTCGATCGGAAATGTGTTGAAATAGGCCCTGTCAGACTGCAGGAGCGGAATATCGATCGCTTCGGCCGACTGCCACCCCTCCTGAGTGATCACACCCAAATTACCGTAGGACTCGGAGGTGGCGATGGCGATGTCGCCAATTTTCAAAGATGAGGAGAGATACGCACCGCCAACTCCGATTTGCACGACCATATCTGGTTTCTTGTCGTGGATGGCGACAGTGAGCGCCTGGGCAGTGTTTGCGACACCGATACCGGCTTCCAAAAGGGTCACCGTCCTGTCTCCGACGGCGCCTACAGTGCGATTCCGGTGACCGATCATTTCTGTTCTAGGGTTCGAGAGGGCGTTAGACAATGCTTCCTGCTCGAATTCTGTGGCGGTTAAGATTAAGATGAAATTGTACCTATCAGAAGTCGTGTATTTGGGAGAAAACAGGGCTGCTAGGGATATAAGTATCCGGGTCTCAGGTTAGGGTTTGAGCCAGAGATGTGAATATGGTGAACGATACGGTCCTGATCAAAACAAGAATGGGGGGTCACAACCGGGGGGCCCAGGCCTGCTAGACCTGCACTATTTCTAGGGGATCGGTACACCAAGTTCTTCGGCGAGGTTCTCCATTTCCGTGATGTGACCTTCGAACATCGGAATCCCGTCGACCACATATTGTTCTCGCTTGATCCACTCCGGTTCTCCAGGATAATAAATCCGATCGACCCCGGGTGCTCGCCTGGCGTTGCGAATGGTGTTCAGTTTTGCGGCCACTTCAGATTTGAAGACGTCCGGGTCGGAGAACGTTTTGATATCGATGGCGATGAATAGGTGGCCAAATTTTTCGATGTCTTCAAGACCAGCACCTGTGAGCATGCCACCGATGCAATGCATGATAATGGAAAGCCCCGATCCTTTGGGCCCAAGCGGAACAACCGTTTTCGCCAGGGCGGGATCGTCCGTTGGTTCTCCATCTTCGGTGATGCCCCACCCGATGGGGATCCGCTCTCCTTTCATTTTCGCCAGGCCGATTTTTCCCGCAGCCACAACACCCGTAGCCATATCCAGGATGATCGGATTTTCTGTCCCAGCCGGTACGCCGTAGGCAAACGGTGCGTTTCCGATTACAGCATCGATGCTGCCGAAGGCCGCCATATTTCCCATCTGCTTTCGGGCGCCAGAGGTATTAAAGCCCACCATGTCGGCCTGTGCTGCCATGTTTGCATAATAACCCGACGCGCCGTAGTGATTCGAGTTGAACGCCGCGCCAAATGCCACACCGGCATTCTTTGCCTTTTCAATTACCCGGGCCATCACACTGTGAGCGACGACCTGACCAAGCCCGTTATCGCCGTCGACGTGAATGTAGGCACCACCCTCTCTCACAGTACGGAGATTTGCTACAGGGTTGACCTCGCCTTTCTGAATCTGCCGGATATAGCCCACAATGGCGAACGTGCCGTGTGTGTGGACACCCTTGAGGTCGGCTTCCACCTGTATACGTGCCGTGGTCTTTGCGTCAACTTCAGGTACGCCTGAGGCTTGAAGGAGGTTGGTAGAGGCCTCCTCGAGATCCGTGTGAGATATTGTTCTTATTTTGGAGTTCATTTCTTGACTGTAAAGTTCCTAACGACGGCGATTTACCCAGGAGCGGTCTGTACGAAAGCCACGGTAATGTTTTAAAGGTGATGGACAACGGTGATTACTCTAGTGCCTGGAATAGCAAGTGGCTGAATTACGAGGGCGATTCGTTTCCAGTATTCCGAAGGGTGAACAAGATAGCTTTCGTCCTTGATGGTGACAACTGATTTTCAGCCCATGGCCTGGAGACAGGCGATGGCCGATACGGCAACGATGTCGTCTACCGTTGCGCCTCGCGACAGGTCGTTCAGTGGATACCTGAAGCCCTGCATAACAGGTCCAATGGCCTGTGCGCCCGCGAGATATTGCGTGAGTTTGTAAGCGATGTTCCCCGAGTCCAGATCCGGAAAAATAAGGACATTTGCCGTGCCGCCCACTGGTGAGTCCGGACATTTCGTTTGCGCCACCTGTGGGGAGAGCGCGGAATCCGCCTGGAGTTCACCGTCGATACAGATGTTTGGAGCAAGGAGACGCGCCTGGCGGACGGCCTCCTGAACCTTTTGCACACGCGGGTGATTGGCGCTCCCGTGGGTGGAGAAGGAGAGGAACGCAACTCTGGGTTCTATCGCGAGCAGCTTCCGTGCGTTCCGAGCGGTGGTGATGGCGATTTGGGCGAGTTCCTCCGGGTTGGGGTCGATCGCAACCGCAGCATCGGAATAGACTAGCGTTCGAGGCGGTGCGCCAGGAATTACCATAATGAAAAAGCTGGATGGAAGGGTGACCCCTTCTGCATACCCGATGGCGAGCGCACCGGCCGAGATCACCTGGGAGGTGGGTTTCGTGATCCCCGCAACCATCGCGTCTGCATCTTGTTCACGAACCATCATAGCCCCATAGTAAAGAGGTCGATGGATCAACCTGGCGGCAGCAAGTGGTGTTACGCCACTTCTTCTACTTGAGTATGCTTCGCTATACGCCTCTGCCCTGGAAGATTCCAACGGGGAGATATGTGTGAGCCCACCGGCATTCGCATAGGGATTGGTAGAAAGGACGATTGGGCGTGCGATCCCTTCTTCGGCCAGGCGGTGTGCGGCCTCGATTATCCTGGGGTCGTCTCCTTCGGGGAAGACAACCCTTCTGGGATTCTTTTTTGCGCTGGCTATGAAACTGGCGATATGGTCCATATGCAAGGGAAAGAGCCGTACCCCACGGAGATACGGTTCCTCTTCCTATATTCGGTGTTTTCGGGTCAGCTTGCCATTCGGCCAGCTTTGGATGCGCCGTATGGATTGGGCAGATGTGTCCTGACCTGCTCTTCGAGTTCCTCGTCGGTGATGGCGCTCATACGGCCTTCCACTTCGTACTGGTCAAGGACCCAGCGGGCAATCTTGTGTACCTTCATTTTGCTCAGTCGGTCATCTCCCGTAAGCCCCAGAAATTCGTTGACCCAGAGGGCGACACCGTCCACACCCGTCTTGTCCGTGATGGCGACTCTCGGCGGTCGGTCGAACAGGGCTGTTGTGTCGAAGATGTTGTAGATTCGCTCGTCTGCTCGAAGGCCGCCTGCGTGGATTCCTGCACGAGTGGTGTTGAAATCGCGGCCCACGAATGGGTAATTAGGCGGAATCTCCACACCGATGGTGCGCATATAGTTGGCCATTTCCTGGATCATATGGGTGTCGATTCCACACAGATCTCCCTTAAGACCAATGTATTCCAGAATGGCACCTTCGAGAGGCGGATTGCCGGTGCGTTCCCCAAAGCCGAAGAGGGTGGTGTTGACCGCATTGCATCCCACGAGCCAGGCGGTGGCTCCATTGACATGGACTTTGTGGAAATCATTGTGTCCGTGCCATTCAAGATACTCTGGAGGGACACCGGCATCGTTGGTCATTCGGTGTACCAGTTTGGGAATGGACCTTGGCAACGCTGCACCAGGATAACTGAGGCCGAATCCCATGGTGTCACACAACCGTATTTTTGCGTGCAATTCGGGAGCAACCTGTTCGGAACGGCGCATTAATTCCTGGACAAAGGGAAGGACGAACCCCTCGATATCCGCTCGGGTCACATCCTCGAGATGACAGCGTGGACGGATACCGGCCTCCCACCCTGCTTCGGCAACTTCCAGGTAGTCTTCAAATGCCTTCTTGCGGTCTTTCTTGAGGTTCATGAAAATGTGATAGTCTGAACTGGGCATCAGCATTCCGGTCTCTTTGACGCCTGCTTCCACGACCAGCCTGAAGTCACCTTTGTCTGCGCGGATCCAGGAGGTGATTTCGGGATACCTGTGCCCCAGGGCTCTGCACTCATCGAGGGTTTTTCGGTCGTTTTTGGTGTAAAGAAAGAATTCAGTTTGTCGGATAATGCCGTTCGGTCCGCCGAGTTTGGCCATCATGTCGTAAAGTTTGACCTGCTGGTCCACCGTGTAGGGTGGGCGAGCCTGCTGGCCATCGCGGAATGTGGTGTCTGTGATTACCAGATCCCTCGCGAGCGCCTCCTGCGGATCGAATTTGACGACCTCGCCGTCTATCTCTTCAAATATTGGGCCTTCGAAACAGATCTTCGGCGGCAAGCTGTAGTCAAACTGATCTTCAAGCAGATTGGGTTCTTCGACTTCGACTAAGGTGCGGGGTTTCATAACCTTGGTCCTCCTTTGCCTGCTGCTCAGTTTACGTACCCACTGATAAAGTCTATGGCGCCACCAACTGACTGAACAGCATGGGCCTCGTCCTCGTCCATCTCAATGTCGAATTCTTCCTCGAATCCGGCCATCAGTTCGACAGACTGGATGGATTCCGCGCCCAGGTCGGCTGTGAACATATCCTCTTCCTTGATCTGTTCTGCGTCGATTTCAAGTACCTGGATGATGACCTTACACACCCGATTTTTTATTTCGCTGCGATCCATTGATGCCTCCGGAAAGAGAAATACAAACCAAGAAATTTACCCACTGCTTGCCAGAATCACAGGTTGGAGGCTGCACCCCTATCCAGGATGAAGGTGCAGTCCGGGTGGTCCTGTAAAAGGCTTGAAGGACAGGCTGCCGAAAACGGACCCTCTACAGCCGCTGCAATAGCTTCGGCCTTCTTTTCGCCAATGGCGAGGAGGATCAGTTTCCGCGCTTCACGGATGGTACCGATTCCAGCTGAAAGCGCGGACCGAGGCACTTCAGCGGGGTCTGAGAAGGATCGACCGTCGCTGTTGGCCTCGATCGTACTCTGCGAAAGACTCACGAGTCTGGTACGAGTGTCGATAGGACTGCCGGGCTCGTTGAAGGCGATGTGGCCATTTATTCCGATTCCCAGCAGCCAGATATCTATGCCGCCAGAGGCGAGAATCTTCGTTTCGAAGGCCTGACATTCCAGGTTGGGGTTCACTGCGGAACCGTTGAGAACGTTTGTGTTCCATGGCCTGATGTCGATGTTGTTGAACAGATGCTGGTTCATAAAGTAGCGATAGCTCTGATCGTGATCTCCACTCAGTCCCCAATACTCATCCAGATTGAAGGAGGTGACGCCGGCGAAGCTGAGGCCTTCAGTTTTATGGATTTTGGCCAGTTCCTCATAGGTTCGCTCGGGCGTTGAACCTGTGGCCAGCCCGATTACGGTGTTCGGTTTCTTGCTTACCATTTCCGCAATTACTTTAGCGGCTTCAACGGCCACTTCATCTGCGGTCTCAAGGATTTGTAGATTGATTTTACTTGGCATTTCCGGTCCTTTAAAAGGCCCTCATTTTGTTTGCCAGGGGTTAATAAAATCCAATATATGCAAAGCGGGTGTTTATGTAAAGTTCCTGACGATCGCTGCGACCCATCCGCCCTTGTATGGCGCCGAGAGGTCTACCACAGTGCCACCTCGAAGTACTGGATCCATTGGGCGATGGTTCAGTTTTGCAGCCGTCTGTACTTGTATGCCCATTGAGACGCTGATCCAGTGAATGTCGAAGGTTGCTTCCGTATCAGACAGGTCGAGCTGCACCGATCCACCATTGGTGAAATAGACCACGTGTTTTTCGCCCGGCTGGGCTGCCAGATAGGCGACGTTGCTGTCGTCCGAAGAGATCAGGGACATCGCCGGTTCGACATCCCAAAATTTGATGGTGTCCTCCAGGAGCCGCGCAGCGCTTATGCTGGCCTTGGCAAGGTCATTCAGGCCATTCCCTGCGTCCGGACGATGAAACCGGGAGCTTGCTGAACCGCCAATTATGTTTCGCCAGAACCGTTCGACACCATCTTCCGGCCCACCCGTACCAAATCCCTTGTATCCGCTTCCGTAGATTTTGGTATGGTTGCTCGGTCGCGGATATTCGCTATTCACTTTTCCCAGCAGCCATTGAAGTCTTTCCCAGTGTGTTTCATCGTAGTTTCGGCTGTTGACCTGGGAGATGTCGGCGAACATGTAATGTTCGGGATCCGAAAAAATAAGCGGCGTATTTTTGGCTTCCTCACCCTGGTAGGCGTCGTCGAACATGTCAGTGGTGCATATCAAAACATTCTTTTCCGCAGCTTTTGCCTTGATAAATTGAATCCAGTATTGCCCCCATTGCGCGGGTGTAGATGTCTCGTTGTCCATGCAATAGAGCACGTGTCCATAGTCCAGGCTGAAAGAAAGCATCATCGAGACAAAGGCTTCCTGATATTTCCTAATGAGATCGAGCTTTTCGGTGTAGCCAGACATGCCGGGAATGGAGTGGAAAAATGGCTGCAGATCCTGACCGGAATGTTTGGGGTATTCCGTATCGAAACCGATCTGGTCATACGCATAGTTTACATTGTTGCCCGGATTCCAGGGGCTGATCTGCCAGAATTCCGTGGAGTAGTCAAATCGATCCCAGACCTCGATTTGTACAAAGATCTCCCGCTCGGCTGTCCACCGCAGCATGTTTTGAAAACGGGTCCAGTCTTCGGGGTTCCACAAGTCGAGATCAAAGGAACCGTTCGGCAGGCGTCGGTGCGGTTTGAGTTCCTTGCCTTCACGCTGACTCATCGTGTTGCGGACATAATTCCCACCAACGGAGTGAATTTCATCCAGATGCTTTTCCAGGCCGTCTAGCAGGAAGATGTGATCGGTTTGGCTGCCACCCAACAGCATAACCGGCTTGCCATTGTACTTCCAATACCGAGGATTCATAGTCCAGGGCTGTATGCGATCTTCATTTTTCATTGTTTTCTCGATATCTCGGTTGGGATAGAAGGAACAGTACAAGTAAGGCGCAGGATGTGTTACTTTTTCCGCAACGTGTTTTCGATGGCCGTCCGCAGCTCTATAGGACTGAATCCCCACGGACCTCGCTCTCCCGCGTAGGCCACACGGCCGTCTTCTCCGATGAGATAGAGCCGTTCCGGCCAAGCCGCATACTCCGTCATGACGCCATCGTCTAACTCATCCACATAAGTTTGAATACCATACTGCATCGCTACTTCGCACGTTTCCGCCAGTGCTCGCCGCTCCTCGATGGTCTTCGGGTCGTGTATGCCAACAGGTTTACCTGACCATCCATCGTCGGGATGCGCCTCTCGGATGTAGACCATTAGAAACTGAATCAATTCACTGAACTCGGAATAGAGATCACGCAGGCTGACCGCCTCACGTACAAACGGTGGTCACGTAAAGCTTCCGAAGACCAGGGCGACTGGACGCTTGTCCCGAAAATCTGAGAGGCGAACGGAATTGTTTCCGCTGATATCGTGGAGTTCAAAATTGGGAGCGATGCCTCCCAATTTAGGCGCCTGGGGATCGTGATGATCCTGCCAGGTGGTTGCCTCTTCACGATTTCGAAATGTTTCAGCCATAGGTATTCTCCGGCAGTTTCAATCCTTGGTGATTTCGTACTCGGGCAACGCATCCCTGAGAACGCGAAGGACATTTTCTCCAACGATTTTGCGGATGTCCTGATCGGAGTACCCACGCTGAACCAGGCCAACTGTGAACAGCGGCCAGTTTGTCCACGCCATGCTCATCAGCTGCTCGCTGGTTCGCCATTCCGCCAGGTTGTGTGTTGAATCCGATGGCCAAAGAGGCTCCCATCGACCCTCGATGGGATGGATCAGTTTTTTGTTTCCAGCCGATTTCCCGGCCGAACGATGCCACCGATCAGGACCGATCGCTACGTGTTCTATACCGACTGTCTTCACCGTGTAATCTATGTGATCCAGGAATGCGCTGATGTCGCCGGTTCGGCCAAGAAATCCGGGGATGCAGCAGATACCAATGATGCCGTTGGTGTCTGCTATGGCCCGTAAAACCTCGTCCGTCTTGCATCGGCAATGATCACTGAGTGTGGTGCAGGCAGTGTGACTTGCGACGACCGGGCGCTTGGAAAGCTGAGCCGCTTCCAGAGAGGTCTTGTGGCTGCTGTGCGCGACATCTACGATGACACCCACACGGTTCATCTCTGCAATGGCGGCACGACCCAGATCGCTCAGCCCACCATCGGTGGGTTCAGCGCAACCTTCTCCCAGCATCGTACGGCGATTGTAGGTCAGATGCATCATTCGGACGCCAAGGTGAAAGAAGGTCTGTATGTAGCGCAGCTCGCCTTCCACGGAGTTCCACTTGAGGGGAAGCGGGACGTTGCACAAGGCCATGTACAGGCATTTTTTACCCTGGACCTTTGCCTGGATGATGTCATTCGGCTTCACACCTCGGACTATAAGGTCACCGATGCTGTCAGTGAGATACGTGAATCGAGCCACGCTCTTGAAGTGGCGTTCCGGATCCTGGTCCAGTGACCCGGCGCCCTGCACGATGCACGTTACGCCCGCCGTATTCCAAGCATCCATAAATTCTTCTTTTTCAACAGGATCAACCGCCGCACCGGTCCGGATCATGTCCCTGTGGAGATCGAATACTTCCTCGTTCGCCGCTCCGGCTTCTTGTGCCGCGTGCAGCACATCCACATCGACCGACGTTTGAGGCGCAGATCCATAGGGTTCAACGACGAGGGCATCCTCGTGCAGTGCCAGGCCGTGTTCCAAATCGGCGGGGCTGGGTTGCAGGATCTTCAGCGCGATGTCCCGGTACTCCTGAAACTTTTCGTTCATTCGTTGTCTACCTGTCTCTTTCCACTCAGCATGTTCTCCAGCACCAGGACCCAGTCCTGAAAGATGGGGGTCGGTTGGGGGAGGGGCCAATCACCCGAGTCGTCCTTTTTAGCTGGTCCGAGGTCAATTTCTGTTCCGTCCACCGGGTTGTATAGAAATGCGCGGTAGCGAACATCACTTTCAAGCCCCTTGACGCTCAATGCTCCCATGCCGCTTGGGAGAAAAATCACACGCACCTCTCCTGGTATCCCGGCTGCGTAAGGTCGAAACACATTCTCCCGATCGGCGTGAGAATCCACCCATTCAGTATGCGGCTCAAATTTCCACCAGGCATATCGTTCCAACAACTGTTTGCCAAGACCCAACTGGTTTGAACCCGGCAGCTGGTAGGCGTCATCCAGGGTATGTTTCCCCAGGCCCTGCCGCCGGGAGATGGGCCATATGGTGTGCCCCTGGTGTTCACCTGCCAGATGCCGTTCGCCCCATATGTATGTCCGCACGCTCCGGAGAGCATGCAGAGCCAGAACATGAATCTCTGTACCTCCTGTCGGCAGGCCTCACCGATTCCTTCGTAGCAGACCTCACTGTTGATAACCGGGAGCGTATCAGAATGCGAATAGGCGTCCGCAACGCGTCGAATGGTATTGGGGATGCTTTTCCGATCTCCGTGTCCCGTCTGAAGCATATCGATGTCCAGCAGCGAATCATCTGTGATCGCATTTCTGGCGGTATTGCTGGGATGGATGGTCAGGGGATGATGACAGGGATCTATTTCACGAACGTAGGCTGCAACCTCCGCCCATCCCTTCATCTGGAACGCCTCGTCTTCGGGTCCTTGAGGTGTCCGTTTACGAAGATAGTAAGGCATCGATCCTTCACCCGCGAGACACCACACTACGGGATAGGCGCCATACCGGGCTATGAGATTACGCCAATGCTGTTTCATTTTCTCGACACCCATCCAGGGCAGATAATATCCCCAGCAGCCAAGAATGCAGGGAACAATGCCTTTTTGCACGAGATGGTGGATACGCAAGTCAGCCATATCGTAGTATGCCGGGTTTATCCTCGCAAACTCCTCCTCCCAGGAATGTCCCGCTTCGTTAACTGCACGCTCGTCGAAAGCAGGCATGTCCGGGTAGGGACCCGCAACGATCTGTATCACGGAGAAACCTTTACGCTCCCTGTCCTCGGTCAGCGTTTGGAAATCGCCGGGCCAGCTCAGCCTTTTGCACAGGCCCATCCACCAGGTGTCACCCAGCCAGAAAAATGGTTTCCCATCCTGATGTTCAAGAAAGCGCTTGTTACCGCTCACTTGCAGTGGTCCGTGTTGTAACAACGGATTGGCGCCCTGGTACGGGACCGCTTCCAATTGGCCCTCCTGACCGTGGAGGGCGCTGTTGGAGTCATCGGAGCAGATCGAGCGCCAGGTGTGCGTGCCCGGGCTGGCTGGTGCATAACGCACACGCCACGTCTGGTCGCCTCCCCAAAAGGTCGGAACAATGTGTTCGTTTCCATCGGGGTCGGTGATCTGGACATCAAGCGTGATGTCGTTGAAGGGATCGGCGTAGACTCGACTGGATGTAAAGGACCACTCCGTCATGCAGTTCTGCATCGATGTAAGCATTTCAACTCCCTTTGAGTCTGAGACGAGATTTGTCCGGCGTTTCCGGGGGAGAGAGGATAGTCTGCCGCTCTCTTGTTCGGCGATAATTTCAGGGCGCCTGATCTAACGTTGGGACTGTGGGATACCTATCGATCAATTCACCATTTTCATTTATCGCAAAGAATGATCTCTGTTTGCTCTGTATTTCCACCATGATGAAGTTGAATTCCTTCGCGGTGTGGGCGAGGTACCATCGGTGATGGGCCTTTTTTGGTGATCTAAGACGCCCCCAGGCGCCATCGCCGAGGTATATGACACCCTCCGGATGAACCTTGCCATTTCGGATGGGATGGGTGCGTTTGTAGGTGTGGTCGTGGTGTTCGAAAGCGGCATCGAGACCGAAGCGCTCGAAGAGCGGGATCCAGTTCTTTAGTAAGGAAGTGGTGACTCGCCCAAGTGGAGATCGATATGAAGGATAAGCCGGCACGTGATACACCGCAAACAGGTGAGGGAATTCTGATCTCAATTGGAGGGTACGAGACAACCACTGATTCTGGGCGTGTACGAAATTCGTGTGGCCAGAATCCAGAAGAATGATGCTCAAGTAATCTCGAAAGTCCACCGCCCTGTAGGAGGAGGTGTCGGGATGGACGAAGAGGCTGTAGAAAAAAGGTGCTTCTACCTCGGCCTCGTAGGGCATCTTCGAATGCCATTCCTCCCGGTAGGTGTTGTCCCGGACCTCGTGATTCCCAATGGCGGGCAGGAGGGGGATCAGCAGGCCATCCGAGGTGACCATGTCTTCCTTCCAGGCCGTCAGCCATCGGTACCAGCGCTCGTATTTATCCGGGTCGCCATCCGAGTAGGTGATGTCGCCCCCGATGACGACGAACCTGGGGTCCTGGCTGGCGGCCTGACGATTGGTTTCACGCAAGATGCTGTAACGTCCCTTACGGAACACACCAAAGAGATTTCTCGGGTCGGTACGATTGTACCATTTATTCGCCCCGTACATATCTCCGCCGACGACAAACCGGATGGGTTCGTCCGCGGTGGCAGGCATTGTCCGGAACTTGAACGCTACGGCATCGTCTCCTGGCCGGAAGCGGTACCTGGTGTTCGGCGCGAGTCCTGTGAGTTCGACCAGGTGAATCGTGCGATCCGAATGCGCCATTGGGTAGCTCGTGCCCTGAGCGCTCTGCCAGGAGGGATCATCCAGCCGCTGGTACAGGAGTTCGGTCGGTCGATTGTCCTCGCGGTTGCTTTGCCACCGGATGAGCATGGTGGTAGCGGGATCGCCACGCCAGGTCAGGTAGACGGCGGGAGGATCGAATTTCTCCTGCGCCGAGAGGTTGATCGAGAGAAGGACAGCAGATAAAAGGAGGTAGAAAATATGGGGCATCTGGTCTCCAAAGTGATCGCAGCAGTCAGGGGATCGGTGTCTCAATTAGCATACCGCAGCGCAGTGAATCGGTCAAGCAGAGGGGGACGAGGGGTGTAGCAGGGATGAAACCACGCATCGAGGCTGAAAAGCAGGAACGGGAAACCCCTTGCCCGTCAATCTGGAGTGGCCGGGGCGCAAAACCTGGCTCCATCCCCCCTCCGGCGAACGAAAGGGAGCTGCGCAAATGACACGAAGCCCGGCCACTGCTTCCCAACAATATTGGTGAGGGCTCGGAGCGAGAGGGCTGAGTGGTGCCTAGTGACGCACGACCTGCCCCGGGAGCGCTCCGGTGGGCTCGCCGTTTTCAACTGTGGAGACACCGTTTACAAAAACCCGTTCGATACCAACGGGACTGAGTGTCGGCTCTTCATACGTGGCTCTGGCGTTCACTGTTTCAGGATCGAAGATCACAAGGTCGGCTACTTTCCCTTTTCCGATTTCACCCCGGTCGGTGATACCGAATCGCTTTGCAGGGAATCCGCTCATTTTATGGACGGCCTGCTCCAGTGTCACCAGTTTTTGCTCTCTGACATATTTTCCGGGGATCTGTGCGAAGCAACCAAAGCCCCTGGGATGCGGGTGCGGTACGTTGTAGATGCCATCACTTGCGGCCATCATCAGCGGGTGCCTGATGGTCCTGGCGATGGTTTCCTCGGCTTCTTCGGCAGAGACCTGCCAGGGGAAGATGTAGGCGGAGAGTCCCTCTTCCTCTACAATGAGATCGTAGGCGCATGCTTCAGCTGATTTGCCAAGGTCCTTTGCGACTTCAGAAAGCGTTTGCCCGATAAATCTACCCGATCTCGTGTATCCTACGATTTGATTGTATGCGCCGAGCCAGTTGGTGAGGTAGGGGATAATCCGTTCGCGAACGTCGGGATTTCTGAGATGCTCTATAACCTGGGCAGGCGTTCCCTCCTGGTCCTTGACCGGAAGCATAATGGTCATATGAGACATTCCCGCTGCGTAGAGATAGGCCTCGAAGCTGATATCGATGTCTTCCTTCTCCGCCCGGGCGAGCAGTTCGACACATTCTTCATCCACTCTCTCGTGCGAGATATGGACCGGGATTCCGCTTTGTCTGTGGAGTTCGAAAGTTTCCTCCCAGGCGTCTGCCCGGCCCAGGGTGTGATACCGGATATGTGCGGCGTAGATACCGCCGTAAGATTCGGCGACCTTGCAAAGCGCGACAAGTTCGCGCAGGTCCGAATTGACACTGGGTTGGTAATCGAGGCCCAGATTCAGGCAGCCGGCGCCCGCCTCCATCCACTGCCTTGTCAGGTCGGCCATTTCCTCAATTTGCGCGTCGGATGCGGGTCCCGGTTCCCATCCACAGACTTTCAACCGAACGGCACAGTGAGGAACCTGAGGGTAAACGTTGCAGGGGCTGTTCCCCGGGAAAATGGAGAGGTAGTCCTCGATGGTCGGCCACCCGAGATCCATTTCAATATTGCCGGTGGCGAAGCGCGTGTACTCCCACATCTCCTCGGTCTGCTGAGGCGAAAGGCCGGCCCATCCGAAGCCGTCTGGCGCCAGCAGCTGGGTGGTTACGCCCTGGACAACACCGGCGAATCGCTGGCCTTCACTGACGAGGGCAGTCTCGGAGTGGACGTGCACATCTATGAATCCAGGACTGACGATATGTCCGGCGGCATCGATCTCTTCGGGAGCCGTGGTTTCGGATAGATCTTCCACCGCCGTGATGCGTCCATCTGTAATGCCAACATCCGCTGCAAATGGTTCGCGTGTCCCCGTGCCGTCTACAACTTTCCCGTTCCTGATGATCAGATCAAATGCCATTCTCATTCCTCGATAGTTGTGGATTACCAGTCGTTGAGTTTGTGCCCATTTCCATTGAACCAGATGACGTCGACAATGATGCCAAGCCCGACTCCCGCAAGATAACCCATGAACAGTCCCAAAAACAAGGGGGCCATTCGCCTGTAACTGTTGAGTCCTCCGAATTTAAGAATGAGGGTCTTGGTGAGCCAGGCGATGAAGATCGAGGTGACCGTGCTGCGAAGGACATTCGATGCAGAGATCGTGAACCCGATCGGGTTGATCGGGAATCCGGGATATCGGTACCGAAGGAAGAACATCAGTCCTGTAAACACAGCACCAACAGCAAAAAACTGTACCCGGTTCCAGTCGGTACCGAAATCGCCGTGCTGAATTCTGTTCGCCGTGTAACGCCAGATGCCAACGGCGCCGTCGTTCGATCCGTTGAAGCTGACCACGCCAAAGTTATAGCTGCCCACTCCGTGATAGCCCTGGAGTAGAATGAATCCAACGATCGCAGTTGCGCCGAGAAATGCACCAAAGAGAACAGCGGGTACCAGGCGCCTTCTGCGCTCAGGATTCATGGCGATGCCCAGTCGGGGGATATGTGCCAGTGCGGTGATGCCCCAGGTCTTGGCGTCGCAGAAGAAGGTATAAGTGAGTCCCATTGCGACCGCACTGGAGGGACCCATTCCGGAGATGCCGAACAGATGCCAGGCGAAGGCCTGGGCGGTGATCGGTCCACGCAGATAGACCAAGCCGCTTTCGACGATAATCCGGGCAAGACCTAAATAGAGGATTAGCGTGCCGAACCAGAATGCCAGGAGCGGTCCCCAACTCATCCCGGCGTGATGGAGCCAGAGTACGAGGTAGGCGCACCCACCCAGCATGAGAAAGACCGCGTGGCGATAACTCAGCAGTTCGTTCGAGTCGTCCAGTTCGCCTTTGTCAGTGAACGCCTTTCTGAACACGGCGTAGAGGTGGTGGCGCGCGATCCACAGCCCCCAAAGGACAAAGACGGTTAGACCGCCAAAACTCTGCCAACCGATGGCGGGATCGAACGAACACCACATATCGGAACTTCCGATGCTGAAGCCAATCCGATTGAATACGCCGACCTGGAGGATGGCCAGTATGTGGAAGACCCAGATGCTCAACAGCACGTCGGACTTGGTGAAATAGGCGAAGGCAATGGTCATGGGGTGAATCGAGAAGGCAAAGTAGGGAAACCCTTTGCCCAGGCGGATGACTTTGCGACTCAGGACGGTCATCGGAATGTTCAGAGGGGGAATGGCTTTGGAGAACCAGGTGGCGATGTTCCAGATGAAAATGCTCAGGACGATCCAGAAGCCGATTCGAAAGAGCCGCGACCGGACAAGTGTGGACAATGTGCCCGAAGATCCGGATATGCCCGTGAGTTCGAGTATGGCACTGGCGACCGGGAAGGCAAGCCGCTCGTTCTCCATCCATTGCTTTCGCAGAATGACGACCATGCAGAAGCTGACAAGCAGGACGGATCCCAGGAACCCGCTCCACCAGAAGAAGGGAGAGATCCAGGCGGACCAGGGGATGGATTGTCCTTTAAAAAGGCTTTCGTAGAAGCCGGTTGCGGCCGATTTGTCGTTTACAATTGACCAGGATGGAATGCGCTCTAGGAGGAGCTCCGCCCACCGGTTTTCCGGTGTGGCGAAGTACGTGGGTGCAGTGACCACCCCGAGGAGGTAGCCGGACAGCCACTCTCCCTGCATTGTGGCTGCAACCATTCCGATGCAGCAGATGGTGAGGAGTTCTGAGGAGGAAAGTCCTTTCCCCTTTCGGTTCAGGGGAATATTGAGGACCATAATGCAGATCAGCGGGAGGAGCAAGGCAACGGATAGGTGGGAGTAGTCAGCGCGTGAGGAATGTGCGATGAGACTGGAGTAGGCCGGCCAGATGTTGACCCAGACGGCCATCGCCAAGCCGATGAAGAGCGCACGGGAGGTCATTCGAAAAGCTTCGCGAGTAGGATGTTGTCATTCTCTAGAAATGAAAAGCCGTACTGATCGGAATGGCCAGAGGCGTGCCGCACGATACGGGATCGCCCCTGGATATGCACCGCGGGACTCACGCGACTACGCCTTCACCGCGATTTTGATCGCGTCCATGTCGTCGAGGCGATAGCTGCCTGCCAATGCGTTGAAGCCTTCTGCTACCCGGTCCAGGGGGATCGTGTGGCTGACCATTTCGGCATATGGGAACTCGTTCTTTTCCAGGATGGGAAGCCCGCGGATGAAATGCTCCGGTTTGCTCGCCCATACGGCTTCCAGGCGCAGATTTTTGCGCATCAACATATGATTCGGGTTGCACTGGAAGTTTCCGACGTCTACGAAGTGGCCCATTTCGACGTATGTTCCGCTGTTCCGGAGATAATCCAGGCCTTCCGGAATTGCCGGGAGAAATCCGGCGCATTCGAATACGACATCTGCGCCTTCACCGCGTGGCGTGTTTTCACGGACAAGCTGCTTGCGCTCTTCCACATTGCTGACTTCGGCGATGTCGATGGTCAGGTCTGCGCCCAGTTTCTTCGCCAGATCGAGACGCCCTTTGGGCCCGCCCACCATAATGAGTTTGCCGGCTCCGCTGACCTTTGCACAGACAAGGGTGACCAGCCCAATGGCGCCCGACCCCTGAACGACCACGGTGTCGCCGAACTGAATTTGCGCCCGCATCACGCCATGAACGCCAATGGTGAAGGGTTCGAGGAGGACGGCGACTTCCGGTTCGATCTCGGTTTTAAGGACCACAGTGTCGGGATTCCAGAGATACATGTATTCTGCGAATCCGCCCCGGAGATAGGGTTCTTCTTCCGCCTGAAGGAAGCCGTAGGCACCCTTGTTGGTACCGGGCACCACTGCGATCCGATCACCTTCTTTGATCGGCCTGCCCAGAAAATCGGTTTCGACACCTTTGCCGAGTTTGTCGATGATGCCGACGTTTTCGTGACCCAGAATGATCTCGCCGGTCATCTGCTGGTATTCCCAGTTGTGGAGATCTGTGCCGCAGATTCCTGCCAGTTCCAGTTTGAGGAGAATGGTTCCGGGTTCCGGATCAGGAATCGCGTATTCACGGATTTCGAAGCGTTCGCCTACCATGACAACTGCGCGTGAGGTTTTGGGCATTGGGAACTCCGGTAAGAGTGGCCAGGCGTGAGGAGCCGGTGGCCGGTTTTTAGAGACCAGATCAGAGGATTAGTTTGTATTTTTATCGGTTCGTTCAAGAGAGAGACGGTAGTCACAGACTACCCGTCATCGATGTTTTACCCTCTTGTGAAGAGTTCCAGGTCCGCGTCGACCATTTCTTTGACCAATTCCTCGAAGTCGGTCGAATACGACCACCCCAGTTGTTCTCTTGCTTTTGTCGCGTCTCCTACGAGCAGATCCACTTCCGCAGGTCTGAAGAATCGCGGATCCACCTTGACGTGATCCTGGTAGTTGAGCCCCACGTGGGAGAAGGCAATTTCTGCGAACTCTCGGATAGAGTGGGTCTCACCCGTGGAGATGACATAGTCGTCCGGCACGTCCTGCTGGAGCATCATCCACATGGCGTTGACATATTCCTTGGAATGACCCCAGTCTCGTTTGGAATCCAGATTGCCAAGGGGGACTTCGTCAATCAGTCCCAGTTTGATTTTGGCCACGTGGGAGGTGATTTTCCGGGTGACAAATTCGAATCCTCGGCGAGGTGATTCATGGTTGAACAGGATGCCGCTTGAGGCATGCAGGTCGTAGGCTTCGCGGTAGTTTCTCGTGAGATCGTAGCCAGCGACTTTCGAGATCCCGTAAGCCGATCGCGGATGGAACCGGGTGGTTTCCTTCTGCGGCACTTCAGCGACTTTTCCGAACATTTCACTCGAAGCGGCAAAGTAGAAACGGCAGTCGGGCTGAATGTCGTTAAGGGCGGCGAGCATATAGTGCGTGCCGTTGATGTTGATGTTCAATGTCGAGAATTCGTCTTCAAAAGAGCTACTGACAAAGCTCTGTGCAGCCAGGTGATAGCATTCGTGAGGCTGCACTTTCTTGATGACGTTGTAAATACTCGGATAGCTTTCCATCGATGCGGGATGGAGATGGATCGTTTCGCCGAGGTGGTAGATGCGGCCCAGTCGGTGCTCCGGATCTTCGAGGGCGACTCGGCGAACGATGCCGTGGACCTCGTAGTCCTTTTCGAGCAGCAGTTCTGAAAGATAAGAGCCATCCTGGCCGGTGATTCCTGTGATCAGCGCGATACGTTTCGCCATTGGATATGTTCTCCTGCAGGTTTTGGAATGTGTACGGTTCTAAGGTTGTGGGATCTGTGGGTTGCGATTTCTCGAGCTACTAATTAAATCCCCCTGTCCCCCTTTTTCAAAGGGGGAACTTCGGTCACAACAGCGGAGGAGAATACCGGGGAGAGAGAATGTCAGATAATCTTCCTGGCCCTACCTAGTGATCGTAAATTTCCGGTCCCCAATTTATTTCCTGGAGCTCTTGTTTGAGGATAACCGCTTTGTGGGGGGGAACGTTTTTCATCAGCACAACGCCTGGGCCGACCATCGAGCAGGCACCGACGATGCGACCGGGCATCAGGATGGTGCTCACCCCGGTGCGTGCGTAGTCGCCGAAGAGGGCGCCTGAGAACCCGGGAGCCGGATGACGAATGCCTTTGACGATCACCTCGGTGGGTCCGTCGTCGAAACGCAGGGTGCCCACCTGGGTGCCTGCCCCGAATTCGGCGCCTTCGCCATATATTCCTGCGATCTGCATATGGTGGGTGATTCGGCCGCCCTGGAGGATGACGCCGCTGAACTCGCCGGTGAAGGTGATGTGATTGTTGTCCCCAACAAATCCGCTCACCTTGGCGAAGGGGCCGATTCGGCACTGATCGCCGATGACGGTGTGGGAAGAGACCTGCGAGCCTTCTTGAATGTGGGTGTCTTTCCCGATCCACACGGGACCATTGATGACCGCGTGACGTGAAATCTTTGCGCCTTCGTCGACGAAGACCGATCCGGTGATTTCTGCGTCCTCGTGGACCTCAGCGCTCTCGGCGATCCTGGAATCGGGCAACTCATTGGCCATTTCACGGGCGGCGACTCGGCAGATACTCAAGGGCTGCCAGGGCATATCCATATCGATGACCGGGCTGTCGAGCTGGACGGCCCCTACGGAACGCCCTTCCCGGTGCATCAGGGGGAGCGCGTCGGCGATTTCGTAGCCTTCGGCGGGCGCTACTCCGTTTTGTACCCGTGGGAGTAGCCCCGAGGTGTTGGCCAGATCGTCCAGTGCGGCATTCTGGAAGATGTAGATGCCGGAAAGCGCTAGGCCGTTGTCAGATCTCGGCTTCCAGGTGTACGAAGCTATGTTGTTGTCGCGGTCGACTTCTGCTCTGATGTGCTTGTTCAGCTCGTCACTCTGATGAATCCCTGCCACACTTTGTTTTCCACTGAATTCATCGAGCAGCTGAGGAATCGTCTCCGGGCCGAAGAACAGGTCTCCGTGGATGACAATGAAGTCATCCTCTCCAAGATACTCTCGGGAAGAACACACGGCGTGTGCGGTTCCCAGCTGGTGCGGCTGTTCAATATATGTGATCGCGCAGCCGAACCGATTGCCGTCCCCAAAGTGATTCCTCACGCGCCCGCCTCGGTGTCCGATCACGACACCGATATCTGTGACGCCTGCAGCTACCAGCCGTTCCACGGTCCACTCCAGGAGCGGGCGATTGCAGATCGGAAACATCGATTTCGGCCGGAAGTGGCTGAAAGGATAAAATCGCTCCCCCTTCCCGGCTGCTAATAAGATCGCTTTCAAGCTAAAATCCAGTTTGAAGGATGGACTTCTAAAGGTTAGAAGGTTAGAAGGTTGAAACGTTTGAAGGTTGAGAGGCTCTTTAACCCTGGCTGCCCCGCCTTTGGCACCACAGTTTCACAAGCCACCCGCTCTGCACTCTGCACTGTCTTTTTTACGTTATCTGCTCCGGCTCGACTTTCCCGATCGGTACTTCCAAATGGTCTTCCGCGAAGATGATCGTGCCGTTGAATATTTCCCCGGCTTCGTGGATCAGCCGCTCCTGAATCCCGGGCTGTTCGAGCTGTTCGGTAATGTGGGTGAGTACCAGGGTGCCTACGTTCGCGTCCTTTGCAGTGCGCGCAGAGTCTTTGTGCCCTGAACAGCAACCTGTGATCCGCTCGTCCATTTCGAAGTCATTCAGGAAGTGACACATGTGGATCAGTACATCGGCATCTTTGGCAAGATCGGTGAGGGTCTGGATGGGCGCGGTGTCGCCGCCGAATACGATGGATCCCCCGGGCGTATCCAGGCGATAGGCCAGACATCGGAGCTGGGGCTGCACGTGAATGACTTCGGCCGCGGTGAGCGTCCAGGTGCCCGTTTTGATGAGGGAGCCGTGTTCGACCTCGGTGATCACAGGATTGGGGCACTGCCTTGGCAGCACGCCGCCCCGCTTTTCGTAAACGAATTCGCTCCCGGGGTGTTTCGTTCGGGCAGTGAGATCGGGATCGTAGACACCGCCCTCGCCGAATAGTCTGTGGGTCATCTGAGCCAGTGGGGCGGGACCATAGACGTTCAGGTCCGGAATCTTACCGACACCCTGGTCCCAGTGGTTCAAGACGATGTAGGGATAGTCCACGCAATGATCATAGTGCAGGTGTGTGAGGAACACGCTTGTGAGGTCTCTGGGGGGTGTTCCGTCCTCGAGGAGGCGCCTGGCCGCACCCGGACCGCAATCGAACAGGAGGGTTTCATCGTCGAGGGTTACCAGATAACAGGATCCGGCTCGGTGGGTGAGCGGCGTGGGGGTTCCCGTTCCCAGAAGGGTCAGGCTGAGGGCCATTTCTGCTCCTTGGTTGTTGTCTGAAAGTGTTAGCGGTCGATGCCCGCCTCGAAATGCACGGCGAGGGGTTCGAGGTCCTCCCAGAAGGATTCGGGAATCTCCAGGTCGCCCGCCTTTGCGTTGGCTTCGGCCTCTTCCGGTGTGCGAGCGCCAGGAATGGTGGTTGCCACTTGCGGATGACGCGTGCACCACTGGAGGGCTGCGGCGACCATTGGGACGTTGTGATCGCTGCACACCTGTTGAATCTTTGCGACGTGGTCAAGACATGTCTGGCTAAAATTTCTGGCCATGTAGTTGATGCCTTCTACCGGCCCTGTTGCGAGCAGACCCCGCTCAACGGGCGTGGCAATGACCAGACCCACATCGTGTTTCTCGGCAGCGGGAAAGATCCTTTCCATGGCGAGCTGGTTGATTAGGCTGAAGGCTTCGGGTACGACTGCCGCGTCGAATTCTCCTGTTTCAATAAATGGGGTGTTTGCCGCAGGGTCGTTGGCCGCGGTTCCCACAAATCGTGTGATGCCCTCGTCCTGGAGTTTTCGGAGTGCACCAAGAGCGCCCCGTTTTCCCATAACCTGCTCGAAAGGGACCTCCATTGCGTCGTGAATATAAAGGATCTCGAATCTTTCAATTCCAAGCCTTTCCTGGCTGCCCTCCACGTGGCGGAGAATGCTGTAGTAATCGTAGTCTTTGCCTTCGAGACCTGGAAGCTGGCCCACCTTGGTGGTTACGGTGCAAAGTTTCGCGAGATCCGGTCGTGCCTTGAGGGCCATTCCGATGAGTTCCTCGCTGCGTGTCTGTCCGTAAAGGGGAGCGGTGTCGATGAGGGTAGAGCCGTGCTCGATGGCCGTGTGGATCGTCTGAATGGCCAGATCCTCGTCCATACCTCCAGGGCGACCGTCGTATTCGACCGCGGCTCGATTCGCGTTGGGAATGCCCACAAACGCCGCGCCCAGACCGACAATGGGAACCTGCAATTCGGTACGTCCAAGCCGTTTGGTTTTCACGAGTATCCTCAGGTTATTATCGTTGGAATCTGGAGTAAAAAACAGAAGCATGAATTAAGATAGCACAGTGCAAGCCGGGGCGCAACGACCTTCTTATGTTCATAGATCACAGGGAGATGGAGCCGCGATTCCCTTCTTGCATTTGTGCATATTCAGACTTATCCTGGCAGCCAACCGGGTAAGATCTTTTACTCTACAGGAGGAAGAATATGCGTTTTTTGGCCGCCCCCAGAATTTCACTTTTAGTGGTCGCCTTTGTTATTGCTGGACTAAGTATCGGCGTGCTGGCACAAGAGCCCAATTGGTGGCCATCGGAGTGGGGAGCTGATGATCAGCGTGGCGCAATGAACCGATTGACACCTAAAAAGGTGCTCGAGGCGGCTCAGTTGATCAAGGAGGGCAAGACTTACCAACTTGGACGGGTCTATGAGCCAGGCATGCCTCTGTTCGGAAATCGACATTACAGTCTGTCGATTGTGGGCTCACCCAGCGGCGGTCCGGTTGGAGACAATCGCGTGGTGTGGCACGATGAGATGTTCAGTGGAGAGATCGGCCAGATCGGGACGCAGTTCGATGGGCTGGGGCACATTGGAACCCGGGTAGGCGACGACGATATTTTTTACAATGGTTTCAAAGGATCCGAGTTCAGCAAACCTTACGGTCTGGAGAAACTCGGCGTAGAAAATGTCGGCGTGTTCTTCACAAGGGGCGTTCTGATCGACCTGGTCGCGTACAAGAAAAAAGAGCGACTGGAGGTCGGATACGTGATCACTCCGGATGACCTGCGAGGGGCGCTCAAAAAACAGGATGTTGAGATCAGTGAAGGCGACGTGGTTCTGATTCGAACCGGACACGGAAGCTTGTGGATGGTAGATAACGAAACGTTTAATTCAGGTATGCCGGGTATCGGGCTTCTGGCTGCAAAGTGGCTGGCTTCCAAAAAGGTGGTGATGATCGGAGCGGACACCTGGGGAGTAGAGGCTGTTCCCGGAGAAAATCCGAACGTAGCGTTCCAGGTCCACCAGTTGTTGATCAATCAAAAAGGGATCCATCTTCTGGAGAATCTGGATCTGGACGGTCTTGGTGAGGACAAGGTTTACGAGTTCGCATTTGTTTTCTCTCCCTTGAGACTAAAAGGTGCAACCGGGTCACCGGGAAATCCAATCGCAGTAAAATAAGTCTTGAATTCGTTAATATTATCAATGGTTTATGGGGCAAGCTTCGTGTGGTGAGGCCTGCCCCATTTTGCTTTTCAACGGTTACAGAATAGACGATCTCAATTATCCAGGCGCCTGGACAATTGAGAATGCAGAAATCGACAAACATTTGGTCAGTAGATGGCAATATGGTTGTCGTATAACATATTCCATTTATTAATAACTAATTAGTAGAAATATATATTTAATTCGACAATAGTTTTGGCGCTGCGTCACGAATTTATATTTCTACCCCTACCAGAATATACACCTGTAAGATTTTTATAAACAGCACTTTGTGTTGTGTATGTGTGCCAAAATATGCCATGGGCACAAGGATTGCGATGTGTCTTACGAATTCTTCGTGGCTTGCGGTTCCTTGACCCAGCAGTCTCATCCATACAGGAGTTGGAAATGCATTTCAAGATGATGCTCACATGGCTTCTCCTGGTAGCAGCCCCCGTCCCGGTCTGTGCACTGGACACCCTCCAGGTGAAATCACCCGACACCTTCCTGGAGGAGTGGCGCTGGACGTCATTCGACAATGACCTGGCTGGGAGAGTGCAAGCTGCCATCGAGGACAGGGAAGGCCGGATTTGGGTAGGTACGGATCGGGGCGTGCAATACTATGACGGTTACAAATGGACGAAATACACGGTGAAAGATGGGCTTGCCGATGGGGATGTCCGCGCGATCCTCCAGGCGCGTGACGGTACGATGTGGTTCGGGACCAAAAAGGGTATCAGTCGATTCAATGGCCGAGAATGGAAGACCTTCGGCAAGGAGGAAGGTGTGCCTGGACCAACATCTTGGGACGGGTTTGTCCAACTCCAGGATGGGTCTATATGGGCAAGTTTATTCAATAAGGTCGACATCACGGACTCACAACAGGGCATTGTGCGTTTCGACGGTGATCGGTGGGTGCCGGTCCCGTTGCCCTGGGATCGCCCGAGGCCACCGATGGCCAATTTGATCGCCGCTGCCAACGGAGATATCTGGGCATCCACACTTTTGGATGGAATCTTTCGGTTTGACGGTGAAGAATGGGAACATTACGGTAGCGAAACAGGCCTCCCGAGCGATCGGGGTGGGTTTCTCTGCCAGGCCTCCAATGGTGCGATTTGGGTCCCGCATTGGGATGTCGGCATCAGTCGCTTTGACGGCACTTCCTGGCAGACCTTTGGCAAAAATATGGATGGCCTCAAAGGAATGAACGAAATGATGTCGGCCTGGGAAATGCCCGATGGCACGATCTGGAGTGGCGGTGGTTTGGGTGCAAAAGGGAATGCCCTCTTCAGGTACGACGGCGAGGACTGGAGGGCATACGGTCAGGGGGCGCTAAGACTGAATGGGAAGGGCTGGAGTTTCTACACGACCCAGAGTGTGGCCGAATGGACGCAGCTCATGGAGAAATTGAATGTATTCATTGTCCCATTCGCACCCGAACATCTATGGGATGAGGGAATAGGTGTCCAGCTCCTTGGCGGTTGGTTCCTGGATAGGAGCGTTCCTACCGTTGTAGTGGTCGCCAAAGGTTCTACGGCTGAAAGGGCAGGCATTCGTCGTGGCGATCGAATCCTTTCGGTGAACGGCACCCCGAGAGGGACACTTGGGACAATAATAAGCATGGGAGAGGTGACCTTCCGTATTGAGCGCAAGGGAATCTCGGAGCCCTTTGAAGTGGTCGTCAAGCGAGAAAAAACTGGAGGTGGATACAAAAGGTTTAGTCTGAACACCTTGCACGCAGGTCTGGATGGGGAGATATGGTTCGGTTTGGTCGGGGGCCAGGTGGTCAGGTTCGATCCATCGAGAAGTGGAGACGCGGCCTGGCGGATGTATGATGAAAAAGACGGTTTGGACCTTCATCTTGGCCCATGGATCTCACAAACAAGTGACGGTGCTGTCTGGATGGGTACATATGTAAGAGGCAGTTACAACCGGTTCAACGGCAGTACCTGGACAGCCATCCGGACACCCGAAAATTCCGAGAGCGGCGAAACTTCGTATTCCTTCCTGGAAACCGGAGACAAAACGCTTTGGATCGGCGGCTGGGGAGGTGTGTTGACATTGCTGAGAGGGGGAATCTGGAACCGCTATAGCAGAAATGAATTGCCTCTACCCTCAACCAGAATCGTGGGTCTCCTCGAATCAACAGACGGAGCTGTATGGATCCACGGCAGAGGACAGGAGGCGGTCCGGCTGGATTACGATACAGACCGATGGACCTCGTACTCAGGAATTTGGTACCAATGTCAAACCCGTGAAGGCGTTCAATGGTTCATCAAAGGAATGGGCTCTCGTGGGGACGCAAATATGGCGGTGTCTTTTGATGGGAAGATGTGGACCGGATACAATGAATCCGACGGAATGATTTCGAATCCAACCGGAATGCTCATTGCATCCAATGGTGACCTGTGGGCATATGGTGGCCACCACGGCGTAGCCGCTACTGCGAGGTTTAACGGCACACGCTGGGAAGTGCGCGAGCACCCAGATCTCGCCCATTCAATTTCCTGGCTTGCAGGATTCGAGGATTCGGATGGGAGCTTGTGGTTTGGCGCACGGACAAATCTTGAGCCGGAAAAGGGTCACAAAGGGGGATTGCTGCGATTCGATGGAAAAACCTGGAAACATTTCACCCCACCGGAAGTCGGTGCTACGCCATATGGCATTGCACAGACAGGAGATGGTTCCATTTGGACAGGTTCAAATCAGCTTTTCCGATTCGATGGCACGAATTGGTCCAGGTTCGATGGACCTGAGGAGCTCAGCGAGCCATTTCTCGATGCCATTCATTCAGGATCGGATGGAACCCTCTGGATTGGAACGCGATACTATGGCCTGTTCCACTATGACGGGGACTCCTGGACCAGATACGATACCAGGGACGGGCTGGCGGACAACGCCATTCGCGATGTTGTGCAAATGCCCGACGGAAGTGTCTATGCTGCCACGGCCTCCGGCATAAGCCGGTTCGATGGTCGGGTGTGGACCACTCACGTGCTCCCGGCCGAGATTGTGGGCTTCCAGGGCGGGCTGAAGATTTCTCCGGATGGATCGCTTTGGATCAACCAGGAAGTAAATCGTTCGATGGCATCCACTCGGTACGTGCCGGACGCCGATCCCCCGGAGACCCGAATCACGTTGGCGGTTGACGAGGTCTCCCAGCCTGGCAACACCACCATCGCATGGCAAGGGATGGATCGCTGGAAGTCCACACCCGACGAGGAACTCCAGTTCTCATGGCGGATGGATGAAGGGGAATGGTCTCCCTTTTCCTTGAAGACGAATCAGATCCTCCAGACAGTACCATCCGGTGAACACAACTTCGAGGTTAAGGCTCGAGATAGTGATTTTAACGAAGACCCAACACCCGCAAAGATGGCGTTTACGGTTGTCCCTCCGGTTTACCGGCAACCTTGGTTCCTGGGACTGATGGCCGTGGTGCTCGGGGTAGTCGGGTTTCAAGCCTCCCGAATCGTGTCCCGTGGTCGCAGCCTGCATGAGGCGAATGAGGCCCTTTCTGCAGCAAACAAAGACCTGTTCAGCGCGAACAATGACTTAACGCTCGAGACGGCTCTGGAGCGCGTTCGCTCACTGGCCCTTGGCATGCACCGGAGCGATGACATTGCCGGTGTTTCGGTGTCGCTGTTTAACGAGATGAAGGAGCTAGGCATTCCCGTCTGGCGGTCCGGGGTGTGGCTGCTGGATGAGCAGAACGACACAGGAGAGATGTGGGTCACCAGCGCTGAAGGAGGGCTGCAAAAGGGGGCCGCATTTTCGATGATCGATTTCCTGGAAATGCCGGAGATCGGGCAACCCTCGTTGGAGGCCTTCAGACGGGGGGATGATTACTACCACTTCCAGATGGTCTCGGAGGAAATCGAGGCGGCCGCTCGGTATCTAGTCGATGTCATGAACGCGCCCTTCACGGAGTGGGATACGCGATCGACAGCAGATCTTCCAGAGAGTCTGGACGACTACTTTGTATTTTTCAGTGAAGGATTCCTGTTCCTTGCTTTGCGCGAGCCCCTCTCCGAATCTGATCTCGATATGGCGAAACGGTTTACGGAAGTGTTCAGCTTTGCCTATGCACGATTCAAAGAGCTCGAGCGGGCGGAAGCCCAGGCCATTGCCGCGGAACGTCGATCGGCGGTTGACCGGGTTCGTGCGGAAATCGCCGGGATGCGGGAAAGCACCGATCTGGAGCGTTTGACGCCACTGTTGTGGCAAGAGCTGGCCAACCTGGGACTGACGTTCTCACGGTGCGGTGTGTTCATTGCAGACGAGCAAGCCCGGATCATGAGGTCCTATCTGACAACACCAACGGGCGAGTCGTTTGCAGAACTGGAACTGCCCTTCGAGAGTCATCCCTACGTGACGGCCCTTGTGGAAAGCTGGCGCAGCAACCTGCCTTATGTGGACGAATGGACACACCAGGACTTCGGTGACTGGATGACCTACCTGGAGAGTTTGGGGTAGCCGATCGACCGTGTAAAGTATCAAGGCGGTGAAGCACTTCCTGAAACGCTGGTTCTGAACAGCGTGCCTTTTGCTCAGGGGATGCTTTACGTGGGCAGCCCGACGAATCTACCGAAGGATCACCTGGCCCTTATTGGAGAACTGGGACGCGCCTTCTCCGTGGCCTACGCCAGGTATCTCGATTTTCAGCAGCTGGAGGCACAGAACAAAAATCTGGACGAATCGAACCGCGCGATGTCTTCGGCGAACAAGGAGCTGTACGAGCTGAACAGGAAGCTGCAGCAGGAAGGGGCACTGGAGCGCATTCGGGGTCAGCTGCAGGCTATGGAACAGGCATCGGACTTCGATGAGGTGCTGTCCATCCTGGCTGAGGACTTGAAGAGTGTCGGGCTGGTTTTTGAGACGTGTGGGATCGATGTGCTGGACGAGCCCGTGCATGACGTTTCAATGGGATACTTCGAGGACCACGGGTATCGCTATACGACCTATACGATCGATCCCGAAGGCGGCCTGGTCCACAAGTCATTTCGGCTTGCCGCGCCATTTCCGGATGTGATCGAGGAGACGATCGCCCGGTTTATCGCCGGAGAGCCGTGGCAGGGTCGCAGCGGTGACACGATGATTGTAGAGGTGCCGGCGGCGGGTTACGGTCGGTTGAGGTTGACCGCGTCGAACAGGGAGGACTTCACAGAGGAAGAGGTGGATACGCTCAGAGATTTCGCTGGGGCAATGGCGCTTGGATACGCGAGGTATCTGGATTTTCGGGAGATTCAGGAGCAGACGGAGCGCAAGTCACAATTCATGGCGAACATGTCACACGAGCTCCGCACGCCGATGAACGCGATCATCGGATTCACCCGAATGGTGCTTCGGCGGTCGGGTGATGTCCTGCCGGAGAGACAGGTGAGTAACCTGGAGAAAGTTCAACAGAGCGCAGATCACCTGATGAGCCTGATCAACGACATACTCGACTTGTCGAAGATCGAGGCCGGTAGGATGGATGTGGAAACTAAGCGCTTCGGGTTGGAGAAGTTGATCGCCGGGGCCTGCGCAACTGTGACCCCGATGGTAAAATCAGGCGTGCGGTTGCACTATGAACTGGGTGAAAATGTTAATGAGCTAGAAACCGACGAGGGGCGCCTCCGCCAGATCGTAATCAACCTCTTGAGCAATGCCGCCAAATTCACCGACAAAGGCGAAGTCTTCGTGAAGGCATCAGCACTTCCGCCCGGAATGCTGTCGATCTCGGTAAAGGATACCGGGGCAGGAATCCCGGCCGATGCGCTCGACCTGATATTCGAAGAATTTCGCCAGGTGGAAGGCAGTGACACCGACAGAAAAGGCACCGGCCTGGGCCTTTCCATCACCAAAAAATTCGCTGAACTCCTGGGTGGAACCATTGGCGTGGATAGCGAAGTTGGAAAGGGCAGTGTGTTCTCCGTCAAAATTCCCACCAGATATGAATCTTAGGATGCAACTCACAGAACTGGCCACCCCATCGGAATTGCCTCTGTAGGAGCAAGCTCCTGCTTGCGATTCTCTCGCACCCAACACTGGCCGCACCTGAAATTAGGAACGGATCGGCAAAGGCCATTGTGCCTGGCTTTCCCTTGTGTGCGGGGGGGTATTTATTTGAGGAACCTGGGGTCCGTACTTCAACCTAAGGTATGTTTACCGGTATCCTGGGGTTTTCTACAAGTTCCGATCCAACGATTCTATACTTGTTTCGGATCTTTTTGAAATCGACCTTTTCTCCCGTTTCCTTCCTGAATAATTCGAGCATCAACTCTGCGTGCAGGATTTCAAGCTGCAGTCCGAATGTTTCCGCTGTTTCAAGTCCCTTCTCGAAGAGCTTCTGCGCCTGCGGCGGCTTTCCATCCATCAGCAAGAGTTCCCCTCGCCCAAGCATCGTGTAGACCCTGCCCCGAGCGTCCTGCGTTGTATGGAACATTCGCTCCGCCTCGCGAAAATTGGTCAGGGCATCGTCCATTCTGCCCAGCATTTTGAAGGCAGTTCCCTCTCCCCAAACGGTGTATGCGTATGAGACTTTGTCACCTATTTCGTCGTAGAGCTTCCTTGCGCTTTCAAAGAGCCTGAGGGATGTGGAATATTGCTCGAGCATTCGCCTGGCATTGGCCCTGCCGCAATAGGAATACGCCTGCCCGAACCGGTCGGGTGTGCGGCGAAGCTGGTTGTTGGCATCGGTGTAAAAATCCAGTGAATCTTGAGATTTTCCCATGACCCGCGAAATGCCACCCAGCCCGCAAAGTGAGTAGACAATGCCCTGGGGGTCTTTGAGAACTCTGTAATGTTTCAGAGATTGATGAAAAGATGCAAGTGCTTCGTTTAAATCACCCTGAACACGAAGGGCTCCACCTCTTGCCCATAGTGTGTATGCCTTGCCCGCATTATCATCTAGATCCGTATAGAGCTGGACGGCCCTGTCGAATTGTCGAAGCGATTCCGGGATGTCCCACAGAGCTCTGACAGCCATTCCCTGGCCGGAGACGGCGTCCGCCAACCCGAAATCGTCCTCGAGCTCTTCAGCGAGTTGCTCTGCAGCACGGTACTCCGCGAGCGCCTGCTTGAATCGGCCGATGAGCCGGAGGCAGTGACCCTTGGACAGGCGGCAGGTGAGTCTGCCAGAGAGGTCCTGGAGTCTTTGAAATCCTTTATCCGCCTCCCGGTAGAGCGAGAGCGCTTCTTCGAATTTGCTCTGTTCTCTTTTGTCATCGGCTCGGATCAATATCGATTCCGGATGGCCTGGCATGAGTGGCTCCCGCATTGAAAATGAACGCTGTAGATTCTTGTAATTTCTGGTTGGCTGAGACAAAGTATACGGCAGCACCAATCTTTCGACAACCAAAACAGGAAATCGGAGGCGTAATTCTTTGCAGCTTGACATTTTTACGCTAATGTGCGTAAGTTTATGATTAGGAAGTGGATAGGAGAGGGAATCGAAGGGCTATGTTCCTTCCTTTTCGAGAATTTCGGGGGTGATCGATATTCCAACGCAGACCTATCCGTGCCCGTTATTGCGATTGAATGAGGGAGCAAAAACGTACCCATGATAGATCGAATGCGTCTGAAATCCTTTCTGGCAGCCGGTGATTCCCTTAAACAAAAGGAAACTTGGCTGGCCGGCATTGTGGTGGCGGTGGTGATGCTGGGGGTGCTGATCGTTCCTGGAGAACTTGCACGTAGTGTGCGCCTCGATCCCCTGTCACAAGCGGAGATCCATATCTCCCAGGGCGAATACAGAGAAGCGCTCGCCACGCTACATGGTCTTCCCCTTGAAGAGATGGATGACTGGGCGGTCCAAAAGGTTGGTCTGCAGCGGGCGATATGTTTCAAGCACCTGGGATTGTTCAAAGAAGCGCTCGCAACGTTCACCAGTCTTTCCGGCAGTACGGAAGATCTGGAAGATTACATAGCGTTCTGGCAGGCGGAATGTTTGGAAGCCTTGAATCTGCCTGACGAGGCTGCGGAGCATTATGCGCGAATACTCGAACTGGAGGCGCCAAGTAGGTTGAATGACGCGGCGGTACTTAATGCGGCTGCTATTTACATGGCAGATGGGCGACCCGAGAACGCAGCGGATCTTTTCAGACAGCTTTTGAACATCAGTGGTGAAGAGAAGGATGCCCTGAAGGGTCTTTCCGAAGCGCTGCGCGCTATGGGAGACTCTGCTGCGGCAAGGAATGTCCAGCTCAGGTTGGTTCGGGACTACCCCGAATCTCCAGAGGCAATGGAAGCTCTGAAGGCGATCGGAGACCTGAACGACGAATCTGAATTGTTCCTGGCAGGAATTGCCAATGCCAACAATGGAGAAACCAGACGCGCCATTCGGTTGTTCAGATCGATTGCCAGGAAGGGCTCTGATCCAACCCTGCGGGGACGCGCACAGTATGAATTGGCAAAGGTTTATTATGCCAGGAAGGATTACCGGACCGCAGAACGAGCGTTTGAGAAGGCTTATTCCACCTACAAGGTGCCTAAGGCACTATACGATCTGGGTAGATGCTCAATAAGGTTTGGTCGGGATTTGAAGGCAGCCCGACAGTTCGAAGAATTTGCAGCACTGTATCCATCGGTGAGTGGTGCTGCACAGGCCCTGTGGAATGCGGCAATGGCCTACGAGAGGCAGCATAAACCCAAACAAGCTCGAGAAGTTTTCCTTCTACTCGCCACGCTCTATCCCAAGAACGATTTTGCCGACAAAGGGCGGTGGCGTGCCGGTTTCGTGCTTTACAAGATGGGTGACTATGAGGCGGCCGCAAGGACATTTGTTCGCCTGGCCACGAATACATCAGAGCTTTATTTGAGAGACCAGGGCTTTTACTGGGCAGGGAAGTGTCACCTTCGCGCAGGCAATGAAGAGGAAGGAAATTCCTGGTTCAGGAAAGCGGCTCAGGGCTTTCCGACATCGTATTATTCGTCGCGCGCACGCGCTGTAATTGGGCTTGCTTCCGAAGTGTATCCGGATGTTCCATCGGATCGAGCCACCCTGGGCCGGGAAATGTACCAACAGTCCAGCTACCTGGTGAAAGGGGATCTGCTTGCAGACCTGGGGCAGTATGATGCCGCCCGGGCAGAGTACCAGAGAGTGGCCAGAGCGCACCCGGAAGATCTCTTCGCACTGGGTGATCTGCTCCATCGCCTGGAGCGAATCGGCGCGATGAATCAGGCCCTGCAAGTTTCGTACATGATGGTTACGGCCGAACAGGAGCGGGGTGTTCCGATGACACTCGCCTCATTCCGCAGGATGTATCCCACATATTATTGGGGTGAAATCAACAGGACAGCTCAGGAAATGGATCTGGATCCCAATCTGATTCTCGCGATTATCCGTCAGGAGAGTGCCTTTAATGAAGATGCAGTTTCAAGCGCGGGGGCACGAGGCCTGATGCAGGTGATGCCGGCCACGGGGAATTCGCTCGCCCGTAAGTTGAGGATCAAGGGATTTTCAACGGACGATCTGTGGCAGGCCAAAACCTCAATTCGGTTTGGATCGCAGCATCTGTCGGATCATCTTCGATATTTCAAAAGGAGCAAGGGTAGGTCCCTGGGATTGGCCCTGTCGGCCTATAACGCCGGGCTGAAGGCAGCTCGCCGCTGGTCAAGACGGCTCACGGCGGGAGATGTTGATGAATTCGTTGAAAGTATTCCGTACAGGGAAACGCGAAATTACGTGAAACTGGTCTACAGGAATTACCAGGTCTATAGTTATCTGCAGCAGGAGAATGAAGGCGGTACGGATGTGGTCGAGGAAGAAGTTACTTTGTTCGGGACGGGGGGCTCGTGATGTATTCTGGTTGTGAGGAGGAGGTCAAGTATGGCTGAACTCGAGCCGAGGCGAATCTGGAAGGTACTTGAGGAAGCCTTTATTCTGCTTTCAATTTTTGCGATCTGGCCCGGAATTCTGGGCTGGGAAGGGTGGCACTGGGAGGCGGTGAAATACCTGGCCGTAGTTGGACTGGTATGGATTTTCGTGCGCAGAATGAGGCGATACAAGGATCGCACGGATCAGTCCAGCACGCCGTGAAGTAGGGATGTTGCTGCTCGCAGTGCATTGCCCCTGTGGCTGATTTTGTTCTTCCGTGAAACAGGAAGTTGCGCAAAGGTGGCATCCAATTCCGGCACAAGGAAGAGGGGATCGTAGCCGAAACCTTCTTCACCTCTGGGTGCGGAAAGGATGAAGCCCCCGCACTGACCCTCTGCTGTTTGGACTGTTCCATCCGGTCTGGCAATGGCCAGAACACACCGGAATCGAGCGGTCCTTTTTTCATGAGGGACGTCTGTTAAGAGGCCAAGTAGTTTTGCGTTGTTTTCTGCGTCTGTTGATCCTTCTCCGGCAAAACGTGCGGAGTAGACGCCGGGCGCTCCGTCGAGGGCGTCCACTTCGAGCCCGGAATCATCTCCAAGCGAAACAATCCCTGTCGCGCGAGCTGCGGTGACCGCTTTTTTGATTGCATTGGCCTCAAAGGTCATCCCGTCTTCGATTATCTCAGGGATGTCTGGAAAATCAGATAGTGACTTTAACTGAATCTCATCACCCAGCATTTTCCGGATCTCCACGAGTTTGCCCGCATTTCCTGTGGCCACGACGAGGGTTTTCATTAAGAGGCCAGAGCGGTTTCCTGCGCCGCCTTGATCTGCGCGATGCCCTGTTTTCCAAGGACCATCATCGCATCCATTTCTTCCTGGTCGAAGGGATTTCCTTCGGCCGTTCCCTGCAATTCAATAAATCTGTTGCTGCCGGTCATCACAATGTTCATGTCCACTTCGGCAGCGGAATCTTCTGCATAGCACAGGTCCAGTCTGGGTTCGTTGTTGATAATCCCCACACTTACAGCGGCGATGGAATCGAGGATCAAATCGTCCTCGATCATTTTTCTCTTTCTCATGTATGCCAGTGCATCCACTACCGCGATGTAGGCGCCGGATATGGATGCTGTACGCGTGCCACCGTCTGCCTGGAGGACGTCGCAATCGATCCAGAGCGTGTGGACACCCAGCTTGTCCAGATTGACGACCGCCCGTAGCGATCTTCCGATGAGTCGCTGAATTTCCTGTGTTCTCCCTTTCGCACCACGGGTCTCCCGCTGCGTCCTCGAATGGGTCGATCGGGGCAACATGGCGTATTCGGCCGTCAGCCATCCCGTACCTTTCCCCATCAAGAAGTGGGGAACACGTTTTTCAACGCTGGCTGTACAGATGACCCTGGTTTCGCCCATCTCGATTAAGGCAGAACCCTCCGCATTGGACATGTAGCCCCGGGTGATTTTCAGGGGTCTCAGCTCATCAAGGGCGCGACCATCAGGCCGATTGCTCATGTATTCTCCGGCTGGTTAAAGGATGTTGAGGACTGCGAAAGTGGGTGATTAGATTTCGTATTCCCGTTTGCTGTATTCACGATAGTCTGGCGCCTGGACGTGAATCAAATGACACATTTCAAGGAAACGGGAATAAATGCGCCCATCTGCAAGACCCTTGATATCTTCGATGCTCCGGTTGGTTGTGATGAAGGTCAATTTCTGTTCGGCATATCTTGCATCTACAAGATTGTAGAGCATCTCCACTTCCCATTCGGTATCTCGCTGAACGCCCAGGTCGTCGATCACCAGAAATGGGATGCTGCTCAACGTTTCCATGATGGGGATCGCCTGCCCGTGAATCGGGCTATCTTCATCGAATGTATGGCGGAGTGTTTGGAAGAATTTTCTGGACAGTCCGATGAATCTACCCGCCAGACCGCTGTGGAACATAAGCTCATTCAAAGCGACGGAGCAGAACATGGTTTTTCCGTTACCGGGCTTTCCCCACAGGAGGAACCCCCTTGCCGGGGCGTGCGAGTCCACCCGTTTTTCGTTGCGCTTGGCTTCGGTGCATCTGTAGATGAGCGGCCGAAGATGTTCTTTGAGCCTGGCCGCGCCCGGGATTTCGTCCCCTTTGTAGGTCTCCTGAAACTGATCGAGGAAGTTGAATCGGAATCGTTCAGGGATCCCTGATTGAGAAATGAGACGGTTGACCTTTCGAATGTGCATCCTGAAATACCTGCAGACGCACCAGGTCGGCTCGGATTGTGGAGATTCGAATACCTGGTAGGGCGGGACACCTCCACATTTGCAGAGGGCCTCGACCCGCGGCGAGAGCCTGATTTCTCCGTGCATTCCCGCCTTTACCGTGGGGTCGTAGAAATACCCGGGATCGTTGTTGGGCAGGTCAATTGCCGGCGTTGTCGTGTTATTTGCTCTTCTCGAGTTGTCGTTCATATGCCTTCTTGTATCGCTTGATACCCCGGTAAATGGATTCTGCCATGTTTTTCTGGAATCCACGACTCTTCAACAGTTTTTCTTCATTCGAGTTGGAGATGAAACCCATCTCAATCAGTATGGAGGGCATGGCCCCCATTGTTCCCCGCATTACATAGAAGTTCGCCTGACGTACCCCCCGGTCGTCCATTTGTCTGAGGGTCTGCGTGATTTCCGATCTGACACTTGCTGCAACATCCTGACTTTCTTTTAGCCATTGGGTGGACAACAAGCCCAGCTGGATATCGACAACGGGGTCTGAAGCCTCTGCCACCCCACCATTTTCTTCAAGCTGGAGAGCCGCATTTTCACGTTTGGCGACTTCGGCTGCCTCTTCTGTTTTTGCTTCAGAAAGAAAGTATACCTCTACTCCGCGAGAACTTCTCTTTCTGCTCGCATTGCAGTGCAGACTCACGAAGATTTTTCCGGAATTCTGTCTGGCGATTCTTGCCCGTGCCCCGAGGGGGATAAATCTGTCATCCTCTCTTGTGAGGATGGCTTTGACTCTCAGCTTGGTCTCCAGCAACGTTTTCAGGCGTGTGCCAACCTGGAGGACGATGTCCTTTTCTTTTGTGCCACCGGGGCCGGTTGCTCCGGGATCCTTGCCGCCGTGTCCGGGATCGATAATGACAGTGTCCAGGATCCAGCGAGCAGCATCGATTTCCGCCTGAGGAGCAGGTTCGTGTGTCAAGGCGGGTTTGGACGGTGCAGGTCTGGATGGGCCGAAGACGAGGTCTGGCAGAATCCGTCTCATGAGGCCCAACATAGGGTCCCTGGGAACGTGGAAGCTATCCTGGTGCAGAACTACTTTAACAGGAAATCGATAGGCCACGTCGTCCAGTACAACGACGGACGAGAACAATGTGAATACCAAGGTATGGCCAGATACGCGGAGTTCCACCTTTTTCTTCTGTGGATGGTATATGGTGCTTCCGTGAAGTTCGACGGCAAGAGCGTCCAGGGAAACGTATGCAATTTTGGAGAGGGTGACTTCCGAGACGGGAACGCTGTTGGCCTTTTCAGCTCCGCGTCCCGGCAAAGGTGTGACGAGAATGAAGGTCAATAAAAGAAGACGTAGTCGATTGAGGGATTTCGTCGGCAGGTTTCGAACTCGATGTGGTATCATAGGTGTGACTCGCTGCGGAGGTAGCACCCGCAGGCTTACCCCCGGGTCCTTTCCTTGAGTGCGCGCTGCATTTCGCGCTGGGCGTCCCGTTTGGCAATGTCGTGGCGCCTGTCATACTCCCGCTTGCCCTTGGCTACCGCCAGTTCGACTTTTACTTTGCCCCGTTTGAAATAGAGTTTTAGCGGAACCAGCGTCAGTCCCCGTTCTTCCACTCTGCTTCTGAGTCTGTTGATTTCGTGTTTGTGGAGCAGGAGCTTTCTTCGGCGTGTCGGGTCGTGATTAAATTTGTTTCCCTGTTCGTACTCATTGATGTGCAGGTTGACGAGGAAGGCTTCATTGTTTTCCACGCGTGCATGGCTATCCTTGAGGTTGGCACGGCCTTCACGGAGAGATTTGACTTCGGTGCCGCGGAGTTCGATCCCCGCTTCAAGGGTGTCCAGTATCGCATAGTCGTGTCTGGCTTTGCGATTCTGAACGATGATTTTGGTTCCATCCGGCATGGCTACTCCAAGGAAGGACAGGTCAACACCGTGAACATACGGTATACGAACGGGAGATGCGAAGCATGCTAAGGGATCGGTTTGACGATCGGCTTCCGGTCACACGATCCCGGGTTTCAAGGCGCGGATAAAACCCTTCAGTGCTTGAGACTTCTCGGTCTTCCCGAGATACTCATAGGTCCCGACAAGATTGACCATCATTCGTACCAGGATTTGTCGGTCGGGCAATTCAGGAAGCATGTCTTCATGGAATTCCTCTTCCAGATCGGCCAGGATATCCGCACACTCGTTGCGGGTTAGCACCTGTCCCCTGTTGAACGGATCGATCAGGAATTCAGGACCGTCGATAGGCTTGTATTTGACGATAAACTGCAGCGGCATTCCGATGCCGACAATGGGCAGATCCAGCCGTCTTGCAAGCAAGATGTAGATCGCAGAAATTGCGATCGGCAGGCCTCTTTTGTTGTCCAGCACACGGTTCAGATAGCTGATATCCGGGTCCACACCGTGATTGTGCCCTCTAAATTTCTGGTCTTCGAAGAGATAGTGGTTCAGCGTACGGATCACCCGTATGGGGTGGTCGTCCGGGGCGATCTGTGGGGCAAGGTCATTGGCCATCTGGTCCAGGCGTGCCTGGTACCGATTCACTTCCACATCCGGATAGGCCAGCTTCGCAAGGGTAAACGCCCCTTCTTCCAGGTCGATATCGCCGGTGTGATCTTTGGATAGGTTCCTGAATTGGTCTTCGAGGGCAGGCTCTCGAAAAAGATGCAAAACCCTGTCCGCTTCCCGCCTGGCGGGCGAATCGGGTTTCGCGGCCGCAATCACCTCACGAACCGTTGATTCTCCCATTTCGAATAGTTTCGTACGAACCCGACGCACAATCTCTTCGTCCGGATCAGAGAGGAGGGAAAGGAGTGCTTGGAGTGGTCCGGGGCCCATGGTCAGGTGGTGCCTCTTCCCCGGTTTTTTAGAAGAATCATCAGGGCGGATATATCGGCAGGTGAAACTCCCGGTATGCGGGATGCCTGACCTAGAGAACGTGGCTTGACGCGGTCCAGTTTCTCTGCGGCCTGACGTGAAATCACCGGAAGCTCAGTATATCCCATATCTTCGGGAAGCAGCTTCTTTTCCAGATCCTGGAATCTCGCCACTTGTGCTTCCTGGCGTCGGATGTATCCTTCGTATTTGACATGGATTTCCGCCGAACGCCACACATCCTCTGCCAGTGGGCGATCGGGTGGGGCAACCGATTGCACGAATCCATAATCGAGTTCGGGGCGGCGCAGCAGATCCAGCAAACTAACCGACTGCGACAGCGGGGTTGTATTCGCCTTCCTTAGATGCTCCTGGACACATTCCGTTGGACTTACTTTCACTTGACGAAGCCGCTCGCATTCGTCCAGGATGGCCTTTTTCCTTGAAGTGAAGGTTGCATATGCTTCATCCGTGACCAGCCCAATTCTGCGCCCAAGTTCGGTCAACCTCAGGTCTGCATTGTCTTGCCGCAACAGGAGTCGGTACTCCGCCAGCGAGGTGAACATTCGATAGGGTTCGTCCGTCCCCTTGGTGGTCAGGTCGTCGATCAGCACGCCTATATAGGCTTCGGATCGGTCGAGCGTTACAGGATCCTCACCCCTGGTCTGCAGCGCAGCATTTATACCGGCCATCAGGCCCTGGCCCGCAGCCTCTTCATACCCGGTGGTTCCGTTGAGCTGCCCGGCGAAAAACAGGCCCCCGATAGGCTTGGTTTCCAGTGTGGCTTTGATCTGCGTTGGCGGAACATAGTCGTATTCTACGGCGTAACCGGGCCGCATGATCTCCGCCTGCTCGAGCCCAAGGATGCTGCGCACCACTTCCGTTTGTACCTCTTCCGGCAAGCTCAGGGAAAGGCCGTTGAGGTATACCTCGGACGTATCGTAGCCTTCGGGTTCGAGGAAAATCTGGTGGGTTTCCTTGTCAGGAAACTTGACGAACTTATCCTCGATTGAAGGGCAATATCGCGGACCGACAGATTGAATTCGCCCGCTGTACATCGCACTACGATCCAGATTACCTTCAACGATCTGTTTTGTGGCAGCCGTAGTCTTGGTCAAAAAGCAAGGCAATTGCTCTTGTTGTATTGCCGATGTCTGGTAGGAGAAGGGCTGAGGATCCTCATCACCTGGCTGGATCTCCAATCCGGAATAATCGATGCTTCGGCTGTTCACTCTTGGAGGGGTCCCCGTTTTCAGTCGACCCAGTTCGAATCCGAGGCGTTTCAGCCCATCCGATGCAAGTTCCGCGGATTGTTCGCCCGCCCTGCCCGCTCGGTAGCTGAAATCTCCAACGTGAATGAGCCCTTTGAGGAAGGTTCCTGTTGTGAGAACGACGGTTCTTCCCATAAATGCGGTTTTCGATCGTGTGGTTACCCCCTGTACCCGACCGTTGTTCACCAGAAGGTCCTCGAGCATTCCCTGTTTGAGGTCCAGGTTGGGCTGGTTTTCTACCACAGACTTCATTCTGAACTGGTATGCCTTCTTGTCAGCCTGCGCCCTGGGGGCCTGCACAGCTGGACCCTTGCTGCGGTTCAGCAGGCGGAACTGCAGACCGGTTACATCAATGTTGCGTGCCATTTCGCCACCAAGGGCGTCTATCTCTCGGACCATATGCCCTTTGGCGATGCCACCAATGGCCGGATTGCACGACATCTGAGCCACGGTGTCCAGATTCATGGTCAGGAGCAGGGTTTCAGAACCCATGCGCGCACTGGCCAGTGCCGCTTCGGTTCCTGCATGTCCGGCGCCAACAACAATGACATCGTAAGTTTTGGGATAGGTATACATGATTAGGTTTTGGGTCTTCAGTGACGATGATCAGGCGGCGCCCAATGGCTCGGTGACATTTGCCGCCACCGAATCGACCTCGAATCCGAGGTCTTCGATCATACGGTGAGCTTCGGAGGCGCTCTGTCCACCTGTGGTGAGATATCCGTCCATAAAAATGGAATTCGCAGGATAGAGAGCGAGCGGCTGTAAGGATTTCAAGTTGTGTTCCCGGCCGCCGGCGACGCGGATCTCCTTCCTGGGGTTCAGAAAGCGAAAGAGACAGAGGATTTTTAGGCAATCTTGTGGGGTCAGTTCGTTTCGATCCTGAAGTGGTGTGCCTTCAATGGGGTGCAGAAAGTTCACCGGAATGGAGTCTATATCCAGCTCCCGAACGGATAACGCCAGGTCAATTATGTCTTCCCTTCGTTCGCCCATTCCCAGGATTCCGCCGCAACAGGTAGACAACCCGGCGGCTTGCACCGCCTTTATTGTGTTCACCCTGTCCTGATAAGTGTGGGTTGAAACGATTTCCTGGTGATGCGCGCTGCTGGTGTTCAGGTTGTGATTTACCCGATCCACGCCCGCATGCTTCAGGAGAATGGCCTGTTCAGGCGTGAGCAGACCCACACAACAGCAGATCTCGATATCGATTTCCTTCTTGATTTCCTTGACCGTATCTGTCAGAGATTCCAACTCCCCGGTAGTTGGGCCCCTCCCGCTGGTCACGATGCAATAACGCAGGGCATCCGCCTGTTGGGCTTCGCGTGCGCCCTGAACGATTCTTTCACGAGGAAGCATGGCATATTTCTCAATTTTAGCTTCCGAGACCGAGGATTGGGAACAGTATCCGCAGTCCTCAGGGCAAAGCCCGCTTTTGGCATTTTGCAGTACGTGCAGGTGCACTTTTCTACCAAAATACCTTTTTCGAACCTGAAATGCACACTGGACAAGTTCCAGAAGGTCTTCGGCAGGAGTGTCCAGGACAGCTTCCATCTCATCGGAGGAGAGCAGGAGGTCCTGTAGAGATTTGTCTGCAAGTGATTGGTAATTCAAAGATTTAGACCTTTTCGATTCGTGTTACCAGATTCATCAAGATATGTAGCATAACCTGATCGCCTGCAGCTATGCCCTCATATACGGATTCATTACCCAGCCTTGCAGCGAATGTCCTGTCTTCATCGCCGACAGGAGCATAAAGTATCTGATAGTGCGGCTGGCCGTGGACCGAATACAGAACGACTTGTTTGACCGTGGCGCTTCGGGTTGCCGGAAGGAGGGATGTCATGCTATCGGTAAACCGCGAGGCCTGTTGCAGCCGCCGCCACAATGGCGACCGCCGGGTGAATGTTTAGCCAGTTGATCGCCCCGAAGGCGACCAGGGCGATTGCCGCGGTATGCCAGGAAGTGACGGATTTCGGAGTCATCTGCCAGACCACCACAATGAGGAGTCCGACTACGGCTGGCCTCACCGCTTGCAGCATGGCCTGGACGAAGGGTCTGTCCTTGTATGCCATGAACGAGATGCCGAGTATCATCATCATTATCAAGGAAGGCAATACGGTCCCGAGAAGTGCAACCACGAGTCCCGGTAAATGCGCTACGCGGTAGCCAATATAGGCCGCCATTTTGGTGGCGATCGGTCCCGGCAGGGCGTAGCCCATGGCCAGGGCGTCGGTGAATTCCTCGATCGTCATCCACCCGTGCACATCCACGACTTCTTCCTGAACAAGCGGGATCATGGAAGGGCCGCCGCCGTAGGCAAAAACACCGACTTTCGTGAAGGAAAAAAACAGCTGAAACAGTTCCATATCCCTGCTCCGAAATGAGAATTGTGTTGGGAGAACCAATCTGTACGACGGTGGCGGGCGAAATGTCATGCACCGCTTCCTGAAGCCCTATTATGGTCTCACCTTAAAAAAGGAAATATAGCAAGGCAGTAAAAATGACACAAGGCAATTCAAGTTGATTGGCTGCCTGTTCGCCAACCCCCGGCTGATGACACCACCCCAATTAAATGTAGATTTTTCCCGTGGATTGGTTACATTATGCTCATCCTTTTGAACATATTAAACCCGGTGCGGTATATCAGTTGTGTAGAGCAAGAAAAGGAGACGAGATCTTATGGATGACGATGCCCTTTCTGTAGACAATAAACGGCAGAATGAACGGGTACGCCTCGATTTACCTATAGAGGCAAAAGTGGGTGCAGGAGACCACATGGAGCTGGAGATCGTGGATATTAGCGCCACGGGAATGCAGGTGAGGACGGACAATTTTGACGTGCTGAAAGATGGGTTCGATTCCCAGCACAATCTGGCCACCTTCGAGATCAAGATCGAGGCGCGCCTTGCCTGGGCTCGTCCCGATCAGGATGGCACATTTGTAACCGGTTGGGAATTCGACCGGGTTTCGGGTGAAGAGCTTATCGGTTGACACGATTGTGCGTTGTTCGGATCCATTTTAACCGACCCAACTTAGCCCTAAATCAGGCTTTACATCATCTTTATACGCCCTCCTGTAGGCCGGGATTTCTCCTCGATATTCGTTGACAAGCATCAGCCTTTTCCCTATACTTCCGTCCGGCTTGGGCGCTTAGTCCGGCCTGCGGCTACCCCTATGGCGGCGTCTTTGGCGAATCTGGAACGGATCTTTAAAAAGAACCCCACGTCTATTGTTTTCGCCCGTCTTGCAGACGAACTCTTCGGGCAGGGCGATCTGAGGAACGCGATTGAGGTCTGCCGAAAGGGTTTGAAATACAGACCGTCTTACACCACCGGCCATGTGGTTCTGGGCAAGTGTTATCTGGCGTTGGATCGGCTGGAAGAGGCACGGCAGGAGTTTCACAAGGTTCTCCATCTCGATTCGAATCATCCTGCTGCAATCTGGCACCTGGCCTGCATCGAGCGGGATCTGGGTTGGACCGAAGCATCGCAGGGGCACTTCAAGCAGGCCCTTGCCCTGGATCCTTTTAATGAGGCAGTCGCAAATGAAGTAAATCGGCAATCTGCAGAGGAAATACCAGATTCTGCTGAAGCAGATTTGCCCGCGATCGATCAACCGGATGCGTCCTCGCCCTTTGACTCGGAGCCAGAACCCGAAACTCGACTTGACAGTCTTGTTCTGGAGTTGACACAGACAGAGTACAAACCAAAACGTTCGAATGGGCTGGAGATCGAACCGATCCTCACACCCACATTGGCAGAAATCTATGCAGCTCAGGGGTTGACCCGGCAGGCGGTGGCTATTCTGAAGAAAGCCCACCAGCGTGACCCCGGCAACCAGGTGGTAAAGGACCGGCTTGAGGCGTATCGAACGTCTGGCGAGGAGTAACAGCAACAGCGTGAGGAGTTTGGGTTTATGGTATCAACGTCTGAATTCAGAAATGGCATGGTAGTTAAAATTGATGGCCAGCTTTTTTTTATGGTGGAATTTGAACCTTTCAAACCCGGCAAGGGCGCGGCTGTTGTAAGAACACGGTTGAAGAATGTGAGGACGGGTTCTACTCTAGACCGAACTTACCGCTCGGGTGACAAGGTGGACGATGTTCGCCTTGAGCGAAGAAAAATGCAGTTCTTGTATCGATCCGATGACATCTACAATTTTATGGATAGTGAAACCTATGACCAGATGGAGTTGACTGCAGACACCGTTGGAAATGCCACGAAATACCTCAAAGAAAACGAAATTGTAGATGTGCTTGTGGCCGAAAACATCGCGATCAATGTTGAATTGCCGATTTTTGTGAAACTGGTCGTAACACAGACCGATCCGGGTTTGAGAGGCGATACGGCTACCGGAGGGAGCAAACCTGCAACCGTGGAAACAGGTGCCTCGGTCCAGGTTCCCCTTTTCGTAGAGCTAGGGGATGTGTTGAAGATCGATACCCGAACGGACACATACGTCGAGAGAGCGTAGAGTGTTTAGGAATCCAGTCGAAGCGAGGCAGCAATCAAGGTCTGAGATTTCGGGTCCAACGGCCTCACCCACCGTTTGTCTGTTCTGATAAGGAGCGCCGGTGAAACTATCAAAAGACATCAAAGATACCCTTCAGGAACTGATTGAACTGATAGGGAAAGACAACATCCAGGAAATCGAAATAGAGCGCGGTTTTCTGGGAAAGGGCAGGATCAAGGTGGTTGGTGTCAACACTACCACCCATTACCCATTGCCGATGCAGCAGTCTGGGGCGAACCAAACCGAGAGCCGGCTCACCGAATCGAATCCGGAAATCGACGAGGCGGATGGACTGCATACGGTCCCGTCGCCCATGGTGGGGATGTTTTATCGTTCCTCCAATCCGGAGTCGCCGTCTTATGTCGAAGAAGGGGATGTTGTCAATCCCGGTCAGACGCTTTGTATTATCGAGGCGATGAAGATCATGAACGAGATCGAAGCGGATATCAAGGGCAGGGTGGTGCGTATTATGGTGGAGAATTCCAATCCAGTCGAATATAACACTCCGCTTTTCCTTCTGGAGCCTCTCTAAGATGGGTGAAAGTAGCGAACTGCATTCCTTCATCCTTTCCTGTTTCCTGGATTTCCTGCCAATTTGTTTCCAGAGTATATCCTGTGTCATCAACGTCCCTTTTTAAGAAGATTCTGATTGCGGACCGAGGCGAAATAGCCTTGCGGATTATCCGTGCCTGCAAGGAACTGGGAATCGCCACGGTTGCCGTACATTCCGAGGCGGATTCCAACTCGCTGCATATTGGTTTTGCGGATGAAGATGTCTGTATAGGGCCACCTCCTGGCGATCAGAGTTACCGGAATATTCCACGTATTCTGAGCGCTGCAGAGGTCACAAATGCGGATGCCATCCACCCGGGCTATGGTCCTCTTGCTGAGAATGAGGATTTTGCGGAAATTTGTGGCTCTTGTGGGATCGTATTCATCGGTCCGACCCCAAACGCCATTCGGAAAATGGGTGACAAGGCTGTAGCCCGCGAGACAATGGTTGAAGCCGGGGTTCCTGTATCTCCTGGCACGGGTGTGTTGCCGAGTCTTGAAGCGGCCAGAACGGCTGCCGAAGATGTGGGTTATCCTGTCCGGCTAAAGGCGGTAGCGGGTGGCGGTGGGCGGGGGATGCGGACCGTACAAACGCCGGAAGACCTTGGCAGGGCATGGCAGATGGCCCATGCGGAGGCCGAGGCCGCTTTCACATCAGGTGCTCTCTATCTGGAAAAAGAGATCGTGTCTCCAAGGCATGTTGAGATACAGGTTCTGGGTGATCAGAAGGGGAATATTGTTCACCTGGGTGAACGTGAATGTTCGATTCAGCGCAGACACCAGAAGCTCGTGGAAGAGTCACCATCTCCTGCGGTAGATGCGGGACTCAGGAAGCGGATGGGGCAGGCAGCCATTGCCGGTGCAAGCGCGGTTGGGTATTTCAGCGCGGGAACGGTCGAGTTTCTGCTTGAGCCCTCGGGCGAATTCTACTTTCTGGAGATGAACACTCGCATCCAGGTGGAACACCCGGTAACCGAAATGGTCACTGGAGTTGATCTCGTCAAGTGGCAGATTAGAATTGCTGCGGGGGAAAAACTTGGATTCCAGCAGGATGAGATCCGACACGCAGGACACGCGATAGAGTGCCGGATCAATGCGGAGGATCCCGATCATAATTTCCGGCCGTCTCCGGGCGTTGTCACCACATTTCATATGCCGGGAGGGCCAGGTATTCGTATAGACACGCATGCCTATGCGGGTTATCGAATACCGGCGCAATACGATTCCCTTCTGGCAAAATTGATCGCCTTTGGCGATAATCGTGAAGAGGCCACGGCCCGGATGATCCGTTCACTGCAGGAGTTCGTGATCGAGGGAGTACCCACAACGATTTCATTCCATCTCAAGGCTTTGCAGCATCCGGATTTCGTCTCAGGCCAAATAGATACAGATTTTGTAGCAAATCTCGGATTTTGAATCCAAAGACCCACCGTTCATCGGTTCTCATTTACCAACTGTAACAGATCAGTCCTTTACGGACAAAGGAGCAGGGGCGATGTCGAATATTCCTGAAGGACTTCTCTACACCACAGAACACGAATGGGTCCTGGTGGAGGGTGACGAATGTGTGGTTGGCATAACAGATTACGCACAGGGTGAGCTGGGCGACATTGTCTTCGTTGAATTGCCAGAGCCCGGAGACGTCCTTGCTCAGGGCAGCCCATTCGGCACAGTAGAGGCGGTAAAAACCGTGGAGGACCTTTATTCGCCCGTTTCTGGCGAGGTTCTCGAAGTGAATGTTGTGCTTACCGAAGATGCGATCCAGATTAACACAGATCCATATGGTGAGGGATGGATGCTGAAGGTGAAGTTATCGGATGAGGCCGAGCTGGATGCGCTTCTGAATGCCGATGCGTACGGGAAGCTCGTGGAGGAGTGAAAAGGCATCTTTCAACCACACGGGATAAGATCTTGACTTCCTTAGGTAAAGGCTATATTTTTATATGTCTTAGAGGGATTTATAAATCTTTGCAAGCGCTGAAAATGACCGGATTGCAGAGCCGATATGTATACGACTCCCGTACCTACCCTCAGCAAGTCAGTCCTGGTGCTCAACCAGAGTTACGAGCCGCTTCATGTCTGTAGCGTTCGGCGCGCCATTATTCTGGTGTTTCGAGGCAGTGCAGAGGTAATCGAATCTCTAGATCTGTGCGTAAGGTCGGTATCGGAGAGGTTCCCGGTTCCCAGTGTGGTGCGTCTTGGGATTTACGTTCGCATAGCTCCCAAACAACTGGCCCTTTCCAAAAAGAATATCTTGAAGCGAGATGGACACCAGTGTCAGTATTGCGGAACCAGGAGAGGACCGATGACGGTTGATCACCTGATCCCGAAGACAAGGGGTGGAAAAGACACCTGGGAAAATCTCGTCTGCGCATGTCTAAGGTGCAATAATCTGAAGGGCAACCGATTGCCCGAGCAGGCAAATCTTGCTTTGATCAGAAAGCCTCGCAGACCAAATCATGTAACCTTTATCAGTCATCTCATTGGGGTACCAGACTGGCGCTGGAGACCCTACCTGTTTATGGATTGATCCTGCCCGAACACGGGGCTAACCTCTGAGAGGATGTCGAATGGTCGCCAATGCCATGAGTTTCCAGCTAGACGCCGGTCAGCAGAACTACGGTATTAAACTGGATGTTTTTGAAGGGCCGCTGGACCTGCTGCTTTTTCTGATTCGTAAAGACGAAGTAGATATTTACGATATTCCCATTGCCAGCATCACGAAACAATTCCTGGAATATGTGGAACTCATCGAGGGGCTGGATCTGGAGCAGGCGGGGGATTTCGTGCTGATGGCTGCGACCTTGATGAAGATCAAATCCCGGATGTTGCTGCCGATCGATCCGGAGGATGAGGACGAGGCCGAAGACCCCAGAGAGGAGCTCGTTCGCAGGTTGCTGGAATATCAGCAGTACAAGGAGGTTGCAACCTGGCTGGAGGATGAGCAGGAGTCCCACAGGGATATTTTCTATCGGGGCGCATCGCTGGATATGGACGGGATTCAGGATGAAGAGGACCCCCTCGCGGCCTATCGCTCCGTAGGGTTGTTCGATCTGATGGCCGCTTTCAGAAATGCCCTCGTAGATGCGCCCAAGATCGACTACCACGAAGTAGGGCGAGAGGAAGTCACCGCCGAAGAACGTGCCGAGGTCATACTGGAGGCTCTCCGAGAGCAGGGTGGGCAGGTTTCGTTCTACAAGTTGGTGAGCGGATTGCCCAAATTGATGTTGATTGTGACCTTTGTGGCACTTCTGGAGTTGATAAAATCCGGGAAAGCCCAGATCCGGCAGGCCACATCAGAGAGTGACATCTGGATCTACGAGGATACGACTGAAGACGCACTCCCTGACGAGCAAACCGAATCCGGATCGGAGCATCATGTCTGAAATGGATAATCTGGCGACGGATGAACACGCCAGAAACAGAGGCATCATCGAGGCATTGCTGATCGCCTCCGATCTGCCGATTGGGGCCGCCAAGATTTCGGCTGTCCTGGAGCGCGTGGAAACCCGGGAAATCCGAACGTATGTAGATGATTTGAACGCAGAGTACGGCAGCACAGGCAGAAGCTTCAAGATCACGGAGGTGGCGGGAGGGTATCAGATGATGGTCCACCCGGAGTACGCCGCGTGGGTAAGACGCCTACTTCGTGAAAAGTCGCCAGCGAGGCTCTCACCGGCCGCATTGGAAACGCTCGCCATTATTGCTTTCAAGCAACCGATCATCAAAGCGGAAATAGAGCACATTCGAGGTGTTTCTGCGGACGGCGTCTTAAGACATTTGATGGAAAAGGGACTTGTACGGATATCCGGTCGCTCAGATAGCCCGGGAAGGCCGCTGCTCTACGGTACGACACGAGATTTCTTGCAACATTTCGGAATGAAAACGCTTTCGGATCTGCCGAAGATCCGCGAACTCGAGGAGCTTCTCCGCGAAGAAGAGGCCAAAGGAGAAGAGGGTTCCCTTCTGGGCGATCTGTTCAGACCTGAGGAAAAGGATTCGGTTGATGAAGAAGACACAACAGGAGCGACTGAACCGGTTTCTGGCTCGGGCGGGCGTGGCGTCTCGGAGGGGGAGCGACAAGTTGATCCAGACGGGCCGGATTCAGGTTAACGGGCAACTGGTGGAAGCGCCCGGCGTATTGATTGAACCGGGCACCGACCTGGTTCAATACGATGGACTGCCCGTTGCACCCCCGGAAGTGTCGACATATGTGTTGTTGAACAAACCTGCCGGGTATCTGGTTTCAGCGAAAGACCCTCACCATTCCCAGACTGTATTCCACCTGCTCGAAGGCATATCCGTTCGACTGTTCCCAGTTGGCCGTCTGGATCTCGATACCACGGGCGTCTTACTGCTGACAGACGATGGAGACCTGGGTTACAGATTGACGCATCCACGGTACGGTATCCAGAAAGTTTATCGGGTAACCGTGAGAGGTGTCCCTTCATCAGCTACCCTGGATCAGCTCCGCGAGGGTGTGGATATCGATGAAGGACGCACTGTGCCCGCAGAAGTGCGAGTAGTAAAATCAGAAGGCGGGAATGGGTTGCTCGAGATCGTGCTCAAAGAAGGACGCAAACGGCAGGTCAAACAGATGTGTGCCTCAGTTGGGCATCGGGTGCTCAGTTTGGACCGCACGAAATTTGCAGGGTTAGAAAAAGGAATCCTGAACAGAGGTGGCTGGCGGTATCTGCAGCCTGAAGAAGTTTCCCGGCTTCAGGGTCTGGTGGGGTTGGGCGTAAAAGGGAGTGCTTAGGTGAGTGGCGGGATCGTGGTGGCCATCGATGGCCCGGCTGGATCCGGTAAAAGCACCACTGCCAGGGAAGTCGCGAAACGACTTCGATATCTTTACCTTGACACGGGTGCCATGTATCGTGCCTTGGCGCTGTCTGTTTTGGCCTCCAATATCGAACCAGACGATAAATTTGAGGTGAGTGCTCACGCCAGGCGGATCGAGATCGCCTTCGATGTCTGCGAGGGGCTTCAGCGTGTATTCAAAGACGGGGAGGATGTAAGCGAGAGGATCCGCACCCCCGTTGTCTCCGATGCCGCATCCCGGGTGGCCGTGCATCCGTCGGTAAGGGAGGTCCTAATTTCAAGGCAGCGAATCATTGGGAGAGATGGTGGGATCGTTCTGGAAGGCAGGGACACTGGAACGGTCGTTTTTCCCGATGCGGAACTGAAGGTATTCCTGGTTGCTGATGTCGAAGAGCGGGCTCGCCGAAGGGTTGAAGAAATGGCTCTGAAAGGCGAGGTTGCAGAATTGTCAGTTCTGATGCAGCAGATCCGGGAGAGAGATGCAAGGGACAAAGAAACCCAACTGCGCAGCGGCGGGTGGCCCGCCAGCGATGCGATTCAGGTAGATACCACAGGATTGGCCATCGAAGACCAGGTGAAACGGGTTCTGGCACTGGCGATCGAACGGGGTGCGGAATTGCCGTCTGGCACCGGGGTCCACAGATGAGTTTCTATCGGGCGTGCTGGATTTTCGCCAGGGGATTGTGTGCGTTTCTGTTCCGGCTCAAGGTCGAAGGCGGCACGCACGTTCCAGTTACCGGCGGGTTGATCCTGGCCTGCAATCACGCCTCTTACGCGGATCCAGTTTTTATCGGGGTTGCAACAGGAAGGGAACTTTTTTATCTTACTAAGCGAGAAGTGTTTCCGGTTCCCGTCCTCGGGTGGCTTATTCATAAGCTGAATGCCCTGCCCATCGACAGGTCCCGCGGCGACAGGCGGGCGCTGACAACGGTGGAGAAGCGGCTGAAAGGGGGAGGGGCAATGTTTCTTTCCCCGGAGGGAACACGTAACAAGACAGGAAAGCTGCTGTCGCCCAAAGCGGGTGTTGGAATGCTGGCATACAGGGCTTCCGTACCAATCGTCCCTGTCTGTATTTTGGGCACGGCCAACATCTGGGGCAGCCTGATAGGATTGAGCCGCGTGGTGGTCCGTTTCGGACATCCCATCCGGATTGATCAGGGTCAGTACAATGGCAGTCGTAAAGAAGCGTATCAGGCAATAAGCAATGAAGTTATGCACCAAATCCAGGAATTGAATCAGGCGCACCGGCAAGCCGGCTCGGTGGTGCCTGAATCCGCAACAAAGTGAAAGTCCGGCATACGTGGTGGGCTCTGCCCACTTGAACCTTTATCCAAAAGAGAGTAGCAGTTGACTCTCTTGCGTTGGGTTTTGCCCTGGTTCTTTTTATGGGCAAGGAGGATGTTGTCGAATGGCTGAAGAGGAAAATCTGAAATCGTTGGAGACCGATCAGGCCACCGCCGTGCTCAGTCCGGAGGAGGCGCTGGACGCCTTGGATGACCGCGAATATTCCGATGAGGAATTCGCGTCTATGATGAGTCTGTACGAAGACACCATGAGCAATATTACGGAAGGTGAGATCGTACAGGGCACCGTCCTTGCTGTAGATGACAGCATCGTGGTGGTTGACATTGGCTTCAAATCTGAAGGAACCATATCGCTTTCGGAGTTCAGCGACCCTTCCGAAGTTGAGGTTGGTCAGGAAGTGGAAGTCTACCTGGAGAATGTGGAAGACCAGGAAGGCCAGATCGTCCTCTCCAAGCAGAAGGCCGACTTCATGCGGGTCTGGGACCGGATCAAGGATGCATACGATGCGGACCAGATCGTGGAAGGACGGCTCGTACGTCGCATCAAGGGAGGCATTGTCGTTGACCTGTTCGGCGTGGATGCCTTTCTGCCGGGATCACAGATCGATATCAAGCAGGTCAAGAATTTCGATCAGTTCATCGGTGAGGTATTCCCGTTCCGCATCATCAAATTGAACAAGAACCGTCGCAATATCGTGGTCTCACGCCGTGTTGTGCTCGAAGAAGAGCGCGAGCGCCTGCGCAAGCAGATTCTGCAGACGCTGGAGGTGGGCCAGGTACGCGAGGGTGTGGTTAAAAACATCACAGATTTCGGTGCGTTCGTCGATCTGGGTGGTCTCGACGGGCTGCTCCATATTACCGACATCTCCTGGGGACGGGTAGGTCACCCCTCGGAGGCCCTGTCTATTGGTGACACCGTGGAAGTCAAGGTGCTCAACTACGATGAAGAACGGGAGCGTATTTCCCTGGGTATGAAGCAGCTTGCGGATCATCCGTGGGAGAATATCGAAGACAAGTATCCCGTTGGCGATCGCGTGCAGGGCAAGGTGGTAAGTATCACGGACTACGGCGCGTTCGTAGAACTGGAGCAGGGTGTGGAAGGACTGGTCCATATCTCCGAGATGTCCTGGACGCAGCATATTCGCCATCCGTCCAAACTGCTTTCCATTGGCGACCAGATGGAAGTGGTGATCCTCAATGTGGACAAGGACGGTCAAAAGATTTCACTGGGGCTCAAACAGGTGGCCGCAGATCCGTGGCTGACACTGGACGATACCTATCCCGTTGGTACAAAACTGACCGGAACGGTTCGCAATCTTGTGAACTTCGGGGCCTTTGTGGAAATCGAAGAGGGCATCGACGGGCTGGTACATATTTCGGACATGTCCTGGACACGCCGTGTCAGACATCCCAGCGACGTGGTGAAAAAGGGTCAGGAAATCGATGTGGTCGTCCTGAACATCGACAAGAAACGCAGGCGTATCTCTCTGGGTCACAAACAGACCGTGGAGAATCCGTGGCCAGAACTCGCCGCCGAATACTCGGTGGGCAACCAGGCGAAGGGTACCGTTTCCCGCCTGCTCGAGCGTGGTGTCGTAGTTGAGCTAGAAGGGGACTGTGAAGGATTCATCCCTGCATCGCAGCTTGGCATCCCGGAGTTGAAAGCACCCCAGGCGCATTTTGATGAGGGTGACGAAATTCCAATGAAGGTTGTGGAGTTCGATGAGGAACAGCGCAAAATTGTTCTGAGCGTCAAAGAGTATCTGCGCGATGCCGATCAGGAGGAAATCGATGCTTATATCGAGCGCCATCCCGCCCGGGAGATCGTCGTTGTAGAGGAGCCGGAAGGAGAAGGGGACTCGGACGCTTCCGATGAGTTCGCCTCCGAATCGGGGGATGAAGACCCCCCGGCCGTTTCCGATACAGATGGTGTAGAAGCCGATTCGACAGAGGCAGTATCTGAGGATTCGGTGGAGGACGCGCCCGCTGACGATGAAGTCGAAGCAGATGCGCCAGTTGACGATGAAGTCGAAGCAGATGCGCCAGTTGACGATGAAGTCGAAGCGGATGCGTCTGCTGACGATGAAGTCGAAGCGGATGTGTCTGCTGACGATGAAGCCGAAGATGAAACGGATGAAGAAGAGAAGGCGAGCTAAGTCTGAATCGTGCAGCCGACTGAATAACATATACGAAGAGTTGAGGATGATTCCTCAACTCTTCGTTGTTTTCGGTACGAATGCAGAAGATATCCAGTAAGTACGGGAGAATCCATGTTGGCTGAACACAAGACGGTGTCCTTCTATACATTGGGTTGCAAGCTTAATTCTTACGACACCGAATGGTACCGAGAACAGTTCGAGGCCGAGGGATACCAGGTAATTCCATTTGGCGATTCTGCCGATGTGACGGTTGTAAATACCTGCACGGTGACCGGACAGGGAGATGCACAGTCGCGTCAGATGCTTCGTAAGGCGCATCGTGTATCTCCCGAGGGGACCGTTGTGGCCGTAGGCTGCTATGCCCAGGTGGATCCAGAGGCGCTTGTAGAAATGCCGGAAGTGGACCTGGTGATTGGGACCGAGGAGAAGACTCGACTTATAGATCTGGTGAACGATACCTGTTCTATGGGACGAAGTTTCGTAACCAAAGCGCGTACCGCAGACTTTCAGGAAATGGACATTTACAATTTTGGAGGCCGAGCACGCGCGTTCGTCAAGGTCCAGGAAGGGTGTAACGAATTCTGTTCGTTCTGCATCATCCCTTTCGCAAGAGGCAAAAGCAGAAGTCGCTCCGTCGAAAGTACGGTTCGCCAGGTCGAGCGCCTGGTGGATGTCGGATACAGCGAAGTGGTCCTCACGGGTGTTCACGTAGGAGACTATGGCACTGACCTGGACGGCACGCAATTGATCGATGTGCTCGAGGCGATCGATGAAGTGAACGGGTTGGCGAGATTCAGGGTCAGTTCGATCGAGGCGACCTTTGTGACAGAACCCATGATCGATTTCTTCGCGAGGTCCCAGAAATTCTGCAGGCATCTGCATGTGCCGCTCCAAAGTGGTGATGACGAGGTGCTTACGGCGATGCGGCGCCCGTATACTCGCGCCCGCTATATGGACCTGATAAACCGCCTTGAATATCGCATACCTGGCATCGGTGTCGGGGCGGATGTGATGGTCGGTTTTCCGGGCGAGTCTGAGCAGGCCTTCCAAAATACCTATGACCTGATCGAACAGGTCCCGCTGGTATACCTCCACGTCTTTCCCTATTCGCCCAGAAAGGGGACTCCCGCCTCCCGTTTGCCCGATCAGATCGATCCGATGGAGAAGAAAAGGCGAGGAGCTCTGCTGAGAGCACTGGGTACGCGAAAGGCGGACGCATTCAGAAAAGCGTACCTGGGTGAGACGCTCGAGGTACTTTTCGAAGGGCGGAGGGAGAAGGAGACGGGTTATCTCCAGGGTGTTTCGGACAATTATATCCGTGTGTTTGCAAATGGTCCCGATGAAGCGCGAGATCAGATTCGTACGACGCGAGTCTCGCAAATAGAGGAAGACCGGGCGATCGGAGAGATGCTGTAAGACTCGCCGGTCGATCACCAACAGGGTAGAGGGGGAACTGTGTCTGGAATTCTGATTACAGGGGGTGCCGGGTTCATAGGGTCGCACCTGGTGGAGCGACTTCTCAACCAGGGCGAGCGTGTGGTGGTTCTCGATGATTTCAATGAACATTATTCACCTGCAATAAAACGCCACAATGTTGCAGGTGTAATGGACCATCCCTCGTACACACTGGTCGAAGGCGACTTGAGGGACCAGGATACAGTGAAGGAAGTGTTCGGTTCTTACAGTTTCGATCGTGTGGTGCACCTGGCCGCCCGCGCCAATGCCAGGGCGTCACTACTGGACCCGCTTCTATATGAAGAGGTGAATGTAAAGGGTACGTTGAATTTGCTGGCGGTCTGCCGGGATCTGCAATTGAGAAACATTCTTGTTGCTTCTTCCTCCTCGGTGTATGGCAACAGTTCCAGAGTGCCATACCGGGAAGACGACCCGGCCGACCGGCCTGTGTCTCATTACGCTGCCACCAAGAGAAGCGTTGAACTGCATTGTCACACCTATCATGAATTGTACGGCCTGCCTATCTCCTGCTTCAGGTTCTTTACCGTTTACGGACCCCGTCAACGACCCGATATGGCATTTCACATTTTTGCACGGCTCATCGTCTCGGGCCAACCCATAAAAATGTATGGAGACGGATCCACTCTTCGGGACTACACGTATATATCTGATATTATTGATGGACTCACGGCTGCACTGGAGACACCTCGGGAGTTCGAGATCGTCAATCTGGGAAATACGAAGACCGTTTCGTTGAGCCGAGCCCTGGAGGTCGTACAGAAGGCACTGGGCAAGGAGGCAACAATCGAGGTGGTTCCGGAACAGCCGGGCGATGTGCGATTGACCAACGCGGACGTGAGTAAAGCCGGAAAACTCTACGGGTATTCGCCGAAAGTGGACATCGAGGAGGGGATGCAGCATTTTGCAGAGTGGTTCTTGAATGCCAGAAAAGAGGGCATTTTGTAAACCGGATGCACAACGGATTTATGTAAATACCACACTCCTACCTCATCACCCTACTGGGGCGTGTTTTTTTATGTTTTCGTGTTCGAAATGTGTCGCGCGTGGTTATATTGCCTCACAGCCGAGGTATGAATTTTTTTCATTCTCTGGTTGTCTCCTTCCCTGATAAATCCTCCCCCAGTGTCGACTGAGCACATTTTCTGTAATGGCCCGTGCGCCCGGTTTCAAGGGTAACCTGGTCGAGTGCCTGAACATCTGAGTATATTCCTGAGCTTGCCTGGGTCCGTACCGGCCTTTTATGGCCGGATATCTGGAGTCGAAAGGAGCGAAACTATGGCATCATCTTTTGATGGTAGCGCATACGGTGAGGCGTTTGGTGTGGTGTTGGCGAAGTCACGTCTAAATCCCCTGGACGGGGGGGACGCCAATGAAGCAGCAAAGCCGGGACTCGAGGGTCTCTCTCTGGATTCGGCATTCAAAGGCGAACCGGTTTTGGACGAAGACATGGCAAGTGCATGCATCAGCGCGGTCTGGCTGTATCACAACTTTCTGGATGAATCGCACACACTCAGCCAGCAGATCGATACGCCAACAGGTAGTTTCTGGCACGGTATCATGCACCGAAGAGAACCCGATTTTTCAAATAGCAAATACTGGTTCCAGAAAGTGAACGACCACGAGACCTTCCCGGCCATAAGTAAAGCGGTTTCAAGGATTGCTACGGGTAAGGGTGCGGAGGCTGCCGTGTTGACAAATTCACCCTGGGATCCGTTCGGATTTGTAGATCTGTGCGAGGCGGGTCTAAACGGAAATTCGGCGTTGGATGAAATTTGCAGAACTGTTCAGCAAATCGAATGGGAAATCCTTTTCGATTATTCTTACAAGAAGGCCATTGGCAAATGAGGGTTCATCTCCTGACATTGGCCTGCGTGTTGATCTTGATTGGAGTCTCGCCCGTTTCTGGTGATTCGATAACCTTGTTTGAAGCAGGGGAATTTGAGCGGGCCAGGGCGGAATTTACCGCCCGGTCGTCGGAGCATCCCGAGGATGTTGTGGCCATGTATTATCTGGCCATGCTGATTCCTGATGCTGCAAAATCCAGACAGTTGCTCGAACGCGTCCTAAAAGCAGATCCTCAAAGCGAACGTGCTGCATGGGCCTCTTTTGAGCTGGCCGAACTTCTCTTTGCCGGTCCCTATGGCCAGTATACAGGAGCCAGGAAAATGTACCGTGCATTCCTGGACACCTATCCCGGAAGTGATCTGACTACCCTTGCTCGCTATCGAATCGGCCAGACGTTTCAGATTACGAATGAACCCGATTCCGCCCTTGCCGTGTTCAGTCAATCAATTGGGAATATCCGTGAATTACACCCTCTGCGGGTCTACTTCCGGCTCGGGCAGGCGGAGGCAAAGGCCCTTGCCGGGAGACACGAGGAGGCCCTCGCCGAGTCTGCACCTCTGATGACTTCCTCTGTATCCCGGCTGACAAGGACCCTTCACGCATCGCTCGGTGACGGTACCCGGAAGGGGAGATCCAGAAAAATCAAACAGGAATACTGGGTGCGTGTCGGAGTGTTCGGGGATCTTGACAATATCCGCCGATTAACCGAACGATTGACCTCGGCCGGATACGCAATGGTGGATTCTGCAATGGCTGTTGGGGGGCTAAGGATGGTTCTGGCAGGTCCGTTCCCGGACTCGCTTGGCGCTGAGAACGCAAGATCTGCGATCGAGCAGAGTGAAGGACTTCGGTGCAGAGTTTTGATATCCGCGGGGAACGAATAAGATGAGTGCAAAGCAAGCGACCGTGACCCCGGCCATGGAACAGTATCTCCGTTTCAAAGGGGAACACGAAGACGCAATCGTTCTCTTCCGAATGGGGGACTTCTATGAGACCTTCTATGAAGATGCCAAGGAGGTTTCACGGCTTCTTGGGTTGACTCTGACCTCCAGGAACAGCGGAGCAAACTCCGCCAAGGTACCGATGGCAGGAGTTCCTCATCATGCACTGGATACCTATTTATCCAGATTGATCAAGCTTGGCAGGAAGGTGGCCATTTGTGAGCAGATGGAACCCCCACAGAAGGGAAAGGCCATTGTTCGTCGAGAAGTGACTCAGGTCGTTTCGCCCGGAACGGCGCTTGCAGATAATCTTCTGGACCAGAACAGGAACAACTATCTGGCTGCACTGTTTGTGGAAGGTGACAACCTGGGAATCGCCCTTGTCGATTTGTCTACGGGGTCCTTCCGGGTGCTGGAAAACCCATCTGCCCGTATCTGGGAAATTCTGGAGCGCTCAGGCCCAGCCGAAGTACTCGCTCCCGAGAGTTGGGTGGAGGAAAACAGTCAGGAGTTTGCCACGCGTTTACCAGGTGTGCTCCTGGGGAAACAGGAAGATTGGTATTTTGGTTTTGCATACGCTTCGGGAGTCCTCCTGGAGCACTTCAAAGTGAACTCCCTGAAGGGTTTCGGCTGCGAGGAACTGCGACCGGCTGTTTGTGCCGCCGGTGCAGTTCTGAATTATCTCAAATCGAATCAGAAGGGTGCTGTTTCACACATCACAGGACTCAACCACGAGCGGAACGATGGTCACATGGTTCTGGATCTGGTGACGCAGCGCAATCTGGAGCTGGTCACTTCGATCCAAGAGGGGCAAAAGGAAGGCACCCTCATTTCTGTTCTGGACATGACTCGAGGGGCACTCGGCGCTCGGTGTTTGAGGTCCTGGCTGTCGCGGCCTTTGCTTGAGATACGGGGAATTTCTGATCGCCAGGATGCCGTATCCCAGTTTCACGCGGATACGGCATCAAGAGAAAACGTACGTGATATTCTCCAGCGGATCGGGGATCTGGAGCGGATGATGTCCAGGATCTGCTGCGGCAGGGCGAATCCGAGAGATCTGGCTGGTCTCAAGCTCTCTCTGGAGGCCATTCCCGAGCTTAAAGCATCATTGAATGATGTGACGGGACGTCTGCTGGAACAGGTCCGGGAACACGAACTGCAGGATCTCTCTAAACTTACGGATCTGATCGAGCAAACTCTGGATTCAGACCCTCCCGTATCTCTGGCAGACGGTGGCGTGATTCGCACAGGATATAACGCGGAACTCGACGACCTTCGGAAGGCTGCTTCCGGTGGTAGGAGCTGGGTAGCCGAATTGCAGTCTCACGAACGTGAGCGAACCGGGATTCCTTCCCTCAAGGTGGGCTACAATAGGGCGTTCGGTTACTACATAGAAATCACGCGGACGAATCTGGATCGGGCACCGGAAGAATATATTCGGAAGCAGACGCTGGTCAATGCGGAACGATTCATCACACCGGATCTCAAGGATTGGGAAGCAAAGATTCTTGGTGCGGACGAGAGAGCGAAGGAATTGGAGAAGGAACTTTTTCAGACGCTTCGACTCGAGGTAGAGAAATGGGTGGATCCCGTACAAAAGACTGCTCGCGCAGTGGCCAGTGTGGATGTGCTGGCCGGACTGGCCGAGGTGGCCGCCGCACAGGATTTTGTTCGACCTGTTGTGGATGACAGCACGGTGATCGAAATCCAGGAGGGCCGTCATCCTGTTGTGGAGCGACTCCTGCCGACCGGGAAGTTTGTGCCAAATGACTTCCACGTGTCGGGAGACGAAGAGCAAGTGCTGATCATCACCGGGCCGAATATGGCAGGGAAGTCCACGATTTTGAGGCAGGTGGGCCTGATTGTGCTGCTCGCGCAGGTTGGCAGTTTTGTGCCTGCCGGGAGTGCGCGAATTGGAGTCGTAGACAGGATATTCACCCGAGTAGGTGCTTCGGATAATCTGGCCAAGGGTGAAAGTACCTTTCTCGTAGAGATGAATGAGGCCGCCAATATCTTGAATAATGCCAGCCCCAGGAGTCTCGTGCTGCTCGATGAGATCGGCCGAGGGACCAGCACATTCGACGGGTTGAGTATTGCCTGGGCGATGACAGAGCATTTGCACAATGCCGAACGGTTGCGTCCAAGAACCCTCTTCGCAACGCATTACCACGAATTGTCCGAACTGGAGGAGCTGCTCCCGAGGGTGCGGAATTATAGTGTGGCAGTGAGGAAGGAAGGGGACACGGTCGTTTTCCTCCATCGCTTGGTGCGAGGCGGATGCGATCACAGTTACGGGATCGAAGTAGCCCAGCTTGCGGGCATGCCGCCGGAACTCATTTCCCGCGCAAGAGAGGTCCTAGGCATTCTGGAAAAGAACGAACTGACTCTGGTTCGCGATTCGGCTTCGCTTGCAAAACCGGGCAGACAGATGACCTTGTTCGCACCGCCGACACCCGTGGAAGACCCCATCATAGGTGAGCTGCGGGATCTGGATATTAGCAACACTACACCGCTGGAGGCGCTTTCAAAGTTGGATGAATTGAAACGAAGGGTGGAATCGAAGGAGACATCCAACGGCAGATAGTCTTCCTTGCTTGTCCACATTGAAAAGGGCCCGGCTCAGTGAGCCGGGCCCTTTCTGTTCGTGTCGAGGTATGATGTCATCAATCGGGCGCCTCGTCGATCCGTTCGACAGAAGTAACACCGGATACTGTAAGCACCTTCTGACGTAAACCTGAAAACTGATCCGTCGACTTGACCTGTACTGTAAAAAGATCACCCACCTCACCATTCGCGGTGTTCAGCTTGCCATCGAGGATCGGGATTCCCAAATCTGAAAAGGCTTGTGAGACATCTCGGAGGAAATTCGGGCGATCGAGCCCGTTTACCTGGACCTGGAGTGAGAAGAACGATTCCTTCTCAGTATCCCAGTCGATTGCAATGACCCTCTCGGAGTCCTGGGTGAGCGAGAGAACATTTGTACAGTTGCGACGATGAACCGAAACCCCCTTGCCCTTTGTGATGATGCCGAGGATCGGGTCACCCGGTATGGGTCTGCAGCATTTCGCAAAGTGAATCATTAGATTCTTGAGGCCATGTATTTTGAGTGGTGTTTCGGACCCCGGAGCGGCCTTCTGTGCGCGTGTTTTCTTCGGCGCGGGTTTGGCCGACGGGAAGAGTTCATAGATGAGTTTGCTAAGCGAGAATTCTCCATTTCCGATGCCCGCATAGAGGTGCTCGACACTGTCTACACCCAAGTTTCGCGCAGCCTCCTCCATGGCCTCTGTTTTTGCTTTTCTTCTACGTCGCTTGAGTTCTCTTTCAACGATTTCCTGACCCAGCCTTACACTGTGCGTGTGTTCCTCTTCACGCAGCCATTTCCTGATTCGGCTTCTGGCCTTGGCACTTTTTACCACGCTGAGCCAATCTCGGCTTGGGTGCTGGTGGGGAGAGGTGATGACTTCAACGGTGCATCCAGTTTCGAGCGAGGATGAAAGGGGGACCATCTTTTCATTTACATGGGCACCCGTGCAATGCAACCCCACATCCGTGTGAACCGCAAATGCGAAGTCAATGGGTGTGGCATTCTCTGGCAGCCGAATAAGATCCCCCCTGGGAGTGAACACATAGATTTCTGTGGGGAACAGATCGACCTTCAGTTCTTCCATGAATTCCTTGGGATCGGTGGTTTCGCTCTGCCATTCCACAAGCCCTCGGAGCCACGCCATATGTTGGTCCAAATCGCTCTGACTCTTTCTGCCTTCCTTGTAGCGCCAGTGTGCGGCAATTCCAACCTCGGCGGTATGGTGCATTTCGTTCGTTCGGATCTGTACCTCGAGCATCATGCCTTTGGGACCCACCACGGTGGTGTGAAGAGACTGATACATGTTGCTTTTCGGTGTGGCGATGAAGTCTTTAAATCTGGCCATAACGGGTGTATACATCGAGTGAACCAGACCGAGTGCATTGTAGCATTCCGGCAGTGTTTCCACGAGAATGCGGATGGCGAGCAAGTCGTAGATTTCGGTGAAGGACTTCCCCCGGACGACCATTTTTCTGTAGATGCTGTAGAAATTTTTCGAGCGTCCTGTAATTTCAGCTTCGATACCTGTATTTCTCAGGGCCTCCTTGAGCGGGGCGTGCACCTCCTCGATGTAGGCTTCCCGCTCCTCCCGTGTCAGGTTGATCTTCTCCTGAATCTCCCGGTAAGCATCGGGGTCGAGCCATTTCAAACTGAGGTCTTCGAGTTCGGATCTGATCCGGGATATGCCCAGCCTGTGGGCAAGAGGTGCATAGATATCCCTACTCTCCAGTACCATCCGCTCTTGGATCTCTGGCGTCAGGTATTTCAATGTTCGAAGATTGTGAAGTCGATCGGCAAATTTGATCAGTACGACGCGGATGTCCCGGGCCATTGAGAGCAGCATTTTTCGAAAGTTTTCGGCCTGCTCGTCCTCGGGGGTTTGGAAGGTGAGGTCTTTGATTCTGGTGACGCCATCGACGAGTATGGAGATCTCCTCACCGAATTCTGCACTGATCTGCGACACCGGTACTGCTGTATCCTCGACAACGTCGTGGAGGAGCCCGGCCGCGATTGTGGAAGAATCCAGATTCAGGTCTATAAGAATTTGGGAAACTGCTGCGGCGTGGGTAATGGATGGATCTCCGGATTTTCGCAGTTGGCCCCTCAGGGCGAGTTCTGCGAAATGATAGGCTCTTGAAATGAGATCCAGATCATGATTGGGACGTGCCCTGAATGCGGTGAGGAGAAGATCCTGCAGGATGGGAAGGTTTGATTCCCGCTGGATGATGTCTGGAATGTCAGATTCGGCAAGGACGTGTGTTAGGGCCAAGCCTGCCTCCGTAAGTGGAGATGAGGGTCGTGCTGGAACCGGTAGTTTCGTATATGCCATTTCAGTAGAATATAACCATTTTCGAGCGTGAATACCAGACAACGGGAGGTGTGAAAGTCTTTCACACATGTGTCCCATCCTCACGGATTGAAAATGGGAGCATATGTATAAGTTAAATAAAAATAGATTCTTATAATTTTACCAAGTGCTGGCACGCAGGTTGCGAATGCCGTATTCAGGTTGAACAAGGAAATGCGGAAAGTAGAAGTTCATTCGGATGCGTGAACAACCTTGAAAGTCACGAGCAGTGACCATGGAGGAAGAAATGGCGAATATATACAAGACGATTAGATTGGGGCTTCTGGTTCTTCTGGCGACCCAGTGTTTCGGATGCGATGTGGTAGACCCGACCTTGCTTGGTGGTTCTGTAGAGGAGGGGGTATCTGCTGCAGATCTTGTAAATGCCTCGGTGGTGGTACTGACCACACACGGGTATACCATAGTAACCGTGGACAGAGAGATCGGGCTGGTAACCACGGGGTGGAGGGATGCCTCCAGTTTTGCGGGGCAGGTCTTTCTGGAGACTTCGCATCGGACCAGGATATCGGTTGTGGTGGATTTCCAGGCAAATCAGGTGAACGTTCAGATGACGAAGCAGGTGCAGGAAGGAGACAACCCGTGGAGAAACGACGACCTCTCCGGAAGCGATTATCGTGACGCCCAGGAAATTCTAAACGCCATTCAAGAAAGTGTTCGGGATATGTGAGGCAAGGCAACGGACTCAACCAGATGGTAAGTGGGCACGGATTCGTTTCTGAAACGGTAATTTGACAAGCGGGTTTGATGTCCTTATTTTTCTTCTGCAGATGATCTCCCCCTCGGTGCAAACGGTGATTATTACAGGGGTTCTCCAGGATGAAGAAGAAGATCGATATCGACCAGCTTGAAGTTGGAATGTATATGGAGGCGGATGTCAAAGAATCTGCCAAGCGTGCCTCCAGTCAGAATGTGCTCTTGCTGGGAAAAGGTGTGCTGATTACGTCCCCTAACCAGATCCGACGGTTGAAGGCTGCCGGATTGGGCGAAGTGACCATAGATACTACCAAGGGAAAGGATATCGACGGAGGAACTGTGATTCCCCAGGTGGTGGTGCCCCAGCCTGCTCGCGAGCGGCGGGGAAAGCCTCTTCCGAAGGGCCGCGAGATTCCCTATCGAGATGAACTCAAGGTTGCAAGGGCAACCAAGGCGGCGGTGTCCAAGGCACTCAAGGGCACAATGGAGAGTGTGGCTCTTGGTGGGGCTATGGATAAGCAGAAACTGGATCTGGCAGGAAAGCTCATTACGGAGAGTGTCTTTCGCAATGTGGATGCTATGGTGGGTCTCACAAGGATCAAGGAACACGATCCCTACACCGCCACACACTGCGTAAATGTATGCGTGCTGGTCCTTGCAGTGGCTCATGCGAACGGTGTGGACAAGTCGACGGCGGAAATGCTGGCAACGGCTACGCTGCTGCACGACATCGGGAAGACGAAGGTCCCCCTTGAGATTCTGAACAAACCCGGCCGGTTTGAACCCGACGAATTGGATGAAATGCGGAAGCATACCATTTACGGCGAAGAGGTGCTCCGGGAGATGTCGGGGGTAACGGAAGAAATGATGTATATCGCCACCCAGCACCACGAGATGTTCAACGGAAGTGGATACCCGCACAAGCTTTCCGGGGAGGAGATTCATCGATTCGGTCAGATGACCGCCGTTGCTGACGTTTACGACGCACTTACATCAGCTCGTGTTTACAAACCGGCCCTTCCTCCACACTTCGCTCTGACTCGCATTTACGGTAATCGTGATACCGAATTCAGGAAGGACATCGTAGACCTGTTCGTCAAGAGTCTTGGACTATACCCCGTTGGAAGTCTTATTACACTGAATACGGGGGAGGTGGGGATCGTCTGTGAGCCCAATCCTGAGAATTCGCGACAGCCGAAAGTGGGCATTTTCATATCCAGATACAAAAAGCGACGGATGGTGCCTACAGTAGTCGATTTAAGTGAACAAAGTTCGGAAAAGCGTGAGATCGTTCAGGTTCTGGATCCGGCAAAGTATAACGTGGATATCGATCGCATGCTCAAGATGACCGCAGGTTGATCGCGTAAGCGAATTTTCTTGAAAGTGCGGAGTGAAAGCAGGTCCAGGATCTGTTTCTCATTTCGCATCTTTTTTGGGGGAGGAGAACATGGAAAAGGAGATCCGGGGTGTTGTGGCAGTCTTGTCTACTCCATTCGATGAAGATGAAAGCCTCGTTCACGAGGATATCAAACGACAGGTAGAAGCGGCGATCGTTTTTGATATCAGTGCGGTGTGTCTGCCGGCATACGCCAGCGAATTCTATAAACTTTCCGGAAAGGAGCGGCTGGCAGTGGTAAAAACAGCCGTGGATGCATCTGGAGGAAGAATCGCTGTGGCGGGGCAGTCCAACCACCCTTCTGCCCGGCAGGCCGTAAGTTTGGCGAAAGGGAATCAGGACGCTGGGGCTGACCTGATCAGCTTTGCGATACCGAGGCAATTTGGTGCTTACGAGAATGACATTCTCGACTATTGCAGCACCATATGCAACGCGGTAAACGTACCTGTGCTTGTCCAGGATTTCAACCCGGGCGGCGCAACCGTGGGACCAGAATTTTGTCGCAAACTGATGGACAGGTGTTCAAATTTCCGATACATCAAATTGGAGGAGCCACTGCTGGGTCCGAAACTCAGGGCGATCAGGGAGGCGACAGAGGACGGAGTGGGTGTACTGGAGGGTTGGGGGGGAATGTATATGCCCGAGTTGCTCGAATCCGGAATCGCCGGGGTAATGCCGGGACTCGGTCACGCAGATGTGATGAAGCGAATCTGGGATCTCGGAACATCTGGGGATATGCCCGGCGCAATGGATGTATTCGATTCAGTTCTCGCGCAGATCGTATTCTCGCTTCAAAATATGGAACTCTATCTCAGAATCGAGAAGCAATTGCTGGAAATGAGGAAAATCATTCGAAATACCGGAGTCAGGAGCTTGTCCCTGAGCCCCGATCTGGAAACAGAAACTCACGGTAGACGTTTGAATGAACGGGTACTGGCGCTGGTCGAGCAGCTCGGCTTTCAGAAGCATCCAGTTGCTTAAGGACAAGGTCGTTGGTCCCGCTGGCGGCCGGTACTGATGTGTAGAGGCTTAGTGGCGAGCAGCGGGAGGTGAGCGCGTCAGGATGCCCCTTTTCTGGCGCAGATTGCACTTGCTTGAAATACCGGATAACGCTAAATTATCAGCAGGTTACGAGTGCTTTCCTAATATCATTAAGGCGGATTAGAAAGTAGTTCAAGTATGTCAAAACCTCGATACGACACGGTGCTCGAAAGGTGTTCATCCACCTCAGAGACCATTCTGATGTCATTCATCTGCAAACATACTCTCAACTCGCAGCACCTGTTCGGGGACAACCAGAGTTCGGACCGGATGGACGAGATCAAGGAAGCGATGGAAGCTGTGGTTGGCGGGAGGAAATACGAGGTTTTGCTGCTTCGGTCTCAGGGTAAGTCGATGGCGGAAATCGCCATGCTTCTTTCCATATCCAAGAGCACGGTCCAGAACTACTATAGGCAGGCGATCCGGCAAGTGAGGCAAGTTCTGGGCATAGAGAAATCCGACCCGGCGAAGCGCAAGTCTCGCAAGGCCGAAACGCAGGTATCCGAGCCAAGCGTGCCTGTGTAGGATTCAGGCAAAATGGGTTGTTTTTCAGGCAGTCGATGGGTGTTCCCGTCGACTGTTTTTGTTTGTTAGATTGAGATGGTGTTCCGGCGGGCGACCAGAAACAGAAAAAACGGACATCCCAGCACCGAGGTGATGATGCCGATCGGGATCTCGGAGGGAGCGATCAGAGTACGAGCCAGAAGATCGGCCAGAATCATCAGAAGTGCACCACCCAGGGCGGAAAGGGGGATGAGCTTGCGGTGATCCGGACCCGCGAGCATGCGCATCAGATGGGGGACGATGAGTCCTACGAAGCCGATGATTCCGCTGACGGAAACGGCGGCGGCAGCCAGCAGGGCAGAAGCTGAAAGGACAACCCGCTTCACCTGTTCCACATCGACACCCGTCTGCTGAGCGGTTTCCTCACCCAAGAGAAGGACATTGAGGTCACGGGCGTAGAACCAGATGAGGGTGATCCCAAGCAGAAAATAGGGAAAAATCATTTGTACGTGATCCCATCTTCTGGACGAGAGGCTGCCCAGCAGCCAGAACAATACCAAACGCGTATCCTCGTTACCCATGATCATCAGGAAGGAGGTGCCCGCAGACGCCAGGGCACCAACCGCTACGCCTATCAGGAGCAGGAGGACGACAGGCACGCGACCGCCTCTCAGCGCCAGGGCATATACCAGAAAGGTGGTTGCCAGTGCACCCAGAAAAGCGAGCGTTGGCGTGGCGCTCAATCCACCGATCCAGAAATCCAGATGAAGTACCATTCCGAGGGTAGCGCCAAAGGCTGCACCGGATGACACGCCCACGATGTAGGGGTCGGCCATGGGGTTCTGAAAGAAGCCCTGCATCGCGGTTCCCGCCACACCGAGGGAGGCGCCGATAAGGACTGCGAGTACGAGACGCGGCAACCGGATATCTCTTACGATAACGTGTGTTGTACTGGATGGAACGAAATCCGTAAGGGCGCTCCAAACTTCATTCGGCGAAATAGAAGCCGAGCCCACACCAAGGGAGAGTATGCACCCGAGGCCCAGCAAGGTCAAAAGCAAAGACGTAATCAGGCTGGTTGCTTTCCACGTGCTTTTCATCTGGTAAATTTCTCAGGGTGGAGCAGGCTTGCCAGCGACTCCAGGCCGGATACCAACCGGGGGCCGGGTCTACCCAGAAGGTCCAGGGAGATCTCGTATACTTTGCCTGTCACGATGGCGGCAATCGAATTCCACCCCGCCACCTGCCGCAGGCGTTTAACAGATTTCCGAATGGAGACGGAATCTTGGCCCGAGACGATGATGATATCCGGATTTCGCGTAACCAGAGTTTCCAGGCCAAGTTGGGGCCACGCCGCACCTGTATCCGCCGCAATATTCTGCCCGCCTGCACGTGTTACCAGATCGTGAATGAAGCTGCCGGGCCCTGCTGAATACATGGGCGCCTTCAACTGGCCCCAGAGTATCTTGGGTCGTTCGTCCGATGGTATTTTCCGAACTACAGCTTCTACGTGGGCCACACGCTCTCGGAGACGGATTAGAAGCTCCAGAGACTCAGGTTTGCTTCCGGTGAGTTGGCCGATTTGCTCCACTGTTTGCAGAGCTTCGTCCAATGTAGACGGCGCAAGGGCAAATACCGGAAAACCCAACTCGTGAAGGGCATCCAGGACTTCAATAGGGTTGAAGCGAGCGGCGAGAACGAGGTCGGGGGAAAGTGAAACGATTTGCTCCAGATTGGGGTTGGAAAACCCTCCGATCTTTGTTCGCGTCAATGCTTCGGCGGGGAAGTCGCAGTAGTCTGTAACACCCACAACACGATCTCCGAGGCCAAGCGCGAACAGAATCTCCGTATTGCTGGGTGCCAGTGAAATGATTCGCATCGGCACCTTGTCCAGGGTTGTCTGACGACCCAGGGCGTCGGACAGGCTGACGGGAAAGGGTTCTGCGAGAAGACTCGACTGAAGACCAAACAGCATGAGAAAAAGCACAATAAAATTCACAATATGCTCCTGAGCGGGCGGCCTGTTACGCCTGGCGTTTCCGATCAATTATAGGGTGTAACCTGCGGAGTTCCATTGACGGGACTGGGACGTACGATGGCCTTGATCCCGTAAACAGGTCCGAGAATTTCAGGTGTCAGAATGTCTACGGGGCTGCCCGTGGCCACCACGCTTCCCGATTGCATGAGCACCAGTCTACCTGCATACGCGGAGGCCAGATTAAGGTCGTGAGAGACACAAAGCAGCGTGAGCTGTTGGGCCCGATTGAGATCCTTGAGTAAATCGAAAATTTCTATCTGGTGGCCAATGTCCAGATGGCTATCCGGTTCGTCCAGCAGCAGGATATCTGGCTCCTGCGCCAACGCCCGCGCGATTACCGCGCGTTGTTTTTCACCGCCTGAAAGCTCCATGATATTCCGATCCTTCAGTGAGAACATGTCGGTTCGTTGGAGCGCCTCCAGGGCGATCTGCATGTCCTGCTCCCCCGCTCGTTGCAGTCGACCCAGGTGAGGCGTTCTGCCCATCAGGACCATTTCCAGCACGGAAAACCCAAACTGAGGTACCGTGTCCTGTGGGATTACAGCCACCTGCCGTGCAATTTGTCTGCGTGAAAGCGTTCGGATGTCATTTCCCATCAGTCGAACGCGCCCGTTTGAAAACGGCAGAACACCCGTTAGTGCCCTGATCAGTGTACTCTTTCCGCAACCATTGGGTCCGATTACCCCGACGAAGTCCCCTCGTTTCAATTCCAGGGATATGTCGTGGATTACAGGTTTTTCTCCATACCCGCAGGTCAGTGAATCGGCTTCGAGAAGGATCTGATCTTCCGTATGTTCCATAAAAAAACCGGCCTGAGATAATGGCCGGGTTTCGGTCTGTAATGATCGAGTACCCGGCTCTTCCCGCGAAGAGGCGTGGGTGGTTGTTACGGGCAGGTCTCCTGGCTCACGACTGCCACTCCCGGCCTTCCCGGTCCTCAGGACCAGTGACCAAAACTGAGAGGGCATTGTGTCGATTACAGTGGCGGGGCCACGTCGGAATTGCACCGACTTCCCTATTCTCCGAATCCAGATCAGAAATCCTGGTTCGGCACCCGATTACCAGTGCTCTTTATTGCTTCAGGAATATAGGGATATCCTATGGTCATTCAAAGATAAAAAGACCGAAGCCGGGGAATCCACCGTACAATTCAGGGTGAGAAAATCTTCGTTCCGCGCCCAATTTCCGCCCGATTTCTGACGCGTGTTTTGTGCTTGTGTTTGTTGACGCACCGTGTATCTTTGTGCTCAACAGGTAGAATCGTAACCCATTTGAGAGGAGCTTTTCATGGCTGTATTTATGCATACGCGCGTTCGAGTAGGTGATTTGGACAAATCCATTGATTTCTACAGCGATCACTTCGATTTCGTATTGAAGAGTCGTTCAGACAAGTCACCGGCGGGTAACCAGATCGCTCACTTGGAACTACCGGGCAATGCACACACTCTAGAACTGACCTACTCTGACGATTATGAGCTGAAGGTTCCCGAAGATCTGATGCATTTTGCAATAGGCTACCCTGACTTGATCGCCAAGTGCGACGAACTTGAAAAAAACGGCCTGGAAATCTGGCCGTCGGACTGGAGGGAGACCTTTCCCTCCGGAAGAAAGATGGCGTTTGTGGACGATCCGGACGGTTATGAAATCGAGTTACTTGAACGCGCCGATTAGACTGTCAAGTCTTCACCAGGTGGTCTATGGCTTTCCGGCACCCCATGCAGGGATTGGAGATGCGTCCAGCTGCGTCCGCGGATTTGTCCTGGATTGAATCGACAATTGGGACTGGCTCAATATCGGAGGACGTGTCTGAATTCCTCGTTGATCGATACGGAACCCTATCCCACCTTCTTGATCTGTGCAATAGCCATCTTGCCCAGTGCCTGATCGGGCATCGCGGAGGCCGGACGGCGGGTTGTATTGCCTGGCGGCAGGACGAGTTCGTGGGTGCTTTGCTCGTCCACATCGTATCGCCAGAGTTTCAGGACCTGGGTATTGGCACCGCTCTCCTTGCAGGGTTCGTGGATGGCGCACGGGAATCCGGGTTGAGGGTCCTTGAAACCCGAATCCCTGAATCGCTGGAGCGTGCCGGAAGACTTTACACCAGACAGGGATTTCGAAGAACGGTACAATGGATTCGCCTGGGGCGTGGTGATGCCGTCGTGCAGGTTCGATCGAATGATCTGAAACGAATTAAGAGTTTTGAAGTTGAGGGATTTACAGCCTTGAACGTTTGGTGTCACTATGAGCGTATCCTCAGCGGTCGGGCGTAGCATAGGCTACAGCATTTGAGAGGGTGGTTTTGGCAGAGATAACACTTCCATTCAAAGATTTGCTGCTGGATTCGAGTTCCTGGTCCACCTGGGCGCCCAGGGGAGAGATCCAGCCGGATTGGTCTGTGGAAAATGAGGGAGGACCAGGTGGTCGTTCGGCACTGGTTGTTTCGGGAAATGGAAACCCACGTGTATGCGGGTGCTGGCGAGAGGTCTTGCCACAGCTGCAGCCCGGAAGACGCTACAGGGTGGAGGTTCTTTTCAGATGCGAAGGGATTGCAGCCCCGGGAACCAGTGTCAGGGCGATTCTCAGCAGCAAGGGAAAGAACCTGCAGCGCGATGCGGTTTTCTATGATCACCTGGACTATCAAGGGGAGCGGGAAGGGTGGCATATTGCCGGGCAGACTATAGAGGCAGAGGAGGCGACTCCAGAGTTGACGCTCAATCTGTTTCTGGCCTGGGAGCCCAAGGGGAAGGTGCTCTGGGGCGATCCCAGACTGTATGATGTTACTGACCAGGATTCGAGTAGACCCGTACATCTGGCCGTCATATCCGGAAACCCGGACTCGCCCAAATCACCTGCTGAATGTATCGATTTCTATTGTCAGAAACTGGACGAGATCCCGGGCGCAGACCTGGTGGTGCTTCCCGAATTGATCAATTCCACAGGCCTCGACATGCCTGTCCTCGACCTCGCTGAGCCCATCCCGGGGCCCACTTACGGGTATCTGGCTGATCGGGCGCGCAGTCGTGGATTCTATGTGGCCGCAAGTCTCCTGGAGCGTGATGGAGATGCGGTTTACAATACCGGGGTCCTGATAGATCGCACGGGGGGCATGGTTGGAAAGTACAGGAAGACCCACCTTGCTCCTGGCGAGGACCTGCTGCAGGGCACCGCTCCTGGTCACGACTATCCCCTGTTCGAGACGGAATTTGGAAAGGTCGGATACATGATCTGTTACGATGCCCACTTTCCGGAAGTTGCCAGAATCCTGAGTCTCAAGGGGGCCGACCTCATTCTGTTTTCCAATATGGGCGATGGTCGCGAAGGAGGGAGTCTGTGGGAATCGTTCATAAGCATGAGAGCACTGGACAATCAGGTCCACATCGCAGCGGCCGTGAATGGCGGCAGGTCTTGTATCGTTAGCCCCAGGGCGGAGATCCTGGCCATTTCGGGGAAGGAGCCAGGTGCCTGGGTGACGGCAGCGTGCGACCTGGAATGCAGCGCCTCAAATTTCTCACGTCGCCCAATCCGTGGACGATACAATCTTTACAGAAGGTCGGAGACCTTCGGATCCCTGCAGCGACCTCTCTGGGATTTGTAAGCCATGGGTCGTCCTTCGGTTCTGGTCTCGCTTGCCGCATTTCTTCTTATCGCTGCGGCATTTCTGTATTACTATACGCTGCCTCCACCCGGGAGACTGGTGGTCAGGACCATTCCTTCGGGAGTGGAGGTATGGATTGACGGCACTTTGAGAGGCGCCACCCCCGATACCGGGCTTGTGGTTATTTTTTCGAAAAAGGGTAGTTACCAGCTCGTTCTCCGTAGAAACGGGTATATCCCCGACACGAGTGGTATTGATCTGGCGATGGACGAAGTCGTGGAACTGGATGTGGTGCTGAAGCTCCCAGGGATGTCTTTCGTCCGTGGTGGGATCTTCCAGATGGGCGCGGAGGAAGGAGACTACAGCGAGAGGCCCGTACATTCGGTGGAGTTGAATCCCTTCTACCTGGATCTCAGGGAGGTCTCCGTTCGGGACTTCAGGCAATTCAAACCCGGATACGCGCCTTCCTACAAGGGAGATGACATGCCCGCCACGAACATTTCGTGGGATGAAGCGCATGCATTCTGTGAACGATCCGGGAAACGCCTGCCCACCGAGGCAGAATGGGAGCGGGCGTGCAAAGGGGTTGCGGGCGACACCTACAGTTATGGAAATGCGTACGATGCTGGTATGGGCAGGACAGGATTGCGTCTGGATGCAGGACCTTCGGCGGGTGGATCGTATGGCTCAGGAAATGGTGGACTCCTGGATATGACCGGGAACGTATGGGAATGGTGTTCTGACTGGTACCGAAGGGATACATATCAGGTAGATGCAGGACCCAACCCGGGCGGTCCACGCAAGGGGGTTCAGAGGGTCCTGAGAGGGGGCGCCTGGTACAGCAATGCCAGTTATGCCCGATGTACCCACCGACCTGGGAATATTGGGAAAGAGCGGGATCTGAGTTTCGGATTCCGATGTGCAAGGGATCTTGAGCAGAGGAGGTGACACACACCATGGGTAAAATCCTTGTGGTGGATGACAACGACAGCATCCTGCAGTTGATCACAGATTTCTTCAGCAATTTGAAGGGGCATACCGTCTATTCGGCGAATAATGCTGCACGGGCGCTTGAACTCGTGCGGCAACACAGCCCAGAGCTTGCGCTGTTGGACATCATGATGCCCGAAGTGCATGGCGTGGAATTGCTCAGGCAGATCAAAAAGATTTCACCGGACATGAAGGCCATTATGATCACGGCCGTGGACGACGAGGAAATTGCGGAAGAGGCGATGCGTGAGGGAGCAGCGGACTATATTACCAAACCGCTTGATCTGAATTATCTGGATACGGTGGTGACATTTCAGTTGATGGAATAGGGTTCTGAAATTTCCGAGAAAAAGAAATCCCCTGGAGCGCTGGCCTCCACGGGATTTCTTCTGGTTAGAAGACGAATTATACGATTCCTTCCGGTATTTTCCAGTTTGCGTACCATACGGAATCCGGATCAAGGGACGCATCTTCCGTCCATCCGGACTTCATTGTTTCAAATTCGCCAAGGTGAGGTTTAACGACCTCGTTCCATAATCTCTCTACATCGGCGAAGGTGTGCAACCTGTGTTCGTGGTTCCCGGAAGCGTAAGAGCCCAACAATTCCTCTGCCTTCTTTCCCAGCCATGCGACCTCGTCTGCCACCATTCGTTCGCCCGTGAGCCGGTTGGAGGACCGGACGGTAGGTCCCATTGCGAAATGAGGACCCTCCTCATCCTCTGAGGGTAAACGAGACATATCGACGCACTGTGGTTCGATTGCCCAGAGAAGGGAGGTCTCGACCTTTCCGGCGTGGTCGCCTCCACTTTTTCCGTCGTTGTCGAACCCCGGTTGGTTCGCTTCAAGATCCGGAAGGCTGAATATCCGGGTACCCAAATGAGGCTGGACCAGTTCACAGAGTGTTTTCAGGTCTTTCCAGTTGGGTCCGTAGTGACCCGTGACCAGGATGGCGGCGTGAAAGCCCAGATGATCTGCCATCCTGAGGTGATAGCATATGTTCTTGAAGTGCTGCCACGGCGGCATGCAGGTGAGCCAGGACCGGTCTACCTGACCCACTGCCCGTTCACTCCAGAGCGCGTATCCGCCCAGTTCGTGAATATGCCAGTAGTCGGGCGGCGCCACAATGCCCCCGTGTGTCCGTGCGGTTTCGCAGCAGATGCCGTGTGCTTTCAGGGCATCCAGGCCTACCACGTTCTGGGGACCATGCGGCTCGCATAACCCGTATGGATAGTATACCAGCGGACAGGAGGCGAAGGCCGCCTCCAGCTGATCGGGAAACATGCGTTCCCATCTGACTTCTTCCATCCCTGTCCTCCAATTCATAGTGAGTATATCCAGAAGCTGCTTCCACATCACTCGGTTACCGCACTTTTCCTCTGCCGGCTACGCGCCAGACTCCTTCAACGATACCATTCCGTACGGCGAAGACCCTGTCATGCAGGTTGGTCGTCATCCCCTGGTGCTGGGGGACAACCGAAAGCCTGTCTCCTATCCGAAAATTTCGTTGACACTTGCTGATGTCAATGTGTCCGTGTTCCACCGACATGCCGTAAATTTCTGCGCCGGGACATTCCATAATGTACCCGTACGGGATTGGCGGGTAGCTGGTAAATGTTTTCTGTCCGCCATCTGTGATGATCCGGTCCGGAGTGGGGGTGCTGACCACAGTTACGACCATTCGTTCTACGCAGGTCTGCGGATTCGGCGGGTTACTGTCTCGATTGATCCTGTGGAGGCCCTCAAATACAGATGACCCAATGCGGGTTTCCGTACACCCGATCTGAGCGGACACAGCCTCCGATCCGGTCCCCCCTCCACTGACTGTATGAATGGGTATTCCGGCTTGTGCGAGCAGTTCCCGAGTGCGGTCCAAAAATGGCTTGGCTTCGGGTCTGCTGGGGTAGGTCATAATGCCCATGAACTTGAGTCCAGGCAGCTTGACAATTGTAGATGCAAGCTCCAGGGCTGCTTCGGGCGACTGTACGCCGCAACGTTTCCCTCCGGTGTCCAGCTCCACGAGCGTTTTTACTTCGCAGGCCTCACCGGCCAGGTCGGATATCCCTCGAGCAGTAATTTCGGAATCCAATGCAACGGTAATGCAGGCCTGCCTGCAGAGTCGGATCAGCCGCTCGACCTTCCTGGCACCGACAATGTTGTATGGGATCAGAATATCCTCGATTCCGGCAGCGACCATGGCCTCTGCCTCACCCAGTTTCTGGCAGGCTATTCCGATAGCACCCGCCTTGATCTGCATGTGGGCAATTTGCGGAATCTTGTGAGTTTTTGTGTGCACGCGTAAGGGAATGTTCAGTTGCCTGCAAGCATCCGCAAGTTCTCGAATATTCTTTTCAAGGACATCGAGGTCAATCGTAAGGGCGGGTGTGTCCAGGTCTTCTACGCGCATGGTGTCCTCATTCGAAAGGGGTTGGCCGGCGGAATCCTTGAAACTTAAGGCTGGGGGAGGTAAAAACAAATGCAAAATTCTGCAGTTCCGGATTTTTGGAAATTGCTTGACAGTTCAAGAAAATACGGAGTATTATTAGTCGTTCAAGGTATTCCTAGGTCTATACACAATCGTTTCCGGAGGAGGATGCAATGATCAAGGTGGGGTTCGTGGGTGCAGGGGGACGTGCGGGGTCCCACATGAGCGTCTTGCATGGTATCGAGGATGTCGAAATTACCGCTATCTGTGATGTCGTGGAGGCCACTGCCAAGCGTGTGGCTGGGGAATATGGTGCGACGGCGTATACCAGTCATGGCGACATGCTGGACAAGGAAGACCTGGACGCAATGTATGTGAGTGTGCCTACATTCGCGCATTTCGATGCTGAAACGATCGCTGCAGAAAAGGGGATCCACCTTTTTGTGGAAAAACCTGTGGCGCCGACAATGGAAAAAGCGCTTGAGATTCTAGAGGCAACCAGGAAAGCGGGGGTCCTGACCTGTGTGGGATACCAGGTGCGCTATCTTGGATATGTACAGCAAGCGAAGCAATTTCTGAAGGACCAGGTGGTAGGTATGGTCTCGGTGAGCAGGTGGGGAGGGTTGCCCGGAACACCCTGGTGGCGGGTGATGGCCCAGTCTGGCGGGCAACTGGTTGAGCAGACCACGCATCAAATCGACCTCCTTCGGTATCTGATCGGTGAAGTGAAAGAGGTGCATGCGTATTACGCGCTCCGAACCCTGGACGACGTGCCTGATCTGGATATCCCGGATGTTTACACCGTGAACCTGCAATTCGAGAACGGCGCGATCGGTTCGCTCACCTCAGCGTGCAGTTTCCTGGATGGTGGGGGCAGCAATTCCCTGTCGTTTGTATTGAAAGGGATGCGCGCTGAGGTCGATGCCAAGGGCGTGATGATTTCACCGGACGGAGCTGGCGACGCGGGACCAGTTCCCGGAGATCTGGGCGACATCGATGAGATTTTCATGGAGGCTATCAGAACAGGTGATGGGTCGAAGATCCTGTCCGACTACGAAGACGGTGTACGGTCGCTGGATGTTTCCCTGGCTGCCAACAGATCCGCGGAGTCCGGGAAACCAGAAAAGACCCGGTCAAAGATTTGAGGGACTGAATCAGCTCCATTGCCAGGAGGGTTTCAAGGTGTAGAATTGCGTGTATACCGGTTTTTGTATATCTTTTTGAATCCATGTTGTCGAGTATTACTTCGGAATCCAGAGTGTGTGTTGGAGGCGTGAATCATGCAAAGTAGTGAGACACCAAGAAGGTCCAAAAGTCAGATTGTTGTAGATTATTTCAAGTCCATCTTCTTTGCGGTTTTCCTGGCAATTCTAATTCGGGCTACTCTGGTTCAGGCGTATCATATTCCTTCGGGTTCTATGGAGAATACCTTGCTGGAAGGTGACTATGTGCTCGGCGACAAGCTGACCTTCGGCACACAGATTCCAGACCGGTTGCCCATTCTCAATCAGAAGCTTCCCTCTCTGCGCCTGCCGGGTTTCAGATCACCCAAGTCCGGCGACCTGGTGATTTTCGAGTTTCCCGACGATCCGTCCAGGGATTTCATTAAACGATGTGTTGCTGCCGAAGGGCAAACCGTGGAGATCAAGGACAAGGTATTGTACGTGGACGGGAAACCCTTCAGGAACCCAGACGGGGTGAAATTTTCGGACCACCGAATAAAGGCACGTCGATACAGTTCCCGCGACAACTATCCACCGTATAAGGTACCTCCGGGCCACCTGTTTGTGATGGGCGACAATCGGGACAACAGTTACGATAGTCGCATGTGGGGCACGGTTTCACTCGATAAAGTGAAGGCGCATCCACTTTTGATTTACTTCAGCTGGAATTCGAAAGCACCTTTCTGGAATATACTGGAGAAGATAAGATGGGGCAGGCTCGGCACCCTGGATTGATGATCCCCTTTGTGGCGGTTGGAATGTTCCATTCAGATATGTGAAAAGGCTCGCAGATAGCGGGCCTTTTCCTTTGGGGTAGCGAATTGGGAAGAGCATCCGTGAGAATTTGTCTCATCGCTCTGCTGCTGTGCGCTGGTGCCTGTCGTTCGGGAGACGAGGTCGATGTAACCGGTGCTGTGCTGGTGGGTGGCAGATTACCCTACACCGTGACCTGGACTGCCCAGAAATATATTCAGCGTGCAGGCGGCTTCGATGCACAGGCAGACACTGGCGCCATCAGCGTGAGCAGGGTTCTGCCGGGTACCCCTATTGAGGATGCGCTGGACTACAGGAGACGCTTCGATATCACGCTGCAGGAGGCCGGCGATATCCGTCCCGGGGACCATATCGTGGTTCCATACCAAACCTATGTCGTTCGGCTGGACTCCGTGTTGCGTATCAGCAAGTTCGACCTGACAACCGGCGGCAGAACGTACCGGATTCCGGATGGCTACTGGATACCAGGTTGGACCGACCCCGGGGTCATGGCAGGGGTCTTGATTGGGCGTGGCGAAATTCTGGAAGATCAGAACCAGATCAGCATGTTCCATTATATCTACCTGCAGATGCACCCGGCGGCTTTTTCTTCAATTTTTCGAACAGGAGCTGGAACTCCGGAAACGCATCCGGAAATTTTGGAGGATGCTGCAGAAATCCACAGGACATTGTTTATGAAGGGAGATTATCAACTTGAGGGACGCGCGCTCCTACCTCCCGAGGGTTTCCTCCACTTTCAGGCTGGGGTCTGGCTGGCGCCGAAGAGCAAGACCTATCCAGGTCCCGGAATGCGGAAGCGCAAGTACGCAGACGGGAGAGAATGGACGACTTATGGAGATGGCAGGCAGCGGGTAATCCATCCAGATGGAAAGGTGGTCAAAACTTTTCCAGGTGGGTCCAGATGGACGCGATTCGGGGGTGGGCGGGTGGTCTACGAAGATGAGAGCGGAAACCAGGAAACCCGATTTCCGGATGGCAAAGAGGTTTGGGTAACCGCTTCAGGCAACCGGGTTACGACATTCTCAGACGGGGGACGGGAGTACCGAAACTCGAATGGCGATGTAAGGATTGTGCTGCCCAATGGTACGGACAGGACCACATTCGCAGAAGGAATCGTCCATACCAGATTCCCCGATGGACGGGTGGAAGTCCGAGACCCGGACGGTCAGGTGGAAAACCGTTTCCCCGATGGCAGGATTGTAGCACGCACTGCAAACGGAACCAGGATTACAGTCCACCCGGATGGAAGTCGACTTGCCCGAATGACGGATGGTTCGGAAGTCGAATTGTTCACGGACGGTACTCGGATTCAGCGAAACGCCACGGGGGAACGCGTTGAGGTGTTTTCAGACGGGCGACGGAAAATTTCGTTTCCGGATGGAACAGAAATGATTCGACATCCGGATGGGTATCGGCAAATCAGATATGCCGACCAGACACATGTAGACCTGATGCCCGATGGCCGCGAGATTCGCCGTGATGCTGACGGGCGAACTCTTGTCGTCCATCCAGACGGGCACGCTCGTCAGACCGATACACTCGGAACTACCATCGAGATCTTCCCGGATGGTTCACGTATCGAGACGGATGCAGAAGGAAACAGGATGGAGATGGAGGCCGACGGGACCTGGCTCAAGACGTTTGTGGAGCCATATGCCTACAGAGGATCCATGAGGCAGGATCTGATCGGTCTCGAGTCCTGCCCTGAAGCGATCACCCCGGGAGAAAAAATAGAAGTGTCTGGCACGGTGGCGGACACGGTGATCGGGTTGGAACTGGCTGTATTCGAGCTGCCTCGCGGAGATGTGGTGAGCTCACTCTTGAAGCTCAAGAAGGGAAGATTCGAGGGGTCGCTGCGACTTCGGAAGCCGGGATTCTACCGGCTGCAGATTCTCGCGGAAGTGGGCGTTTCACACACAGAAACGGTAACTGACCGAATGCTCCGAGTGGGTTCACCCCAACCGCTGGGCAGTCCTATTTTGCGTGTGGAAAAGTATTCGGAAATGGATGAGGCCGCCGAACTCGCGGTTCAATTGATCAACAACAGCAGACGGGAACTTGGGAGAAGCGCGCTGCACGTTCATCCCTGGCTGACACGGGCGGCCGAGTACCGGGTAAGCGAAATGCGGGCCCTGCGATATTTTTCACACGTTTCACCTAACGGCAAAAATGCAGCTGCTCTGGCACGCTCCGGTGAGGTAAGATTCAGCAAGGTGGGAGAAAACATCGGCCAGGGACCGTCGGTGGAGGACGTGCATGATCAACTGATGCTAAGTGCCGGTCACAGGCGAAATATCCTGGGGCGGCAATGGACGGATGTGGGTGTGGTGGCCGTTGAGGAGGGGGGCATGGTCTGGGTGGTTCAGATATTCGCCGATCGATAGGCGACGGTTGACTTGGGCGAAGTGTTTGGCTAATTTTCAGAAGCGCCGGGGCAACCCATAAAATACTTCCAGGAGTGAATAGATGACCCGAAAAATCGGCTGGGTGGGACTCCTTATCCCACTGCTCTTGCAGCTTGGGTGCGGGAAGATTCCCGAGGATACCGTGGGCGATGCAGCCGAATTTTCCAGCGATCGTGCCTATGTGGATACGGATTGGGGGTTTCAGGTGTTCATCCCTGACAATACGACCTGGGGATATTCTTCACAGACCTCCTACCAGACCCGCGCTTCGAATGGGCTCCCTCTTGTTCAAGTTACCATTAACAGGGTGCCGTTGGATGGATCCACATTTCGGCCTATAATGACCCTGGAGCCCAGGGTACTTCCCAGGAATGCAACACTCGAGAGCTACGCTGCCTCTCTGGAGGAGGATTACAAGGCCAGATTTATGGGGTACAGATCCGAGGAGAAACGGATTTTCAAGATCGCGGACAAGGATGCCATGGAATGGACGTTTCGATCAGTTTTCATTCGATCCATAGGTAACCGGTTTATGGCCACTTTTGTGCTGGATGGTCAGAAGGTCTATGTGTTTTTGGGGACGGGACTGTCCTCCAGTTTTCCTCTGGAGGAATACCGATCCATCGCCGGGTCTATGGAGTTTCTGTAACAACGGCTGGAATCCGTAAATATCTGTTTTACAATATGGTATAAATGGCGAAAATGGAAATTTTAGCCATTTTGCGCTCAAGAATCGGCCGGCCGATGCCGATAAAGATTACTGACCAAGCGGTATCATTTGCTTCGACAAGGCCCTTCCGGGTTCCGCGACCTGGAAGGGCCCTTTTTTATGCTCCCACTCAACAGGACTTGCGGATAATAATGAGATCCAATCCTCTGGTTTCCAGCGCCTTCCTGAAGACAGATCGCATAGTCTGGTCGGAATCGGAGTCCTCCACCGTCCAGATGTGCCTCACTCCGCAAGTTTTTGCCAGATCTTCGATTTTCACAGCGCTGCCGGGACTCGATCCACCAAATTCCGATCGGTTTGGCGAAGGTTGCCCCCCTGTGGTGAGTGCTCCACCGTTGTCCAATACTACCATGAGGGCATCTGAACCGGTTGCCCCCGCGTGAATCAGCCCATTGATGCTGCTGTGGTAGAATGCAGAATCTCCAGTGAACGCCACGGTTCGTTCTCCAACCCCGGCTCTGGCCAGGCCAATAGCAGCTCCGATGGAGGATCCCATGCACAATTTGGTATCAAGTAGCTTGGCAGCCATCACCACGCATCCTGGATCGGCCGTAAGAAACGGATTTTGCCCCAAAGTCTCAGCTTCTTCCCGAAAAGCCCTGACAATTTCCTCGTATGGACACCCTGCGCAGTGAGATTTTCGGGCAGGTTTCTCCTTTCCCCAATCCTTCTGCAAATATTCTCGTCCGGGAAAGTAGTCGTCGATAAATTTTTTGAGAGAACTCTGGATCTGCCACCGGAAAAGCTCACCTTCCCAGTTCACATGTCCGGTCCGTTTTCCCAGGATTTTAGGCGTGACACCCTCATCATATCCAATGGCCTTTATGGCGTCTTCCAGGTACGGGTCAACCTCTTCAAAAACAATTATTTCGTCACATTTTTTCAGGAATTTGGCAATCAAGCCCGCCGGGAGTGGATGGAGGGTACCCAATTTTAAAATGGACAAACCTTCGGTTGACGTATCACCCAGTGCATCAAGCAGCTTGCTGAAACCGAATCCGCCTGTGAGAATTCCCCTGGTGCCTTCCCCTAGAAGCTGGTTAAATGCGGAACTTTCCAGTTCTGCTGCAATTTCACCAAGTTTCTCGTGAAGACGCCTGTGGTTCTGCATCGTGTTGAATGGTGAAGATATCCAGCGCATCTGCTCGCGGCTGGGAGGAAGCGAGGGACGTGTGTTTGGCGGCTTTACGGCAGGCTGGGATGCCTCGCTGACACTGAAGCTTCTGATGATCCGGATAATGACCACACTTTGGTATTTCTCTGAAAAGTCGAATGCCCAGCGTGTCATGCGCCTGCCTTCTTCCGGCGATGCCGGCTCGAGCACCGGCAATTCCGCCAGATTTCCAATCAACCGCGTGTCCTGTTCGTTCTGGGATCCCCACGCTCCCGGATCATCTCCAAGGAGGATCACGAGACCGCCATGAACGCCGGTCATGTTCAATACCATCAGCGTGTCCAGGGCAACGTTCATACCCACACTTTTCAGGCAGACGAGCGCCCTTTTCCCTCCCTGTGAGACTCCTGCAGCAATGTCCAGAGCGATTCGTTCATTGGGACACCATTCGGCGTGGTGTCCATATCGATCCTGCGTGTCTGCAAGTGTATTAAATGTACCGGTCCCCGGAGATCCCGGATACCCTGTTACCACACTTACGCCGGATTCTATTGCGCCAAGTGCGATAGACTGGTCGCCGTTTTGTATTTCTGCAGCCATTTGGTTCTCCTGTGTGAATTCCAAATCGGGTGATCTGTAGACCGAGGGATGGTACTTTTCCTGTCTGAGCTTGTCAAGAAATAAGGGTGTTGCCAGGCATTGTGCTGCGCATCAGACAAGCCCGATAAGACGCCAGAACAAGAGATTCAGGGGGACGAGGAGTATCAGAGTGAGAATAGACATCAGGGTCATCAAGAGGATGAACTGGCCCATTCTCACATATCGAAAGCTGTATGCCAGGACGAAAGGGGCAGACTGGTATGGGAAGAACACAAGGCTCGAACCAATGGCAATGCTCAATGAAGCGGGCAGAAGCGGAAGTCCGGTCTGGGCAGAATAGTCCAGCAGTATCGGGGCAAGAACAGCGGAGATCGCGGCGGTATCTGCAAAGAAATCGAAAGGCAACACCAAATAGGTCAACACACCAAGGCGCACGGACGGGGCCAGATCCGAGAGGTCGAGCCATTCTGTTAAACCCGAGGCCAGCGTGGCGCTGAGATCGGCGTGTTCTATGGCATAACCCATTGCGAAAGCTGCGGCGACATAGATCAATAACGGGAAATTGATCTGGCGCAGCCGATCGGGATGGAGGGGCCCCACGCCTGGCAGGAAACTCAGGAGGACCAACCCCAACCCTATGTGAGCGGGATGAATCCCGTGCACTGCATCGGTGGACCAGAGCACCACGCCCAATATCAGGATGGCGAGGGTCTTTTTCTCGTCCACTGTAAAAGATTTCGGTACCCTGGGCAGATCCTTGAGCAGGTTTACGGGACCGGGCGCCACGGGGAGCAGGATGCGAATGAGTGCGTATGCACACAGGGTTCGGCCCAGCCCGATGACCGGGAACATATATCCTGCCCATTCGCCCCAGAATACCGGTATGTTTCTGGATTCCATGACCCCGAAGACGACCATATTCGGCACAGAGGCCGTAAGCACCCCTGTTCCTCCGTAGTATGTAGAGCACATCAAAGACATCACGAGCGCTGCGCTGACTCTCGAGCCGGGCTTTTCCCCAAGGGATTTCAGAAGGCCAATAAGCAGGGGCATCAGGATGAGGATGCGGACAACTCCAGAAGGGATCAGAAGCGCTGAAACGAGGCCGAGAACGTGGATGCTCAAGATCAACCTCGGATAGGTGGTCACCCGCTCCAATACCATGCGGCCCATGCGATCGCCAAGTGGCGTTTCGGTGATGCAGAGGCTGAGTCCCATACCGGCGAATACGAGCCACAGAGCCTTCCCGGAAAATGCGCCAAATGCCGTTTCAAAGGGTAGTACACCAAAAAGAGGAAGGAGCAGAAGGAGAAGCAGAGAGCTGTACTCAATGGGGACAGGTTCGAAGGTCCAGAGTACAACAGTAAACACGGAAAGGGCTATGGCGAGACGGGCAGTGAGCCCAACATCCGCAGGATAGAGCAGGATGATCAGCGGCAAGGCGAACGCAAGCAGAATGCCGATTCGATCCTTATTCACTGTGGACTCTGGCAGATCTCATTTCGGAGATATTTCCTGGTGGGTGAAAAAGGCATGTTGTGAAACTGCTGGAGGAAATGTGTGCCATCTCAAGGCCGTGACCAATGAAGGCTTCAGGAGCACGTGTATCCTTGACAATTGGCAAGGCCTGCGTCATATTGGCAAATCTGGCAGCGATAAGCTGACACAGTCGACAAAGGTATTGGTTCCAGGCGACTGGCGGGGATGTGGAGAAAGCACCATCGGATCGTGTTAACTCACAAGGGCAAACAGGCAGCAAGATCCGCCGGGGATTCGGTATTACCTGTTGAACCGATTCTGTCTGACCTCAGCCTCCGTAGGCCTCGAAGAGGGCTCTGTAATATCGCAGCAGACGCTCCGGTTCCGGGCTGTCTGGAATCTCGGCCAGGACGTAACCCTCGTAACCTTCGGCCCTCAGGCGTGCAAACAGGTCCTTCCATGGGTATTCAGATTTGTGGATCTCATTGATGTGGACGAGCGAGACTTTCTCCTTGAGCAGTTCGAAATGCTTTTCTATGGACCCGTCCACGACGTCCTGGGGATTTGAATTCCAGCAAAGGTAGACATTGTCGTGATCTGCATGGTCAATGATCTTGCGCATTCTGACCGGTTCGCAGGTCTCATGTCCGTGGACTTCGACACGAATCTGTATACCCAGATCGGCGCAGGCCTCACCACACGTCCTTAGCGCTTTGCCAATCTGCTCCAGGGTCTTCTCCTCGGGTATTCCATTTTTCACTTGCAGGCCATTCGGGCGGACCTTTATCCCTTCGCACCCGAGGTCTGATGCGAGCCTGGCGTATTCGATTGTGCCATCAATATTTCCCTGCACAATTTCAGGTTCTGTCGCGTGATATTCGTATGCGCTACCCAGGCCGACGATTTCCACACCTGAATCCGCGAACTGCTGACGGACGCCCTGGCGCTGATCAGCAGTGAGTTCTATTTCGACACCGTGGGCGTGGGTGGTGCGCAGCTCAACGCCACTGATCCCCACCCTCTGGCACATTTCGATGATCGTGGGGACGTCCCAGTCCTTGGCGATTTGATACGTAACGATTCCCAGTTTCATAATCCTGCTCCTTCCGATTCAATGGGTTTGATGCAGCGATGTTAAAATATCGGCTTCTATCACATTGTCAACGCATTTGTACCGGAGGATAACCATGTCGACACAGGCCGTTAGTTTCCCATCGGGATACCGGATTCGACGGATGAATTCGGAGGATATCGGGCAGGTCTGTGAAATCGCCGCACACGCCTGGAAGCGTATTCACGAGAGCGCGACACAGATCATGGGGTCTGATATGCACGAGATCCTGTGTGCGAACTGGGAAGAAAAGAAGGCCAGGGCGATTACAGACCACTGGGAGAGAAATCCGGAATGGGTACGCGTTGTGGAGGCAGTGGATTGCCAGGTGGTGGCTTTTTTGACGTTTCGCATTGACCCGGAGAAGTCTCTGGGCACCCTTTTGAACAATGCGGTTTCGCCCGCATTGCAAGGCAAAGGGATTGGGACAGCGATGTACGCGTTTGTTCTAAATTTGTTTCGAGAAGAAGGGATGGCCTACGCATCTGTGGGCACCGGGCTGGATGACGGGCATGCCAGGGCGAGAAAGGCTTATGAGAAGGTGGGGTTCAATGTGGCGCAGCCTCACGTAACCTATTACCAGAAACTTTGAATTCGGGAGAAGCGCATATGGCGGTATCATTCGGCATTGTGGGATGTGGAGATATTGCGGAAAAGTCCTTCGCTCCAAGTCTGTTGAAATCTGACCTCACAGAGTTGACTGCGGTTTGCAGAAGGGACCTTGGGAAAGCTCAAGCCTTTTCCAGACAGTTTGGAGATCCGGCGGCCTATGCATCCGCCGAAGAAGTGATTCAGGATGATAGGGTGGAAGCAGTGATCCTCGCGACGCCTCCGAATGTTCACCGAGAGCAGGCCATTCTGGCGGCGGAACACGGGAAGCACGTTTTGTGCGAAAAGCCAATGGCTATGCATGCAGTCGAATGCCGGGACATGGTCGAGGCCTGTCGCGAAGCGGGTGTAAAACTGGGTGTGGCCTACAGGCGGCGGCTTTTTCCGCAGGTGGTCAAGGCAAAAGCGTTGATATCCGAGGGCGCAATCGGGAAGATCGTCTGTGTACGCACGCATTTCAGCGGATTGTGCAAAATGGAAGAATCCTGGCGCACGGAACCCAGTATCAGCGGCGGAGGTATGATGATGGATATGGCAGTCCACAGACTGGAGGTGCTGCTGAATTTTGCAGGCATCCCGGTAGATGTGCAGGCTATGGTTGAAACGGTGCATCACGATTGGCCAGTCGACGACTCCTGTGCCATATTGCTCAGATTCAGGGATGGGAAGATCGGTATTCACTCCACAATCGGGACATCGCCACCACGGAGAGATTTTGCCCAGATCGACGGGACAGAAGGCCGGATACTGATCGATCCTCTGGAATTCGGTATCGATCATATCGATCTCGAACTTCCGAACGGTATTGAAAGAATTCCGGTGGCCCCTTTGGCAGACCCGTATTTTGATCTGCCCATGATTGAAGATTTCGCCAGGGCCATTACGGATAACAAGGAACCCGTGTGCGACGGCGTATCTGGATACTGGACACAGGCTGTCGTCGATGCGTCGTATCTTTCGGCAGAAAAGGGGATGCGGGTGGACGTGGTCCCCTTCTGACCTATTGTAAATACTGGATGGACTTGAGCAGACCTTTTAACCGAAGTTCGAAAATCAAAAAAGGAAACCGAAGATGGGAAGACTGGAAGGCAAAGTGGCCATGGTGACGGCGGCGGCAAGGGGTATGGGAAGGGGTATTGCCGTGACTCTCGCCCGAGAGGGCGCGGATGTGGTCGTGAGTGATATTGCCGGCCTCGAGGTGCTGGCGCCAGTGAAAAAAGAGATAGAGGCTCTTGGCAGGTCGTGCGAGGCCGTTCAGACCGATGTAACCGATCG
>Ga0209403_10000126_pt1 | contig 118615 bp, 102 predicted proteins | sample ArcticOcean_MG_C_8_FD_187440 | JGI IMG/M metagenome (GOLD analysis project Ga0209403, IMG submission 187440) | Marine microbial communities from western Arctic Ocean - ArcticOcean_MG_CB11_86 (SPAdes) (version 2) | ecosystem: Environmental > Aquatic > Marine > Oceanic | place: Arctic Ocean...
TTCAGGTTTACTTTGACAGCCAGCTTCTGTATGGCCAACGCGACAGGATGGTTGCTGCCGTGCTCGGCAATGGCCGCGGCACGCAGCAACTCAGTGGATTCGACGTCTGTCATCGGCGCCAGGCGGGCGACCTCGAGGACCCCCGTCGTTAGCGTGCCGGTCTTGTCGAAAACGAAAGCATCGGTGCGCGCCATCGATTCGATGTCATTGACGTCCTTGATGTACACCCCATGCCGGGCGGCCGCAGCCAGCGCCGCAACGATGGCTGCGGGTGTCGCCAGGATGATGGTGATGGGACAACAAACAACCAGCAACGCCACCACCCGTTCGATGCTGTCCGGCTCGGTGCGTGTAAAGAAAAGGACCGTCGCGGCAATCACCAGCACGAGCGGCGTGTAGTACTTGAAGTATTCGTCGATCAACCGCACGAACGGCAGGCGACTGGCCTCCGCTTTCAGGATGAGCTCACGCACCCGCCCGATCGTAGTGTCCTCACCGGCCCGCTCAACGGTCAGATCGAAAGCACCCGTAAGATTCAGGGTGCCGGCAAAAACCTGATCGTCTTCCGCCTTGTCAACCGGCAGGGATTCGCCGGTGATATTGGCCTCGTCAATCGAACTGCGCCCCTTGGCGATCTTGCCGTCGGCCAGGATGTTCTCGCCGGGCCGGACAATCACCGTATCGCCCACCTGCAGATCACCAGCGTCGACCTCCTCTTCCTTGCCGTCGACGCGGCGGCGGGCCCGGCCAGGCGACAGACGCGCCAGTGCTTCGAGCGAGGCTTTGGCTCCGCTGGCGGTACGCATCTCGATGATGATCGAGAGCAGCATGAAAAGCGCGATACAGGCTGACGTCACAAAGTCCCCCAGGACGGCACTCGCAAAGACTGCAACAACAACGAGCTCGTGCATACGCATGCGGGCCTGGCGCAGGTCCCGCCAAATCGCGGCGATAATCGGCACCAGCAAAACGACGGTGGCAATCAAGGCACTTACCGACGCAACAAAGCCGTCGTCATCGATCGCCCGGCGTGCAATCAACGCGTTGAGGATGAATGCTGAGCCGGCAACGGCCCAAATCAGCATGCGCCCGGTTTTTGGTTGCTTAATCATTCGCCTCCTTCTTCGGCTTGCGGCGCCTTTGCAGATCGATGCGGAGCTCGCGTTTATCGCTGTCTCGAATCAGGAAAATTTCGGAGGCATCCGCGACAATCCGGCGCATGCGGTCCTCGTACAGTGTGCGGCGCACAACGTCCGGGTTCGCAAGGTACTTCGGATAGAGCCTTTCGAACGTGCGGGCATCGGCAACGGTGCGGCCAACGAGTTCCCGAGCCCAGGCAAGGGCTTCGAATTCGATCTTTGAAGCCTCGCTTTTCGCTTCGTTTTCCCGGCGGCGCCCGTAGCTGCCGGCATCCGCGATCCTGCGGCCCTTGTCGTTCGTCGCGTCGGCAACCCTTGTGATGTCCGGCTTGACAAGACGCGGCCACTCCACGTTCATGCCGATCGAATCAATCTCGATACCCAGGCCAAGCCCGTTCAAACCGCGAATGATCTGCCGGCCGAAACCGGTCGGATCGCCAACCGCATCCGCTGCTGTACGCACAGCCGCTGTTTTGACAATGAGATTATCCAGATGTGCGTACAGGAGTGCCTCGCTGTCACCGTATTCGAAAATGAACTTCTTCGGATCAGTAACGCGATAGTTCAGGCTGCAGGCAGCATGCACGAGATTCTGATCGGCGGTCAACAAAGAACCATCGACACCGGGCGACAACGTACCGGTGGCCGTTTCGTCCTCCCCGGTACGCTCTTCCTCTTCGGTCAAGGCGTACCAGTGCGTATCGGACTTGATGGTGCGGAGGCGTTTTGCGGGGATTGTAACAATCTCGTCGATCGGATACGGCAGTGCTATAATCGGGCCGGATTCCTGTCGCACTTCGCCATGCATCGCGCCAAAGCGCAGCACGATGCCCATCTCAGAGTCGTCGAGACTGCGGACACCGCTGAAACAAAAACCAATGACCAGCAGGACAACGACGCCCTTGCCGATGACCGTAATCACCCGCAATGCGTCGAGCACCCCCTGCAGTCCGGTGCTGTGAGACTGTGGTTCGTCACTCATTAATATTGTCCTTTACCTGCCCACCGTCCGGCAGCAGCATGTGAAACGGCGGCATGCTCGGGTCGACAATCAGCGTCGCCGGTCCCATGGCATCTTCCAGCGCGTCGAGATTGCGCAGGAACAGAGCGAAATCCACATCCTCGCTGAAGGTCTCGTAGCTTTCCGCAGCTTCGGCCATCGCGGTGCTGCGGATGTCCTGCGCCTTGGCCCTAGCATCTGCGAGACGGGCGGAACCGACGCTGTCCGCCCTGCTGCGAATAATATTGGCTTCGGTCTCGCCTTTGATCCGGATCGTCTCGGCGATTGCGGCATGCTCACGCTTCATGCGTTCAATCACGGAGTTCGTGTTGTCGGCGGGCAGGACCAACTCTGAGACACCGACGAATTCGACGGCCAGTCCGTAGTCCGCCGGCAACTGCTGCTCGAACGCCTGGCGGATCTCGGTTTCGATCTGCGCCAGACCTGACAACCGATCGACACCAATAAAGTCGCCGAGCTTGTGGTTGACGAACACCGAACCAAGCAGGCTGGACAGGGACGAACGCAGCACCGACTCCGCTTCAGTCATGGTGCCAAGACTCTTGGAGAACTTCAGGTGGTCATCGATACGCCAGGTCAGAAACGGGCGCACCACGAGATTGATGCTGTCGCTGGTCGTGATCTCTTCCTGCATGCCGGCCAGGACGTGCGTGCGATTGTCGAACAATCGGACCTGCTGCACCGGCCACGGCAGCCGCCACTGAAATCCAGGCTCGGTGACGACGGAGGGCTTGCCGAATGTCGTCACCACTGCAACCTCGTTGATACGCAGTTGAAAGGCGCATATCGCCATGAGCAGCAGCAGTGCAATCACTGCTGTGGCGATGTATGGAAGTTTCGATTGTTGTTTCGGTTCACTCATTGGAATCTCCCTATGATCAGTTGCCTTCGAGTGCTTCGAGCAGACCGGACTGTCCGTCGCGCAGTTGCAGCAGCACCTGCTCACGGTCGCAATCCACGGTAATAACAATCTTGCGGACGTCCTGCAGCCACCGGACCACCGCATCGAGTCGAGCCCGCGTCCGATAGAGCCGCGGATATTCGACATAATGTTTGTGCTGCGTTTTGTAGACCTCGTTGGCAACTTTAGCAGCAGCCTTGATCTCCGCCGCCTCGGCCTCGGCGGCCGACTTCTGCTGCTCGTATGCCTGTTCGGCCTCGGCTGCCGCGCGTTCCGCATAGGTCTTGGCGTCGATCAACGCAGCGGCGCTGGCCATCCGAGCATCAATCACTTCCCGGAAGGCCTGGGCCGCAGCCGGCGGCGGCTGGAATGCCGCAACTTCAAGGTTCAGCACGCGCAATCCGTACGGTTCAAGTTGCGGCCCTAGAACACGCATCAGGTCTGACCCCATACGCGTACGTCCGGCCGACAACATGGCATCGAAGTCGTGGGTACTCAGGTAGTGCACCAGCGCCCGGCGAGAGAACACGTCCATGAGCCTGGCAGGATCGGCGGTCCGCGACAGGTAGAGTTGCGCATCGGCGATACCGTAACGGACGGTGATGGCACCGGCAGCCAGATTGACCGAGACCGTATCGTCACCGTCAACGCCACGACGATCGACGGCGGTGACGTACAGCCCTTCGCCGAAGCGCGCGTCACTCCACAGCGACAGGTCGCTGGCGGCCTCACCGGGCTTGACCGGATTCGGCAGCGGGGCAATCGACGTAGTGCCAATCCGGTTCTCTGCGACACGCGTGATGCGAGTCAACGGCCACGGCAGACGCAAATGCAACCCGGGCTCGAGTCGCTCGTAGCCGTCGGCGCCCGGGCGTTCGGCTAAGCCTGTCTCATGGGGCGCGATGTGCACCAGGCAGGTAAGCAGCAGTAGGGTGGCGGATTGGAGTGCCAAGTACGGCAGCACGGCACGGAACGCAAAACGAGACAGCCATTGTTCGGAAATTTTGAGGCCGAACTGGTAGTCGATAATATCGGCGAGATTGCCCATGACCCCGCGCGGATGGCTGAACACCGCCAGCAGACGACTCTCATAAATGGTACGTTCCGTCAACCGTCCGGTGTGCGGACGATAATGTTCGACAATCCACAACAGAATCCGCTCGAGCGCCAACAGCACGGCCGCCACCGCACAGATCCAGGTGACCGCGATACCGATACCTGCATGCCCCCAGTAGCGCAACAGCGCAGTCACTGCACCGACGAGACAGACGATCGCACTCCATAATGCAAAACCACAGACCGGCCGCAGAAAAACGGCATTCTCGCCGTACGCAATCGCTGCACAGTACTTGCCGTAGATGAATGACACGATGCCGGCAGCAGCCAGCAGTGACGCGACGCTCAGAAGCGGGGCAAGGTCGTTGGACGACTGGGTGATCGACAACGCTGTCTGGCTGCGGATGACCCACACGGCAAGCACGCCTTCGAGCACACTCAACCCAATGACCAGCACCGGCAGAATCATCCGCTCGAATTGCCGCCGGCCACGTTGACGCTCGCCCATGGCGTCGGTTTCATTATCGAAAAGCAAGTGATCCGTGTCGTGAACTGACGCGTCGCCGGCCTCCGCCGTCGCCAATCTCACCATCCAGGCATGGAACGCCGCAAGCACGGCAACCACCCCTCCGACCAACAGAATGTTCGCCAGTTGTACGACGAAGTAACTGCCCATCGCCAGCCGATGTTCCTGGCCAAGCACATACAGTGTCGCTGAAAAAATCAGCTGGACGACGCCAGCGAAAGCAATGCGTTCCTGTCTGCGGTCCGAGTTCATACCGCTTTTAACTCCATGCGTTCGAAAGCGATGGCGCCAACAATCAACGCCACAGCCAGCAGCAAGACCGCGTGAATGCCGCTCGAGACATAGTACCCGATCGAAACATCCGCGCCGGCACCAAGCCGATCAGCTACCCAGAAGATCTGCCAGTTCGGCAGCAGCGATTGGACAATCGACTGCAACTGCGCGGGCAGTGAAACCAATGATATAAGGTAATTACTGATCAGACCGAAAAAAAACAGCACAACGCCCACACTCAGGACAATGGCGGAGTCTGCAAACATCGCGACGGGCAGAAGAAAGGCGGAAAATGCAATGAGTCCCAGCGCCAGCATGATGCCACTTTGAATACCGGACCAGTCGAACTCGGCCGGGCCGTTAACCAACAGTCGCACTGTGAAGACCGCAGCGACCAGGACCAAAAGCGTGACATTGGCAACGACGGCATATGAACCACCGAAAAGATAGTGACGCAAGCCGGCCACACCCATCGCCAGCACGATGGCACCAAGGTAGAACGCCAGACTGACCAGATTCAAAAACTCCGGGTTCCAGGCAATTTCAGACGTCCAAAGGTAGGCAACAAGAAACGACACGTGCAACAGCAGCACGGTAGCGAAAACACCACACCACTTCCCGGAAACCAGACAAAACTCACTGATCGGCCGGCTCATAATAATGCTGCCGGCGCCTCGACGGATGTCGTCGGTAACAACACAAATGAAGCCGAACACGAAACCGAGGCTGCCGAGCATGAACATAAGCGCCAGACACTGGTCACGCAGCAGCTTGAGATGTTCCCCGGCAGCAAACCCCGGGATGACACCGAGCAGGCACATGAGCAGGATTCCGGTCAGGTGTAGAACCAGGCAGAACGGATCGCCCATGGTCACCTTCACGGCATTGCCGACAACAGCACGAAATTGACGCAGCCACATCGTAAAAGCACGGAATTAAAGGGTTAGAAGTCGGGCAGCAGTGGAACGGGAAGCCGCCACACACCTGCTGCAGAATACACCGCTACAGAAAAGGTACGGCCGTTTGTTAGGTATCACATAAGATTCTGTAACGGCTTTGTAACGGTTGGATTCGTCCCGCTGCGAAATACAGAAAACGAAGACCAGGGGTGCAAAGAAAGGCGGGCACCGCGCCACAACAGCAGTCCTCAAGCAGGCTGCGGTTCAATGACGTACGCCTCGAACTCGTGACGCCGATGGGAGGGCACTGCAGCAGTGATGTAGATGCCGTCGTTCTCGTACCGCAAATCCTGAACCACGGCGAGGCGGTGCAACTGCGCCACCAACTGGTGAGCGGCAGACGGCAACCGCAGGTACATCACGGTCAATTTACGATCGAGAATTTTCGTCATCTCCGCCAGCAACTCGTCAATACCAAGTCCGGTCCGGGCCGAGATAAACAGCGCATCCGGATAACGTCGGAGCAAGCGCGATCGTTCGTAGGGTTCCGACAGCAAGTCAACCTTGTTGAAGACGATTATTGTTTCTTGATCAACGACGCCGATCTCCTTGAGCACCTCGCGGGTCGTTTCGTAGTGAACATCGACAGACGGAGACGAAGCATCAAGCACAAGCAGCAGAAACTCGCTGTCAACGGCCTCTTCAAGGGTAGCCTTGAAAGCCTCCACCAGGTCATGCGGCAGCTTGCGAATGAACCCAACAGTGTCGGTAAGCAGCAGGGTCTGGCGATTCGGCAGCTCGACTCGGCGCGTAGTCGGATCGAGCGTTGCAAAAAGCTTGTCTTCAACCAGGACACCGGCGTTCGTCAAATGGTTGAGCAGTGACGACTTACCCGCGTTCGTATAGCCGACGATAGCACTGTTCGGCACCGGCACGCGCTGGCGTTTTTTGCGCTGCTCGGCTCGTCGCCGCCGAACAGCCTTCAGCTCGGACTTGAGTTTACTGATGCGGGTTCGGACGAGACGGGAGTCAATCTCGATTTGCTTCTCACCTTCACCGCCACGAACACCAACGCCGCCACGCTGCCGGCCCAGGTGTGTCCAGGCACGCTTGAGCCGCGGCAGCATGTACTCGGACTGCGCGAGCTCGATCTGCAGCATTGCTTCCTGGGTACTGGCGCGATTGCCGAAGATCCCCAGAATGACTTCCTGCCGGTCGATCACCCGCATCTCCGAGAGCTTCTCCCAGTTGCGCTGCTGGGCCGGCGAAAGCATGTCGTCGAAGATAATTACATCGACGTCGGCGGCATGACACTTCTCCACAATCTCGTCTGCCTTGCCGCTGCCGATCAGCAACCGAGGGTTCGGCCGGTTCAGCCGAACCGAGATGACGCACGCAACGTCGACCCCGTATGTCGTCGTCAATTCCGTCAATTCCAGCAGCAGTTCCTGCGTAGTCTTGGCGTCCTGACGCGCAGTTTCCACTCCGATCAGCATGGCTCGATTGTGTTCTTGCGGTACTTCGTCGAAGAGAAACATGCCACCTCCAACTACAATTCTACCCATCAATAACTCAGCCGGAAATCTACCTGCGGCTCATACAACTAACATAGGGCCGGACGCAGACGATGCCAAGGGTGCCATCACGTAATGCAGCCTGGTTGGGATACGACGGTTGTCGCTTGACCTCGATCCGTATTGCTCGCAAAATGGCCAAGCCTCATATGCCAATTCAACAGTCAACAGGTAACGAAGGCGTATGAACTTCTGTTCCAAAGCTTGGCAGTCACAAGGCCCCTTCCGCCCCGTTCCGTTGTAGGGGGAAGCCTTTTACCATTCACCCCAACTCAGCAAACTGGTGTGCGACATTGCAAGATGCTGTCAACCGCAGTAGAAAAAAATACTCGCACGAACGTGTTGCTCGAGTGTGTGCGCACCGGCCAACACACCGAACAAGCCGACATCGACGGGAATCCCCGCACGGCTTCGTTTATGGCTACCCTGGACTCGTCGAAGATCGTGTTACGCTTGCAATTTAGGACAATTTACCTATTAGTATACGAAGCGTAAGCACGCGCAGACCTTCACGTTGTTTTACCGTTGCCCCGAAGTCAACGGCATAGGCTCTATATAGATTGGAGAATAATCATGGCTGATCAACCCGAACGAAAAAAGCTGTCACTGAATAGCAACCCGACCGACAGCGAAACAGAAAATGACCCAACCGGTCCGCTGCCGCGCCCGGACGGCCCCAGTGACGAGCAACCGAAGATCGAACCGCCCGCAAGCCCGATCGAAACACCAGAAAAGGATGATAGTTCAATTGTCGATTCGCAGAGTGCCGGAAATTTCGAGACGACACGCCTGAAGCGCGTCAAGCCGGAAGAGCCTGAAACTGATCCCGATACCGAAACCACGGCACCAGACGACGAAAAAATTTCGAACTCAACAGTACATCTCAAGGTCATCAAGGAAAAGAAAAAGCAGCTCGCCGGCATTCTGTCAGCTAGCCAGACTATTCGCCTGCGACCCGCGGGCGGCGGCGAAGGGGATGCGCCAACAGAAGGCGGCCGGAAAACATTAAAAATAAAGGCTCCGACACCGGGCGCCGCAGCTGCGGCAACGCCTTCACAGGAAACCAAAACGGATGCAATTCCGAAGCCGCAATTGACAACCAACGCACCAAAGCCTGCTGCTGTCGACGACGACGCGTCGCCAACAGCAGCGACTCCCGCAGCAGCACGCCCGCCCGCAGCAGCACGCCCGCCCGCAGCAGTACGCCCGCCCGCAGCAGCACGCCCGCCCGCAAGCGGCGGCCGCGCGACGCTCAAAATCAAAGCTCCCACCGGCACGACGCCAGCAGTCGGTGCTGCGACACCCGCAGACAGCCCAGCAGCAGCAGCTGACAGTGAGAAAAAAGAAACTCTAAAAATTAAAGTACCGCCGCCAACGAATACGGGTGCCGCCGCTGCCCCAGCAGAACCCGCTGCCGATCAGCAGAAACCGACACTGAAGATCAAGCCCTCAGTGCCGACTGGCACCGCTCCCGCAGCCGCACCGGCGACCACTGCAGAAGCAACCCCGGCCACGACCATGGAGCAACCTGCGCAATCACCGGGACGAACACTCAAGCTCAAGACCACGCCCAAGACAGCAGATACGCCGGTAGCACCTGCAGCCACCGCCCCGGATGCACCGCCGCACTCGGCAGATGCACCGCAACCGGAAGTCCCCTCATCAGCCACAGCCACGACCCCGGGCACAAAAGCCAGCCCGGGGATCATCTATACCCTCGCCACGGCAGCATCGATCGCTGTCGTCGGGGTAACGGTATTTCTGTTCTTCACGCACTTCTCGGATATGTTCGGCAGTCCATTCGGCCAGTGAGCGAAAACTCATCGGATTCCCTTGACGCCGGTTGACTCTCGATCTCAAATCAGTGTCCTCGACTATCTCTTGCCGGCATATCGGAAAGTCACGATCAGGCATTGATTTCCAGACACACGACGACGCCGTTATACGCAAGTCGGCATTGGCCTCGTCGGGACAACCGAAAACAACATGGCATCATACCCCCACGCTGGCAGGTCGAAGCGCGTAACTCATGCGCTATCGATGAATTGTGCAAAAAACTGCTACACGCACCGGTCAGCGAGAAACTGTACCAATTGCTGAACCACTATTGAGATGTACGGATAGTTCCCAGACCGTCCGGCAACCTCCCCCACAACCGTGCTTTTTCGAATCTGCTGGCTGATTGTAATTCTGGTGATCACCTTGGTTGCCGAACTACTTTTCTGCCGTGCCGGCGCCCTGTTTGCCGGGCCGCTTTTCCTGTGCTTCTATTTCGTCGTTACCTGCAACTGGCAGCTCGGCCTGACCGGTGGCATCATCGCCTGCGTCGTCTCGGAAGTCGTACTCAGCCGATCCTTCACTGCATTGCCGCTGCTCGCGCTACTGGTTCCGTTTGCGCACATGTGGCGGCACAATGGTGACCGTCGCCACTCCTACATCCAAGCGCTACCGGCCGCCCTGTTCGGCCTGAGCTACGCCACCTGGTTCGTCGTCGGCGAAAACCTCGTACTGTGGCCTCCCGGCTTTCGGATGGCTACCGGCGAAAGCGTGTGGATCATCGTGTTGAGCACACTGTGTGCCGCTATTGCTTTCCCGCTGATGATTGCCATCCTGGACGGCATCGCGAGTCTGGCGAAGTTGCCTGTATTCTGCCGGCGCAGCTTGGGCTAAAGGAAGTCGTCTCGCTTCCCGCCAGCGACTAACTCCCGCGCTGTAAATTCCCGTACCCTTATTACTCGTTCACATCCTTTCTAATAATATCCGTAACCCTGATACGAGCCGTACTTGCGGGACCGCGGCATGGTGACGTCGAAGGAAAGCTGATTGATGACAATGCCGATTAGGTTGGCATGATTCTTCTCCAGCGTCTGGATGGCGCGCAGCAGCAGATGCCGGGACGTCTTGTTCGACTGATAAATCAGGAGCGTGGCATCGACGATGCTCGCGATAATACTGGCATCGGTCACCGGCAGCACGGGCGGCGTGTCGAGAATGATGTAGTCGTACTGCTCGCGAAAACCGTCGAGCAATTCTCGAAAAACATCGGAACCGATAAGTTCGGCGGGATTCGACGGCGGCTCACCCGCGGTCAAAATATGCAGATTGTCGATACCCTGAAAGTTCATGATCTTGTCCCACTCCGTATCGCTGACGAGCAGGTCGGTCACGGTGCGGATAGCCTCATCCTCGGTCACGGTGCCGAGCAGCAAATCGCTGAGGCCTGGCTGTGTGTCGATTCGGAACAGGTTGGACAACTCGGTGCGGCGCAGATCGGCGCCGATGACCAAAACCGACTTGCCCATGTGTGCAACAGCGATCGCCAGATTCGCCGATGTCAAGGTCTTGCCCTCGCGCGGACTGGAACTGGTGATAGCGAGAATTTTGTGTTTCTCGAGACCACGCATTGCGAAATCGATATTCGTACGCAGCGAACGATAAGCTTCCGCAGGCACTGATTTCTGGTCGAAATTGTACAGCACCCGAGACAAAGCGGCGGTACGCTCGTCCTCGCGTTGCCACTGGGATGCAAAGGAAAAGCCGCATTTCACCGCCATAGCCAAAGCCGCGTTACTCACGTCCTGCCACTGCCACCGCCACAATTTATAGATAGACGCTTTGCTGACTTCCCCGATAATCGGCACGTGCGCAACCACCGGCAGATTGGTGAACTGTTCGACATCCTCGATCTTACCGATCGACGTGTCCATCCCCTCCCATACGAATGCTGCGATCGAAGCGAGAAGCAAGGAAAAAATCACCCCGACGACGGCGTTCATCCGGATATTCGGTGATTGCTTGTAGCCTAGTGTGGCGGGTTTGGTCGTTTGGATTTCTTCGAGGGCGGAAGCCCGTTTGCGTTCATAGTCAATACGTGCAGTCACGACCTGCGTAAATATTGTTTCACTCAGCGAAGTCATCATTTCCTGCTGTCGCATCAAAGCAGCGAGTTCCAGTTGTGGCGGCGGATGTGCGCGCAAACGCTCTTCGAGCTGCGCAATCTGCGCTTTCAGGTCGATGACGAGCCGGTGCTTCTGGGTGTACCGAATCTCCGCCTTGGTCAACTCGGCCCGCTGCACGGACAATTGATTCTTGAGCGTGTCGGTCGAGCCCAGCCCGGCCAGTAACGCCGACTGATCCCGGATCTTGTCTTGGATCTCCCGAAGCTCGGCATTGTGCGATTCAAGCAGATGTTCAATGAATTCCTTAGTTTCACGCGCATCGTTAGTCTTGTTGTCGGCAAAAGCCTTCTGGTAGGTATCCGCCAGAGTATTGGCAACGATCTTGGTAAACCCCGAATCCGGGCCCTTGACGCTGATCGTCACGATCTGCGTACCAACCTTCTTGCGCGTGGCGTTGATATGACCTGAAAGCTCATTCGGGGTCATAGCGTCAATATAGTCAATGACCGGCTGCCTGAGGTCAGACGATTCCTTAGTCTTCTCGCGCAGATTGATCAGCGTCGTGTTCAACATGCCGATATCACTGGAGATCAACTCCATCTCCGTATCCATGGCCGAGTCGCCCTGGCCGAAGAAAGCGATATGAGCGCCCTGAATGATCGCCATAGGCTGGCGCGCCGAAATACGGATATCACACGACGATTGGTAAACCGGTTCGCGGGTCTTGCTGTACAGCATAATAAGCGTCAGCAGGACAAGGAATACCGTCAAGGCCAATGCTTTTCGGCGGCGTAAAATCCACCAGTAATCACTGATATCGACTTGTATTCGCTGATCGAGCAGCGATCTCGCTCCGGACCGGGCCGGGATCTTGCCGCTGTCGGAGGTAGCCGTTGCCATCATTCCCTCCACGTCAAGCGTATTAGAACAAATCCATTGACACCATAATATACTATAACCCGCGTTAACAAAAATGTACGCCGTACCCGAATTGATTTACAATCCGTAGGCGGCAGCATGTGTCCCCCCAAAGCCTATCCCGGATAAGGTACACCTTGATGTTAGGTTAATTTCAACGCAGAACATTGATATGTGGCGTTTTTTTTTAAGGCGGGGCAGATTCCCGATCGAACCTAATCGCCTGGCGTTGCCACTTCAATGCCGCGGCGTCTCCCTCAAGCGCATCCAAGCCCTTGTCGTACTTCGAGGCGACTGAACGAAATCCCCCCCCCCTCTTCGCAATTCCAATTACTGCTCATTCTGCCTACTGTCGAATCCGCTTAAAGATTTCCCTTGCCATCTTCTGGCCTTTGGCAATTTCTGATGGTTCAAGATCGGCCTTGATAGAATCACGACGCTCCCGGGCAACCTCACCACCGACCGCCGCCGCTACGCTGAACCATGCGTAGGCCTCCACGTCGTTTTCAGCTACTCCCAAGCCGTTGGCGCACATCCAGCCGAGGTCCGTCTGCGCTTGGGTATGTCCTTGCTTACTCGCCTTGCGGTACCACTCCACCGCCTCGACATCGTCCTCAGGCACGCCTAAGCCATTGGCGTACATCCGGCCGAGGTTATACTGGGCGACGGCATGCCCCTGCTCAGCCGCTTTGCGGTACCACTCCGCAGCCGCCGTATCGTCCTCAGGCAGAACCTCACCGTAGTCGTGCATCCAGCCGAACCTGAACTGAGCTCCGGCAAATCCCTCCTCAGCGGCCTTTCGATACCACTTCACCGTCGCCTCGGCATACTCTTCCGATACACCTCGGTCCTTGGCATACATCGCGCCAAGCGACATGGCATCCCCCTGTTCAACTGCCTTGAGGTTATCCTGCGCGGCAGCATATCCTTGCTCAGCCGCCCTGCCGCACCACTTCACTGCCGCATCATCGTCCTTGGTCACACCCTCGCCCTTGGCGTACAGCACGCCAAGATTGTTCTGTGCGACAGCAAGCCCCTGTTCAGCAGCCATGCGATACAACTTCACCGCCTCGGCATAGTTTTCAGGCACCCCCTCGCCGATAGCGTACATCACGCCGAGGTTGTTCTGCGCCAAGGCATTTTCCTGATCAGCCGCCTTCCGCAACCATCTCACCGCCGCGTCAGCGTTCTCAGGAACTCCCTCGCCGGTGGCGTACATGGTGCCGAGGTTGTTCTGCGCCGAAGCATTTCCCTGCGCAGCCGCCCTGCGATACCACTTCGCCGGCGATACTTCGCTGTCAGGAACACCCTCGCCGTCAGCATACATCCAGCCGAGCCAGTTCTGGGCGACGGCATCTCCCGCCTCAGCCTTCTTAAGCAGTGATTCGACGTCGCCTTCTGTTTTCGTTTCTTCTTCTGTTTTCGTCTCTTCTTCTATCTGCTCGTTTTCGTCTGTTTGCGCGTCTTGTGCAGCAACGGAGCCAACGGCTATCAACAGAATGATCAGCAACATTCTACTGGACACAATTACCTGCTCAGGTTTAATCCACGAAAGATTCATCATTCCCCCTCCTCAATTAACGCCCAATACATCGACGCCATGCTCCGCGCACAACCCCGATACGTATCCGAGCTTTTTTTGTTCGTCACCAAAACCGCGTCGTGCTCTTTTAGATAGACAAAAGTGCCGGCTACACTCGCTCACATCGACTTTTTTTAAAAAAATCAGTTTTTCGTTCCTCTGTCTTATCGTTTTAATTTTTCAAATGTCTATAAAATTCTGAGTTCACTTTTTTCTATAGATGTAAAACTTTGTTCCGATAAGGTAGGAAGAAGAATTATAGTAAGCAACCCGCCCCCTGGGGATCTGACTTGATCCGATTATTCACTATTAGGCCCCCTTATTTTGCTCCTATTACCCGTCATATTCGTGTCATAGATTGGGGCTTCATGCGTGTAGAAGTATAGCTGCAGCTTCCCAAGCCAGACGACGGCGGGGGGCCGACCGATGTTTTCCCTGCCTTAATTGTCACAACACATATTGTATCCCTTACCAGCTTGAAACCCAACGCTCGCGATTTGGAATCGGAGGGCGGACGGCGATGCCGCCTTGCAGATGTGACTCATAAAGGCCGAAACCGACCTCCGTGCCCAGCATTGTTGCACGAAGGTTGCTGACGCCAGGCTTCCGCGTCTTGATCGACTCCACAAGTTCACGGATCTTCCGCTCTGTGTTGCTCCAATGGGTCACAGGTTTAACTTCAATGGGGTCGTAACATCTTGAACGGCCATCTGTCTTCCGCACATAAAGTGACTCTGCGACATTCTGGATGCGGATGATCCCCCTTTCGCAGTACAGCTCCAACTCCTGAATCCCAACCCCGGCCACACGTAGTGTTGTACCGTTGTCAAACGCGACGAACGCAGATCGAATTGGTGCATGCGCATCAAGGAACCGCATGTTGGAGGTATCCCCTTCGACGGGGTGCAGTTCATCTAATGTTCCTTGAATGGAAACTGGGTTAGGGTCGCCTAACAGGTAAAGCAGAGCGTCGGTCGTGTGGCCATTGCAGCTTTTGCCGGAGAAGGCAAGCACTGACTTGACATTACCTAGCTCGCCGCTCGTGGCAATCTCTCGTGCCTGTCGGTAGCAGGCCGAGCTACGCACCCAGGCTCCGTATTCCAGGAAAACGCCATTGCGCTCGAAGGCATCCCTGATGGCGTCGGCTTCGACGAGCGAACAACATAATGGTTTCTCGGCGTACATCCCCTTGACGCCGTGTTCTGCGCCATAAATCATTGCTTCAGCGTGCTGCTCGGGGCGGGTCGTGATGCTGAGGATATCGGGTTTTTCCTTGTCAATCAGCTCCCGAAAGTCGGTGTAACCTCGCGGAACGTTCCAGCGTTTTTGAAAGGCCGACAGCCTTTCCTCCGAGATGTCACAGCCGGCGACCATCTCGGTCTCTTCAACGATCGTATACCCGCCTGCGTGGCAGTAAGGCATGACCAGAGGGGTGGCCCTCCTTCCGCCACGTCTACTTTCCTGTTCCTGGTCCTCAATGGAACTCGCCATCCTACCACAACCAATGATACCGACCTTAAACGTCATATATAGCTTCTCATTAGCCAACGTTTCCCAAATGAACTCGCGCTCAAGACCACCGTTGTCCTTTACGACGATTCTACTACAGTTTCGGGGGCAGTCAAGCTATTCCAGGATTCCAAGAAGTGGACATTTTTATGGCATCGGACCGTGATTACGTCCGATTTCCCCCCGTACAGATTGGGCATAATCAACAGGCTGATAGACCCCGCAAGGTTCACTCGAAGAATCGTCTATGAAGCAAGGTGGCAGGCCCCGCGACAATCGAGGCGAAATCCATTGGGCTTGATCTACTCTGCTCCGGAGAAAACTAATGTGGATGCGCCGGGGTTCCTGTGCATCCTTTGGAAATGTTGCGAAAATAATCTGCCGGTGGCATTCCTGCATTTAACAAGTCAGTTAAAACCCCGGTCATTTCTGGGATCCGGCTTCGTTATCATGGTAGCGCCCCAGGGACTCGAACCCCGAACCCGCGGAACAGACTGCCTCCGGTACCCAGCAAGTCCTGCGCTCGATCTGGTTGGACGCCCAGACGAAACTGCGGGTGATAGCAGTTATGTCAAAGCAGCGACCGGGCGACTGTTCGGAATGCCGGACGTTGCGTACTAAGCGCTGGCAGATGGACTCCACAGCATCTTCGGCCGGCATCAGGGCCGGGTCCAGTCGGTCGCCACATGTGGATCCGGCAGAGACGGACTCATGCAACTTCACCACAGGATAGACGTAAACTGGCCTTGCGGCAATGCACCGTGCTTTTGGCGCTATTATCCTTACCCCGCTCTCCGCGAAAGCTCGACGGAAAGAAACACAGCGTTATCTGAAACCCCGCACCCCCTTGCCAGCATTGGCTTCGCGGGATTTCGGGAGAACCATTACCTGCCGGCGCTTCATTTCTTTTGCTTGGAACTGCGGGGGATCGGGCGTAAAACGCGTTACCTTTGTACAGTTGCGGTGAGGACCAGCAATCGATAGACGGCAGCGCAAAACACCGGGAAGCTCAAACGTTTTTGGAGTCCCCTTCGTATGCCCGCGGGGTTAGCCGTGCCGGGCAGCGACCCAGCACACGCTGTGCAGTGTCGTTTTGTCATATGGAGTACACGGCGCAGTTCTTGCGCCAATGTAAAAAAACATTGGGCCTCGAACCTCCGCTCAAAAGGGCAACATCACAATGGCAACGTTCCTGAAAAAACTCAGTTCGATGTTCGGCAAGGAGGAAAACGACAGCGACGTCTGCGTCGTCACAGCCCCCGAAACCATGGAACGCCGAGCATCTTCAGCAGTTGTTCCACCAGAGAAAACCAGGATGTGGTGGGAATGCGGCGAGGTCGACACTGCCACCGGCAACTTGGTGGAATTGACGAACTTTGATGCTGTCGTGGCCCAGAGAAAACTGGCTGAGAAAATCTCCGAAAACCAGTTCAGTCTGCTCGATATCCCTGATAACGTCACCCGCATCCGGCAGCATCTCAATCAGGACAATCTGGACCTGGCCAAAATCAGCGAACTGATCTCACGCAGCCCTGTGGTGACGTCCGAAATTCTGCGTACAGCCAATTCAGCAACTCATTACCGGGGCATCCAGATCAAGCATCTGCGAACCGCCATGCAGCGCCTTGGGCTACAGACAGTCAAGGGCATTCTCTACATGCAGGCCAGCAAGGTAACGGCCGCCAAGAACAGCCCATTTCATCATATCGCGACAGCCATCGTCGAACATTCCTGTGTGGTGGCGAAAATTGCCAACTACCTCAGCCTGCGATATTTTCCCGATCCCGATATGGCCTTTACTGCCGGACTACTCCACGATATCGGCAAACTGGCACTACTTCAGGAGATAGCTGACAATTATGCCAGCGAGTCGGGTGGTGACACGTATACGGAAGAGTCCTTGGATGATCTCCTGCAGCCGCTGCACCAGTCCACCGGCAACCTGATAGCCGAACACTGGCGGTTGTCGGAAGAAATCCGGGCCGCCATCTCCAACCACTACGAACCGCCGGCCACCGATGAAGCCAACGACGCCCTGGCACTAATTCCTTCGCTGGTGAGTTTCAGCGACACGCTGGCCCGTCTTCTTGGCAAAGGTCGGCACCTCCCGCCGGTAAACATCTGGGACTTGCCCGCCGCCAGCCATCTCGGCATCGTCAACGATCCCGATACAATCGAGTACCTCAGCGCGATCCCGGATATGCTATGCGATCGTACCGACAACTGGCCGCCGACAGCACCAACCCCCTGGGAACACCTCTTACTTTCGCGAATTGAAAAACAAACGTAAGCACAGTAAAATCTACCTCGCATCTCCGCTGCCAGGCCGATTCCTGAGGGGTTTATGTATGTCCGGACATAATAAATGGTCAACGATCAAGCATAAAAAGGGTCGTACCGACGCCAAGCGCGGTAAAATATTCTCACGTTTGGCTAAAGAACTGATCCAGGCCACCCGTGATGGCGGCAAGGATCCGTTGTCAAACGCCAGACTGCGCACCGCGATCGCTTCAGCAAAAGCCGTCAACATGCCCAACGACAACATCGACCGTGCCATCAAGAAGGGTGCCGGTGAACTTGGCGGTGCGGTCCTTGAGGAACTCAGCTACGAAGCCTATGCCAGCGGCGGCGTTGCGATCATGGTCGACTGCCTGTCCGACAATCGCAACCGCACGGCTGCCGAAGTCCGCCACATGATCACCAAAGCCAACGGCAATCTGGCCAGCAACGGCGCTGTCGCGTGGATGTTTCATCGCAAAGCCCGGTTCGTTATCGAAGGCGAAAAGGCCGATGAAGAAACGCTCATGGAACTGTGCTTCAGCGCCGAAGTCGAGGTTGAGGAAATTACTGCCGACGAGGATATCGCCGAGATCCTGGCGCCGCCGGCATCCTTCAACGACCTGGCGATGGCGCTCGAGGCCGACGGCATCGTGCCGTCTGAGTCTGGCGTCGTGCGTATTCCGGAGAATCAGGTGCAAATAAATGATATATCCGTGGCCAAGCAGGTCGTGCGCTTGATCGATGATCTCGAAGATTTCGACGACGTGCAGGGCGTTGTCTCCAACGCTGATTTCGACGACGCCGTGCTCGAGGAACTTGCGGCGGACGAGTGACAAAACTGTCCCAACAAACCACTACGCTCCTGGGCATCGACACCGCCCTGCGCTCCACCGGCTATGGTGTCATCACGATGACTGGCCGGAAGTTCACCGCCGTCGACTGCGGCGTCATCCGCAACGATAGACAGGCACCGCTCAGTGATTGCCTGCGGCGCCACGGCAGCGGCGTCGAGGAACTCGTCGAAACGTTCAAACCCGATGTCGCCTCGATCGAAGGCAGCTTTTACTTTAAGAATGCCAAGACCGCCATGCTCCTCGGCATGGCGCGTGGCGCTGTTGTCAGCATACTGGCACGACACGGAATACCGTGCTACGAGTATGCACCGCGAAAAGCCAGAAAAATTGTTGTCGGCAGCGGCAGTGCCACGAAAATTCAAATCGCCGAGTTCATGGCGCAAACACTCAATCTCGATGTCGCCGACATTCCGGACGATGCCACCGACGCGATGGCCATGGCCGTCTGTCACGGCATCACCATGCAAACCGGCGGCGGACTCTATCTGCCAGAACCAATCTGAACCATCCAATCCGCGCCAACTCCCTGAACGACAGAATAATGAGCAACGACACAAACACACGCACAGACAACGCTCCGATAGTCAATCTTAATGACCAGATCGCCCAGCGTCTGGATAATCTGGAGGCCTGGCGCAGCGAAGGCACCGATCCATACGGCGCCACCTTTCCCGACCGCACACTCTCCGTCGATGCCAAAGCGCTGTATAACGAAGATGCCCCGGAGGCTGAGCCGCCCGTCACTGTTGCCGGCCGCATCGTGTTATTCCGGATCATGGGTAAAGCAGTGTTTGCGCAACTGCGTGACGGCGACGGGTTAATTCAGATTTACGCCCAGAAAAATGTCCTCGGCGAAGAACTTTTCGCCGCCTTCAAGCGTCTCGACTTCGGTGACATCCTCGGCGTTTCGGGCGGTGTCTTCAAGACACGCACCGGTGAGATTACCGTCAAGGTGCAGTCGTACACGTTACTTTCGAAAGCCCTGCGGCCGCTGCCCGCCAAGCACGAAGGACTGGTCGATGTCGAGCAGCGCTATCGCCAGCGCTACCTCGACCTGATCAGCAACGATGAAGCTGCGGCAGTCTTCCGCAAACGCATCGACATCGTCCGAGAAGTTCGCAAATTCCTCGAAGACCGCGGCTACATCGAGGTCGAGACGCCAATGCTGCAGGTGCTCGCCGGCGGCGCCGCGGCACGCCCCTTCGAGACCTATTACAACGCGCTGAGCTGCCCGATGTTCATGCGCATCGCACCGGAACTGTACCTCAAGCGCTTGCTTGTCGGAGGTTTCGAAAAAGTGTTCGAACTCAACCGAAACTTCCGCAACGAAGGCCTCGACCGGCGGCACAATCCCGAGTTCACGATGCTCGAACTCTACGAAGCCTACGGCGACTGCCGCACCATGATGGAACTGGTCGAGGCGCTCATCACAACCGTCGCGCAAAATGTCAATGGTTCGCTGCAGGTCCAACTGAACGAAGAGACCACCCTCGACTTCACTCCGCCCTTCCGCCGGGTGACTTACAAGGAGCTGATCTGCAATCGCATGGGCAACGACTGGTACGATGTATCAAGCGCCGAGCGTCTGAGCCGAGCACAGGCGCTCGAACTCGAGGTCGACGCCGGCATGAGCGACGTCGTGGTGACACACGAGATCTATGAGAAGGTTATCGAACGTGAGCTTATCCAACCCACGTTCGTCACGCGCATGCCGCGACAACTGGTGCCCCTGGCCAAGACCTGTGACGACGACGACACACTGGTGGATGTATACGAGCTCGAAATCAACGGACTCGAAGTATCGCCCGGCTATTCCGAACTCAACGACCCGATCGAGCAACGCAAGCGTTTCCAGGAGCAGATTGATACGGCCGATGGCAATCCCGAAGTGTCGGAGATCATCGACGAGGATTTCCTCACCGCGCTAGAACACGGCATGCCACCAGCCGGAGGACTCGGCCTTGGCATCGACCGCCTGGTCATGCTGCTCACTGCCGCGGAGTCAATTCGCGACGTCATACTCTTCCCGCACTTGCGCCCGAAGAAATGAACCGGTGATCCACCTTGATCAGTCGACGTTGAGATTAAGGTCATCGGAATCAAGATGAACTCATTCCCTACCGACCACGATCAATCCCTGCACGTGGGCAATGCACGCCGTATCGCTTTCGGACCCCGGCGTGTTGTCGTCGATGATCTCCGCACCACTGATGATCCGCACGGCCAGTTCATCGACGACCGTTTCGAGTTCGTCCAAGCTCGTCGGCGGCGAACTAAACCGGTCGGTGCACATCTGGTCGAACACCTGATCCGCGAGTTCTGCACACGTCGTACCACCAGAACCCGGCGTACTGAAAAACAGCTCGTCATAAACCAGCGTCGCCTGCACGCTGGCTTGTCCGAAGGCGAAACCGTCGAAGTAGGCGCTGATCGCGATCGCATCGACCGTGAACCCGCCCTGAATCGGCACAGAGAAAGCTCCCGACAGATTAAAGATGTCGAGCGGCACAGTTGCAGCCAGCGGCATCAGACTACCGTCCGTTGCAATCGAATCGATCGTGCCAGTCAGAATTGAAATGCCGCCATCGTACGTGAGCTCCACGCGCAGTGGCGTATCCAGAGGCAGTGTAAGCTCGAGCGACGAAAACACGACGTTATTGAAAGCACCCGTACCGACCTGCGCACCCAGTATCGTCGGGGACACGAAAGGCCCACCGAAAAAAGATGATACATTCGGGAAATAATTGAACTCAACCATGTCGAACGTGTCGTTGTCAAAGTCCAAAAAATCCCCTGTACGGTCGAGTCCAGTCGCCGTCGAGTTGATCAGGCCGAAGGCGATCTGTGCAAAACCGTTGGGGTCGGCGTAAAAACCGGCACTCCGGATGGTCAACACCGCCCCAAAACTGAATGTATCTGTTTCGGTCAATGCCATGCCGAGCGGTGCCGTGAGTCGCGTGGCCGGCTTGAGTGTGTCGTACCCCACCTCGAGGGAACCAGCCGGATCACCGGAGAAGGCCGGTGCGTTCGACAGGTGCGTGAACTGCGCAACACCAGGTCCATTCAAAGTAAAACTGCCGCCGTCGCCGACAAAGGGTGATGCATTAAAGGTTTCGGTCAGGGTTGCGGCGAAAGCGGTCGACACAATGACTGTCGCGGCAACTGCAATTATCGCGAGTTTGTGGTGACCTGAGCAACGTGTGCGCATCATGTACCCACCTCAGTCGGCATTACGGATTACGAAGTCAACGGCCGTCGATGCCGGCAACAGTCCCGTCGTCAGCGAACAGGTTGCCTGCCGGCGATTCGCAGCCAAAGTTGATTGGAGTGCTGTCGAATGGTTGTCCCTGCATCCGCTGCAGAGCAATATGTCCGTCAATAAAAAGGACGTTCGCCGCCGTTTTATGGCGAAAATGTGCATAGCCGCTCTTGGCCAGTCCCGGCGGCTCACCCCAGGTGGGAAACAGCACGTAATGGCCTTCGTTGAAGCGGTTGGAGAAATCAAAATGAATGGCGTCGACAAACGTAAATACGGTGGAGGCACGGTTGACATACTTGTTCTCACGCTGATCCACCAACCGAATATTGTAGCCGTAGGTGGCGACGCGTCCGTCGAATTTCTCATAAAACGACGATGCATTATACGGGAAAAGCGGACACTGCAGCCGGTCTTCAAACGAATTCACGAAGGGCGCCAGCAGCGCCTGCGACCTGTCGATCGGCCGGTTGGCGCCCCCCCCGGGGCCACCGGGTTCGAAACCGAACCACCACTGGCGGCCGCCGTCCGTATCAGTGAAGTACGGAAAGTAATATTCGTCGTGCGTGTCGACGTACTGCCGTACGCCAATCCCGAGCTGCCTCAGGTTAGACGTACACAGCGCCCGTTGCCCGCTGAGTTTCGCCTCGTTCAACGCTGGCAGCAACATCGCCGCAAGAATCGCAATGATCGCCACGACCACAAGCAGTTCTATCAATGTGAAACGTTTTTTCATAACCTGTTCACAAAAAATGCCGAACACCGCAAATCACGGCATTCGGCATCAAACCACCTCGATTCAAGCCAAAAGCCCCTGGCGCGGAGACTTCAGTATGTCAGGGTAATCTGACTTACGGGCCTGAGGCCCGATTACAGCGGCGCGACCGTCCCGGATTCTCACCGGGTTCCCCTGTGACAGTAGAACTATAGTGCACGGAAAAAAGACATCCACCAGCACGGCACGATGACCGCGAAATTCGTGAGAGTCCCTCTTGCGACCATCCCTCCAATATTCATTCTATCGAACCATTCCCCGCAGAGTCGTCAGGTTCTCCTCGTCCTCTTCCATACTTTTCCCCTTCGGCGTCTCGATAACCATCGGCAGATGTTCGAGGCGTTCGTCGTTGACGATGAACTCGAAAGCATCACGGCCGATCTCGCCGGCGCCGATGTGTTCGTGCCGATCCTTGCAGCTGCCGAACTTCGCTTTGCTGTCGTTCAGATGCAAAGCCAGCAACCGGCCGAAGCCAACCGTATCGCCAAACTCTGCGATTGTCTTTTCGTAGCCCGTCTCGTCGCGGATATCGTAGCCGGAGGCGAACACATGGCACGTGTCGAAACAGACGCCCAGCCGTTCGTCCGCGTCAACCGCCTCGTACAGTCGGGCGATATGCTCGAATTCGCCGCAGATCGAACTGCCCTGCCCCGCCATGGTCTCAATGGCAATGCGGACACCGCAATGCGCCGTCGCATTGATCACCAACCGCAGGTTGTCCGCCGCCACCTGCAAGCCCGCGTCCGTCTGCAGCCCCTTTGGACTGCCGGGATGCAACACAATGAACGGCAGCTCAAGTTTTTCGGCGCGGTCGATTTCGTCGATCAGGCCCATCACCGATTTCTCGCGGGTTGCAGCAACTTCGGAACAGACATTGATCAAGTACGACGCATGCACAAAGACCGGATCGATTGAAGACTCCGCACGACGGGCGATGAAAGCCGCGGCATCCTCATCGGCAATCGGTGCTGCGGCCCACTGCCGATTGCTCTTCGTAAAAATCTGGATTGTTTCGCAGCCAACCGCTTCGCCGCGGTCGATGGCCAGCGGAAAACCGCCGGATATGCTCATATGGGCGCCGAATTTAGGCATCATCTCCTCCTTTGAAGAAACATGACTATATCGCAGCCATTCGACATGTTAAAGTGTTCCAGGCTCATCCACACCTGACACCTGACACCCGACACCGCCAACGTGCCTGACATACCACGAACCATTGGACTTACCGGCGCGACCCTGATCGGCGTCAGCGCCATTGTCGGCGGCAGCATCCTGGCGTTGGCCGGTGTGGCTTTCGTCGAAACCGGACCGAGTGCCGTCCTCGCGTTCTCCCTGAACGGCGTGATTGCGCTGATCACCGCCCTGAGTTTCGCCGAACTTGCCTCGTCGTTTCCGGAGTCCGGCGGCACCTACGCCTTTGCCCGCAAGATCCTCCGGCTCGAAGCAGCCTTCCTGGTCGGCTGGGTTGTGTGGTTCGCCTCGATCGTCGCCGGCGTGCTTTACGCTCTGGGTTTTGCAGCGTTTGCGGTCTTCGCTATCGTCGAATTAATTCGCGAACTCGGTCACACGCCAGCGGCATGGCTCACCTCCGGCTGGATCCTGACGATCACGGCAATCATACCGGTCGGCTTCTATACGCTGACACTGGTACGCAAGTCCGGCGGCAGCCGGGCCGCGACAATCGGCCACCTGCTCATCTTTGTCATCCTCATCATCGTCGGCATCTGGGTCTTCATCAAGGACACGCCGGCGGATGTGACGTCGACCCTGACGCCGTTCTTTGCTCACGGTGCCGTCGGCCTGATCGCAGCCATGGGCTATTCCTTCATCGCGCTGCAGGGATTCGATCTGATCGCCGCGGTCGGTGGTGAAATCAAGGATCCGGAACGGGTCATTCCGAAATCCATGATACTCTCGTTAGCAATCGCTCTCGCCATATACATCCCTCTGCTGCTGATCGTCACGACCGTCGGCCTCAATCCTGGCGAAAACATCTCGGCAATCAGCGCCGAGAATCCGGAAACCGTGATCGCGATTACGGTGCAGAATTACCTCGGAAAACCCGGCTTCTGGATGGTTATGGCCGCGGCGATTATGTCGACGCTCTCCGCTTTGTGTGCCAACCTCTTTGCCGCCTCGCGGGTAGCATTGGCGATGGCACGCGACCGGACGCTGTCGCGGCAATTAAGCGGTATTTCGACCACGCGCGGCACCCCGAGTCCGGCAATAATCGCCAGCGCAGTGATGATCGTCGTGTTGTTGCTGATGCTTCCCGATGTCGCCTCCGCCGGTGCCGCATCCAGCCTGATTTTTCTGATGTCGTTTGCCCTGGCCCACTGGATCTGCATCCTGGCGCATCGCCGTGGCGGCATCGATCCCAAAAAGTTCAAGGTCCCGTTCTTCCCCGTCCTGCCAGTCATTGGCATCATCGCATGCCTGTCCCTGGCCGGATTCCAGGCCATAACCGTACCGGCCGCCGGAAAGGTGGCGCTCGCCTGGCTGGCATTGGGTGGCGGTATGTACTGGGTGCTGTTTGCGCGCCAGGCGCGAGTCTACGAAGCCTCTGCAGAAGCGCTCAATCCGCAGCTCATGCGATTGCGCGGGCGCAACCCCCTGGTCCTCGTACCAATTGCCAACCCCGCAAACGCAGAATCGATGGTGACCGTTGCCGATGCCATGGCGCCGCCCAATTTCGGGCGCGTGTTGCTGCTCAACGTCGTCAGCCCGGCAGATCCGAACGAGCCCAACATTCAGCCGACGGAACTCGCAGATGCCCAAAAAGTGCTGGCCAAGTCGCTGACCGCCTCATTCTCACACGGACTGGCACCGGAGGCACTGATAACTGTCGCGACCAATCCGTGGAAAGAAATTCAACGCGTGGCGCGCGTTCATCGCTGCGAGAGTCTGCTGATGGGGTTCAGCAATATAACCGAGCACGTGATGAACAAGAAAGTCGAGGAAGTGATCGGCCGCGTGGCCTGCGACGTCGTCGTACTGCGGGCGCCAATCGGCTGGAAACTCGCCGACGCACGCCGCGTGCTTGTACCAGTGGGGGGACACAGCGGACATCGGGTGCTGCGTGCAAGACTGCTCGGCAGTCTGCAACGCACCGGCCTGCGGTCGGTGACGTTCCTCCAGGTCGTCAGGGCGGATGTGAGCGATCAGGCCCGCGCCGAAATAGAAAAAGAACTCCGGAAATTTGCCGCGGACGAGGCCACTGAAAACCTCACGACCATCGTCGAACCCGGCAGCAACGTCATTTCCACGATCAAGACCCAATCGCAGTCGGCTGACCTGATCATTCTCGGTCTGCAGCGCCAGGGTTCGAAACACCGAACCTTCGGCGACTTTGCCCTAGCCGTGGCGCGCGAAACCACCTGCGCGATCATCATGATCAGCCAGAAGGATTAAGAAAGAAAAACATAATAGAATTACCGCTTCCCTCCCCTATTCCGGCGTGACATATGCCGCCGTGATGCCGCCGGCGACGCTGAAGGTGGCGCCGGCAACTTTGAACGATCGGGCGGACGACAAAGATAACGCTGCCTGCGCCACAAACGCGGCGGTGTTGATCGCAACGCCGACGACGGCCCGCGGCAATACGCAATACCGTACTTGCATCCGAAAAAAACCTTGAGATTGATCGCCATCATCGGGATGCATGATCCCGGCGTTGTTGAAGAGAATATCGTTGGCGTCCGTATGTCTCCTCCGCTGCCGCAACCATACGTTCACAGTCGCAGCCTGCGACACGCCTGCTGTGCAGTCTGATGGCACGGCCGCCGGCCTTCTCTATCATTGCCACGGCTTCCTAAGCTCCATCGTCGACGATATCGACTATATGACGGTCGCAGCACCTTCAGAAGCGAAGAGCAAACCAGTTTCCCGGCCGATGCCCCAGGCACCGCCAGCGATCACTGCCACTTTTCCAGAGAGTTCCATTTATCCGACCGTTGTTTGCTTGGTTGATGTTTACAATCCAGCGACGAACCGGTCGAACAGCCTCTGCTGCACCGGATCGACGGCCGCGGTAATCTCCGGATGCCATTGTACGGCGAGCATCCGATAGGCAGACGACTCGACCGCTTCGACTGTACCGTCGGCAGCTGTGGCGACCACCTGCAACGGTGCGGGAACCTTCCGAATGGCCTGATGATGCCAAGAGGCAATTTCACATTCGGTCACACCGAGCACTTCCGACAATTTCGAATCCGCTTCGATCGACACGCTGTGTGACGTGAAAGTAGTCGGATTAGGATCGTCCGGAGCAGCGGTGGGATTAGGCAAACGGTGGTCCATTTCACCGGCGATGTCCGGCAGATGCAGATGCAGGCTGCCACCCAAAGCAACGTTGACAATTTGAATGCCGCGGCAGATACCGAACAGCGGGACATCGGCATCAAGGGCTCTATGGACAATGGCGATCTCGTCACGATCGCGGTCGATATCCGTCATGTAGATGCTGTCATGATCATCGCCACCGTACGCTGCCGGGTCGACATCGCCGCCGCCGGCGAGAATCAGGCCGTCCAGACGCCCCAGGCACTCCACGATGTCGGCATCACCAGGGGGTACAAGCACCACAGCGCTCCCGGCCCGGCGTGCACATTCGACGTACTCCACCGGCAATGAATAGCGTCCGGCAGTGTCGCGGCCGTAGGTGGTTATTCCAATTAGAGGCTTGATAATCCCAGGCATCAAATGTCCAGCTGATTCCACGGCATCGGCATGGTCGGCCGCTCGCCATGGTGATCGACCCGTTCATCCTTCGGACGATCCTTGAACCAACTCACGAGCGCCACAAGCTGCCTGACCGCCTCGTCACAGGCACGTTTCCCCTTCTCTACCGTCGCCAACTCACAGTCGCCCATAACCCCGGAAGCGGTGTACGAACTGGTCCAGCCGATAACTGACGCAGGACCCTCGGCAAAAAGATCAACGTGCATGAACGGGCTGTTCTCGGCGTTGAACGAAATGTAGTCGCTCTTGATCTTCTCCCGGCGCACGTTGTCCTCGTCCAGGTACATGTACATCGAGGTCTCGAGCTCGCCGGCATGCGCGCAACCTCCGGGGATACGACCCTCCCGCCATCCCGGAAGAAAATCCTTGTCGATCGTCAGCAGGTTCCACCAGGCGGTGCAGATGCATTCCGCGTTCGTTTCCAGATTGGCGCGACGCGCGACCAGGCTGAGGTTGGGCATGTTCGAGCCATGGCCGTTGAGCAGGATGATCTTCTTGAGACCGTGGTAGGCCAGTGATTTGACGATGTCCAAAACATGCTCGATAAAATGCTCGTAGTGGCTGTTGATGGTCCCGGGAAAATCCATGACGTGGCCGGTATAGCCGTAGGCAACTATCGGCAGCACCTTCACCTTCTCGGGAATCTGCTGACCCGCTCCCACAGCGACGCCGGTCGGACAGACCAGGTCAACATCGAGCGGCAGATGATGGCCATGCTGCTCGACAGCACCACACGGAACGATACATACCTGCCCATCGGCAACAACCTCGTTGATCTCAGGCCACGTGAGTTTCTCGTAGCGATATTCAGTTCGGGCACGGGACATGAGACTCGCTCCGGTTATTCGAGTGGTCCTTGTTTGTTGTGGTGTGGGCGTAACAGCCCATGGACGAGAAACCCTACCGCACCCGTGGCCTACGTTCAACCACCTTTCGTCGTGCACCCATTGCCACTATTGTCGCAAAACCTGCAACGACGGCGCAACGGAAACCTCATGAGAAGCATCGTTGTTGATCGCGGTGTCACCGCTACTTAGGCACTGCCATCGGATGCCTTCGTGACCTGTTCAAAATACAAGCTGTCCCATGCCGCCACAAAGGTCATGCCGGCGGGTATTCGTGCACCAGATAATGCACCGCCGGTTCATCCTCTTCGATGGTGCTGAACCGCTCGCACGGCGTCAGAAAACAATTGTCGTTCCAATCGTCACAAACGCGGCTGACCTCACCGCTGACGGTGTAACGGCCACCGCGGACCTCAATGCCGGTGCCTTCCTTATTCCAGAACTGATGGATCAGCCTCGGCGGTACCGCCAGGCTCTGCCCGGGGGCGATCGCCAGGATCTCACCGGGCGTGCAACTCCGGGTGACGCCGTCGAGCTGCACAGTGAAGTCGTCCTCCGAGCATTCACCGTCGGCTGTCGACTGGTACAACCTGATCATCAGGGTACCGCCACCGCGATTAATGATGTCTTCCATCTTGTGCCGGTGAAAATGCAATGGCGGCTTCTGGTTCTCCGGATCGAGAATGAGCTTTTCCGCGTAGTCCTTTGGCGTCGAAAATTTCGATGAGCCGTTGCGCATAGTCAGGAGGACACGGCCGTAATTCTCAAAGTCTTCGAGACCAAAATCCGTGACATCCCAGCCGAGCATACAGGCGCGAATTTCGTCGGCCTCCGGCCCCTTGTCTCGCCAGTCATCGATAGTCCAGTTCGCGAAAGGCGGAAGGGTGAACCCGACTGTCTCGAAGGCTTCCCTGGCAATCTCGATAATTTCGTTGATCCGTGATCTTTTCATCGTGGGCCGTCTCCGATTTGGGTAAAAAACTGTAGTGTTGCGGAACGCCATGTCCAGCTATATTCCTACACGTTGCCATTATAGCGAAACTCAAAGATGGGGAGTGCGATGAAACGGACTGCGGCAAATGATTGACGACATCCGTGACTATGCCAGGATCGGGCTGGCGCATTTCATGTTTTATCCTGACTGTGTCGTCGACGAGCAGGTCAACATCACAACCCTGCCCGGCATATTGGCACGCGACGACATCGAGCTGGTCGATTTCTGCCTGCCCTACGATGTTGCCGGTCGTGCCAGGCTGACTGCGGCACTCCGCGCCTGCGACAAACACCTGGGATTCGCCATCCATCCTTTCCCGCTGGATAAAATCTGCCTGGGCACGACCGTCGACAACGAAAAAGCCCTGACTCGAATGATCCTCGAAGATCAAGTCGCAGCCGCGGCGGCTGCCGGTGCCGACGCCTTTACCATCGCGTCCGGCATCGATCCAGGTGTCGCCGCGCGGCCGGCGGCCGTAGATCAGCTACGCGAAATCTGCCGCTGGTTGTGCCGCCAAGCAGCAGAGCATGACATGACGGTGCTGCTGGAGCCGTTCGACCGCGACACGCACCGCCGTTTCCTGATGGGCCCCACAACCGAGTGCGTCGAATTCGTCGAATCCATGCAGCCGGCAGTCGACAACTTGCGACTGCAGCTCGATATCGCACACATCCTTCTGGCCGGCGAAACGTTTGAACACGCCATCACCACAGCTGCCGAACACATCGGACACGTACATCTCGGCAACTGTTACATCAGCGATCCGGCAGATCCGTTCTATGGCGACAAGCACCCACCGATCGGCTATCCCGGCGGCGAAATCGACGTACCGCAACTGACGGTGGCGTTGCGGGCACTGCTGAACATCGGCTATCTCGATCGGGACCAGCGCGGCACCATGGCTATCGAGACCCGCCCTGTCGCCGGCAGCAACGTCGAAGAGCTGATCCAAGACAGTCTGGAAAGGTTGGACCAGGCATGGGCTCACGTGTAGCTAATTTACGGCAGAGAATCCTCGAAGGCAGTAATCTCTTCCGGACCGTCGAGCACGCCAATCTCCATGCTAAACTCGCGAACATCTCCCGGTGCAATGCGTTCGAGTGTGCCGGCGTCACGATTGGCCGGGCGCCCCATCTCCGAGCAGTTGCCCGGCTCGATACCGACGACATACGAACCACTCAGGAAATGAGTCCACTGGCTAAGTACAGGCCGCTCGATGCTGTTGTACTTCCAGTATACACCGAGTCCGTCACGCAGTTTGTCGTTGACAATGGCAACCCTTGCTGCGCCTTCGGAATCTGCGTTGAGTGTATGCACATAAACCGCCTCGCCATTGTCCGGGGCCGGCACGCCGATTGTCCCGAACGCTCGGCCATCGGCCTCGGCGTCGTCAGCGGTATCAATTTACATCGCCGCCTGGAAGGACAGCGCTACGGGGGAGAACCTGCGACGGCCGATCGGCCGTCTCGATAGATCGGCAACCCTACCAATGCGTCGGCTCATAATCCTTCAGGAACTGACCCCATATATGTTCCCCGGTGAGGAAGCCCGAGAAGATTGGATCGCAGATCCGGGCCGCTGCGTCGACGTGATCGAGCGGGGGATGAAACCGGTGCTCCGCGATCTTGCGCTCCGCGATCTCCACCGGATCCTCATCGGTGATCCAGCCGGTATCGACGCTGTTCATGTGGATACCGTCCTTGAAGTAATCCGACGCCGACGTCCGGGTCATCATATTCAACGCCGCTTTCGCCATGTTGGTGTGCGGATGCTTGTCGGTCTTCAGCGCGCGATAGAATTGCCCTTCCATCGCCGACACGTTGACGATGTGTTTGTCGCGTGACGGCTGGCGCAGCATCAGCGGCTTCAACCTGGCATTGAGAATGAACGGCGCGACCGCGTTGACGAGGTGCACCTGAAGCAGCTCGACAGCTGAGACTTCGTCGAGCTTCAGTCGCCAACTGTTTTTCGTGCGCAAATCAATCTGCTGCAAATCAGCGTCGAGCTGGCCGGCCGGAAACAATTGATTGCTGGGCTGCAGTTCAGCATCAGACGGGCCCTTCACTGAGATCGTCGCGAAACTTCCGTAATCGGCCAACTCGGCACCGGCATCGAGCTGCGATGTACGGCATTGCTCGCGCAGCATCTCGAAGTTACCGACGACCGCGCGCACTGGCGCCGGCAACTCGTCCAGCGGGTTGGTCTCGGCGGCTTTGAGATGCGCGTAAAAATCAGCCGGACGCCTGACCGTCTGGCAAGCGTTGTTCAAGATAAAATCGAGTCGGTCATACGTGGCATTGACGTGCTCCGCGAAGGTCTCGACGCTCGGCGTGTGCGCCAGGTCGAGCCCGTAGATCTGCAGCCGCTCAGACCAGCTCGCAAAATCCGGTTCGTTGCCGTAGCGCGCCACTGCATCACGAGGGAACCGGGTAAGCGCGATTACCTGGGCGCCAGCCCGTAGCAACATGATCGCAGCCTGATACCCGATCTTGACGCGAGCCCCGGTAATAATCGCAACGCGCCCCTGGAGATCTGCCGTCTGATGACGCTTGCGCCAGTTCAACTCAGCACAGTCGAGACACAGGCGGTCATAAAAGAAATGCACCTGCGTGTAGCGCACCTTACAAACGTAGCAGATCCTCGACTCTTGCAATTCAGTTGGTGCAACCGCCTCGACAGCAGCGGGCAACGCGTTGGTACCATCCCCCGGCAGAGGTGTTGGGTAGACCAATTCCAATCGCTGTTTCCGAATGCCGGTAGCGGCCAGCAATTCTTCGTCCTCGTCCTCAACGATCTTGCGTTGCCGTCTTTTGTCGCGCCGATTTGCCTTCCAGAATACGCGGAGTTCGTCTATTTCCGGCTTCGATGCTCGTCCGGCTGCGCTCAACAACTGGATCCGAATATCATGGGGCATCTGCAGCAACAGCCCCCGGTCCGCAACGATCGCCTGCAGCAATGCCAGGCTGTCGCCGACACGTTCCAGCAAATCGCTCTCGGCCATCGACTCCCAATCAACGTCGCCTGTATCGTCTACCTCATTATCCGCCATGGAATCGCTCAGTTAATCCTCGTTCAATTGTCGACTTATTCCTGAACAAGCCGGCTCTCCGCTTCGATCTCCGTTGCCAGGACGTGTTCGCTACCGGGAGGGAAGGTTACTGCGTCTTCGCGGGCGTTGGTGGTTTCCACGCATACCATGCCGGGGTACTCGTCATCAAATAGCCCATCAGCTTGACAACCGTCACACTTTCGCGATCAAACCGCCGTCGACCACCAGTGACGAACCCGTGACAAAGGACGAATCATCGCCGGCAAGGAATACGGCGCATTTCGCAACCTCCGAGGTCGTCCCCATCCGATTGAGGCAGTGCATAGCACCGGCTTCCTGGCGTGCGGCAGCGGGGTCCGGCTGGGTCTCGAAGTAGGCGTCACACAACGGTGTGTTGATGTAGCCCGGGCAAATACAGTTCGCCCGAATATTCTTGTCGCCGTAGTCGCAGGCGATGCTTTTGACCAGCATATGCAGGCCACCCTTGGCAGTACAATAGGCGGCCAGTTCCGGCTCGGCGACGTGGCTCAATGCTGAACCCATTACGACGATACTGCCGCCAGCCTCGCCATTTTCGAGCATCGCCTCGACGGCGTGTTTACAGCAAAAGAAAGCGCCGCGCTGATTAACGCTCATCAGACGATCGAATTCATCCTCGGTCGTTTCGGTCAGTGTCTTTTCTATCTGAATCCCGGCATTCGCGACGAAAACGTCCAGGCGTCCGAAGCGCTCCAATGTATCAGCGATCAGCGCCTGGATATCGCGCACCTTCGACACGTCGGTGTGCGTGAATACGGCATCACCGCCGGCAGCACAAACCTCGTCGACGATTTGCTGAGCGGCCACGTCCGTCACGTCGGCCGAGATGACCTGCGCACCCTCGGCACCGAACTCACGCACAATCGCTTCACCGATGCCCGAGGCGCCGCCTGTGACAATGGCGACTTTGTTTTTGAGCTTGCTCATCCTGCTCTCACCTATTCAGTCCGATTGTCGGAAATCACAACGGTCCTCGACGTCCAGAATATGTGGCAGGGCGGATTCCTGCCTATGATCAAGAACTACAGTACTGGTTTTTGGCTCAGTGATTCCACAGGTGCGGAGCGGAGAGCGAAGTCAATATAGCGGCGTGGATCCATCGGCCTTTGTCATACGCTTTTTTCCGGCCAGTGCCACGTGGCGGGCATGTTCGCGGACCACATCCATATCCAGCTCAACACCGAGTCCCGGGCGTTTCTCGAGTTCGAGAACATCAACATGACCGTCAACCAACGGCACAGCCAGCGACTGAATCTTGTCGAACCAGGGCAGCAGCCGGCAGTGCTCGAGGATCAGAAAATTCGGCATCGCCGCAGACGCATGCGCGGACGCGGCAAGCGCCACAGGGCCATACGGATTGTGCGGTGCCACCTCGATGCCGTAGATTTCGGCGAAGTTGGCAATCCGCATCATTTCGCTGATCCCCCCGGCGTGGCTGATATCCGCCTGGCAGACGTCGATGGCCTGCTGCTCAAACCACGGACGAAAGTCCCAACGCGTCATCTGCCGTTCGCCCAGCGCAATTTTTACGCCTGGAAAATCCCGTTTCAGCCGCAGCGTCGGTTCGATCGTCTCCATCGGCAGCACCTCCTCGACGAACATCATGTCCAGCGGCTCCAAAGCTTCGACCAGTCGATGGCCGGATTGCGGGTCGAACATACCGTGACAATCGATCATCAGCGCCGCCTCGGGTCCCAAAGCCTCCCGCAGCAGACTATGGTCCGCAACAGCAACGTCGATCTGCCTCCTGTAATCCATGGGCTCAACGAAGCCGCCCACGCCGTGCTTGAATGCATCAAACCCCATTTCCAGAGTTGCCGCCGCCTTTTCTTCGAGTGTCAGACCGCAGAACTCCGGACCACTGCGCACATAGCAGCGGACCTTCTCACGCACCTTGCCACCCAGCATTTTAAAAACGGGCAAGCCCGCAGCCTTTCCGGCAATATCCCACAGCGCCTGGTCGATGCCGCTCATGGCGCTGGCGTGCACGACACCGCGACGCCACCAAAAATCACGGAAGCCCAACTGCCAGATGCGCTCGACATCGGTCGGGTCCATACCGAGCAGCCGCGGCTTGATCTCGCTCTCGATCTGCGCTATCACCGCCTGTTCGTGGTATTCGGTAGTGGCTTCGCCAATACCTGTGATGCCGGCATCCGTATCGATTTCAACGAACACCCAGTTGCGGGCAATCGCTCCGTCGTCGCGAAATATGGCAACACAGGTTGACCTGATATCGGTTATTTTCATAATAAGAAAAGTACTCGTTTTAGAGGAAAGATCACGCCGGCCTGAAAAACCGGTCGATCCCGATCTGCCAACGCGGGCTACTGCAACTTTTCCAATGCCGTCGCGAGGTACTCGAGCACCTGCTTGTCCTGTTCGACCGCCCGGCGTTCGGTCAGGACCTTGAGGGCCCGCCGGTCACCACGCTTGCCGAGCGCCATGCAAGCTCGAAAACGCACACCCGGGTCCCGGTCGTCCACGGCGCCCGTGAGCACGTTGTAAGCCTCATCGCCGGGAATCATTCCAAGTGAATTTATGGCTTCGCGGCGGAGCCGCGTTTCGGAGGAAGCCAGCACGCCTCGCAGACCTGCTGTCGAGCTTTCGTCATTCACTCGCGCCAAGGCGTTGACTGCCTCCCAGCGCCGCCACGAATCGGCATGGCTCAGCCCCTGGTGTATCGCCGGCAGGCATTCAGGCATATAAAACATCGACATCCCGACGAACGCATTCCAGCGCTGCCCTTCGTCGGTGGACTTACTCAATTCGCGCACCAACTCCTGTGCCCTGGTCGTCTCCGGATACTGATTCAGCGCCCACATGGCACGCCAGCGTACGTGTGAGTCCCCATCGTTCACGATGCGCTCGACGACTGACTCCACCGCCGCTTCATCGCGCATGTAGCCCTGGATGTTCACCATTTCCCAGCGGACAGTGAAGTCCGGGTCTTTCATACGCTTCAGCATCGCCGGCGTTGCCGCCTTACCGATAGCCAGGATTTCATCACGCGCGGCCTGCCTGTCTGATTTATTCTTGAGTTTGTCGATCAGAGTGTTGACGCGGCGATTGAAAGCCGGACTCGGGTCGCCCCCGGCAGCGACCCGGCGGTTCTCGAACCAGTTGCCGCGCGCCCGGTACAGCTCAACGCCGGTCATCGATTGCTCGATAGATTTCAGCTTCTTCTCGGCGCGACCGGCGAGAGCCGGAAAATGGAGGAACTGCGTACGCAACTGCCACCACGCCTCATAGGCACGGCCAGATTCGGCAGCTGGTATGCGGAGCGCTTCAGCCATCAAAGCTTCGCCACGCTTCGTGATACTTTCGCCCATATATTGCGCTAGAGCCCCATCCATTGTCAGCAAGTGGGTCGACAACAGCAAATAGTCTCCGCGCCCGATGGTCGCGTTTAAAGTTTTCAGAAAATCCGTCTTGGACACCGGGATGCCCAGGCACTCGAATGCCTCGAACAGCATGATGTAATCCGATATCGCTGGAAACTCATGGCCGATGCGCTGCACTTCACGGTACATCGTGCGCCCCCCGGCTTTTTCCAAAGTGAGAAACCCCTGCCACGCACCGATCTTTCCAACGTAATCCTCTTCGCCGGCAACAAAAATAAACGCCTGCGCCTTGACCCGTCGAAGTGCGTCGTAGCGAACGGACAACCCGTGGACCGGCCCGGGGCAAACGATTAGACTTCCGGCGACCTGTATTTTTTTCTGCAGTCCCGAACTGCAGAGAAAGTCCGCGCCGGAAGAGAACCCGCTCAGATAAATACGATCAGGATCGACCGGAAACTTTTCCAGTACCGCGGCCAGGACATGTCGCGCATACGCACCGTCATTGAGTGGCCCCTCAATCCTCCCCCACGAACGCGTGCGGCCGTTGATGCCGACAACGATGTAAGGTGCCTGCTCGACAAAGTGCGACCACAAACTGATCCGTGTCAGGTTGGCGCCTTTGCTGCCCGGTGAACTGGCGCCGTGGAAATCGAGAATCATCGGCCACCTTCGGCTGTCATCGAAATCCGGCGGAAGCGACACCTCATATGACGCTTCTACCCCGTCGATATCGAACTCCGGCACCCGGTACTCGACCGCCCCTGCAGTCATTGCAAGGCCACCGACCAGCATCATGGCAATAATGCTTCGCATAAATGAATTTAACTCATTATAGGGAGGGGTACACTGTCCTGAAACAAACTCTTTAATTCAACTCGCAGTCCAGCATAGCACCGACTTAAGCGTTCATCCTCCGGGTCACCCCGCACGAAAGCCAGTTCCCGGGTGCCACAACTGTCCCGTTCCACCGTTGGCATTCTGGCGCTGCTCACCATCACGATCCACGGTCAATTTATTTATACGAAACCTTCCCCGACCGCACCAGTCCGCTCGCAGGCACACGAGCACAGCGAAGGACGCATGGACAGATGTAGACAGGCTATGGCTTGTCGCCGGCATGGCGAGCCGGATTGGACAAAAAGTCGCATGGCCAAGAGCACACGACCTGAGCCATTCACAACAGTGACGGCGGCTCAATCTGCCAATGTAAGAAGATCTCTGACGCAACAAGGGCCCAAGGACTTCATCAGAATCGCCCCGGCGGTTCACACAATGCCTGCGAAGTGGATAAACGCAGAATAGCGATCAGCGTTCCGGCATATCCCATCGCGGCACGACTTCCGGGTTGACGTAGGACACAGGCCACTTGTGCTGTGACAGATCAATCGCCGTCTGCAGAGCCAGCCGGCAAAATTCGTTCAACAAGTCGGCATGGCTGCCGGCATTGTGCGGGGTGATGACAATGTTCGGCAGACCCACCAGCGGATCATCCGCAGCCGCAGGCTCTTTCTCCAGCACATCAACGGCAGCGCCGGCAATCGTCCCGGCCTGCAATGCCTTTGCCAGGGCGAGGGAATCCACGATCGGCCCTCGTGAGGTATTGATGAGGATACTGGTAGGCTTCATCCTCTCGAGTTCAGTCTCGCCGATCAGGTGATATGTCTTCTCGAGCAGTGGTACGTGCAAGGAAACGACATCCGACTGAACAAGCAGTTCCTCGAACGAAACAGAACGAACATCAAGCTCCGCCATCACTGCCGGTTCGACCACCGGATCGTACGCCAAAAGCTCGGCACCGAATGGCTGCAACCGGGCGGCAACACCACGTGGGATATGACCGAAGCCCACCAGCCCGATTGTGCTGCCATGCACCAGTGTCGGCATCGGGACGCCGAGATCCCAACCGCCGGCACGGATTTCACGATCACCCCTGCCAATCTGACGGGTCATCGCAAGGATCAGGCCGACGGTGTGTTCGGACACGCCCAGCGCCGGTCCGGCCGGCGTGTTGGCAACGATGATGCCCATCTCCGTTGCTTCGGCGACGGGAATGTTGTCGGTGCCGCTACCGGCGCGAATGATCGCACCACAACGCTTGAGTTGCGGCATGACCTCGGCCGTGATCATCTCAACGCCGCCCATGTCCCAGACGATGTCGGCGTCGGCTGCCACGTCCGCAACCTCCTGCGGAGTCTTGGGCTGACAGTCCACAAACTCGAAGCCGGCTTCCGCCGCTGCGACCGGGACCCAATCGATCAGGGATTGATCGTCCTTTCTGAGAAAAGCGATTTTCATAATCTCTCCGTAAAGTGACAAAGCTCGGATTGTCCATGGAACATCACCGCCGAACGTCTACAACGCAAGTTCCAAAAGTATCTGCAACATCAAGAACTTGCCCCCTCCGCGTCGTTCTTTACCCACAAATGCCGGGTGGAGATCGTCATGTTGTGGACTTATAATACGGGGAGTTAACGATGGCGGGTGTAAGCGTTCAACCTGCGCGACAGCGGCATCAACACGATCATCCGCAACCGCCAGGACGAATACCGCGAGCTCGCAGTAGCCAAAGACTGGGAGCCCGTCCAGATTCCTGAGGCCGCGACTCAAACACTCGTAGCGAAGCGCGATTTCATCGAAAAAAAATGATCCAGGCCGACCGACGCAAGAAAAGGGAGTCACCATATGAAGCGCGATTTCATCGATTGCCACTTTCACCTCTGGGATCTGAAGGAGCCGGGTCTGCACTATTGCTGGCTGATGCCCGATGGCGAGGATCCGCAACTCGGCGATCGACTGGAGGAACTCAAGGGTACCACCTATCTGATCGACGACTACATCGCCGAAACCCGGCAGGCCAACGTAACCAGCGCAGTGCATCTCCAGGCCGCCATCGGCTCGGAAGACCCGGTCAAAGAAACTGCCTGGATCCAGGCCGCCGTTGATCGCACCGGGTTTCCGCTGGCAATAGTCGGATATACGGACCTCAAGAATCCGGATGCCGGCAAGGAACTCGAACGGCATTGCCACTACGCCAATACCCGCGGCATCCGCGATTTCTCGGAAGGCGCTTACCTCGTCGATTCCGACTTTCATCGCGGCTACGCGATGCTGGCAGACTTCGATCTGGTTGCCAGCTTGTCGATCGACTGGGAAGCGATGCCGCAGGCACGCGATCTGGCACAGAAGTTTCCGCACATCCCCCTCGTCCTCGATCACTCCGGCGAACCCTCGGCGCGCGACGACGAATACTTCGAGAACTGGCGAAACGGCATGCGTACCGTGGCGCAGGCGGAAAATGTCACCTGCAAGATCTCCGGTCTCGGCATGGCGGACAACGACTGGACCGTCGACAGCATCCGCCGATGGGTGCTGACCTGTATTGACGTCTTCGGCCCGCACCGCTGCATCTTCGGCAGCAACTGGCCGGTCGACAAGATGTACAGCACGTACGACGCCCTGATCAACGCCTACACCGAGCTCGTCGCCGACTTCACCGACAACGAGCAGGACGCCATGTTCTCGAAAAACGCCTCGACGCTCTACCGCATCTGAATCCGGAGTACTGAATGCCTGACCACGCCAGAATCGCCATCATCGGGACCGGCTGGTGGTCCTCGACCGCACACTTTCCAGCGCTTGCAGCACACCCGGCGGCGCAGATTACCGCAATCTGCGACACCCGTGAAGATGTGCTGGCGATGGTGGCGGCAAAGTTCGGTATCGACAAGACCTATACGGATTACCGCGAGTTGCTGGCAAACGAAGAACTCGACGGCGCCGTGGTCGCCGTCTGGCACGCCGCGCACTATGACGTGACCCGCGCCTGCCTCGAGCATGACCTGCATGTCATGCTCGAGAAGCCAATGGTCCTGACCGCGAAACATGCCCGTGCCCTCGTCGACCTGGCAACATCGCGCAGTCGCGAGCTGATCATCGGCTATCCGATGCATTTCTCACCGCGCGTACTCGAGGCACAGGCCCTGATTCAATCCGGTGAACTCGGCAAGGTCCTGTACATCAACTGCTACTTCGCCTCCTCGACCATCCACATGCTGCGCGGCGACGACTCGGTCTATGGCAACGAACACAATTACCCGGTCATCGGTCCGGGCGACGTGTACAGCGACCCCGTGCGCTCCGGCGGTGGCCAGGGACACCTGCAAATCACGCACAGCGCCAGTGTCATGCATTTCATCACCGGACTGCGCCCGATCCGCGTTCTGGCGTTGATGAACAATCTCGACGTGCGGGTCGACGTGATCGACGCGATCACCGCACAAATGGACAACGGCGCCCTCGCCAATATCGGCAGCACCGGCAACCTGCAGATTTCCGACGGCGGCCTGCTGACCCTGCACATCGACTGCGAACGCGGCCGACTCGAGATCGAATGCGTGGCAGGCGTCATGCATGTCCGGCATGCCGACGGAACAGACGAGCAGTTCGAACCACTGCCGGTGGAAGACATCCCGAACGGCGCCGATCAGCCGGAAGAGTCGTACCCACTACGGGCAACGGCAACGAATCTTGTCGACGTGATCATCGGTACACAGCCGAACGGATCACCAGCGGAATGCGGCTGGCATACCGTGGAACTGCTCGACGCAGCCTATCGCTCGGCGGCGCAGAACGGCCAGGCAGTCAACGTCGAATCTCTGTACGAATAAAATCAGGGACAACGGAGAAAAGCTGATGCAACGAATATCATTTGTTCTAAACGTCAAGGACGGGCAGCAGGACGAATACATCCGCCGTCATCAGGAGGTCTGGCCCGAGGTGCTCAACGACTTACAGCACGCCGGCATTCACAATATGAGTATCTTCATGCACGGTCTTCAGATGTTCCTCTATATGGAGGCAGACAACTACGCCGAAGCGATACGAATCCTTGGAGACAGCCCCGAGTCCCTGCGCTGGGAAGAATACATGGCACCAATCATGGAAGGTGAAGCCGAGGCCGCCTACGACCCGGAAAACGCCTATCCCGATGGTCTGCCTGAAGTTTTTCACTGGGAAACTTCACCGGAAGATTAGGAATTTTGGGGACGGACACTTTGAAGGCACATCACCATATCCTCCCCGCACTTACCTTCCGGGCGATATAACCGGTTGAATGATCGGATAACACAAAATAAAGCCGGGTCCTTATTCAAAGCTACTGAATGCCGCCCCGGCATTGGACCAGATCACGTCATCACCAGTCGCCAGTGGATGTTTTTTCGACGCAACCCAGTTCAGCGGCAAGACTTCACGTGAATCCAGAGACAACCCGTACAATCAGTCTGCCATGACTTCTACGACCGGCAGGTTCCCCAGCAATTTCGTCCAGCGCAGCAAGTAGTCGTAGCGCGCCTCCCCGGCGGGCCCGACAGAAAAAGTCAGGAAGGCGGAACGCTCTCCGAAAACCGACCCTTTCACAACTGTAACCGGCGGCAGCAGCGTCCTGCACACGTACGAAAAATTGAAGTGGAAATTTTCCGCGGCATGCTCACCGTAGTCCAACAGGTAATAGACTGCGTTCTCGTCCTGCGGCCCGACCTTGCCTTCCGGAGCACTGCTTCCGTACCAGTTGTTGACGATGGCAATCCCGTAACCCCCGTAGGGATGCACCAGCCCGACCCACGGGATGTCAGCTTTCATACGTTTGATCTGCCCGTAAATTTTCTTCGGATCCTCTGGGTCGAACAAACGGCCGAGCTGCGGCGTCCCGGTGTCGTCCGGCCAAATGCCATGCGTATGGGTTCCACGGCTGAACACCAGCTCATTGTGACGTACCGCACCGATGTCGGTATCGTTGGTAAACTCCATGCGCGACGTCTCGAGAATGAACGGCATGCCCGCAAACACGGTGTAGCTGACCTCTGCCAGCGTCTCGTTGGAATTTGGCATGACGCCCCGCCGTACTGACCGGTAAGCCAGCGGCCCCCGGCTTTCGTTGAAATCAGGCGTCAGTTCGGGCTTGCTCGTGTTCCAGTCGCTGACATGCCCCCAGGCTGCCGGCGGTATCCACACGTCAGGGTTCCAGTGGATCGGCTTGCGGTGATCCTGAACAAACCCCATCTCCTCACCCCTGCCGGATTGCTGTGGAACGTACGTCATGAACTGTCCACTCACCGCATCGAATGCGAACTCCGCAGCCCCGGCATCCACCCTCGTTCCAAACCGTTCGCCACGGTATTGCAACTCCGGCGCGCCCAGCGTCGCCTGCCTCGGCTTGGCAACCAAATCAAGATCAAATCGACGCATGCCGCAGCCGCTCAAGTCGGTAAAAAAACAAACATCCACCAGTCCGTCATTCACGTCGGCCACATCCGCCAGGCGTGCTACGTCCGGCTCAACCACAGCAAGCACTTGATGGGCGACCGGTTCCTGCCGGCCTTCCCGGCGCAGTACAAACACCGGATCATCAATGCCGGCCGGCAATTTGACGCGTGCAACAATCGGCCAGCTTCCCCGGTCAATATCGACCGAATCAGTGACCGCAATTGACCACGACGCAAGCGCCGAATCGTTCGCCTCCAGATGCCCGCACCCCACCACGTAGGCAAGCCCTAACGCCACGACAAAAATACAGATGTTCTTCATTTGACCTCGTCCGATCTTTCTTTACTGATGCTGGAACTCTGGCCGGCGCCTGGATACAACTCATTCGTGGCGTCTTCGCCATCATCCATCGCATCGCGACCATTCTGTTCGCAGCACGACTGTGGCCCAGGCCGTCGTCGCGTTCTTGATTTTTCTCAAGGATCGCCCTACCCTATCACCTACTCAGCGCATAATCACCCACATTCGACTGGCTGACTCATACTATGAAAAATATTAAAAAACTGCGGCAACGTCTACAAAAGGGCACACCATGCTTCGGCACATTCCTGGCCGAAATGAATAGCAGCGGCGTTGTCGCAATGATGGCAAACTGCGGGTTCGACTTCTTCATGGTCGACCTGGAACATGGCGCTCTGGACCTCAGCGACGTCACCCGCGTGATCGACGTCGGCAAGTGCCGCGGCCTGACCCCGATGGTGCGAGTTCCGCTACGCAGCCCCGGCCTTTTCGCGGCCATACTCGACGGCGGCGCTGAAGGCATTATCGTGCCACAGATTCGCACCATGGACGAGGTCCAGGCCGCCGTGAAGCTGACGAAATACCCACCGCTCGGCGAACGCGGCGTCCACCTGTTGCTGCCACACACGAATTTCAACAAACCGCCCGACAAGGCAACGTACCTCAACGAGGCCAACCAGCACCTGGCAACACTGATCCAGATCGAAACAGTGGAGGCGGTAACCATAATCGACGAAATCGCCGCGACGCAGGGCGTCGACGGCTTGTACATCGGCCCCGATGACCTGGAAACCAGCATGCTCAACGCCGGCAACACCGATCCGGACTTCCTGATGAAGGTCGTCGCAGACGTCGGAGCCGCCTGTCGCCGGCATGAAAAGGTCGCCGCCATCCATATTCCGCAGCCCGACATGCTACCCCAGCTTATGGCGCATGGGTTCACGCTTTTCGGTTATGCCGCCGCCCTGCAAGTGTTCGCCCTGGGGGCGACGGCTGTACTCAACCAAATGCGCGAAAACCTACCATAAATTGGGACATGGAGTTTCTCGAATGGAATATCGCAAACTCGGTTCTAGTGGACTGGAAGTTTCCGTCCTCTCCTACGGCACCTGGCAGCTTGGTGACAAGACTTACTGGGGCGACAGCTCGTGGGAGGATGATGCGGCGTCTGTGCAAACTGCTCTCGACAGCGGTATAAATCTCTTCGATACCGCGGAGGGCTACGGCAACGGCGCATCGGAAGAAGCGCTCGGCAAAGCATTGGGCAAGCGCCGCGATGACGTGCTGATCTCCAGCAAAGTGTTCCCGGAACATTGCCAACCTGACCTCCTGCGCCAATCCTGCGAAGCCAGCCTGCAGCGGCTCGGCTCCGACCACATCGACCTGTATCACATCCATTGGCCGTTCTACGACGTACCGATCGCGGATGTCTGGGGGGTACTGCAGGAGTTCGTCACCGAGGGCAAGGTGCGCGAAATCGCATTGTCCAATTACGGGCCGCAGAATATAGCTGAATGGTTCGCCGTGGGCACGTCCGTATCGAATCAGCTCGTCTACAATCTGCTGACCCGTTGCATCGAGCTCGAAATCATTCCTGCATGCCAGGAAAAGGGTATGGGTATTCTGGCGTACATGCCTTTGATGCAGGGTATTCTTGCCCAACGCTGGGACAGCATCGACGACATTCCCGAATCACGCCGACGTACCCGTCATTTTTCCTGCGAACGCTCAATGGTACGCCACGGCGAACCGGGATGCGAAGTGGAACTGTGGGCGGTCTACCGGGAAATTGGCCGAATCTGCGACGGCGCCGGCCTCCCAATGGCAGACGTCGCACTCGCCTGGACCCTGGCCAATCCGGCCATCACCTCGGTCATCATCGGGGGGCGCCGTCCTAAGCAGGTACTGCGTAACATCAAGGCTATGGATCTGAGGCTCGATGACAGCCTGATCGCCGAACTGAACGCAGCAACCGAAACAATCAAACAGACACTCGGCACCAACAACGACATGTTTTGCGGCGGGACCGACAGTCGCACGCGCTGATGCGCTGCGAGGCTCGATCTGTTTACCTATCCTTTCCCACCACTGGTCGAAAAAAGGTCGCAAAAAACGGGGAGCTCGAACTGCAACAAGACACGACATATATTACGGGTATTCGAACCACAACCACCAAAGGCCCGGCCAATGAGCCGGGACGGATCAACCATGAACCAACGCACAATTGGCCGTGAACTTGGCCGGCAAGCGGCCAGCGAACTGAAAGCCCCGGAACTGCGCCGACAAATCGAGGAACAATTCGAATGGGCACAGGTTCTCTTCCCGACGTTCGAAGGCGATTTGGCCGTCGTCCTCCGCGACTTCGATCGCGAACGCCTCGCCTCCGAGCCTGACTACGCGAAATTTCCAGAGATGAGCGGTCTGCTCGACCGCCACATCGGCGAACGCGAGGGGTTCATGGAGAACTCTGGATTCGACGAAATCTGCGCCGCCTTCCACTACTCCTGGAACATCCTGCTGTTCAAGAGACTTAATGCGCAGCACCCGTCGGACTGGCAGGAGGCTGTAAAGCTGCAGCAGTGCACCAACGTCTTTTTTCCGAATGGCAGGGACGGGGTCACGACCGGTGACAACCGCGACCTGGGCAAGGGCGAGGGACGCGCCAGCAGGAACTGGCAGCCGACTGACGTCCCGTGGTGCAAGGCCGATCAGTTCTGTCAAGGCGGTGCGTCCAGCGCCATCTGCATGGACGAGGAACCCTCTTCCTACTTCCCGTGCACCCCGGAAGAACTGTGCCCGCCGGAAGCCTGGGACGACCTCAACGTACGTATCGAGTTCATGATCCGCTACAGAGATTTCTGGGGGCCGAGCAATCAGATCTGGATCGACAGGCACCTCAATGCCGTGGCTGTCGAAAAAACCAACTGCCGCGTCGGGTTCCACTATCCGCAGGTGAACGGCGCAGTTTGCATAACGGCGTGCAGCTATCTCGATCCGGACCTGCACGCCTTCAAGGAAGAGTGCCTTAGTAAAATGGCGAAATTGCGTGGCCAAACCGAAGAGACCAGTCCTGACTTGATCTACAACACCGGGTCCCGTCGCCGCTACAAACGGCTCTGGGACCTGACCAATGCCGCTGCCGCGATCCCCGGAGGGCCGACGATCTGGGACTCACTCGACATCGTCGCCGACGAAGCGGTGCCCTACCCTGATCGCATCTGCCTGGCAGGCCAGGACACGGCCACGTGGTCATTCCTGCAACACGCCGGCGTCACTTCCGGCGATAAGCGACGCTGGATCTACCGGACAATAAAAGACGCCGAAAACCCGACATCGGTCACCGGGGTCACACCTAAACTGCTGCTCGGCGAAGGTGTCGAGATGCAACCGGACTGGCAGGCGGATATCGACGCGGGCCGCTGCGAACTTGTATCAGCGTCCGGCGTGGCGTCGTAGAACTCACACCGTAACGCACCCGAGTGGGATAAACGCAACTATTTGCGCAATAATGTTTCGCGGCGTGATTTGCCGCTTTTTTGCTCTCGCATCGTTCGATTACTGCTAACGAGATTGTTCCTGCAACTCATATAACGATGCAGTCGTTTGCCGTTGCTTTGGGATCGGGAATTGGCTGTATGTGATCCTCGCCACCTGCCTCCGAACGCCGCGAACAAGCTTTTCGTACTGGACATTCACCGCTGTATCAGCACCGCAGAACAATGGGTAGGCGTCCGAGGCACGATAGCTGATTATCAATGTACGTCGTGCTTTTTTCGAGGTGTTGGTGATGGAGGCGTGCGGTGTCATGCCGTGCATAAAAATAACCGACCCGGCTTCGCCCTCGAGTGTAACGGCGCGCGATTCATCTACCGGTTCCGTTATTTTCCCCTGAAAGAATCCCTCTGCCCCATGATTCATCAAGGGCTGTTCATGGCATCGGGGAATGACCTGCAGGCACCCATTCTCAATCGTCGTATCGTCGAAGTATATCAGCACCGCCACCGAATCACCGTTAGTCAGCGGGTAGTAACTCATGTCCTGATGCCACTCCACCACCGAGCCAATTTCGGCCGGCTTCATATTGATTTTGCTGTAGTGCCTGAGGATATCCGGCCCGACCAATCCCTCAACACAGTCAAGCAACTGCGCCGATTCAGATAATTTCTCAAAGACCGGATAAAAGCTGCACGGCTCATAGACCCGCCGGACAGCAGTTCCATCCAGTGGCTGGTTGGGCTCCATTTCCAGTTTCTCGGAATGATCAGCCAGCGTATTGCCGGCACAAATACCCTCAAGCTCAGCGACCAGTCCGGCGACCTCTGCCGCATCCAACAGGCTTGGTGCCAGGGCATACCCTTCCCTGGTGTATTGGTCAACCTGTTCCGGTGTCAACATGCCTATTTCTCCACACCCTCATGAATCCGTCTTCCACCAATTACGAAGCCTGATTCGCGCATCGTTTCCAGGCGATCTTCCCAAGAAAACTACGCGATGGGCCTCCAGACGCAAGGCGCATCGGAAATCCCTCTCGTAAAATTAGGTCATGCATATATAATCACCTGTTATCCACACACTCGACCATCGTAAAACGTTCAAGCCCCATAGCACAAAAAGGAAGCCGCACAACTTATGTCCACCAACAGATTCACCATAACATGTTCACTTCTGTTGTTTGTCGTAATGACTGGATACTCAGCCACTGGTATCGACTTCAACGGATGGCACCCGACCAACTTCGCCCACGGCGGCCAAATTACTGGCACGGACCTGAAAGGCCCTGCCGGTGAAACAGTATTCTATCTCACTGGCAATTGGAAAACCGAGGGAACAGCCAACAGGCCGAATGATATCCTCACTGTGCCCACCGTCCCGAACGGCACCTACAACATCGACATTTACGCGCAAGACGACAAAGATGTCGTGTTCACCACCAATGCCAAGGGCGAGATCGCCACACTCACCGGCAACGGTGCCGGTACAACATTCCGCAAGCAGGGACCAATGCTGCTCCAAATCCAGACTGTCGAGATCATTTGGAACAGCGATGCCCAGACACAGAAGAGACTCGCCCTGGAAAACAACCCAAAATGCTGGACCAAGGCCGGGAAAATGACAGTACCGATCGGCAACTGGAACCTTCACTGGTGGGGCATGCGTGATTACGGCAATGCACCAAGTGAGAACATTGACGTGCCGTTTACTGTATTTCCCGGTCGTGTTGAACCCGCGGAACTTCTCGTCCGCGGAGGGACGCCGGATCCCGCCATTCTCCACATTAACATTGCCGCGAGCGAAGCCGCCGCAAGCATGCGCGAGGCAGTCATCAGCGCCCAACCTGTGAGTTTCGAAAATGTCACCTCCCCAACCGGCTTGACCGGGGTCGACAAGGCGCAGGCTGCCTGGATCGATTACGACGGGGATGGTTGGACCGACCTGCAGACACAGACTGCACTGTGGCACAATGAAACAGGCAAAAAATTTGTCAAATCCGGTCCCAGCGGGCTTTACAATGCCTGGGGTGATTTCAATAACGACGGCCACCTCGAATATTTCAATCCCGGGTCAACCGTCGCCTGCTTCGCAACAGACGACGGAACCTTTCTGCAGCAGCATCTGCCACAACGCCCCATGGACGTGTCGGATGGCGGCACGGTCCTGGACATCGACGGCGATGGGTTGCTTGATCTCTATACGGGCGGCTACGAAAACAACTGGGTTTACCAGCCGGACTGCATCTACAAGAACCTGGGCAACCAGAAGTTCGAGATATCCTGGAAAAGCGAGGGGCGCGCCCAACCTGCCAGGGGCATCACAGCTTGTGACTTCGACAACGATGGTGATACGGACATTTACGTCACGCATTACCGGCTAGAAGCCAATGTCCTATGGCTCAACGATGGCAAAGGTGGACTCACCAATGGGGCCGGAAGCCACGGTGCAGCCGGTGGCAACGGGCACGGCATCGGTTCGGCCTGGGGCGACATTGATAATGACGGATTGATCGACCTGTTTGCAGGCAATTTTGCCCACGGCGGCCAGCCTCAGTCACAATTCCTAAGAAATCTCGGTCCGGGCCAGGGCCACCATTTCGAAAACAAGGGCACGTGTGGCCTGCACTACCAGGAATCGTATGGCTCACCAGCGCTCGGCGACTGCGACAATGATGGTGACCTCGACCTTTTTTTTACGACAGTCTATGGAGGCGACCAGGCCGTACTGTACCGCAACGATGGCAACTGGCAGTTCCGCAACATCACGACAGAGGCAGGACTACAGAATATCCGCAACACTTTTCAGGCCGCCTGGGGTGATTTTGACAACGACGGCGATCTCGACCTGATGGCCGGTGGCCGACTCTGGCGCAACAACTGCACCGAGGGAAACTGGCTGAAAGTAAGACTGCAAGGATCCAACACCCAACCGACAGGCTCAGGCCAGACAGTCAACTACGCTGCCATTGGCGCCCAAGTCCGCATTCGGTTACCGAACCGGGTCCTGACACGCCAGGTAGAAGGCGGTACAGGTCGCGGGAATATGAACGAAATGACCCTGCATTTCGGTCTCGGCGCCCATGACGGCGACGTCGAACTCGAGATTTCCTGGCCCTACGCAAAAGAAATACAGACGGCAAGTGCACAAGCCAACACCACTGTGACTGTCGTGTACAATGACGGCCACAGGCAACCATAAAAATGGCCCCATTGCCGGTTTCCCGGACACTCCAGAGAGCCATCGCGCAGGCGCGGTCAACGACGACCGCAACCCGCAGCATTTTCCCCACGCATTCCATCTTGCTTATTTGCCGGTATATTCGGGCTATTCGAGGACAGTGTCAAAGTTTCAAAAGGACACCCGGCGATCTGTGACATGAACGATACAAACGACATTAACGCGATCGAATCTGCGGAGTGGCGGGACTCGCTGGACTATGTACTGGCACAGTCCGGTTCCGAACGCGTCCGCGAACTGCTGGACCAACTACAGGAACATGCGCGTCAGCACGGCGTCAGTATTCCATTCGCCTCGAACACGCCGTACATCAATACCATACCTGCGGCCGAGCAACCACCCTACCCCGGCAGCCACGACATTGAGCAGCGCATAACGAACATGATTCGCTGGAACGCGATCATCATGGTCGTCCGCGCCAACCTCCTGGACGACACGATCGGCGGCCATATTGCCACGTACGCTTCGGCAGCGACGCTGTACGAGGTTGTCTTCCACCATTTCATCCGCGGGCACAGCGACACCTTCGAGGGCGACCACATCCTATTCCAGCCACACACGTCGCCGGGCATCTATGCCCGGGCGTTTCTCGAGGGGCGGCTGACGGAGCAGGACCTGATTAATTTCCGGCGCGAACTGCAGCCAGGTGGCGGTCTGCCCTCCTATCCACATCCTCGGCTGATGCCTGAATTCTGGCAGTTCCCCACCGCTTCCATGGGTTTGAGTCCGATCATGGCAATCTATCAAGCCCGCTTCAATCGCTACCTCGAGGACCGTGGCCTCAAGGAACCAACGGACGCAAAGGTATATGCTTACATCGGTGACGGCGAGATGGACGAACCCGAATCACTCGGTGCCATTTCTCTCGCAGCCCGCGAACAACTCGACAATCTGATTTTCGTGATCAACTGCAATTTGCAGCGGCTCGATGGCCCTGTGCGCGGCAACGGCAAGATCATCCAGGAGTTGGAAACCGTCTTCCGCGGCGCCGGCTGGAACGTCATCAAGGTCATCTGGGGCAGCGACTGGGATCCCTTGCTGGCACAGGACCGAGACGGCCTGCTGGTACAGCGCATGGGTGAAATAGTCGACGGACAGTATCAGAAATACAGCGTTTCCAGCGGCCAGTATCAGCGCGAGCATTTCTTCGGCGTCGACCCGCGATTGGTGGAAATGTCGCGCCAGCTCACCGACGAACAGATCCGCTCAATTCGCCGCGGTGGTCACGATGCCGACAAAGTCTATGCTGCTTACAAGAAGGCTACTGAATACAGTGGTGCACCGTCCGTCATTCTTGCCAAAACGATCAAGGGCTACGGCATGGGCGAGGTCGGGGAAGGCCGCATGACGGCGCATCAGCGGAAGAAGCTGGACGCCGATATCCTGCGCCAGATCCGTACACGATTAGGTATCCCGCTGTCCGACACACAGGTTGAAGAGTTGTCATTTTACGCCCCCCCGAAAGACAGCCCGGAAATCAGCTACCTGCTCAAACGCCGGTCGGCGCTCGGCGGATTCGTACCCAGTCGACCCACGGCTGCGGTGACTACGGCCGGACCGGATACCAAGCTGTTCGAAGAATTCCTGCACGGTACCGACGGCCGCGCCGTCTCGACAACCAGCATGTTTGTGCGGATCCTGGCAAAACTGCTGACCGACCCCGAGATGGGGCGCTACATCGTACCGATTGTGCCAGACGAGGCGCGGACCTTCGGCATGGAAGCGCTGTTCCGAAAGTACGGAATCTATTCGCATATCGGTCAGTTGTACGATCCGGTCGACAGCGAAAGCCTGATGTACTACCGGGAAGCTCGTGACGGACAGCTCATCGAAGAAGGCATATCCGAAGCGGGTGGATTGTCGTCCTTCATCGCTGCCGGAACCGCATATGCCACGCACGGCATCCCGACGTTGCCGGTATTTGTGTTTTATTCGATGTTCGGCTTCCAGCGCATCGGCGACCTGATCTACGCTGCGGGTGACCAGCGGGCGCGCGGCTTCCTGATCGGCGCCACGTCGGGTCGCACGACACTCAACGGCGAAGGTCTCCAGCATCAGGACGGCCAGAGTCATCTCTTCGCGTACGGTTATCCGCACGTTGTCGCCTACGATCCGGCGTTCGCCTTTGAGCTTGCGATCATCATGCGCGAAGGTGTACGCCGCATGTACACCGAGAACGAAGACATCATCTACTACCTAACGGTGCAGAACGAAGCCTATGCCATGCCGGATATGGTGGTCGACATCGAGGCCAGTGTGCTCAAGGGCATGTATCTGTTCCGGCAGTCAACGACAACTTTCGCCAAGAAAGCCAATCTTTTTGCCAGCGGCAGCATCATCAACGAAGCGCTGAAGGCACAGCAGATCCTCGAGGAAGAGTTCGAGGTCGCCGCGGCCGTCTGGAGCATCACCAGTTTCCAGCAGCTACACGAGGACGGCGTCGCCGCGGAGCGTTGGAACTTGCTGCACCCAGAGCAACCGCGAACTGCATGGATCAGCGAATGCCTGGCAAATTGCGAGGGCACCTATGTCGTCGCCTCGGATTACCTGAAAGCGCTGCCGGATTCTATTGCCCGATGGTTTCCGCAGCCGCCTGTATCGCTGGGGACCGATGGTTTCGGTCGCAGCGAAAGTCGCGAAGCGCTGCGCCGCTACTTCGAGATCGATGCCGCCATGATTGCGTATGCAACGCTTGTCGAACTCTTTCGTCAGGGCAAAATAGATAAAAAAGCAATTGAACAGGCGCGCACGCAACTGGGCATCGATCCGGACAAGGTCAATCCGCTCGACCTGTAAGGCTTCTCCCGGCGCCATGGATCGATATCAATGGAAATGCTGGCCCGGAAAGATCAATGCACCGGTTGCTCTTCCGGCAGGAGTATGAAGGTCGCAACATTCGGTGTGCCAAAGCAACGACGAGCACTGTCCCGGATGTCCGACAAAGACAAAGCATTCACGTAGTTCTCGAAATCCAGCACCGTCTTGACATCCTCGCCGTGCCAGTCGTAATAGTGCAGGATGTGCAGCCAGAAACTATTGCGTTCCAGGCTGACTTCGCGCTCCCGCAACTGTGTCTGGGCAACCTTGGTCAGATACGATTCTTCCAGCAGTTCCGACTGCAGGTTTTCGATCTCTCGCCGGACGGCATCGATCAGCATCTCGACCTGATCCGGCGCACAGCCGAAGCCGATATTGATCTCGAACCGAGGTGCCGGATAGTGCTCGATCGAGGCATACGCACTAACGCTGTAGGTACCGCCAATGGCTTCGCGCATCTCTTCACGCAAACGCGTCCGCAGCGCACTGACCATCGAGTAGACCCAATAGCGTTCCTGATAGTTGAACGTGATGTCACCGCCAAATTTCATCCGTACCCGGCTCTTGCGATCGACGCCCTTGCGGACCGTGCGGTCGATCTTGCCCGCCGCCGGCCGGACATCAGGGTCGCGCCAGCTCTCGTCGGACCCGGCGGGTAAACTGGCGACGTACTTTTCGACCAGCGATTCCAGCTCGCCGGTGTCGAAGTTCCCAACGAACAGAAATGTAAAATCCCCGGCGGACTCAAAACGCTCGCGAAATAGTTGCAATGACCGCTCAGCATCCATTTCCTCCAGCGTCTTCGGCGTCCACGGCTTGCGGCGCAGGTGGCCCTGGGACATGGTTACTTCGATTTCGTCATTGAAAACCGCTTCGGGCCGTGCCAGGCGATTCTCCAGTTTCGTACGCAGTCGCGCCAGATAGGCCTGGCAAGCCTCGTCGTCGACCCGCGGTGCGGTAAATATCAGATGCAGCAACTGCATCATGACCTCCAGATCGGCCGGCCGGCAGCCGCCGCGAACGCCTTCGCTGAGTTCGCCGATGTACGGACTCGCAGAGGCGGTCTTCCCTGCCAAATTCTTTTGCAACTGGGCTTTCGAAAAGTCGCCCCAGCCGGATCGATTCATCAGTGAATCGGCACTGGCGGCGGGTATGTAGTCGGCGTCACCCACCAGCGAATGACCGCCGGCACTCCAGGCGTGCAAGAGGATTTCGTCCTGCTTGAATGCCGTCGGCTTGAGCATGACCCGGGCGCCGTTGCTGAGGTGCCAGATGGTGAGGTCGACCGCTTCGACCCGTTCGCGACTCATGATCCGGCCCGCATCCGGCAGTTGACCGATGAGCGGCTGGTCGGCGACATCATCGACATACGGCTCCAGTTCGAGCGCCGCAACGTCGTCGAAGACCTTCAGCACTTCGTCCTTCGAGGGCGGCGTAACGCCGTCTTTCTCGGGCCCGTCCAGTAGCACTACACAGTTACCCGCAGTCATCAACTCCGCCGCCAGGATATTGACGTGGGCAAGCTCAATCGTCGGCAACAACTGCTTGTAAAGCTCCAGCCGGTCTTCAACACTGACGCTGATAACGCCACGGTTGAAATGCCGCACGCAGCGCCGGACAAAAACGCGGGACTCGGTCGAGTTGCGCTCGGCATAAGCCCGCTCGATGCCGCTCATCATTTCCGCCTTCAGTCGCTCGAGTTCGCCGGCAGTAAAGCCGAAGCGCCGCACACGAGCCGCCTCGGTCAGGACCGCCGTCATACCACGCAGCCACCCGTTGTCGCTGACTTCCGCGCCGAGCATGAAAAACTCACTGGCACGGACATAGGCTGACTTACTCGTATAGGCGCTCAGAAACGGCGCATCCGCCTTCTGCCGCTCTTCGTCGTAACGCTGATTGAGCATGCCGGTGAACAGCGACTCGATCAGTTCCCGACGAAAGTCATCCACCGTACGCGGCAGTGACACCTCGTGCTTGTAATAGATGTTGACCGACGACGAAGTCGCCTCCGCGTCCGTGACAATGCTGACAAGTCTTTCCTCGTGACCGGGCATATCGAAGTCCGGCCGCGCTATGGGGTGTTTCCGGGCCGGCTCGTCGATGAAATACTTACGAATTTTCGCCACCAGAGTATCTTCATCCAAATCACCGACGGCGATCACCGCCGTCAGTTCCGGCCGGTACCAGGTATTGTAGAAATCACGCAAGCGACCATGGTCGAATGAATCAAGAACCTCCTTCTGCCCTATCGGCCTGCGCACGGCATACTGCGAACCATGGAACAGGACCTCGAAATGCTTGTCCCAAATGCGCTGTCCGGCACCTCGGCGACCGCGCCATTCCTCGATGACGACACCGCGTTCCGCATCGATCTCCCCGCTGTCGTTGCGAATGCCGAAAGCCCAATCGCGAAGAATCTGGAAACCTGCATCAATTACCTCGCTATTGTCAGTCGGCAACTGCAGCTTGTAAACCGTTTCGTCGAAGCTGGTGTATGCATTCAGATCCGGACCGAAACGCATGCCGATGCCTTCGAGATAATTGACCAGGGCCTGCTTGTCGTAGTGTGTCGTGCCGTTGAAGGCCATGTGCTCGAGAAAATGCGCCAACCCCTGCTGGTCGTCTTCCTCCAGCACCGAACCTGTTCGCACCACGAGGCGCAGCTCCAGGCGATTGTCCGGCTTGCCATTGTGACGGACGTAATAACTGACGCCGTTACGCAATTTTCCGGTAGTGAAATCGGGATCGAAACGCAGGTGCTTCTGCTGCCGCTCGCAACCGCCGAAAACCAACAACAGCAGCAGCAGGAACGGAGCATATCCGGACAAAATATTCATCTTTCTTTACCTTTATCAGCAACGGAATTATCGGCGGCGGGAAATGCTTACTGGAACGTGCCGGCGGCTGAATACAAGGATGTGCTTTCGGAGTTCACGCAAGCCGGTCGGCCGCAGTATTTGCATTTGGTTCGAGTAACGTGATCTTATGAACCGCCGCAGTCAACGCCACCCTCGCTGACCACGGCACATCATAACAACAGACTACACTCTACAACAGACTACACTCTACAACCCGGAACAGTCATGAAACAACGACGTATAGCAGATATCGATGTCTCTGTCGTCTGCCTTGGCACCATGCTACTCGGCAATCCGGTGTCCAGATCGGACTCGGTCCGTATGATCCAGTGGGCCATCGACAACGGCATCACATTCATCGACACAGCGGATATGTACGAGGGCTACGACCGTAGCCTCGGTTCACCCGGTGGAGTAGCCGAAACGATCCTTGGCGAGGCACTCGTAGGGCGACGAGATCGCGCCGTGGTCACCACGAAAGTCGGCAACGCCGTCGGAGACGACAGCTACCAGGGCACCGGGCTCGGGCGCGAACATATGACGCACCAGATCGACCGCAGTCTAACGCGGATGCAAACCGATTATGTCGATTTCTTCGAACTCCACAAACCAGATCCGGAAACGCCGCTGCAGGAGTCTATCGGGGTCATGGCTGAACTGATCGAGGCCGGAAAAGTCAGACACTGGGGCTTTTCGAATTTCGAGCCGGAAACGATCTCCGAAATGCTGACAATCTGCACTGACAACGACTGGCCGAAACCGGTACTCAACCAGTTCTGGTACAACTGGTTGAAGCGCGACGTCGAAAGCGAACAATTGCCGCTCTGTGCCGATGCCGGCATCGCCGCCACACCTTACCGTGCCCTGGCGACCGGGCTGCTCTCAGGCAAGTACAAACGCGGCGCAGCAAGCCCCGAAGGGAGCCGCATGTCCGAAAAAGCGGGATGGATGAGCCTGGAGAGCGACGCAATCACCGACGACGTGTTCGATCAGCTCGAAACCTTCGCCGACGAGGCCAACGCCGCCGGCTTGAGCCCCGTGCAGTATGCCGTTCAATGGCTGCTGGAACAGCCGGGCGTAGCATCCGTCATAGTCGGTGCGAAACGTATCGAGCAACTGGAAGTCTTACTGACGCTGGGTTAGAAACGGAGCAATTCAGATGCAGGAAAATATCGAGCAACTGATACAGAATGCCATACCCGATGCTACTGTGATCATCAATATGAACGATGGCGTGCACCTCGATGCCATTGTCATCAGTCCCGCCTTTGAAGGCGTGACCCTGGTCAAGCAGCACAGGATGGTCATGACGCCGCTGAAGTCAGCGTTCGGCAGCGAAGCGCTGCACGCTTTGGCGCTAAAAACCTATACGCCGGAAAAATGGAAAAACCGGTAAAACCGTTCACATTTTGTTAATTCCAACCATCGGAGCATATCATGAGCGTTCAGGAACGAATCCAGAAATTGGTCGACGACAACAAGGTGATGGTGTTTATGAAAGGCACACCGGCGCAACCGATGTGCGGATTTTCCAGCCGCGTCGTCGAAGTCCTCAAGCGTCTCGCTGTCGAATTCGGCAGCGCCAACGTCCTCGACGACGCGGCGGACCCCGAACTGCGTGACGGAATCAAGGGGTTTTCGGACTGGCCAACGATTCCGCAACTTTACGTCGACGGCGAATTCGTCGGCGGCTGCGATATCGTGATCGAGCTATACCAGTCCGGTGAACTCGAAAAAATGATCGTCGGTGAAAACGCCGAATAGCCACGGCACACAAGTGTTTTCACTCGCTGGAAAGACTGCATTGGTTACCGGCTCGGGCCGCGGCATCGGCAACGGCATTCTCCGCGTACTCGCCGAAGCCGGCGCCGATGTCGTGATGAACGATGTGAATCGTCCGGACAACGTCGACACGCAACTGACTGAGATCGCGGCGGGCGGCTGCCAGGCCGTCTTCATTCAGGCTGACGTGAGCGATGGGCAGGAGCGACAGCGGCTCATTGACGAAACTGTGCAAAAAACGGGCCGGCTCGACATCCTGGTAAACAACGCCGGCTGCTTCTTCGATCGCGGCTGGGAGTCGCTGAACGAGGAAACTATCCGCCGCACCCTCGACGTCAACGTCGTCGCCATGCTGCTAATGTCTCGCCTGGCGATCGATCACATGCGCGGAGCCGGTCATGGCGGCAGTATCGTCAACCTGTCCTCAGTTAACGGCCTGGTGGCTGAACCCGGCTCCGTTTGTTACGACACGTCGAAGGGCGCTATCATGATGATGTCGAAGAGTCTCGCGGTCGAAACCTTCCGCGACAACATCAATGTCAATGTCCTGTGTCCCGGCATCGTCGATACGCCGTTGTTCCGGGATCTTCTGGAGAGTGAGGAAGCCGGCAAGGCGATTGAACAGGCGATCCCCTGCGGCCGGATCTGCACCCCTCGAGAATGCGGCTATCCAGTGCTCTACATGGTCAGCGAGGAGGGCCGCTACATGACCGGCCAGCACATTGTCCTCGACGGCGGCATACTCGCCATACAGGCAACCGCGATGGGTATACGCAATGACGCACTGGGCAACTGAGCCTTTCAAAAATGGAGTTTGATATGCAACGCGATACAGCCTTTCAAATGGCCGCCTCAAACTTGCGATTCGGACCGGGAACCACTGCCGAAGTGGGCATGGACTTTGCCGACATGGGCGTCAAGAAAGTCCTGCTCCTGACCGACAAGAAGATTGCGACTCTGGCGCCTGTGGAGACAGCAAAAAACGCCTTGTATGATGAAGGCGTGGCTTTCGAAGTTTTCGATGACGTCCGTGTCGAACCGACCGACCAGTCGTTTCAGCACGCAATCAACGTGGCCCGCGAGGGCGGTCACGACGCTTTTCTGGCGATCGGCGGTGGCTCGGTAATCGACACCGCCAAGGCTGCCAACCTCTACACGACGTGGCCGGCAGATTTTCTCACCTACGTCAACGCCCCGATCGGCGAAGGCAAGCCGGTCCCAGGCCCGCTCAAACCGCTGGTAGCAATACCGACGACCGCCGGCACCGGCAGTGAAACCACCGGCGTCGCCATCTTCGACATGTCCGAAATCCACGCAAAAACCGGCATTGCCCATCGCTACATGAAACCGACGCTCGGCATCGTCGACCCGGAGAACACACGGACCTTGCCGCCGGTGGTTGCCGCCTCGGCCGGGCTCGACGTGCTCTGTCACGCCATCGAATCGTACACCGCCCTGCCCTTCGATCAACGGCCCAAGCCGGAGCGCCCGAACATGCGACCGGCCTATCAAGGCTGCAACCCGGTGAGCGACATGTGGTCGGAGCAGGCAATGAGCCTGGTCGCCGAATACTTGCCACGGGTATACAAGGACGCCGGGGACGACGAAGCCCGGGCCCAAATGATTCTGGCCAGTTCCTATGCCGGCATGGGGTTCGGCAATGCCGGTGTACATCTCTGCCACGGCATGTCGTATCCGATCAGCAGCATGGTCCGTGATTACCAGCCAAGCGGCTATCCCGATGACCATCCGATCGTACCGCACGGCATCTCCGTAACGCTCAGCGCCCCGGCCGTCTTCCGCTTTACCGCCCCCGCCTGTCCAGAGCGTCACCTCCTCGCTGCGGCCCGACTCGGGGTCGACACCAGCAACGTCAAGGAAGCCGATGCCGGCACTGTGCTGAGCGAGAAAATCGTCGAGCTAATGCAGTCCCTCGACCTGCCCAACGGCCTGTCGGCCATTGGTTTCACCGGCGACGACATCCAGCCGCTGGTCGAAGGAACACTGCCGCAGCACCGTGTCACCAAGCTGTCACCGCGACCGGCCGAAGCCGAAGATCTGGCGCAGATGTTCGAAGAAACAATGACCATCTGGTAGCGATCAATCCCTCAGGAAACTTTCAGCCCACCACGGCTCCGGCATGGTCGGACATCGAACACTTGATTCGTGACCGCGGAATGCGTCACAATTCGGTGTACTTGGCAGCGGAACCTTTGGCCTTGTCGACCGGGTACTTGTCTGCGTTGATCTGCATCTTCGCTGCGATCGCTTCGCTAAGATCGAGGCCGATCACATTGGCTAACTCCAGCGTGTAGATGACGATGTCCGCAACTTCCTCGCCGATCGCCCCTGCTTTTTCGGGATCCTCAGGCAGCCGCTCAGAGGTTGATCCGTCGCACCACAGGAAGTGCTCCATCAACTCCGCTGCTTCGGCGGCAATCGCCATCGACAAGTTCTTCGGCGTGTGAAACTGGAGCCAGTCCCGGTCTACGGCAAAGTCTCGCACTTGCTCCTTCAATGCGGCAATCGTCGTCGTGTCATCGTTCATTATCTGTGTTTCCTTTTCGATGTTGCACTTAAGCTGCAGCTCTGGGAGTAACCCCGTATTCTACTGGCAATCGGCGCGAGTGCATATAGAATAGCAAAGTTCTCTTGCACAGACCATTGGGCCGGACGGGCTGGCTCCGCCTCTATGCTGCGTTGCGGGCTGATTTGGAGACTGCCAAACATGTCGATGACTCACGAAGACAAAGTTGGGGCGCTGCGCAACATCCCAATCCTCGCCGACCTTTCACCCGACGAACTCGGAGCTCTCCTGGAAATTGCCAAGAGCGCCAGCTTCAAGAAAGATGATCACCTGTTCAACGAGGGTACCTACGGCAAGGAAGTCTACCTGATCATCGCCGGCGCTATCAGGGTAACGACAAGCGAGCCAACGCGCAAGACCAAGATTCTCAACATGCTCAATGCGGGTGACGTACTGGGCGAGATGGCGATGATCGATGCCGAGTACCGTTCCGCAACCGCGACCGCGCACGACGACACCGAAACGCTGGTACTCACCTGCGCTGACTTCCTCGAGTTCATCCAGTCGCACCCCTCAATGCAGCTGAAGATCATGATCACCTTGTGCCGCCGGTTGCGCAATGCCAACGACGAAATCCGGAACTACACGTTCTACGACCTGGCAGGACGACTGACGAAGGTCATCCTGTCGCTTTTTGAAAAGTTTCCCGGCGACGGCGACACCCCGTTTGTCAACCTCCAGTTGACCCATCAGGACCTGGCGAACATGCTGGGCACGGCCCGCGAAAGCGTCACCAAGTTGATAAGTTCATTCAAACGCAGCGGCGCCATCGACTACCGCGATCACATGATTTACATCACCGACCAGGCGGAACTGGAGAGCTGGATCCGCTAAGTCATAGGCTCCTGCAACAAGTCCCGATATGCCTGTCCCTGATAGCTACACCATTCTGATAACCGGCGCCGGAAGTGGACTCGGCCACGGTCTATCCCTCTACTTCGCCGCCACCGGCCACCGGGTGTTGGCAACCGACAAATCTGCGGAGTCCGTAAAAGCAACCGCCGCCGAGGGCGGTTCGAACGTCACCGCCTTCGAACTGGACGTCTCGAGTCATGCGCACATCGCAGAGTTCGGCAACAACCTGGACGGTCGTCACATCGATGTACTGGTCAACAATGCCGGACTGCAGCACGTCGCGCAACTCGAAGAGTTTCCGCCAGAAAAATGGGACCAACTGATCGACGTCATGTTGAAAGGGTCGGCAGCCATGACCCGATTGGTGCTGCCCGGCATGCGGCAGAACAATTTCGGCCGAATCGTCAATATCGGGTCGATCCATTCATTAGTTGCTTCCCCCTTCAAGACAGCGTACGCCGCGGCGAAAACAGGATTACTCGGATTCTCGCGCGTGGTTGCCCTCGAGACCGCGGACGTAGACATCACCATCAATACCGTGTGCCCGTCCTATATCCGCACTCCGCTGGTGGAAAAGCAGATTCGCAATCAGGCACTGGAGCATGGGATCCCGGAAGCTGAGGTGATCCAGAAGGTTATGCTCGAGCCAATGCCGAAGAAAGCCTTCATCACGATCGAGGAGGTTGCTGCGGCGATCGAATATCTGATCAGCCCTGCGGCCCGCAACATGACCGGACAGTCCCTGGTTCTCGATGGCGGATGGACCTGCCGCTAACGCCCACCATCTCCGGTCGGTTCAACCGCGGCGAACGATAAGCAGCGCCGCAACGAACGTCGCAACCCCGGCGAGTGCGGCATAGGCGAATGAAACAGTCAGTGGCGCCGGCCCCATGACTCCGCCTTCGACACCGACGTAGAAGCAGTGCCGCAGCAACGCCAGAGCGTGGGTCAACGGATTCACCTGCATCAGCCAATACAGCCAGGCCGGTGCACCATCGACTGGAAATGCCGCCCCGGAAAAAAGCCAGAGCGGCAGCAGCAGCACACTCATCAGCGCGTGATATTCCTGCGATGACTTGAGCGGCCATGCCATCAGCACACCCAGTGCAGTCAGGCCGAATCCGATGACCGCCAGGCACAGCACTGCCGCGGCAAAGCCCAAAGGGGTTATAGGCAAATCAACCATCGGCGTCAGCATCAGCAGCATGAACACCAGGCATTGCAGCACGCCGAGCAGCATACCGCCGAGTGCCTTGCCGATGACGATGGCAGCCCGCGGTACCGGTGCCACGAGGACGCCCTGCAGAAAACCGTCCCGCCGATCCTCGATAATCGTGATCGTCGAGAAAATCGAGGTGAACAGCAGGATCATCAGCAGCACACCGGGATAAAAATACTCCAGGTAACTGACATCGTTGCCGGCACCAACCTGAAACGAGGCGTTCAGGCCGCTGCCGATCAGCAGCCAGAAAATCAACGGCTGCAGCAGCGCCCCGATGACTCGATTGGGCTGACGATAGAACCGGATCACTTCCCGCAGCAACAGGGTGTAGACACTGAGACTCATTCGCTGGGTTCCTCTGCATCAAACGCTTTGCCGGTGCGCTGAACGTAGACGTCTTCCAGTGTCGCCTTGCTGGCACTGATCGAATGCACCTGGTCCTCGAAGGCTTCCAGCAGGCGGGGCAGCAAGACCGTGGCGGACGCACTCTCGATGCGCACAGCGTTGCCGACGCACGCAGCGTCACAATCGAACCGGGCAGCGATGGCCGCAGCCAGCGCCGCTGGGTCGTCACCGTGAATCGTTACGACGTCACGGCTGATGGTGGACTTAAGCGTTGCCGGCGAGTCGCAGGCAACCAGCCGCCCGGAATCCATGATCGCCAAAAGGCTGGCACGCTCTGCCTCCTCAAACCAGTGTGTCGTGAAGATGACAGTGGCATTCTGACGCTCCTGGATTTCCGCCAGCAACCGCCAGTATTCGCCCCGCGCAGTGGGATCCAGACCCGCAGTCGGCTCGTCGAGCAGCAGAATCTCCGGCCGATGAAGCAGGCAACGGGCCAATTCAACGCGTCGCTGCAGACCACCCGAGAGGGTTTCGACACGATCTGCGGCGCGATCCTGGAGTTGCAGGCGTTGCAGCAACTCATCAATCTGCTCCCGCAACCCGGCCCCGCAGCAACCGTAGAGATGCCCGTGGTGCCGAAGATTCTCGGTCACCGTGAGTTTGTCGTCGAGGCTGGACGTTTGAAAGACAACCCCGAGAGCCCGTCTGACCTCGCTGCGGCGGGTCACTACGTCCTGGCCGGCAACCGCGACCTGGCCGCTGGCCGGGACTGCAAGCGTGGCCAGGATCCGGAACAGTGTTGTCTTGCCGCTGCCGTTCGGGCCAAGGATCCCAAACATTGCGCCGCCAGGTATCTCCAGATCGACGCCGGCCAGTGCAGGACGGTCACCGTAGTAGTAGGTCAGGTTTTTAACTGCAACTGCTGGGACCATGGTACGACCGCTGGAAGAAAACAAGGGTGTGACAATAACAAAGGCGATACAGTAGTGCCCGGCAGATTGCCGTCAAGGCGGCCACTTGCGCCGGATCAGCGACATCCAAAATTTACGTCCGGGATTACTTACCCTACGTGATCGTGATCTCGGATGTGAATCTCACAATACTCCTGGCCGTCGTTGCATTTCGAGCAGACGCGAAACATCATTTCCGAATCATCGTCTTCGCTCATGCCGCACGACTCGCAACGGTGCATGAAGATCTCCTCCAATTGCTCCATTCGCGCCTCGAAAACCTCCCGCCGCCGGCGTGACTTGAACCGCGCAACCATGCCCGGGCCGAAAAAAACAAAGTAGTGCCCAAGCGCCGTCAGATCTGCCAGTGTGGAAGCGCCGGGATGAAAAACAAGCGAAAACAGGAACAGGCACCACCCAAATATGGCCAGAAATCGTACTTTGACCGGCAGCACAAAAAAGAGCAGCAACTCGAAATCCGGAAATTCGACAGCGAACGCAAAAAAGATCGCCATCATCAGGGAAAAATTGCCGAGGGGAACACCGAACAGGAACGCCGTGGCAACGCTGGTCAAATAACCAAGCAGCATGTACAGGTTGAATTTAAAATCACCCCACTGCTGCTCCAGCGCCCGGCCGAACATCAGGTTCACCCAAACGAATATCAGGAACATCAGAACGGAAGACGAACCGGGCAGAAAAATGAATGTCACAAGCCGCCAGTACTCACCGGACGCCACACGATGAGGGTCCAGAAGAAGATCATTCATCAGGCTCTCGTCCACCCGAGTCATTAAGAAAACGATCACCTGGCCGGCAATCAAGGCATACGTCAACCGGGGGATTGCAAAGCGATTAAATTTTCGTTCGAGTCGGTCGATCAAGGCGTAATATCCTGGTTGCCAGATGCAGGTTGGAAGATGGCGTATTACGGTCGAATTACAATGACGGCAGGCAGGCTGCATCTCATCCATATACCGTAACGCCTTGACCGTAACCGGCAATCTTTGCGGTAGCATCGCCGGGGCAGGTGGGTGACAATGCGATGGCAAGAATACAAATTCCCCTGCGATCAAGGTATGTTGGGCACATGCATTGGTATTACATCACCGAGGGTCGGGCACACGGCCCCGTGGACAGCGGCCAGCTGCTCGCTCTGACCGAGGGGGCCATTGTCCGCCCCGAGACCAGGATCTGGCGTCAGGGCATGTCGGACTGGCAGCCGCTCAAAGCCTCAGAGACCGTGCAGATTACGCTCCCCACCTGCAGCCGCTGCCACCTCCGCAGGGCGGACAGTGAGATGCTGACCTACTGTAACCAGGCGATCTGTGGAGAGTGCAAAAACGCCTTTCTGCAATGCGTCAGAGACGGGGTATCCCTCGCAATCCCGCCGATCTACGCCGGCTTCGCGATCCGCGTTCTGGCATGGTTCGTAGACGCCGTCACCCTCCTGGCATTCACAACACCGCTGCTGGTGCTCCTCGAAGGTCTGGCGCCACCGCAGGGCAACCTCGCGCTGGTCATCGTTTCCTGGATAGCGATTGCCCTGGCTGGCGGCATACTCACCGCGGCAATTCAGATGCTGTACGAAACCTGGTTCGTCGGACGCTATGGCGCCACCCCCGGCAAGATGGCCTGCGGCCTGAAGATCGTCCGGCCGGATGGTTCCCTGCTGACCTTTCGCCGCGCCTTCGCCCGCTACTGGGGAAAAGTCCTTACCGGAATGACCATGGGCATCGGGTTTCTGCTGATCACCATCGACAGCCAGTGCCGGAGCATGCACGATTTTATCTGCGACACCCGTGTCGTCCGCAACGAATAACTGCCGAGCCGAAACATGCCTGCCGTTGCCACTATAAAATGCACCCATTGCCGCAGTCCGATGCCCTGGTCGATCGGTCGATCGTCCAGTCAGGAATGTCCCTGCTGCAGCGTCCAGCTGGATGTCGAAATATTCCCCGCCGTTGGCACTCTGCCGCCGCGGACCGTCGTGCAGGGCGTGGACGACGGCACCGCAACCTGCTACTTCCACGACGGCGCCGCCGCAAACCACGCCTGCGGGCAATGCGGCCGCTTTACCTGTGATCTGTGCAGTTTGCGTGTCGGACCGCACTGTCTCTGCCCACAATGCCTGGACTTGCATCAACACAACGTGGAAGTGTTGCCGGTTGGCGACAAGCGGGTCTATGAAAAAATTGCATTTAACGTCTTTTTAACGAAAGACGAATTGATCCATGTCGAAAACAACATGATCGGCAAACGATATATCCACATGCGCTTCACCGATATCCAGGCAATCATCATGCAGCGTACCCCGATCATCTTGAGATTGCTCGGAATCTCTTGTTCACTGCACCTGCAGAATGCCGTACAAACCCTGCGACTGCCGACGATTCACACGCAGCGTCGGGCAAAAGAAATCATCGCGAAACTGCAGCCAAAGATCGAGGCGCACCAGGACGTGCCCACCTCGGAAAGACAGATACAGACGCCGCCCCCCACGCCAACTCCAGCAACCACCGCAACCCCGGTCACTCCGTATCACCAAGACTGCCGGATCAGTGTCAACGTTGCCTTTCACCTTGCCCTGATACTTTTCGGCGCAGGTATGGCAGCACGTTTCGTAGCCCCGACTACGGTTATCGGGTATGCGGTACTCTCGCTGTTCGGCGCATCCGTCTTTCTGGCCATCGGTGCACTGATCCGCCAGTGCCGCAGCAACCTGCCTCGAATTTTGAAGGCGTTCCCCTGGATGCATCTGCTGGTTGCCATTGGAACCCTGAAATTATCGAAGGCCGGGATCGCGGCAACGAAATTCTGGGTCTCCCTTTTGCCGCTGTTGCTCGAAGATACAGGAACCGTTCCGCTGCCGCGTCACCTGCTGAACTCCCTGCAGGATGTTTTGACGATGCCGCCAACGACATCGCCGCTGCATCTGACCGTCACGATAGCCGGCGTCTTGTATGGCATCGGCGCCGGAATCACCGGCATCGTGCTTCTGACAGTCTACAACAATCAGGCTAAAAGAGTTGCCAATGACTGGTCAGAATAAATGCCGCAACCACCCCGGGCGCGATGTCGTGGCACGCTGTCCGCGTTGCACGCAGGCGCTCTGCCGCGAATGTGTTACCGAGCATGACAACCGCATGTTGTGTGAGAGCTGCCTCCGCACTGTTATCCAGCCAACGGCACCCGATTCCAAACGTAAAAACGTTGCGATGGCGGCCGTCGCGGCGGCCGGATGCCTGCTGGTGTGGCTGTTCTTCCTTGCCACCGCACAGATCCTGGCACACGCACCGGCGGCATTTCACCGCTTTGCACCATGGTAAATACAAAAACTTTCGACCAACAACACGGGCGGGCAACAACCGCGCTCATCGACGAAAGCGGACAACTCCTGCGCAGTGCGCCCGCTGGCGTCCTGTGCCTGTATTTCGCGGCCGCTGTGCCGTTCACAGCCGGACTGGTTTTCTTCTGGGCGATCATGATCCGCAGCAACCACAGCATATGGTTCGCCGCAGCAGCGGCACTCGTGCTGAGCCTGCTCTTTGTCTGGATGAAAATCGGGCAAAATCTCTATTGTTGCCGTCTCAGGCAGCATCTTACCGGACGTCGCGATACCGTCGACATCTTGCGGGCGGCCTGCATTCAGACTGCCATCCAACCCACGGGTATCCTGACACTGCCAATCTGCCTGGTCATCGCCCTGCCCTACGGCTGGGCCTGTGCCTTTTACCAACACGCCACGGCGATGAACAGCAGAGCGAGCGACAGCAAGCAACTGCTTGAACTACGCCAGCACGCCATGCAGTGGCCACTGCAGAATCATGCTGTGACATGGCTGCTGTCACCGGCCCTGACAATTGTCGGGGTCTGTGCGGTAATGACCATGCCGCCGCTCATGCGCCTGATTAATCCGGCTATGCCCCTGGCGCTGCAAGTGGCAACCTCGATGATCTTCATCGTTGTCGCGGTACTCAGCAGTCCTGTCGGCATGCTGATGGGCGCGAACTTTTCGGTAACGCTGCTGCTGCTGCTCTCGCAGACAGGCTGCGACTCGCCGATTGCTTCAGCACTCCTGCAAGCCGGCGCGCCTTCGAGCACCTTTGCAGTCATAGTCTGCTGTCTCGCCTACCTGTGCATGGACCCGATCGTCAAGGCTTGCTATGTCCTGCGCGGTCACCACATCCGCTCGGGCGTGACTGCAGAAGACCTGCACGCCAGGCTGCGGCGAATCAGGGCCGGCAGCTGAAGATTTCAGTATCGACATCTATTTATTCTCAATGAAATTTCACTGCCGATAGTCGCTCAGGCTGAGCAACCTGTTGCCCACACTTTCAGAAAATCCGATTTAACTTCCTGCCAGTTTTTCGTATGTTGTACTGCGGACAGCTACAAGCAGCCAGCAAGTTCGGCAAGTCGACCAGTGGCACCGCGAGGGGTGAGAGGCCTGTAGCACCGTTGGATTATGCTGACCGTATTTATGCGGCTGATGATTTATTTCATCGATGTCGACACCCCGATCCCTTAATAGCCGGGCTTGGATCAAGACTGGCAGCTGCCGCTTGCATTCGTTTATCTCGTTAGTATCTTCTCACGTTATTACAATCGGTCAGGGAAGATTGTGCCCCGGAAAAATACCCGCTGGGCCCCGTACTCAATCCAATCACGCGAGGAGCAACATGGCTAATTACTTCAACGACAATTCACTGTCGATCGGCAACACACCGCTGATCAGGATCAACCACATCACTGAGGGTGCCGAAGCCACGGTCCTCGCCAAAATCGAGGGCCGCAACCCGGCCTATTCCGTCAAGTGTCGGATCGGTGCCAACATGATCTGGGAAGCGCAGAAGGACGGTCAGTTGAAGCCCGGCATGGAAGTGGTCGAACCCACCAGCGGCAACACCGGCATCGCATTGGCCTACGTCTGCGCCTCACATGGTTACAAACTGACCATCACCATGCCAGAGTCGATGAGTATGGAACGCCGAAAAGTGCTCACCGCACTTGGCGCCAGCATCGTCCTCACCGATGCGGCGAAGGGTATGAAGGGCGCCTGTGCCAAAGCCCAGGAAATCGCTGATTCCGATCCTAAGTACTTTTTGCCGCAGCAGTTCGAGAACCCGGCGAACCCCGGTATTCACGAGAAAACCACCGGCCCGGAGATCTGGGAACAAACCGGCGGCGAAATCGACATTCTCGTCTCGGGCGTCGGCACCGGCGGCACGATCACCGGCGTCTCGCGCTACATCAAGAATGAGAAGGGCAAGGCCATCACCAGCGTCGCCGTCGAACCGGTCGAGAGCCCGGTCATCACGCAAACCATGAACGGTGAAGATCTGCAGCCCGGCCCCCACAAGATCCAGGGCATCGGTGCCGGCTTCATCCCCGGCACCCTTGATCTCTCGATGGTCGATGTCTGCGAACAGGTCGACAGCGCCACTTCCATCGACTACGCCCGCCGCCTGTCTAAGGAGGAGGGAATCCTGTCAGGCATCAGTTGCGGTGCCGCAATGGCCGTCGCGGACAGGCTTGCCAGACGCCCCGAGAATGCCGGCAAGACGATCGTTGCGATCCTGCCCGACGGTGGCGAGCGTTATCTCACAACTGCTCTCTTCGAAGGGCTCTTCGACGAAGAGGGCTTGGCAGTCTGAGCCGCGCTCCCCGGAACTCTCCAAGGCGGTGCTGTCGAAGCAGGCAGCACCGCCTTTTTTTATCTGGCTTGGATCAAGACTCCGGACGCTCGTACCAGAGCCCGCAGCCTTCCCGTGATTTCATGCGCGAAGGCTGCAGCACCAGCCGCAGACACATCCCAAGAATCCGGAGCGGTGAATACCAGTGAAACTTGCGCATCGACGTCGCGATGCGTACGCGCAGCACCCTGAACTTGCAGCCATTCGCTTTTCCCCAGCGCTTCAGAGCATTCGAAAAATGAATCTCCTCCGAGGCATAGTACGTCTCATCAAAGCCGCCCACCGCTTCCCAGGCATCGCGCCGGCAGAATACGTAGGCACCGCAGGCCCAATTGCAGCAGATCGACAGGAGGTTCCAAGATGAGACCCCCACCGCCACTGCCCAGCCTGCGTGCGTCCGGTCCGACTGGGCGTCGATCAGTGTTCCGCCGCCAACACAGTCACCGCCATCCAACGCCGCAAGTGACTGGCGCAACAACTCGGCGGGAATCAGCGTATCGGCATCCACAAAGATCAAATATCTGCCGCGACTGTGCTTGCCGCCAGCGTTGCGCGATCGGGCAATCTGCCGGATCGGTTCCTCGATGACCCTGGCACCATGGCGCCGGGCGATCTCACCGGTACTGTCCGTCGAATCGTTGTCGGCCACAACGACCTCACCTCGATGTGACGTGATCTCTGCAACAACAGCATTCACCCGCTCGAGTGTGGCGGGCAACAACTCCGCCTCGTTATAGGCGGGAATGATGATGGAGTAATCGGTCGCAGGTTCGTGGGACATGTATACAAGATAGCCTCAGTTTCGCGACAGGTAAATCGAGTGGCATCGACATACCGGCGAACATGATGTATCGGCTTTGAAAGCCCGGCACCGCCAGCATCCCTGCATCTGGACTCAACCGGGAACGAACACGCCCGGCAATTCTTGTTGGCAACAGTTAACGAGTATCTCAAGGGAAGCAGCAGTCATCACTTGCTCACACATCCCGTCTTGAACATCACGCAATTCTGCGACATTGTATGCCAAAACATCCCATACAACCAAGGCGAATGGAGATACAATCATGACTGAAATAGAAAAACAAATCCTCGAACAGCCGGCGACAGTCCTCTCCCAGGAACAGCGGGAATTCTATTTCGAAAACGGTTACCTGCTGGTCGAAAAAGTTGTTCCGCAGGAATGGGTCGACCGGATGATCGCCGTCACCAATGAATTCGTCGACCGCAGCCGGAGTCTGGAAAAGTCCGACTCTGTCTTCGACCTGGAGCCCGGACACACGGCTGAGAATCCGCGACTACGCCGCCTCAGCAGTCCGCCCGAGCACCATCCGGAATACTGGGCTTACGCGAAAGAATCAATCATCGCGGACCTTGCGGGCGACCTCGTTGGTCAAGACGTGAAATACCATCACTCAAAACTCAACTTCAAGTGGGCCGAAGGCGGCGAGGAGGTCAAGTGGCATCAGGACATTTCCTTTTGGCCGCACACCAACTATTCGCCACTGACTATCGGCACATACCTTTACGACGTCGGCCCGGACCAGGGACCACTCGGCGTTGTGCCCGGCAGCCACAAAGGCGAGCTGCACAGCCAATACAATACCAAGGGACAATGGACCGGCTGCCTGGGCGACGCGGATCTGGCCAACGTCGATATGGCATCGGCCAAATTTCTCACCGGCCCCGCCGGCTCGGTGACCATCCACAACTGCCGGGTCATTCATGGTTCTGCCATCAACTATTCCGACGCTGGCCGCCCCCTCCTGCTCAACGTCTATTCCGCAGCCGATGCTTGCCCCTACACAGCGAACCCGCTGAAAACGCGGCTCGAAGGCGAGATCGTCCGAGGCAAGGCCGCCCGATGGGCGCGACACGATCCGCGCCCCTGCGAAATGCCGCCTGACTGGTCGGATGGATACGTCTCCATATACGCCCTGCAGCAGGAAGAGGAAGTGGACGAGGACCAGATGAAACACATCAGCCAACAAATGGCGGGGATTTCGAAAGATGCACCGCCGCATGATGCCGATGCGATCGTCGCAGAATAGAACGTCACAATGGCAACACCCAACATCAAAGTCACCTTCGAGATCAAGCCGGACATGTACGAAATGCTGAAAAAAGTTCGCGACGAGTACGGGCTGCCGGATACCTCAAAGGCCATGCGCGTCCTGCTGGACTATGCCGCCGACGATGGTGACTGGGACGAGATCTTCGCCACCATCCGCTGCCGTCGTTGCAGCTGAAGCGCGAAACGCACGCCGGAATGGCCCGATTCAACCGGCCAATATTTCCCGATGCCGCGCCTTGTTCGCCTCGTACAAGGCCTGGGCCTCGGCGCTCTTTTCCGCACTGGCCCCGGTGAAAACGAGTGCGAAAGCCGGGCGATGCCGTGTCGTCGATCGATTGGGATCGGCCCGATGAACAGTGTTGCCATGGTGCACCACCGCATCGCCGGCCTGCAACTCGATCATCACCTCGCGCGCTTCGTCTTCCGGCCCGTAATCACTGATGGCCTGAGAAAAGCCAAGCACCGCGCTGGCGGCATGCGGCCGCACTCCACCGGTGTGTGAACCTCGCACGTACCGCAGGCAACCGTTCTCTTCATCGACATCCTCGATGGCCAGCCAGATTGTCAAAACGCTGGGCGGGCGCCAGCAAAAATAAAAATTGTCCTGGTGCGGCGGCGTCTCGTGAACCGTGTTAGATGGCTTGTTGAACCACTCCGGCCCCATGACAGTGGCAATTTCCTCGCCCAACATTGCCAGCGCCAGGTAGCGCCAATGTTCATTTTCCGTGAATTCAGAAAAATATGGATCACCCCCCATACACTGCAACTGCTTGAGTGTTTCAGGCCGGCTGCTATCCTGATAGAACGCGTGAGTTTCCGGCAACGTCGGCACGATGTCACGGATATAGCGGTCGAGATTCTCTCGCAGCTCTGCCAACGCATCACCCATCACAAAATCGCGGACGACGACAAAACCGTCACGGTCATAGTCAGTCTTCAACGCATCGTAGTTCATGATCGCTTACCTCTGGTTGTTCGCACTGTCAATATACTGCGAAAAGTTCTCCACGGGGTTCCAGCCAAGGACTTCGCGAGTGCGCTCAACGTTGCAATGCTCCGCCGCGCCCGGATCATTCACCACATGCAGAATCTCGCAGCCCAGATCCGGGACCGACAGGGCCAACCGCACCGCCTGCGCCAGGTCCCAGCGGCAGATCCACTGCGGCCACGCGTCGCAAAGTCCGTCGATCAACAACCCGCGAAACATGTCGATCCCGGTACGGCAGTCAACAATGCAGTCCGGCCGCAGCACGATTGTCCCTGCACCAGTGTCATCGTGGAAGTGCCGGCACATTTCCTCCTGCAGCCGCTTGGTCACGGCATATAGCGACCAGTCGGGCCGTCGCACCTCGCCGCTGTTGAAAACACCACGCGGATTCTGCACGTGGCATGAACCTACATGCACAAAACGCCGCACCGCATGCCGTCGCGCCGACTCGAGAACGTGCCAGAGTCCCTGCACATTGACACGGAATGCCATGTCCGCATCGGGATTCCCGAATTGCGAAAAGAAAACGGCCGCGTGCACGATGGCGTCGCTGCCCGCGACCGCGGCATCCACCGCCGCAGCGTCCGCAATGTCACCGTACACCTTGCTGCCGTCCCAGGCCACGTGCAAATCATCCCAATTTTCCCAGGATTCGGCGTTCAGGTCGAAAGCCGTCAGTGTATGGTCGTGCTGCAACGTCTCGACCACAGCGCGCCCAACCCAGCCAGCCGCGCCGAAAATTGTGATATTCATGATCCTACCATCTCCGTCTCGTCACCCAATCGCAACATACTTCAGGTACGGCACGAAGCCGGCGCTGTGACCACGCGCCGATCGGCGGCACCCCACAGGTTGATCGAATCATGCGTTGGCATTTTCTTTTCGTCCGTATGTCTTGAGCCGTTTTCTCTCGGACTCGAAATCCTCGAGATTCCCCGGATAGTCGATGATCCCATCCGCCGTGATCTCGATGATGCGTGTCGCCAGACTGCGGATAAACTCTCGATCGTGACTCACGAATATAACCGTATGTTCTACCAATGTCAGGGCGTAGTTCAATGCTTCAATAGCCTCCAGGTCCAGGTGATTGGTAGGCTCGTCGAGTACCAGCACATTGCCCATCTCGATCATCATGCCGGCAATCACCAGACGCGACTTTTCCCCGCCGCTCAGGACCTTGACCGGTTTGTTCACGTCGTCGCCGCTGAACAGCATCTTCCCCATGAACGAGCGCAACTCCGCCTCCGTCATGGCGCTCTCTGCGCAACGCTGCAGCCATTCGATGGCCGGTAGATCAACATTCCGGAGACCGCTGCTATCCTGGGGAAAATAACTGACCTCGACAGTGTCACCGAAACGCACCTGCCCATTGTCCGGCTCCAAGTCGCCGATCAGTATACGCAACAGTGTCGTCTTGCCAATACCGTTGTTGCCGATGATGGCAATCTTTTCGGCGTTGCGAATTTCCATACTGAAGCCATCGAACAACGACACATCATAGGCCTTGGTGATATTCTCGACCTCGACCACGCGGTCGCCAAGACGGCGTGCAGCGTTGAGCCGGATATACGGTGACATTCGCGAACTCGGCCTGATCTCCTCGAGCTCGATACGCTTCAGTTCGTTCTTGCGTGACGTCGCCTGACGCGCTTTACTGGCATTCGCACTGAAGCGGTTGACGAATTCCTTGAGCTCGGAAATACGTTTCTCCTTCTTCTGATTTTCCCGCTGGACACGCTGCAATGCCTTCTCGTTGGCGATCATGAAATCATCGTAGTTCCCCGTAAAAAATCGCATCTCCTGATAGTCGAGATCAGCGATGTGGGTACATACGGAATTGAGAAAATGACGGTCATGAGAAATTACGATCACCGTGCCGTCATAGCGGGACAACAAATTGACCAAGCCTTCGCGGCTGGTCATGTCGAGGTGATTGGTAGGCTCGTCGAGCAACAGGATATCCGGCTTGCCGAACAGCGCCTGAGCCAGCAGGACCCGCAATTTAAATCCACCGGTCAACGCCGCCAGAGTTTGCGTAAAAAAAGACTCTTCGATGCCGAGACTGCTCAAGAATTTCGCAGCGTCCGCTTCCATGGTGTAACCGCCCAGATCAGCGAACTCCTCTTCAATACTCCCGGCACGCTCTTCCTCTTCATCCGTCAGCGTAGTCTTGGAATACAGTTCCTCACGCTCGCGGTGGCAAAGCCAAAGTTCGGGCTTACCCATGTAAACGATGTCAAAGATTACCTGATCCTCGTACTGGTAATGGTCTTGCTTGAGATACCCCAGTGAGCATCCCGCATCGACCATCACTTCGCCCGTTGTCGGCTGCAGTTCACCAGTCAGCACCTTCATAAAAGTCGACTTGCCGGAACCGTTGGCGCCGATAAGGCCGTAGCGGTATTCCGGACGAAACTTTACAGACACATTTTGAAACAGCGTGTCCTGTCCGAAGCGCATGGATACATTTCGTGTTGCGATCATAAGGCGTCGTAAGTTTAGAAGTTAGAAAAAATGAGTGTCAAAACTACTGGATCTTTGCCAATTCGCAACTTCCGCGGCAACTTTTCACGCCCGGGCAACTGTCAGACCCCGCCAGCCAGACACGGCAATGCAGAGAATCAGGCGGATCAAATGCCCCGGATAACAACCACGCTCTGTGTCATCGCCGACCTCAGATTCCCGACAATATTCCTGACGCTATGGCAGTCACTTCGAGAATGTCGACGCCACGGTCGTTGCCCATGGCTTTCATTCAAAAAAGGCCGTGACGGCAGCACGCACCATAGCCGCTCACCTTGAGCAACTCTGGAAGATACCTGACTTCCAAGCCCATTACTTCGGAGCAGGCCTCTAATGAGGCGCCGAAAGGCAAAAGGATGCGGGGTTTGACCGGATACCTACTGCTTCAAATCAGGACTGATTCCGTCCACTTCAAAAGCCCGCGACGGCGACTATAGTATCCATTCTTCCGGCGAAAGCCACGATCCCTAACACCGTCCCGGACCCGCAAAACTGTCGCGACTGCCTGGCCCACACGAATACGAGGAATTTCCATGTCGAACCCCGGTTCCATACAGCAACAGAAGAACGAGGCTCTCATCGCCGCGTCCCACTACATGCGCGAAAGCGTCACCTCGGAAGTGCTGCCGCTAAACATAGACATCAGCTCATCAACCTTGGACGACAGCCAGGCGAATGCGCTGCAGGCAATCGAGATCGAGGCGGCGCACACCGCCATCAAGAGCCTCGCCTCACTGGCTACTATCGGAGAACTCGACCACCTTGGCGGCGGCCTCGATCTCATTCCGGCGCTCGCACTCACTGCCGCACTCACCGACTACGAGAAGGTCGAGTTCACGATCGAGCACGCCCACACCTCGATCGGGTACTATTCTGTCCTGGCAGCCTACGGGTTCCTCGATACCGATCTGGTTATCAACGGCTTCCGGCGCGGCCTCGACATTGCCGGCCACGTCTCCTGGGTGCCCGGCGGCACACAACTCAACGGCGGACGACTCGGCGTCATGGTGCCGGTCGCTGTCGGGCAGGCACTCGGCAAGCGAGCCAAGCACGGCGACGGCGCCTGGGTCATCACGCACTGCGGTGATGCCGGCTGGATTTCCGGGCAGGCACTGAACGGCTTCAACTGTGCCGACCTGCACGATGCGCCAATTACCTTTGTGATGCATCGCAACGGCATCCAGCTCTCCGGCACCAATAGCCAGGTCATGGACAAGGACCCTCGTCCAATCATCGCGTCGCAAGGCGTCACCATCATCGAACTCGATTCTTTCGACGACACCCACGCGCTGTACAAGGCGTATCACGACGCCTGGAACCTCGCACAGCAGGGCCGGCCGTCGCTGATCTACCCGACCGGCTGCAAATCGACGGGCACCGAAAAAGTCGACCTTAATGAACTCGGCCGACGTTACAACATCGCTGCCGAAACTGCGGAGTTCGCAGCGAAGAACGGCGTGGCGATGGAGACGGAAATCTGGATTCCCGGTGCACTGATGAGTTATCGCGACGTGTACCCGATGCTCGAGTGTGTTTTTCATGTCAACGACCTGCCTGGCGGTGAAGGCCATCACGACGGACATATGAAAGGCCGCGACGAGGCGGAGGTCCTGGCCAACCCGATGATGCAGATGACGCCGGCGCAGCAGGAGGCGATTGCGGCACTGCGAAGCCAGCCGCAACACACCGTCGTCACGAAGGCACGCCCGCAGCCCGGCAGCCCCAACCTTGTCTTGTCCGCCGAATCGTTGGCTGCAGTCGAACTGCCGCCGGCCGGCGATGTCACCAGCGCCCGGGCCGGCATCGAAGCCGGCTACGCGGCGGTCGCCAAGTCGTTTCCAGAACAGACCTTCGTTGTCAGTTGCGACCTGAACCCGTCAACCAAGCTCGCCAAGGCAGTCGACGCCATCCCAGCCAACCACGCGTACGAAGTCAGTATCGAGGAGCAGGTTGCTACGCTCCTGGCAAACGGCCTGGCGATGAGCGGCAACGAGCCGCAACTGAACATCATCTCGACGTTCTCGGCCTTCTTCGACGGCCTCGCACGGGAAGGCTTCGAGATGTGGCGGTACCAGCGCAACCTGACCGGTGCCAACGAAGGGTTGAACGTGACCTTCCACTTGTCGCATGTCGGTGCCTGCACGGGTCGCGACCACTTTTCCGGCTGGAGCCTCGACTGGGTAAGCACCGCCCTCACCTATCTGCCGTACATCCACCGCTTCTACACACCAGCCGATGCGCGCGCCGCCTTCCTCGCAGTTCGCGACCTGGCCGCTCACTACGGGGCGCACGTGGTCGGTGTACCGCGCGACAACCTGCCCGTGCTCGAAAAACAGGACGGCAGCGGCGCCTTATGGGAAGCTGACAGTGAGTGGGAGGCCGTGACCTGCTACCGCAACTACGACGGTGCCAGCAAAGCGATTCTCGCCCTCGGCGCGCCCGCGTCTGTCGCCGCGGAAGCTGCCGAAACGGTCAAAGGAACCGAAGACGCAGCCGACGTGTATGTCGTCAACGGGCTGCCGCTGCCCGCCAATGAGCTCGTCGATCTCTTCAAGCAGTACCATGACGGCATCGTTACTATCGAGGATAACCTGATCGGCTGCCGTGCCAGCGGTATTCGCGGATTCGCATCGATCGTCTCGGCCGCCGCCTACGACGCAAACGCCCGCGCCGAGCACGTCGGCATCACCGACCCGCGCATCGCCCCCTCGGGTGGGCACTACGAGATTTGGGAACACTTCGGCATTACCAAGGACGCGGTCGTAGCGGCGCTGCAACGGCTGTGACCAGGTGTCAGTCGAGGCTGACCACCGTCTTGGTCACTCGACTCGCGGGATCGAGCCAGGACTCAAACTGCCCGATCATGTCGTCGAAGGACGAACGGTGACTGATCCACGGTGTCGTGTCGATCTTGTCGGCTTCGATCATCCCGACAATCTGTGCGAATTCCTCCGCCCTTGAGTTGCGCGAAGCAAACACCGTCAACTCCTTGCGATGGAGCTCCGGATCATTGATCGCAACGTCATCGAGCACCAAGCTGACAAAAACAATGCGTCCACCCGCCCCGCAATAACCGACACAGGCGCCCATTGACGGCGCATGCCCGGTAGCATCGAACACGCAGGTCGCCAGGCCACCGTCGGTCAGCTCTTCGAGCTGCTTGATCGGCTCCGTCTTTGCATCGATCGTCTCGGACACACCAAGACTATCCCGGCAGAACCCCAGACGATGATCGCTGATGTCCATCGCAAGGACCCGCGCACCCGTCGCCTGGGCAAACTGTATCGTACTCATACCGATCGGTCCGACACCGACGACCAGTACCGTGTCATCCGCTGTTACGCTGCCGCGGGTCACCGCGTGACAACCGATGCCGAGTGTCTCCACCAACGCCATCTGCTCCACCGACAGCTTGGTTGATGGGAAGAGCAGTCGCGCCGGCATTAACACCTCTTCACGCATACAACCGTCGGTCTGCACGCCCAAGACCTTCAGCGTCGTGCAGCAGTTTTCACGGTTAGCCCGGCAGGTGACACACTCGCCGCAGGCGAGGTATGGCCACACCGCACAATCGTCCCCCGGCTTGACGTGTTCAACTCCGTCACCGGTCTCGACCACCGTAACGCCGAGTTCGTGCCCGAGAATACGTGGATAGGAAAAAAAAGGCTGACGCCCGCGAAAGGCGTGCATGTCCGTCCCGCAGATACCGATGCGGCGCACGCGAACTTTGACTTCAGCCGGTCCCGGCGCATCGGGAAACGGCATGTTCGTCATCCGAAAATGCCCAGGTTCTTCCAATACGATCGCTTTCATAGAGTCTCTCCATTGGAGCGAGCATCACTATAGAGGTGAAAATCCCAAGTGCAACGACAGCATATGGCGCGAAAGCTGTCGCGACAGGCTACCTTACCCGCCATGCGAACCCGCGACGACAACCAAATCGAAATCAGCGGGCCGGGGTGGCGTGCCGTGCACGCCCGCCGCACCGTGAATGGCCCCCAGTCTCTGACCGTCAACGACACGGAGATATTGCGGGACTGCGTCTGTTGCGTTGGCGGCCTCGCCGACCGGGCGGCCGTGATCGACAGCATTCGCGACAACCGAAATTCAAACGCCGACGTCGTGATTGTCAACGGGACTCTGCCGTTCGGCAACGAGATCGAGTTTCTCCACACCTACCGGTACGGGGACGGCTTCGCCCGTATCATCACCGACCTCACCTTCCGTCGGGGTTCAACAGCGGCGCCGTCAGTCGATATCGGTTCGCTGACTTTGCCGGGGCCATGGAAGAGTTACCGGATCGCAACGGACGTTGACAATGAACTGAGGCTCTCGGACTGGCGCACGATCGAAGACGTGACCTGGAATCAACCGCCGCTCGCAGTGATTCTCGAGCACCAATCCGGTGTCCAGCTCGAGATCGGCACCGGCAACGATCTCTGGCGCTGGCAAAAAGGACTACTTACCCCCCAGACAAACACCGGCTGCTACGCTCTGAAAACATCCGGCGACGACCTGGAGTTCTCGCGCTCCGTCACTATCTGCAGCGCGGACACCGTGCCAAAACCACGAGTCTACAGATTTTCCTGGTATCTGGCCTGGCAAGGCTTGACGACAACGACAGACCTGCCCACAGAAACTGTCGAGCCGGTTTTCTCTGATGACGGATCGCTCGATGCTGCGGCGACTGGCGCCCAACTCACATCAGGTACGTACCTGGCACTCGATCTGGCGGCGGTCACCTGGCCGCCAACTCTGTGTCGAGCCCGGGACGGCCGAAAATCGACCCGCCCGTGCCTCGCCAGCAGTGCAGTGATGACACGGCTGCGCCGGATCGTGCGACAGCTTGCCGGGCTCGAGCAACAGGAATTCGCATTAGTGTTTCGTAATCTGCAGCCCGGACTGTGCGATGTCGGGCGGCATGTAGACCAAAAGAAATCGACTGCGCACTGGGACATGTCCGATCTGCTTGCATTCAGTCTGTGGGCGCGTGGTTGCCTGGGGCCCGAACGCCGGATCCTGGTCGACTGTGCAGGCTTCGACTGTCCGTCGATGAACCGGCTTTTCGCGTGCCTGCCGCAGGAGAACGAATTTTTTGACGCGTGGGACGATGAATGACCCGTGTTTCTTCAACATTCCAGATGTGACCAGTATCAGGCGACACTGATCTTGTCATACAAGGCCGTTCGCACGATATTATAGCAGACCTAACTTAGTCCCCACAGATGCCTACAAGGACGATCAACAAAGCCTTTATCATGCCCAATAAACTTGGCATGCACCTGCGTGCCGCGGTCTTGTTCGCCAATACCGCAAGCCGGTTTAAGGCCGAGATCGAGGTGAGCAAGGACGACGAGGTGTCTGACGGGAAGAGCAATCTCGGTCTCATGATGCTCGCCGCCATGGAGGGCGACACGATCCGTGTCCGCATCAAGGGCGAAGACGCACCCGCCGCCATGAACGCTATCGCGAATCTTTTCGACCGTACTTTCGATGAGGAATGACCATGCCAGGATTGAGTGACCCGCAGGCAGACACCTCGGAACTACGCATTGAACTTTTGGCCGATCGACGCTGGATCGTGGTACGCACGATGGCCAGATGCGAGAAGAAATTTGCTAAGTACTGCGACAATCTCGACATCAGGAATTACCTGCCTTTACGCCGCAGTGTCAAGCGGTACACACGCAAGGTTGCAACACATCTGGTACCGATTTTTCCCGGGTACGTATTTGTCCAGATCGAGCCGGGCTTGAAGCCGGAGTTGCTGGAGTCGAAACTGGCGGCGCACGTGATTCTCACCGACGACCTCTCCGAGCCCGGCCTGGTGGAGAATCTCAAGGATATCCGGATCATCGAGAAGGCAACTCTGGACGAAGCGATTTTCGTGCGTCCGGAGATTGTCGTCGGCCGCACGATCATGGTGCGCACAGGACCGTTGACCGGACTCACCGGCATCGTCAGGAAACTCAAGACGAAGACGCGCATCACCGTAAACGTCGACATGGTCGGGCAATCTGTCAGCCTCGACATCAACGCCAATGAAGTCGAACTCGAATTCTGAAGGAACTCCCCACGGTGTTTACTGAACAACAACGTCTGAATAGCGATTACCTGATCATCGGCAGCGGTTGTGCCGGTCTCAGCGCTGCACTCAAGGCTGCCAAGCTCGGCTCCGTTCTGGTGATCACCAAGAAGGCCGCGGCTGACTGCAATTCGAGCTGGGCCCAGGGTGGCATTGCCTGCGTCATGGACAGCGACGACAGCATGGAGTCGCACGTCCAGGACACCCTCAAGGCCGGTGCCTACCTGTGTAAAGAGGACGTCGTGCGGCGCATCGTCGGCGCTGCGCCGGCGCGTATCGAGGAACTCATTGAACTCGGCGTCAATTTTACGCGGCGTCGGGACATAAGCGAGGACGGCAGCGACGCCATGGCCTTTGACCTCGGTGCCGAGGGCGGGCACTCGCACCGGCGGATTCTTCACGCCGGTGACATCAGCGGCCAGGAGATCATGCGGGCACTGATCGACGCCTGCCAAGCGCACGACAATATCACGCTGCTGGAGAACTGTCAGGCTGTCGACCTGATCTCATCGCGACGTCTCGAATCGGACGGCCCGAACCGTTGTCTGGGCGCTTTCGTACTCGAGCGGCAGACCAAGACCGTGCACACCATTCTCAGCCGCTTCACCATCTTGGCAACCGGCGGTGCCGGCAAGGCTTACCTCTACACCAGCAACCCCGACGTAGCCTGCGGTGAAGGTATTGCAATGGCATATCGTGCCTATTGCGAAATCGCCAACATGGAGTTCTATCAGTTTCATCCAACCTGCCTGTACCACCCCATGGCCGGCTCCTATTTGATCAGCGAAGCGGTACGTGGTGAAGGTGGTGTGCTCAAGATCAAACGCGGCAATGACTATGTCGAATTCATGGACAGCTATGACCGCCAGGGCAGCCTGGCACCGCGCGACATCGTTGCCCGTGCCATCGATCGCGAACTCAAAAAGAGTGGCCAGCCCTGCGTCTACCTCGATATCCGGCAGCATTCCGAGGCGTTCCTACGCAAGCGTTTCCCGAATATCTTTGCAACGTGCGAGCAGTTCGGCTGTAACATGGCCACCGATCCAATCCCCGTCGTGCCGGCCGCGCACTATTGCTGCGGCGGCGTACGTACCGACATCGACGGTGTCACCTGTGTCGAGAACCTGTACGCCATCGGCGAAGTCGCCTGCACCGGGTTGCACGGCGCCAATCGTCTGGCCAGCAACAGCCTGCTCGAGGCCATCGTGATGGCGCACAATGCCGTCGAACACACCCGCGAAATTTTTCACGACACCGACAGTCGGCATATCGAAAACGGTCTACGGCCCGTACCCGACTGGAGCAAGGGCGACGCCACCGACCCCGACGAACTGATTGTCATCTACCACAACTGGGATGAAATCCGCCGGTTCATGTGGGATTACGTCGGTATCTTCCGCACCACCAAACGGCTGCAACGCGCCAAAACGCGCATCCGCAACATCCGCAAGGAGATTGAGCACTTCTACTGGGACTTCCTAATCTCAGCCGACCTTATCGAACTGCGCAACATGGCATCAGTCGCCGAAATGATTATCGACAGTGCCCTCGCCCGGCAGGAGAGTATCGGCTTGCACTACAATGCCGATTACCCCATCGCCGACGGTAATCTAAGCGAGAAAGAAACCATCCTGCACCGACCTGGGTTCCACCCGGAACTGTGCTGATAGGTTGCCCCTTTTATCTTTCGTGATGTATTCTTTTTCGCTGATTTTACTGCACGAAAGTCCTGCTTCAGCCAAGGCATCGGCGACGCCCGGGGATTCTGTTATACCGGTCGGACCGAATACCAAAGGCGGAGGCGGCCGGAAAACCTCGCAGGCACCGCGGAGCCCATACAGAAGCAATCGCTATTGTCTCCCATGACGCGATCAGACCGTATCAGTCCGCGGGCCGGCTAAAGAATTGGTCAGCCGAAGAAGCGCCGACGTCGCGTTCGTCGATCATATCGCGCTCATCAAGCTCTTTGAGAAAATGCATGCGGCGCATCGGATGCCCGCCGCGACGCAGCAGCATTGGAACCGCCTCAGCCACGCGCTCAATCGCCGCGTCCATATCCTCGGTCATGATGCCGAACGCCCAGAGGCTGAGAAAGTCCATGCCCCGCACGTCGTTCACCGAGAACTCGCCAGGCTGCATGGCGCTGTCCATCATACGTACCGCCAACTTTCGGAAACTCTCGTCGCCAGTCTGCTCCCACAGCCTGTACAGTCCAGTGAAGCTCGACCAGTCGCCGTAACCGGTGATCAGCTTCTGTGGGTGCTCCCTCGAACTTTGCGGATAGGCGTACTTGAACTCGCCGTACTTCTTCTCTGCTTTAAGGAAAAATTCATTGACAATATGCCGAGCTGCATCGATGTACTTGTCGTCATGCGTCAGGCGATAGGCTGCGGCCAGATTGAGCAGCGGCATCCCCGCCTCACGGCCATCGCACAGGTACTCAACGCGGTTCCAAGCCCACCACACGTTGTTGTCGCCGACGTTGACGACAACGTTTCGTGCCCGCTCGTCGCCACTCAGATAATAATAATACAGGATGCCTTCAGGCCATTGATGGCTCGGATAGACGTTGCCGTTGTAGTGCTGTCCGGAGTGCGGGATGAGACCGCCTTTCTGTAGCGCCTCCGTACTCCATTCGCAAAAGTCCACTTCCATATAGTGCCGAGCCGCCTCCTTGCCATAGTCCCAGGCGTATGTTTGGCCGGTACGCAGGAAATGCTCGAGTGGAAAATAAACGTGACAGTCGTCTTCATTGTTGCTGCACTGTACACCGTCGCCACTGACAAGATCACCAAAATGGAACATGCCGATGGCCGGTTGCCGGTCGTAGCAGTGCCGGTTCGGATTACCTGGACTGGGCACCGGTTCGACCAGGTTCTCGAGTAATGGATACTTCCCCGGCTCGTACGTCAGGAGGTGCTGACAGTCCATCACTTCACAAAAAATCGGCCACGCCGGATCGAAGGAAACATCAATCGGTTCGACATAGCCGTATTCCCAACGATCGCCGATATCGATGACATCGTCGACGCTCAGCGCCTGCGGCTCACCAGTCAACCAGACGATGTGACTCTTGCTGACCCCCTGCACGATTTCCATCGGCGCCGCCCACTTCGGCCAAATTGACCAGGTCACGACGTTCTCATCGATTTCGATCGACTTCGGATGCAACTGCCGGAAATGTTCGAACGTCGTCGCGACTGTAAAATCGTCATCCTGCCAACCGATTACCGACCACAACGCACGCATACCCCCGGTCATCAAATCGGCTCGAAAGCCCGACTCCCCACCCGGCTGCATGTGATAGGGATACACCGACCAGTCCTCATGCAGACTTTCGATGTTGCGGATAAACACGTTGCCGCCGGCACATGGGTGCCGAACCGTCGCAGAGACAGCCGACGTCGCGTAGTTGTCTATATCACCGAGACTGCTGGCAACGACCTCGAGGTTCTCGCGTACGATGACACTTCGATGGTCCCCCCCCTGCCCGTGATTACGCTGGCGGACCAACTTCCGGGCGCCTCCGTCCATCGTCGTCGGCATAACCAGGCGCATGGACCGGACGTCGATCTTGCCGCTGCGCTGCTCACGGCAGTAAAACGTGTGCTCCAGTTTCAGATCGGGGCTGCCGGCAGTGAGCGACAGGCGGAACGCGAAATCCAGGAAAGTCGACCGGTCACGCGCCTTGTGTGTGCCCGCGATCTTCAACTCGCAGCGCAGCGGCCCCTTGTGTGCAATCGACACCTTGTACGATCCGCTCAAGCTGGCCCGATGGATCTTGCCGCCGCCGTCGACAACCAGCAGATCCACCGGCTCGCTGCCGTCCACGAGCAATCGCCCGTTGATTACCAACCGCCGGATCAACGAACCGCCGGCACGACTGACAACAACCTCGCTCAAACCATTCGACAACGTCGTCTCGTTGCCATCACGGCTGACCACGACGGGGTGCCTGACGGTCGGCTTCTTCGCAGCTTTCTTCGGGACGACGTAGATGCTTTTTCTCTCTTCGCCGCCGAATTTCATCAGGATATCCATCAGCATCCATTCAACACTGCCGTCCTGTCGACGCTGCAGGACCTTGGCGTTGCTCGGCAGTGTACGTCCCCGCTCATCGACTATGGAGACGCCATCGGTCCTCGTTACCGCACCCGGCGGCAAAGGCACACCACGAGTCAGCACGTAATTTTCCAGGGGCGTCAAGGTCTCGTTTTTAAGCCGTATTTCTCCGCGTTCCATGAGGATGTGTCCGTCCGTTTATATTTTGGGTTGAATCAGAGCTTTGAATATAGCAGATCACAAGAAGATTTCTGCGGGTATCCCTGCGAAACTCGATCGAAACTTGTGGCGCGGCACATTCTTTACCCAGAGGTGTTATTTCTCTGTACAACTTAGCGAGCACGTTGGCCTGGGACACCGGCTGCTCAGACCCGCATCATCGCCTTTAGCCACAGCCAACCTATCCGGATGCGAGATCCTCCCTCATGGCTTGCAATTGTGGGCTCGACAGCGATAATCGCCCGCACTCGCCGGACAATTCAAACTCGAAGCCGGCGATCAACTCTGGGCCAATAATCACATCGTGGCCCACAATCGCACGGCGTATGGAGAGCCCCCCCAACAGCCACGCCATTATGTTCGTCTGTGGATTTCGACATAGACAGATCGCTGCAGGCAGCCATGAGATGGTCAGCCATCGCTGTTCGAGCGATACTGTCTGACAGAAACCTTACGTAAAGTTTGTCAGGACCACGACCAAAATCGCCAGCATAATCCCAAGGGCCTGACGCCGGTCTACAGCCTCCTTCCACAGCAACCAGGATACCGCCAGATTGAGACTGATCACTACGGTGCCAGCAGTCGTAAAGACGATTGCGGTCGACATTACGCCCAGGCAGAGCAGCAGAAAAACGATGTTCAGCATATTGGCAACACCGATGCCCAAGCCAAGCCCACAGTCGAACTTCGTGACCCGCAGTCGCGCGTAAAGCGCGTAGCCCACCGAAACCGCCATCGCCGCTACAAACACGCAGGCGTTGTACAGCAATTCGCTGTCGTTCTCGACAATCCGACTGGCAGCCTTGTGTGTCGTCATCATCAGGCTGCCCATGATGAATAGCAGCACCAGTAAGACATCCGCCTTGACACCGCCGTTGACGATGCCCCCGTCTCGCGGCCGCAGCAGGAAAATTGCCACCGGCACCAGCGCCAGCGCTATCCACTGCATATTCGTTACGGGCTCGTCCCATGCCAGGAAAGCAAAGATCACCGGCGACAAGTTCGAGGTAGACAGCACCGCAACGGTGACGCCAACGCCGGCAAGCTGGAAGGCACGCAGCAGTAAGGGTAGGGAAACATAGTAGACGGTACCGTTGCAGAGACCGTAAACGACCAGGCGTATGTCAACCTCGCCATGCCCGGCGATGAGGTACCACGCCACTGTCAGAACAGCAGCAACAGAGTAGTTTACCGCTGCTGTCGAGAGCACGTCCGTCTTCTTCTGCTGTCCGAAACGGAACAACTGATGAAAGGCGATGCTCGAAGCAATATAGCAACAGAGATATATCACGAACTGTCCCGAAATGAACTCGAGACCGGTCTTAGTTGAGTTGCGATTGCGGTCAGTCGATGGCGAAGCTGATATTAACTGGTCGGGTCTCGCCGGGCGCCAGGATGATCAACTTCTCGCGCTCGACCCACCCGTCGTTCGCGAGATCTTCGTACTGCCCGCAACCGCGTGTCCACGGCTCGACGCAGACGAAGTCGTCGGCCGTATCAGAATACACCACGAAGCTGTCGATGTTAGCGTCGCCGGCAATACGGACGGTGCGCCCGGCACCGCTGTCGCGCAACACGGCTTCGCCGCCACCGGCCCCGACGAAGCCACAGTCGCACCCTTCGCCGGCAGCAAAAGTAAGTACGTTGCTCTCAAGCGGCGAGATGCCGGTTGGAATGAGTAACTCCTCGTCCAGGTCCATTCGGTGTGTGCACGGCAGTTCGATGGCTATTTCCGGCTTGCTCGAGATGCAAAAATAGGGATGCAGACCAAACGCTATCGGCGCGGTCACATTTCCGCAGTTGGTCAATTCTGCGCACATCGCAAGACGCCGTGGACCGAAGCGATAGGTCATGCGCAGACCAACATCAAAAGGCGAAAACCTCAGCCGTTCCGATTCGGCAATCTCAAACTCGAACCGGGCCTCGATGTCCTCGCCTGCCACAGACCGATCGAGAACATTCCAACTGCCGGGACCGATGTAGCCATGGCACGGCATGCTGAAAGGCCCCTCGTGACCGAACAATCGAAAACGATCCGCCACCGGTTCCGCACCACTTCGGTCCCAGGTGCGACCAACCGACGGGAATAGAAGCGGGTTGCCCCCGGCGAAGAAGTCGTTGGCCACCTCGGGAAAACCCTCCGGGCAATACAGCAACTCATCTCCCTCGCATTGCCATGAAAATACATTGCAACCTGACTCCAGGCTCAAGACATAACGGCTGTCACCGGATTCAAAGGTGAGTTCAGACATTGTCAGTCCTTCTGTTTGGGAATTTCGAGGTGTCAGCTTTCAGACAAGGGGATGCAGTGGCCAAGAAAAGATCATCCTACGGAACCCCGGCAGTTCATCATTTTTCCGGCTCATCCATCGCCGGCCATTGGTGGGTTTCGGGATCGAACAATCGGCTCGGCCCGAAGCATTCCGCCGGATAATGATCCGGCTCGTCGGTCAATCCCAGAATACGGTTGCAGATACAGCGGGCGCCATTGAAGGACACACCGCTGCCGGACCCACACATGCCGCCAATGATATACTGGCCTTTGCCGTCGATCGCCCCGACCACCGGGTATTCGTCCGGCGTGTAACCGACGGTGCCGCTCCATTCGTTTTTCATCGCCAGCCGATATGGCCCAAAAAAGCGTAACATCTGCAGCCCGACAAAACGTGACAGGAACCGTGACGGCAGGTTTCGTCCGGCTTCCTCGTCCGGTACACGGGAGCCGCCCGCACCGAACAGCACGCGCTGCGCATAGCGGCCACCAAACCACCAGGTGCCACTGACCCCGATATGCGGCTTCAGGCCTGGCGGACCACCATCGCCGCTGGCTGCCTGTTCCTGCATCGGCAGAATCTTATCGTGAAACCGCGCCAGCAATTTCGGCGTATACGATTCCGTCGCATAGATCACCGACCGGCAGCGGATGTCACCGCGATCGGTACGGACGATGTAGCCGTCTGCATCGGTGTCGACGACTGTCACTTTTGTGCGGGTGAACAGCTCGACGTTTTCCGAGCTCAAGGCTTTCTGCAGCAGACACCACACCCACTTGGCCGGGTGCCATGAGGCAGCTGCTATCGAGAAACCGGCAGGTTTCGTCAGGCGCATGCCGGATCTCTCGCCCGCCTCCTCGGGTGAAATGCTGACCCAATCCGGAAATCCCTCGGCCGCCGCCATCGCCACCGAATCGCGCAAACTGTCGGTAGACACGTCTTCCTGTCCCTGCACCCAGCCAGCGCGGTTGTAGTCGCAATCGAATCCTTCGTCACGGATCGTAGATGCAATCAGGTCAGCGTTGTAGTATGCCGCTTCGCAATAGCGGTGGGCGAACTGCCGGGCCAGCCGCTCACGTTGCGCCGCATCGAATCGGGCACAGCAATTCCCGAGGTGCCTAAGAACACGATCGTAGACAACCTTGAAATAACGCCCCACCACTACCAACCCTTCGTTGCGCCCCGAGCTGCCGCTGGCGGGATCGTCCATTTCCAACACGACCATGCGCCGACCGGCCGGTGCCCGGCGGGCCCAGTGATAGGCACATCCACCGCCAGTAAAACCAGCGCCGATCACGACGACGTCGGCCGCGTCCGGCAGCTTTGCATCGGCGTTTCCCCAGGGGTGGTTGGCCAGTGGATTCTCATCGAGCAGCCACATCGGTGTCGAGGAAACCGGCCCGTCGACTCGCAGGCACTTTGCGGCGGACGGGATTGCGACAAAGGTCTGGCAAAGTGCCCATTTAACGAAACAGAACCAGCGCACGAGAAACGGGCGGTCGCCCCAGTTCATGAGGCGATAAGTAGCGCCGGCCTGAAAGTCCTGTTTGCGGACACCAAAAATCATTCGCAACCCGATCCAGAATCGCAGCAGCAGCGGCACATGGATGTCAGCGGAGTTTGGTTGGTCGACTTTCATGAGTCCCCTCGCAAAGGCGGTGGATGGCGCGGTTAATTTCAAAAAGAATTGCACCGAAACACCAGGTGCCAGCCAATTTTAATCCTGGCGGCACTGACTTGAGCGCTGACACCCCGGCCCTGCGCCGGAGTATCGATTCGGCATCTGACCGCATTTCGACGCGGCTTGATGACTTCAAGATCCGAGCCTCAATACACACCGCCGCTCTCGCCGTCGCCCGGATCGCCCTGGAACCCTTCGATGACTCCACGAAACTCGGCAATACGGGAAGCCGACAAGGCACGGAGAAAACCAATATCGCCGCCACCGACCAGCATGCGGTAGCCCATACCCACCGTCATCTCGAGGCCGGCGGACGTTCCGGCAACTGTCGCAGCCCAGCCACCGGCATTGCGCGCCGCGGTTGCTGTCTTCTCTAATGCTTCAGACAACTTGGGGTGATCGGTGATCTGGGTGTTGATCGGAATGCCCATCCGCATTTTCATGTCGTCCGGCCCGAAGAACAGCACATCGACGCCCTCGACCGCGGCGATGGCCTCCGCCTGATCGACGGCCCCGAGCGTTTCGATCTGTACCACCACGAGCAGCTCGCGCTTGTAGAATTCACGGCCGTCCAGGTCGATAACCCGGCGACCGCCGTAGGAACGGTTGCCGAGGGGCGGGAAATGTAATCCCTGCACAATCGCCTGGGCTTGCTCCGGGGTCTCGACCATCGGCACCATGATTGCGGCCGGCGCCAAATCGGCAAAACGCCCCAGTGTCGAGTATTCGTCACCGGGCACGCGAATCAAGCTGTCAATGCCCGTTGCCGCACAAGCCTGTGTAGCATGTAGGCAACTGTCATAACTCATCTCACCATGCTGCCCATCGATCCAGATAAAATCCCAGCCGCGGCCCATACCTTCGATGATACCCGCAGCGGGGTACATGTTGCTCAGACCAAGCACGACCTGATCCGCCCGCAGTTTTTCTAACAATTGATTTTTACGCATAAATTATTTCCCTGTGAAAGGTTAGAGGTTGAAGGTCAAACAGTTAAAAAGTCTATGAGTGTGAATATCCTCTTCAACTTTTCAGCCCCGGCACTCATTGCATCAGGAGAATGCCAACCGCATGCCGAGCCCCTTGGCTTGGGCCTGGTCGTAGATCGTCTTGCCAATCGTCGTGTCCTGAATGCCGATGCCGACACCATCAAACAAAGTGATGTCATCGTTGCTGCTGCGCCCCGTCACGTCACCGTTGATAATCTGACCGAGGGACCCGAGGTAGCAGTTCTCGTCGAGAACCCCAGCCGCCACAGCCTGGCTGACCTCACCACGCAACAACGCGTGTTCGACCTTGTCCGCAAAAAGCCGACAGCGCGGCAGCAGCGCCATTTCGCATTCGATCTTGTCGGCCAAATCGGTACCCATGCATGACAGGTGCGTGCCCGGCCGCACCCAGTCAGACATGATGATTGGTTCACGGCTGTTGGTCGCCGTGACAATCACATCGGCGTTGCACGCTGCAGTCTCCGCATCCGCCACCTCGATGGGAACTGCGAGTTCCTCAGACAGGTCGCCGGCGACGGATTCTGCGAAGTCCGCAACGGCATCGTGCAGGTAGATCGTTTCAAACCGGCGCACGGCAGTGACCGCTCGCAGACATTGCCGGCCGAGTTGTCCGGCGCCAATCACGGCAAGCGTATGTGCATCTTCGCGTGCCAATTGCTTGGCGCCGACCGCAGCCGCGGCAGCAGTACGCAACATGGTCGGTAATGTGCCGTCGCAGATCATCAGCAGTTCGCCGGTCTCCGGTTCGAAGACCATGACCCAGGCCTCCGTCGTCGGCAGGCCGCGCGCATGGTTATGGGTACGCTCATGGCCGATCTTCATCGACATCAGGTTCGTCGTCTTCGTGTAGCCCGAGATGCAGGCGGCATAAGCGGTGCCGGGTTCGCCGACGGGGATCTCGAGGATCGTTTTCGGCGGCAGATAGTCCTCGCCTTTCTCAAAAGCGCCAAGCGCTTCCTCGATGGCAGGCACGGCGGCAGCAATATCGATGTTGGCAGCAATATCCTGCCGGGTCAGAAGGATTGCTTCTCGAGCCATGGTATCATCCTCGCAAAGGCGTTTTCGATTATATCCATCGACGTTGCAAAGCTGATCCGCAACGAGTTGCGGCAGCTCTCGCCAAAGGCACCGCCCGGCACCGTGCAGACGCGCGCTTCGGTGAGCATGCGCATGGCGACGTCGAAACAGTCGGTGCCGGCCGGCAATGACGGTGTGATGAAGAAGGCGCCGCCCGGGGTGTAGGCGGTCAGGTGCGGTGCGTCCGCGACCAGCTCGACGACCCGGTCGCGCCGCTCACGATAGGCCGCGACCATTTCGTCGACACAACTTTGATCACCATTCAACGCAGCGACGGCAGCCCATTGGGAAGCGGTGTTCTCCGTCGTACTTATGAACATGTGCGGACGCTGCATGGTCTCGATGTTCTCCGGCGAAGAGATTAACCAGCCGATCCGCATGCCGGCCATGGAATAGGTCTTCGACACACTGCTCGACATGATCATCGTATCCAGGCTGGGAGCGCAGGTCAACGCGGTGGCGTACTCCAAATCATCGAGGATCAGGCGGTCATAGACTTCATCGCTGATCACGGCGATGCCACGCTCGGCAGCGGCCTCACATATCGTCGTCATCGTTTCACGCGGATACACCGTGCCGGTCGGGTTGCCGGGGGAGTTGAGCAGTATCGCCGTGGTTCGATCGTTGATCGCGTCGATTACTTCCTGCGGATCAAGCTGGTAACCGTTGTCGGCGGTGGTCGGGATGCAGCGCAATGTCGCGCCGGCCATCTCCGCAACGTGCGCCAGCACGAAATACGGCTCGGCCAGAATGATTTCGGCTCCAGGACGAACAACCCCAGTGAGCGCGATGAACATGCCCTCGCAGCAGCCAGTGGTAACCAGCACGTTCTCCGGTCCCAGACTGATCCCATAGCGACCATTGTAAAACGACGCCAACGCCTGGCGAAGTTCCGGCAGGCCGGCGTCCATCTCATAACGAGTCTTGCCCTCGCGCAACGCCTCGATGTGCGCCTCGATAATGTGCGGCGGTGTCGGAAAATCGGGCTGGCCGATCGAAAGATGCAGGATATCCTCCATGGTCGCCGCAGTGTTGAACATCTTGCGGATCGGAGAAAACGGCAACGCATCGAAAGCCGGATTCCAATTGATTCCGTTGGCCATGGCACGGGGAAAAGCTGTGAAATTAAGTCGCACGTAGAGTGAGCTTGAACTTACCGCAGGGCACCGGAAATGCGAACACAGTCGGGGAAGGCCAAGGAACTGTTTGACTTGATGCGCCTGCAGCGTACTGTCACTTCCTTTGTTGAGATTTTACGAGTCGAGATGCACGAATGAACATGCGAGCAGCAGTAATCGGCTGTGGCGCTTTGGCCAACAGCGTCCACCTTCCAAACATCGCCAACAGTGACGAGATCGAACTGTGCGCCGTTTGTGATGTCCACAGCGAAGCCGCGGTGCAGGCACAAAACGACTGGGGCGCTGGGCGGCACGAGACCGATTGGCGCGTCCTCACGGGTGCGGAGGACATTGATCTGATCGTCCTGTGCACGCATTCCACTCTCCGCAGCGAAGTCATCTGCGAGGCGTTGCGGCACGGTATTGCAGTGTATACGGAGAAACCGCTGGCCGAATCGACATCGGCGATGGACGAGATCCTCGCGGTCCACAGGGCGACCGGCGTGCCGGTATGCGTTGGACACAATCGACGATCGAGTCCGGCAATGCTCGAGTTCAAGCGTCTGGTGGACAAGGCACGAGATGAGGGTACCGACCGCGGCGCCATCATCGATCGACTGCACGAAAAAAAAAATAGGTTCGACGAGGAAGATCAGACGCAGACGCTGATTCGCATCAATGACGATGTGCGCACCTGGAAAGGCTGGATCTACGATGACCAGGCCGGCATAATCCTGCAGGAGATGGTGCACTTCATCGACCTGGCGCTGTGGCTCAACGACAGTGCGCCTACGGAAGTCTACGCCAGTGGTTCGCATCACGGCAACTTCACGGAGATCATCCGCTTCGAAGACGGTTCGCAGGCGACTATATTGCATTCGATGGTAGGCAATTACGACTATCCCAAGGAGTTGTTCGAAGTCGGGCTGCGCAATGTCACAATCTGCCTGGACCATCACATGGAAGTCCGCCAACGGGGCCTGGACAGTGAACCGTTCCGTACCAGCTTCCCACTCGGCAGCGGCGCTGAGGTCACTGAAAAGATTGGTATCGAAGCATTTAACGAGGCATGTGATCGTTTCCAGGAGATCCGGCGACAGGGTGGCAAATTGCCGGCTATCTCGGCTTTTCCGGAGAAGGGGCACTATTCACACCTGCACCGGTTCGCCGCGCACATTCGCGGTAATGGCGAAAACCCCTGCCCGCTCGAGTCCGCGATAGAGGTCACAAACATCGCGTTGCGCCTGCTCGAAAGTGTCAAAAGTGGTCAGCCAATAAAACTGTAGCCGGAAACTTTTTCCAGCCGGTAGACGATCATGCTCATCGCTGCAAATACACCCGGCACCGCCGGTGCGACACCGAAAGTGCAAGGCATGCCAATTGGCAGAAAAGAGCCAGAGCTCAATCATTAACCGACCTGACATGCCCGGAAACAAACAGGTTGGCTGTCAAGTCCACCCCCTTTTCAGGCTTCCAATTGGAGTTAGTACAACGCCCCACCGGCCCGGCCGGCCCATCGGCTGCCATGCGAAAGATTGATATCCGATGTATATTGCTGAATTGGTGCATCGAGCATCACACCCAATAGGGCTGCATACACGATGACCAAGACAATTACTTCGTTGGGATACGAGATGGATACATCGCCCGAGGCCTTCGGGGAGCTGCGTGCATCCAACGACATTTCCGACAACCCCGAGGCCTTGCGCGAACGCATGCAGGCCGACGGCTACGTCTTCCTGCGTGATTGTCTGAATGTCGATGACGTCATGACTGCGCGCCGCGAGATTCTCACGAGGATCGAAGCCGGCGGCGGCCTGGCGGCCGGACACTCGCTCATGGACGGGATCTCACCACCGGATGTGAACCGTGACCCCTTCGACCACAAACTGGCCCGACACAACGATCAGCTGTCAGGGTTATTGTACAACGGTCCGTTGATGTCATACTTCGACCGCTTCCTCGGCCAACCCGCCAGCCACTTCGACTACACCTGGTTTCGGGCGGTTCCGGGCGGTGCGTCAGGGGTCTTTCCCCATTGTGATACGGTCTACATGAGCCGCGGCTCAAAAAACGTCTTCACCGCCTGGGTGCCAATCGGCGACGTCTCGATCGACCTCGGCGGATTAATCATTCTCGAAGGTTCACACCTGCGCCCCGAGACTCTTGGCGGCTATTACGAAAAAGACGTCGATGCCTACTGCCTGGACAGCGACGACGCTGCTCATATTGAGTCCGGAAACCTGCAAAACCTCTGGGACGGGAGGTTGTCGGAAAATCCGGTAAAACTCCGCCGCGAGCTCGGTGGTCGCTGGCTGACCGCCGACTATCGTGCCGGCGACCTTCTGACCTTCACGATGCGTACCGTGCACGCCAGCCTGGACAACCACAGCGATCGCTGGCGATTATCGTCCGATTCGCGATATCAACCCGCGGACGAACCACACGACGGACGCTGGATGGGCGAATCCCCATCGGCCCACGGCGCCGCCTCAAAAATCGGCATGGTGTGCTGAGACTACTCAATCGTACTCATTCACTCATTACCTTGTCAACCTCACAACCACGACGATTCTCCAATGAGCGAAAGACTTAGATTCGGCCTGATCGGCTGCGGCAGCTTCGGCAAGGAATTCAGCAGCTACCTCCTGGAAGCCGCCGACATCGTTGCCCTGTGTGATGTCAATCCGGAAAGCACCGCCGCAGTCGCAGCCCACCGAAATCTGACGGCGCAGGAGTACACCGACACCAACGCCATGTTAAGCGACGGCGGGCTGGATGCCGTCGCCGTTTGCGCCGGCAATTTTCTGCACCGCGACATCACCGTTGCAGCCGCCGATGCCGGGCTGCACGTCTACTGCGAAAAGGCGATGGCCCGCACCGTTCCCGAGTGCTGGGACATGGTCCGCGCCTGTCAACGCAATCACGTCAAGCTGATGGTCGGGCACAAACGCCGGCTGCGGCCGCCGTGGGCGCGCATGATCGAACTGACGGATGACGCCCTGCTCGGAGCCCCGGTATCCGGAACCGTCGCCCAGCATACCGACAACCGACCCTACGAATTTGGCAAAACGTGGTGGGCGGATCCGGCTTTGTCCGGCGGTTTTCTGCACATGCACGGCGTACATGTGCTCGACTGGTCACGCGCCGCCTTTGGCGATGCGGAAAGAGTCTGGGCAGTCACTGGTCCGCAGCAGGATCCGCAATACAAGTTTCCCGATAGCCTGCATATGACTGTGCGTTACAAGTCCGGTGCGATCTTTACGCTGACCGGCAGTTTCTCGTACCCGATCCATAAGTTCCGCGAAGCCCAGGGCCCACGCGTCGAATGCAGGCACGGCGGCTTCAAGCTGGAACCGTTTATGGATCACCTCGACCTGTACTGGCAGCGGCTCGACGAAGACGAGGCACATCACGAACGCTTCGACGATCTCGGTTTCGATCACGCCTTCAGGCTCGAGGTCAACGACTTCGTCCGCTGGGTCAGCGAGGATCGCGAGCCCTGCCTTACCTGGGTTGAGGGCCTGCGTTGCGTCGAACTCATGGAAGCTGCCTATCGCTCCGTCGAAAACGGCGGCGACGGCATTGCCCTGCCGCTGTATCCGGAACTCGAACCGTAGGCCCTGGTCACCAGCGTTCCGCCCGCAACGGAGTGATGTCAAGATCAGGGCGCCGCTCCCAGACGGAACATTCCCCACGAAAATACCCGGCACATTCAGTCTCGTGCGGGTATATTGATGGCGTAACCGTCCCGATCTGACCATCCCAATACAACTTTGACAATGAGTACTTTGATTCAGACTATGGCTGCCGACGCACGCCGCGCAGCACGCGAACTGGCGACGATGTCCGCCGAAAGCCGGGACTCCGCCCTGGCAGCCATCGATGCCGCACTGGTCGAGCGTCAGGCCGAGATACTGGAAGCCAACAGCCGGGATATAGCGGCGGCCGAGAAAATGGTACAGGCCGGTGAAATTACGGCACCGTTGCTCAAGCGTCTGCAACTGGACAAGAAGTACGAAGGTTTGTCCGAGATGGTCCAGAGCGTTCGGAGCCAGTCAGACCCTCTGGGGCAGACGCAGTCGGCGATGGAACTGGCTGATGGCCTGGATCTCTACCGGATCTCCGTACCGATCGGGGTCATCGGCGTCATCTTCGAATCGCGCCCCGACGCCCTCGTACAAATTGCCGCGCTCTGCCTGAAATCAGGCAACGCAGTGCTGCTCAAAGGCGGCCGGGAAGCGGCAAACTCGAATCGCATCCTTGCCGAGGTCATCGAAACGGCAACTGTCCGCGCCGGCATGCCGGCCGGCTGGATCGGCCTGCTCGAGACCCGCGAGGATGTTGCCGCCATTCTCGGCCTGCATCATGACATCGATCTGCTCATTCCGCGCGGCTCGAATGAGTTCGTCCAGTACATCATGGAAAACACCAATATTCCCGTAATGGGCCATGCAGACGGTATCTGCCACGTCTATGTCGACGCCGCTGCCGACATCGATCGCGGCGTTCGAATTGCTGTCGATTCAAAGACGCAGTACGTCGCCGTGTGCAACGCCGCCGAGACACTGCTGGTGCATCGTGAGATCGCGCCAACGTTCCTGGCTGCGGTTGCGCCCGCTTTTCGCGATGGAAACGTCGAACTCCGCGGCGACGCGTCCACCCGGAAAATTCTCGGCGAGCAGGTGATTCCAGCAACGGACGACGACTGGAAGGCGGAATACCTCGATTACATCATCGCCATCAAAGTTGTTGATGACATCGAGTCAGCCATTGATCACATCAACACGTTCGGCAGTCACCACACCGACACCATTGTCACCGAGGATCACGACGCCGCTAAGCAGTTCATCAGCGCGGTCGATTCTGCTTCTGTCGTGCACAACGCCTCAACGCGTTTCGCCGACGGTTTCCGTTACGGTCTCGGCGCGGAAGTCGGGATCAGCACTAACCGTTTGCACAGCCGCGGGCCGGTCGGACTCGAGGGCCTGACCAGCTACAAGTATGTGTTGCAGGGCAACGGCCACATCGTCGACGACTTCGAGGGTGAGCAACCGCAGCCGTACACCCATCGCGGACTGGACAATCAGTGGTCGCCTTAGGCCCGCGTTCGACTGCAGCGTGAAGTCCTTCCGAACAGGCTCTCTCTCCGGCCATATTGACGCTCGGCGAGCATCACGCTATTCTTTGCGAGTCAACAGCCAGCAGCGGTGGGCACCGTTGTTATTGAAATCCTCGGGCATCGTCTGTCGGGTAATCTCACGCAAGTCGCAACCCGTAGGCTCGGCGTCCTGTTTGAATTTTCTGTAGTTAGTCGAGAAAAAAACGACGCCGCCGACAGCTGTGCGGGACAGTACCAGATTCAGCAACTCGCCGTGATCACGCTGAACGTCCCAGATATCCGACATCGCTTTGCTGTTCGAAAACGTCGGCGGATCGACTACGACCAGATCGAATCTCTCCGTCTCCGGCAGCTCCCGGATGAACGTCATCGCATCACCTCTCACGAAGCGGTGTTGGCGGACATCGGAGAATTCATTGAGCCGCATATTCTCCTCCGCCCAACGCAGATAGGTTGCGGACAAATCGACGGTTGTTGTCGCAGCAGCGCCGCCGGCGGCGGCGTAGACAGTAAACGCACCAGTGTAGCCGAAGAGATTCAGGAAGCGCCCACCGGACGCCCGCTCGCGGACCAGCGACCGCGTGATGCGGTGGTCGAGAAACAGGCCGGTGTCGGTATAGTCAGAAAGATTGACGCGAAACTTCAGGCCGCCTTCCTCGACAATCCGGTCAAATCCGACATCCGACACGCGCACATGCTGCCGCGCCCCGCTCTGCCGCTGCCGTTCCTTGACGAAGATTCGGTCGTCTGTCACCTCGAGCACCTCTGCCACCACACTGATCATCAAGTCGAGCCAGACCTGATGCCCGTCTCTGCTCGAAACCTCTGATCGACGGTACTGGGATACGTGCACACAATCGCCATAGCGATCGATCACCAGCGGCACGCCCGGCACATCCCGGTCGTACAATCGATAGCAGGTGATGCCGCGACCCGGCCAACGACGCAAGTGCCGGGCGCGCTTTTGCAGGCGACTGCGGAATTCACCCGCCTGCTTCTCGGCATCCGCCGGCAGCATACCAAAAGCCGGGCGGAGCACCTCTGTATCATCAGGTTCCTCACGCCCGGGCGGCGGTCCGTGAAACTGGAAGTAGGTGCAGGCCAGTCTCCCGTTGTAGAGTTTGCGGCGTTTGTCCGCTTTCCGGCCCATGATCGATTCGAAATCCGGATACGAGGTCAGGATGAAATGCGACCAGGTATCGAGTCCTGCCAGGGTCGCCGGCATATCCCGATACAATGCATGCAGCGTTTCGTCGTTGTCGAGGCGCTCGCCGTAGGGCGGATTGGCAACCAGGCAACCGAAACGATCGCCCGTTTGCAGATCTGCAAAATTGCGACGACGGAAATCGATGTCGCCCGCGACATCGGCAATCACTGCATGGGCCTCCGCCAGTTTCAATGACCCGCCATCGCTATCGCTGCCAACGATCCGGCCCGCGCTCGCGGCCTGCTGCAGATCCGCTGCCTCATCGCGGGCCTGCTGCCACAGTTCAGCCGGTAGCCATGGCCAGGCCTCCGCGGCAAAGTGCCGCAGTCGCCCGGGTGCCATGTTACGGGCGATCATCGCCGCCTCGATAGGAATTGTGCCGGTGCCGCAGAACGGGTCGAGCAACGGCCGCCCGGGTTGCCAAAAACTCAACTGCAACAGACCCGCCGCCAAAGTCTCCTTGAGCGGCGCCGGCCCGGAGTGGGTGCGATAGCCGCGCTTGTGCAACCCGTTGCCGCTGGCATCGATGGTGAGAATAGCGCTGTCCTGTAACAACGCCACTTCAACTTGAAACTTCGCGCCGGTCTCCGGCAACACGGCAGTACCGTGAGCATCCAGCAATTTCTCGACGATAGCCTTCTTCACCGTCCGCTGAACCGCCGGGACGCTGGTTAATTTCGACCGCACCGACTTGCCGCGCACCGGAAACTCCGCGTCTGCCGGCAACCACTGGTGCCAGGGCAAGGCCCGGGTGTTATCGAAAAGTTGATCAAAATCACCAGCCCGACAGGTCCCCACATGCAGCAGCACGCGATCGGCACTGCGCAGCCACAGGTTCGTGCGCGGAATAGCAGCAAGCGGGCCGCGGAAGAAAATCCGGCCGGCATCGGCAGCGCCGGGTTCATAGCCGAGCGCCGCCAACTCGCGTTTGACGACTGCCTCCAGTCCGAATGCGGTGGTCGCAATTAACGATAACTGTTCCATCATCAAAGTTACCGCCAAGGCAGTCGCATGTCCAAAGGCAACGCAGAACACTCAGGGAAGAATTCGCGCCTGCTGGTCCGGGGTCAGCAGGGTACAGGTGTCACGCTCACCAAAGGTACGGTATCGGTGTCGTGCGATGAACCGATACACGAAGTCGCGCAGACCGCGTGGCATAATCCGGCACCAGGTTAGCGGAGTCCACCAGCCACCGAGCCGCCGGGCGATCTCCAGCGATGCGTCTGAGGCCGTGCGCACACCCTCCGCATCGAGATAGACGACACTCCACCCGCTCGGGTCATCAGGCAGCGGCGGCAGCATCGCGCGGGCAGTGTCCCCCTGCAGCGGGGCGAAACGGAAAATGCCGCGGCTGTCCGCGTTGATCACCTTGTCGACAAAGCTGTTGCACAGCACACAAACGCCGTCGTAAAAGACGATCGGATGCTCGATCATTTCCGGATTCTTGGAGGTTGTTGTCATGGTTCTCTAAGCCTACGATAGAATCAGACACGGTCCGATGCAATACCGGCATCGTCGAAATCGCCGAGCAGTTGCGCCTCACGTATCAGCTCGATATCGAATTTTTCGTGCACGCCCGCGGCCATCAGCCGGGACAGGTCCAGGATGTCCTGGGCGGAACAGTCGTCGCTGTCTTTGATGATGATGTTGGCATGCTTCTCATAAACTCCCGCGCCACCGACCTTCATGGCCTTTGCCCCGGCTTTGTCCAGAAAATAACCGGCAGCCTGTCGCCGCTCGGCAGCGGACGTTGGCTCAATGTTACGAAAAAAGCTGCCGGCACAGGAAAACATCGACAGGTCGGGATGCTTCGAGGCGCGCAACTCGAGGATCCGCTGCCGTTCGGCACGCTCGGCAGCAGGGTCGGTTCCGCACAACCGAAAAACGGCGCCCTGGACGATCTGCCGCATCCGCTTCAGATGCGAATCGCGATAGCTCAACCCCAGTGCCTCGGGCCCAACGGTCTCACGGACGCCATCGCGGTCTAGCAAATCGACCGACACCAAGGCATCACCAACCTGCCAGCCGAATGCACCGGCATTGCCGACAATAGCGCCGCCGACTGTACCGGGGATGCCGCTGGTATTGACGAACCCGCCGAGACCATGCTCGACCGCATAGCCAGCCACCGCATCCAATGAGGTGCTGCCGGAAACGCTCAGTTCCAGGCCCTCATGAGAAACCTCCGGGACGTCCGTGGCATAACAGATAACCGGACAGTCGACGCCACGATCTGAAACAAGCAGATTAGAACCACCGCCGATCAATTCAAACCTGGTGCCGGTGCAATGCAACAGGTCGACAGTTTGCCCGAGCTGTTCGGGGCGTTCGCAGTGGATCAGCAGCGGGCAGAGTCCGCCCAAGCGAAACGTGGTACGCCCCTTCAGCGCTGAAACACGTTCGCAGCAGATACCGCCGGCACCGAGCTCGCGGGCGATCGAATCAAAAGCAGCAGCGTTCACTCTGGCTTCACCAACGTCGGTTTATCCTCGGCACTGCGGGCAAGAAGATACAGATAATCTGAGAGGCGGTTGAGCCAGACAATGAGGTTGTCGTTGTCCAGCTCGCCGTCGTCGCACATGCCGACGACACGCCGCTCCAACCGCCGTGACACGGATCTGGCAAGATCGAGAAAAGCCCCAGCCGGCGTGCCCCCGGGAACAATAAAACCGTTGGGGATCTCGATTACCTCCTCGAGCTCGGCCATAAGCCGTTCGAGATCGGCCAGGCGCACGGCGTCGATGCGTTGGCCAAGACGCTCGACTCCGCCCGGTGCCGTAGCCATTTCGGAGCCGGCAACGAACAGGGCGCGCTGCAGATTCAAAATCGCCTGTTGCGTCTCTGCGGCCGGACAATGGCAACGGGCCACGCCGAGGATGGAGACCAGCTCGTCAAGATCGCCGTATGCGTTCGGACGTGACGAGTCCTTCGACACTTCCTCGCCGGAAAACAGACGTGTCGTTCCGCGGTCACCAGTCTTCGTCGTAATGCTCATTTTCATTGTGTGTATCCTCGTTTTTTCACAAAATCCGATCGCCGACAGACTCTACCCATTCCATGGTCAGACACCGGGCAATGCGCACAGCCAATCGCAGAGCTCCGAATCCGCCGTGCCGACGTCACGGAGCCGGTCTTGCAGCGCGACTGTGCGAAAATCACAACCTTTCAGGATAGCCGCAACGTCATCGAGTGATGCGGCGCCGGCACCTGTGAACGCCGCCGATTCAATTGATCCTTTGCGGATCTGCAACACTGCTGTTACTGCCGTGTCATGGTCACCGTGCTGCAGGCGCAGCGAAAATAGGGGCGTCATTCCGAACCGCCATTCAGCTCCGGCATACTTGGCCTGCAGTTGATTCACCGCGGTCGCGTCACAGTCACCGTCGTGCATCACACTATACGTATCGACGTTGTTATACTCAAGATGAAAAGCCTCGATCAGTTTCTCTTCCAGTTGCGGCAACGTCAGGTCCGGCTGGAGATCACGGAGATTGGCGGTGTCCACCGGATGCGATGCGATGCTGCGGGTCGTGATCCCATCGATAGTCGGCTGCAGACAGCGCCGGAGCCGCTCAAGATCGGCGTCGAACAGCAGAGTGCCGTGATGCAGTGCGGTGTTGCGGCGATAGTAGAACGCGTTTCCGGATATCTTGCGGTCGTCTGCGAGCAGGATGTGACGCGGCCCCGTCACCGCATCGATGCCGAGAGCCTGCAAAGCATTGCACACGACCTGGATCTGGCGGTCGAAGTCATAGTAGCGGCGATCGATGATGAAGCCGAAATTAAGATTGCCGGGGTCGTGGTAGACAGCGCCGCCGCCGGAAATACGACGCGCCAGATGGATGTCCTCGGCGGTCATTGACGGCTGGTGGCACTCGCGCCAGGGATTCTGGTTCTTGCCGATAACGACGCTCGGCCGGCTGCGCCACAGCATAAAACTGCAGTGCCCAGAGGGCAATTCACGGAAGAGATATTCTTCGGCGGCGAGGTTGCGGTATATATCGAGACTTTCCAGACGGTAGACGGCGGTCTTGAGCCTGGCGGCCGGTGACGTCACATTTTACCCTGCATGACCGTTTGCAGTTCGACCTGAAAGTCCTGCATATCCTCTTCGGTCGGGCGCTCACCGCTGCCGGTGGGGTTCAGGCTAAGGCGCCCCATGGCATCGAAATGCCATTCGCCAGTCGCACCGGAGGCAAATGTGACATCACCACTGGCGACCGCACCGGGGCGCTGAATTTTGCTGACCGTCACGCTCGTCTTGCCGGGCCCGGGTGCATCGAGAACATCGGGTTCCGCTTCGACTGGATCTGGCTCGGGCGGGTCGAAAGCCGACCAGTTTACTTCGAGTTCAGATGAAATCAGTCGCAGCTCCATATAGGTAAGCTTGACGTCGTGCTCCTCTTCCAGTACTTTCTGTACGTCGGAAAGGCTGTTGCCTTCCTGCAACAGGCGTCCGATCAACTCATCGCGTTCGGTCGTTTCCATTACTCACCTGCAAACTTTCCGTTTAGTCTGGTCCTGATACGAACGTAAAGGGTATCATGCCCCCTGAAAGTTGCAACCATATAGGTAAAAAAGTCTGGATCTTCGCCGGCGAATCTTCGGGTGATATGTACGGCGCCCGGCTGGCCGAGGAGGTGCGGGCGCTCGAATCCGCGGTTCAGATCCAAGGCATGGGCGGGGCCGCGATGCGCCGGGCCGGCGTCGATATCCTGGTCGACTCGACCGAGTTGGGGATAGTCGGATTCGTCGAAGTTCTCAAGCATCTTTCCTTTTTCCGTGTCATCTTCCGGCAGCTCGTCGACCAGGTCGCTGCCCAGCGTCCGGACGTTGTCGTATTGATCGACTACCCGGGCTTCAACATCCGTTTTGCGCGAGAGATGGAAAAGCTCGGGATCCGCGTCGTGTACTACGTCAGCCCCCAGGTGTGGGCTTGGGGCAAGCGGCGAATACCGGAACTGGCACGCCTGGTGACACGCATGCTGGTGATCTTTCCGTTCGAGCAGAACGTATATGACAGCGTTGATCTCGACACCAGGTTCGTCGGCCACCCACTGATCCGGATCCTGCGTGAACAGTGCCCGGCCGAGGCACAACAACGTTCGGACAACCTGGTCCTGCTGCTGCCCGGCAGCCGCTTCAGCGAAGTGGATAGACTCACCGTGCCGCTGGTACAAACAGCGCTGCGACTGCACAGGGTCAACCCTTCGTATCGCTTCGTCATTCCGGCACCACGCGAGGCAATTCGCGATCGAATCCAGGGGCATATCGACAACATGGGCAACGGCGAAATACAGGCGTTGTCACTGTCTATCGAAGTCGGGCAAACGACTGAGTTGATGGCGACCGCAGCGGCTGGCGTCGCCGCCTCCGGGACAGTCACGGTGCAGGCAGCAATCCTCGGCCTGCCAATCGTCGTTGTTTATCGACTCAATCCGCTCAGCTACTGGATCGGCAAGCATCTGGTCAAGGTCCCGTACATCGCCATGGCTAACCTGGTGATCGGCGAAGAACTGTTCGAAGAGTACATCCAAGCAGAGGTCCAACCTGACCGACTGTGTACGGCCTTGCAGCGCATCCTGCCTGGCGGCGAACGGCGCAACGCAGTCTTAACCGGAATGGACCGTGTTGTCGAGGCGCTCGGGGGTGACAAAAACGCCAGCCGAACCGCAGCCGAAGCGGTCCTGGATGTGATCAAGTGAGAGCTGCTGAATGTTCGCTATTGAACATTACTCATTGGTCGAGGCTCAGAGATGGGCGAAGAAAAACAGTCCTTGCGTGAACGACTGGAAAAAAATCGCCGATTCATCGGTGCAGGCCAATACGGATGAACCGCAGACCGAGGCGAACCACCGCAAAAAAGAGGAAAGGCTGCGGATCGTCTACATCAGGAACCGCCTTGTCGTCGACCACGACAATTATTCCGCCTGAGGGGACAGAAGCAAAAGCGGCGCCCGAAAAAGTCAGCGGCGAATCACCGTCGGTATCGGGGCAAAGTCCTCACCTTGCCGCTTGATCCGGAAATTCAATTGGAGACGCGAAGCGCTGAACACATTGACGTTGTGCGTCGTGGGTGAAGTCAGGATAAACTGGCACTCGGTCTGATTCAAGAAGCGTGAAACGTCATCGATACGCTCGATACTCAGGTGCGCAAACGGCTCGTCGATGATGAAAAAACCGCCGCGCTGGCCGCCGGAGGTAGCCAGCGACATCAGCAGGATCAGACTGGAAACGACACGCTGCCCGCCCGAGTGTCCGACGCCGCCGATCTCCGCGGCACGCTTACCATCGAACCCGAAGCGCACGACGAGTTCGGCATTCTCCAGTCCAGCCTTGTCATCCTCGAGGTTGGGTACGACAACTTCCGTGCTGACGCCGGCGATCTCGGCGAGTGACAAAACGTTCTTACGATACTCACGGATCGTGTGATCAACGACCACAAGATATTTATCTCGCGCCTGTAGAAACTCGTTCTCCCAGTTACGCAACCCGGCTTCGTGATCGCTGTAGACTGTCCGCTGATGTTCGTACTGCGTCTTGTAGTGGTCGTAGACATCGACGACGGTCTCGTCCTGCCCTTCACCGAATTCCTCCAGTAAACTTTGGACAGCGTAGTAGCGCGGTGTCAGTTCATCGACATCCGCTACTTCTTCGAGGGCTTTGTCGGTCAGCAATGCATTATCGAGACGCTTCTCGATTTTTTCGCGTTGCCTGGTCAACTGCGCGACCAACCGTTGCTGCTCCTCGATCTCCGACAGATGCTCGCTCCGACTGCTGCGCTTCTCCACCAGCCACTTGCTCTGCTCTGTGCAGTCGCGTTCAAAGTTGTTCAGTTCCTCCAGCACATCGAGAAGCTTCTGCTCGGCGCTGCGCTTGAGCGCCAGCGACTCGTGGTGCTTCTTGTTGGTCATCGTGATCTGCTCGGAAAGCATTTGCATGCGCGCATCGGCATCCGATGCCTGCAGAATAATTTCCTGCACGTTGATGCGGCCGGAAAGTTTTTCCTCGTTTTTGTCGTGCTTTGTCTTTTCCTTATTGATCTGCCCCAGGCGCTTCTGCACTTCCGCCAGGGCTTCTTCCAGATACACCTTCTGAGAACTCTGGCCAAGGCTGCCGCAATAGAAATGATCGACGGCAATGGAAATACCTCCACGCCGATCCTGGCGGTACCCGTTGTGAGTCACGCTGACATCGTCCAGCTCGCTGCCGTCTTCGACGGTGCCGACCAGGCGGGTGTGATCCAGAGAATCCACGACCCAGTCGGGCACACCGGCTTCACTGAACTCGATGTACTGCAAGGCGGAATTCTCATAGCGCGGCCGTCGCGTCACTTGGGCTTTGCGATCCCACTCGACGATATAGCCGCGATAGCGGTACTTCTCCGCGAGTTGTCGCGCCTTGAGCTGGTCCTTCGGATCGACCAGAATGCAGAAGCGATCACGGCCCAGGAGCGATTCGATGGCAAGCTGCCACTCGAGGTCACTGATTTCAACGAGGTCGCAAAGCAGACGGAAATCGATCTTTGCCGCCTTGAGCACCTGTACGAACTCCGCAACGTAGCTCGGATAGATCTTCCGCTCGCGCTGATCGCTGTCGGCAAGCTCGTTGTTGAGGTCGTCGCATTTGCGGCTCAGTTCGTCACCTTCCATCTCGAGCTTGAGCAAGGCACGGCGGACGTCTTCACGTTCGGCACGCAACGGCTCGACAGGTTCGGACTTGGCACCCTTGGCGGTCGCGGTAATCTCTGTGAGTTGCTGCCGCTCCCCCATCAGGCGGGCGAGCAGGATATCATGCTCGCGCTCGTTCTTGTCCATTTCCCCCTTGGTATCACGGGCCGTCAGGACTTCTGACTTGCGCCGTTCGAGCTCGGTCTCGGCGTTGTCGAGTTTGGTCTGGATTTCTATGATCTCACGGTCCAGCGGGCTCAGGCGTGTGTTGTGTTCCTCAATCGCGAGTTGCAATTCACCGAACTGACTGCCTGCGGTCTTGTACTCGGCCTGTGGAATCCGCACTTCTTCCAGGTCACGCAGTTCGTCTTTGAGTTTTTCGAAGCGCCTGTATTCGTCGGCGGTTTTCTGCGCCGTCAACAGCTTCGCCTGTTCCTCTGCAAGCCGGGCACCAAGCTGACCCAGCTCCATACTGGCTGCCTGGTAGTTTTCGCGGGCAGACTTGTAGCGGTCAATGATTTCCTTGTCACCATGGACGTCGAGCAGCAGGTCCAGCAGTTCCTTGGCTGACCGGTTACAAAGCTGATCGGTCTGCCCCTGCTCGAGAGCCAGCACCTTGGTGAGGGTCCTTGTAAAGCCGGCCTGGTTAAGCTCGTGCGAGTATCCGGACGGCGTGATCAAGTCAGCGCCCTGCAAAGTCTTGAGATGTTCGAAGGGTACATCACCATCGAGCATCGCGAAGCGCTTTTCCCAGCGTCCGGATTTCTTCTGCATCACCAGCGCAAGGGTGGCGAGGTCGTTGGAGAAACCTCGGAACTCGAACGGCCGGAAGTCGCCGTTGTTCGCTTCATTGGTGACCACGGCTTTGATCACGGCAGTACCGACGTTGCCGACGAGGTAGTCGGTGAAACGCCGGCCGCTGCTCAAACGCGGCGCCCGCAACAAAGTCTTGATCGAATCAAGAAAAGTGGTTTTACCGCTGCCGTTCGGCCCGGTGATCATCATCGTCCGCTGGTCCAGCGGCATTTTCACGGTCGGCCAGTAGGCCCAGTTCATCAGTTCGACGTATTTGAATTCAAACATTGTTAGGACCTGGGTTAATAATCCGCGATATCAGCATTTTCATCATCTCCATCATCTCCATCGGTGACGGCAGCAGCATCCCCCATGACCCTCTGCTCACGCTGCAGGACACTCAAAAGAACTTCGCGACGCAGTTCATCGCCCAGCCGCGCCTCGTCTACAACAAGGGCAAGCAGAGGACCTTCTTCGATGACGCCGCCATGCAGTTTGATCAGCTTCGCCCGAGCCAACTGTGTCAGGTAACGTCCAGTCATTGTGATGCCGCCGAGCTGTTCACCGAATTCCGCAACGAGCTGGTCACGACTGAAATTGAGCTGCGGATTGGGCATCTTCTCAATTTCGGGAAACAGTGCGGCGACCGTACCGTCCTCGGGCTGTCGCGATTCCTGCGCCAGCCGTTTGGGCAACACGAGTTTGCACCAGACGATCAGCATCAGCGCCATTGCGCCACGGTCAAGGCCAAAGTTGTTCGACCACTCGATCCGCTCATCGCCCGTCGTCGCTTCGTTGAGACCTATACCCCAATGATCACCATAAATATTGTGCAACAGCTTCATGCCGACGCGGTCGAGCCGCATCGACACGGCTTCGCGCAAATGCTCGTCAAACAGCAGGTCGCGGAATTCATCTTTGTGGACATAGCCATTGGCGATCAGCATCGAGCAGATTTCCTGAACGCGGTCACGACCGCCGTACGCCGACGAGAGTTGGTCGCCGATCTCCGACTCGTCACCGTCGACGTCGATGTCCGCATCGTCGTCGTTCGAATCAGCATCGAGGTCGAGCACCGCATCTTCTTCCGGATCCTCGTCCGATTCTATTTTTTCGAGTTCATCAGCCACAATGCTATGCTCCTGGTAGTTATTGAATTCGGCGCAGACGGCCGCGGCTCATTGTGCGTTTTTCCCCATTGACTTTCGTTTCGACCATTTCACCGGCCTGATCGAAATCAACTTCGACAGGGATATTGATGGTCGGGTCCAGGGCTTCCTCGTTCAGTCGCGACGCACGGAGATCGGCGTCGGCCATCATCGTCAGCAACTGGAATCGATAGGCGGCGACATCCCACGCTTCGCATGCCACGACATCGTCGACACTCCGCCACTTCTTTGTCGTACGCCCGAGGGTTTCGGTGAAATCAACGGCTTCGACAGGCTTGAGGTCCCGGTCATCGGCGGCGAGGGCGCTGACGTCGGTGTCCCAGCCGCGGGCGTCCGGCGAATCGTGGCGTTCTCGCTCGAGCATGTATTGCGCTTCGACGAAGGCATTGCCCTCCATGATGAATAACGGGTGTGGCACCTTGTCGAGATGCTTCGACATCAAGTCAGCCAGGCCGTCGATGCTGGTGTGCATAAGGTAGCGATCGAAATCGATATGGGTCAGTCCGTACTGGGCAATGTCGATCTGCTTGCGCTGAATCTCCTGAAGCTCGAGCTGCATGCGGGAGATGAGGGCGTGGAGCTGCGAGAGCTGATCGTGGACGTTACGCACTTCGCCCCACTGGCTGTCATCGTCGTCCGAGAAATCGAGGCGGTCAAGCGCCTGCCGCGTCTGCTCGGCCCAGCGATAGGCGGACTTGAGTTGCTGATAGATCTCGAGGATGAGGTAGGCGGACTTGGATTCAAGGGCGTGGTCGGCACGAATGATGTGCTTACGCAGGCGGTTTCCGAGGAAATGCAGTTGTTCGGAAACATCCACGTGCTCCAGCATCTGGCTGAACTCGATTTCCGCCAGTGCCACACCCTCGTTCTCAACCAGCTCGGGCCCCATGGTAAAGCGGTTGAGGATGCGCATGAGCGCTTCCGCCTTGTCGCTGATCATGTACATGCCCTGATCACGGAAGTACTCGAGCCAGCCGACATTGCTCAGACGGTGTAGCAGGTAGTTGCGGTGGCCGTCCTTGATCCAGTGGAACTTCTCGTCGAGCTCGGCTCGGGTCCAGCGGACACGGTCGTCGAGCATGAGCGCGTGAAGCATAGTAAAAATAACGCGCGTCTTGGCTTCGGCACCGCTAAAAAGCTCCCGTAGCATCGGCAGGAAAAAGCGGATGGAATCGTGTCGTACGATTTTCTGCATCGCGAAACTTCGCGACTCGTCGCGCAGATAATCAAGGACCTCTGCGTTTTCGTTCTGCAGGTCCAATGCCGGACTATCAGAGTGATTCGCCAATTGTCTTATCAGGTCCTTTGATTCACGTCGCTTGACAGGTCACTCCGGAGTTCCCCGCGGCGCCATACGCATTCAAAAACAGTAATTCAGCAGTCCATCCCGCAGCTTCGGCTCGAACCATGTCGATTTCGGTGGCATGATTTCCCCGGCATCGGCAATGTCGATCAGTTCCTCTACACTCACGGGATACATCGAAAAAGCCACCGCAGCACGTCCAGCATCGACCGCATCCTGTAAAACTCCGGCTCCGCGGATACCACCGACAAATTCAATCCGCCGGCTGGTCCGCACGTCATCAATTCCCAAGATAGGCGAGAGGATGTTGTCCTGCAACACACTCACATCCAGACGACCAATCGGCGAAGCGGTTCGGTCTGTAGTCCTGTCACAGACCGAAACGCTGTACCACTGCCCGCCGAGGTACATGCAGAATGAGCCGCGGGCTATAGGTATATTGGCCGCGGTTGGGACAATGTCAAACCGCTCCCCGACTAGATCTACTACTTCCGCGGCACTGTATCCGTTGAGATCGAGAACCTGGCGGTTATAAGCCAGCACACGAACCTGATCGGAAGGAAACAGCACAGCAAGGAATCGGTTGCAGCCGGCGTTCGCACCTGTTTCCCCCTCGGCGCGGCACATGGCGCGGACGCGGCTGGCGCTTTTGGCGCGATGATGTCCGTCGGCGACATAGACTGCCGGCACATCGGCCAGGGCATTGTGCAGAACAGCGACGGTGTCGGGCGGGCTCCGCCAAACCTCGTGCCGGACGCCATCTTCCGCCGTAACATCCATCAACGGCGGCCTTTGTGTAACCTCAGAGACAGCGTTGTCGATGGCTTCCACGGCGAGATACGTCAGAAATACCGGCCCGGTGTGGGCTCGCAAAGAGTGGGCGTGGCGGGTACGATCGTCTTCCTTGTCCTGACGTGTTTTCTCGTGTTTCTTGACAATGTCATTGTCATAGTCGTCGACGCTTACGGCAGCGGCAATACCGGTTTGGCTGTGGTCATCGACGTTGATACGATAAACATAGTAAGTCTCGGCATCATCGTCGATCAGCGGTGCGGTTTCGCAAAGATTTTTAAAATTTTCTCTCGCCAGGTCGTAAACTTCGTCCTCGGACCCGCTGATTTCCGCCGGAAGATCGATCTCCGGACGGGACACGTGCAGGAAACTCAGCGGATTGCCGGCGGCAAGGTTTGCGGCCTCCTCGCGGGACACCACATCGTATGGGACGGCAGCAACCCGGGAGGCAACTTCTGGTCTGGGCATGCGTGCCCGGAACGGATATATTGAAGCCATGGCTGGTGGCGGTTTACATTAGATTTTACGAACTGCACATGGAAGCACAGATGCGAGTTGAAGGATTAAAAAAGCAAAAAGGGATGGCAAGGACCGCATTCATTACCCTTTTGAATTTTTCACCCTCCCGGCTATGCCGCCGTAAGGAAGCGATGGCTCTAATCTATAGAGGCTGGACCGTTGTGCAAGGAACCGTGAGCCAATGACGCCAAAAAGCGAATATCGCACCACGGACATCCCCAATCAGCCGGGCGTCTACGTCTTGCGCGACCGCTTTCGCAAGGTCATTTACGTCGGTAAGGCCAAATCGCTGCGGCGCCGGATGTCGGCGTATTTCCAGCCGTCCCGCTCGCGCACATCGGACATTCGTATCCGCTCGCTGATCAATTCGATCTGCTTTTATGAGATCTTCCCGGTGCGCACCGAAGAAGAAGCACTCATGCGGGAGTCGGCTTACATCAAGCAGTACAAGCCGCGGTACAACGTCGTGCTTCGCGATGACAAACGCTTTCTGCTGATAAAGATCGACATCAACGCGCCCTACCCCAAGATTACCCTGGCACGCCTGCGCAAGGACGACAGTGCCCTGTACTTCGGCCCCTTTCCGCTCGCCGGTGTGCTGCGCGAGACCTGCGATTACCTGACCCGTTTTTTCGGACTGCGCGCCTGCACCCCGACGATTCCCGATGAAAACGATCACCGCCACTGTCTCGACCGTATCGTCCGCTACTGCAGTGCCCCGTGCGTCGGCAAGGCGTCAAAGGAGGCGTACCACGAGAGGGTGCAGCGGCTGATCGAGGTGATTAACGGCAAGACAGACGAAGTCGTGACGTCTTTGCAGGAGAAAATGGAAACATACGCCGGCAAGCAGCAGTACGAGCAGGCCGCGCGCACGCGCGACATCGTCGAAAACATGCGTACTGTCTTCAAGACACAGAACCGGACGTTCCGCCGCGCCACCATGCCGACCTACGCCGGCGACGCCGGGATCGTGCAGTTGCAGGAAGTCCTGCAGCTCGAGAAACCGCCGGCGACGATCGAGTGTTTCGACATTTCGAACATCGCCGGCACCTTCGCCGTCGGCAGCATGGTCTGCTTCGTCGACGGCACCCCGGCAAAGAAGTTGTACCGGCATTTCCGGATAAGGACGGTCGAAGGCATCGACGACTTTGCGATGATGTCGGAAGTCATGACACGCCGCTACAAACGCCAGATCGAAGCAAACAAACCACTGCCGGACCTGATCGTCGTTGATGGCGGGCTCGGCCAGTTGCACGCCGGCTGGGAGAGTTTGCTGGCTCTGGACCTGGGCAATCTCCCGATCATCGGGTTGGCCAAGCAGCAGGAAGAAATTTTCACGATCTACGACAGCACGCCGATCCTGCTGGACCGCCACGAGGCGTCGCTCAAGCTGCTCCAGTCGATCCGCGACGAGGCGCACCGGTTCGCGATCACCTTCCACCGCGAGCTGCGCCGCAAACGTATCCTCGACTCCATGCTCGATGAAATCCCCGGGATCGGCAAGAAGCGCCGCGACCAGTTGTTGAAGGCCTTCGGGTCGGTGCGCAGCCTCAGGAAACACGACGCCGCCACCATCATCGACCGGGTGCCGGGAATCGGCAAGTCGCTAGCCGACAATATCGTGGCACATCTGAAGAAGGACTGAGGGTGCCGGTGGCATTCGTGGACTGCGGCCTTTCTCGGCCCTCGCACAAACGCGCCGATTAATACCGGTAATAATCCGGTTTGTACGGACCATCGACCGGCACGCCGATATAATCCGCCTGCGCCTGGGTGAGCTTCGACAACTTGACGCCAATGCGCTCGAGATGCAGACGCGCGACTTCCTCGTCCAGCTTTTTCGGCAGGGTATACACGCCGATATCCCAGTCGGTCTGCCACAGATCGATCTGCGCCAGGACCTGATTAGTGAACGAGTTGCTCATCACGAAGCTCGGATGCCCGGTAGCACAGCCGAGATTGACCAGGCGCCCTTCGGCCAGCAGATAAATCTCGTGCCCGTCAGGAAACGTGAATTTGTCGACTTGCGGCTTGATGTTGAGCTTCTCGACACCTGGCCATTCGTGCAGGGCCTCGACTTGAATTTCGTTGTCGAAATGGCCGATATTGCAGACGATCGCCTGGTCACGCATGTGTGCCATGTGCTCAGCCGTGATGATATCGGCATTGCCGGTGGTCGTGACGTAGATGTCACCGACCGCCAGGGCATCCTCGATCGGCATCACCTGATAGCCGGCCATCGCAGCCTGCAGTGCGCAGATCGGATCGATCTCGTTGACGATGATGCGGCAGCCAAGACCTTCCAGCGCCTGGGCACAGCCCTTGCCAACATCGCCAAAGCCGCAGACGATCCCGACCTTGCCGGCGATCATGACGTCGGTGGCCCGCTTGATACCGTCGACCAGCGATTCCCGGCAGCCATAGAGATTGTCGAACTTCGATTTGGTGACCGAGTCGTTGACGTTGATGGCCGGGAACAGCAGTTCGCCGCGCTCCATCATCTGGTACAAGCGATGCACGCCGGTTGTCGTTTCTTCGGAAACGCCGCGGATCTCACTGACCATGTCGTGCCAGTACCCCGAGTTCTCCGCCAGCATCTCCTTCAACACAGCGTTGATGATCTGCAGCTCGACATTGTCGGTCGGCTCGTCGAGGACTGAAGCATCGTCCTCCGCCGCGTAACCGCGGTGAATCATCAACGTTGCATCGCCACCATCATCGACGATGAGCTGCGGGCCCTTGCCATCCGGGAATGCCAGTGCCTGTCTGGTACACCACCAGTATTCCTCGAGAGTCTCGCCCTTCCACGCAAACACCGGGACACCGGTAGCAGCGATAGCCGCAGCAGCATGGTCCTGCGTCGAAAAAATGTTACAGGACGCCCAGCGCACGTCGGCACCGAGCTCGACCAGGGTCTCGATCAGCACCGCGGTCTGGATCGTCATGTGCAAGCTGCCGGTGATGCGTACACCCTGCAACGGCTTCTCCGGCCCGTACTTGCGCCGCGTCACCATCAGCCCGGGCATCTCGTGTTCGGCGATGTCGAGCTCCTTGCGGCCGAACTCAGCCAGATTCATGTCGGCAACTTTGTAGTTCGCGATCTTCGGCATCTCCTCCGTCTCCTTTTCCAGCGTCACCACATCGCTCATGTCAGCTCCGTTTGTCACTTATTCTTGAATGGTTGATTGAATATTCTGCCACACTTCATCGCCAAGCGACGCACCGAACACCTGGACAACTTCGCTGCCAGTCACGGCACCGCATCGGCCCGCGCCGCTCGCGTCCATGCCCTGCATACAGCCGTACAAAAAACCGGCAGCCCAGAGATCTCCGGCACCGGTTGTGTCCACGGCAACAGCCGGTTGTGCCGAGACGATCGTTACCTCGCCGTCCGCCTGGATACGGGCACCGTCGGCGCCGAGCTTCAGGACCGCCACATCGCAATGCTGCGCCAGTGCGCCCAGGCACTCGTCTGGATTGCTTACGCCGCAAAACGCTTCGGCCTCGTCTTCGTTGGCGTAAACCACATCGACATAGTCGCGCAGCAGGCCCTCGAGTACGTCGGCATTGGCACCGACCACTTCAAACGAAGCCAGGTCGAGACCAACGATAGCACCCGCTTCCTTCGCCGCGCCGAGGACCGCCAGGGCAAGATCACGATTGAACAGCAGGTACCCCTCGATGTGCACATAGTCGCAGTCGCGAAAATCATCGGCACTCACTTCCGCCGGAGCCAGCACACCGGAGGCGCCGAGGTCGGTGCAAAGTGTCCGCTCGGAATCAGGTGTCACCAGCGACAGGCAACGCCCGGTGGGCAGATCACCGGTACGGCGAAAACAACTGGTATCCACACCGGCACTGTCAAAGGCATCGGAATAAAACTTGCCGTTGTCATCGATGCCGAGCTTGCCGAGGAAGGCGGTGCTGACGCCGAGGCGCGCCAAGCCATGAATGGTGTTGGCAGCCGAACCGCCGGGCGCGATCGTCGGCAACTGCGGCACGCGCGCCAGGATGTCGTCGAGTGTCGTGGCGTCAACAAGCTCCATGCCGCCTTTCTGGCGACCGATGTCGGCGATGAAAGCGTCGTCGACTTCGGCAATCAGGTCGACGATCAGCGACCCGACGCCGATGACCTGCCGGGGTCGTGGGCTATCCGCCGGGCGCGGAAAAAAAGCGTGCTTCAGTTCAGGCATCATTATCGGCATCCAGGGTGTCCTGCGGTGATGGCCGCGACAGTGTCAGACGCCTTCGGCAGCGGCCGTCAGAGCATCGATCCGGTCGGTGTTTTCCCAGGGAAAAATATCGCGGCCGAAGTGGCCGTATGCTGCCGTCTGGGAGTAGCTCCAGCCGCCGCGCTGCGGGTTCTTGAGCTCGAGCGTCTTGATGATCTCTGCCGGGCGCATGTCGAAAATATCGCCGCGTTCCAGAATGCCCTGCAACTTTTCGTCGTCTATTTTGCCGGTGCCGTAGGTATCGACGTTGATGCTGAGCGGCTGCGCTATTCCGATGGCGTAGGAGACCTGCACTTCACACTTCTCGGCGAGTGCTGCGGCGACAATGTTCTTGGCGATGTAGCGGCTCATATAGGCGGCAGAACGGTCGACCTTCGACGGGTCCTTACCGGAAAACGCACCGCCGCCATGTGCACCGACGCCGCCGTATGTATCGACAATAATTTTGCGGCCGGTCAATCCGGAGTCGCCGTTCGGCCCGCCGGTGACGAAGCGTCCAGTCGGGTTGACATGGTATTGCTCGTGGCCGTGGAGCAGCTCGGCGGGAATCACTTCTGAAACCACGCGACGGGTCAACTCTTCCAGGACTTGGGCTTCCATATCTTCCGTGTGCTGGTGGGACAAGACGATCGTCTCGACAGATACCGGCCTGCCGTGTTCATAGCGAATCGATACCTGTGACTTCGAGTCGGGCCGCAGGAAGGCGAAGTTGGCTGCATCGTTTTTGCGCAGGTCGGCAAAACGCTCGAGCATCTTGTGCGAGTAGAGAATCGGTGCCGGCATCAACTCAGCCGTCTCGTTCGTGGCATAACCGAACATCATGCCCTGGTCACCGGCGCCCTGCTCGGAATGCAAGCCAGCCCCTTCGGTCACGCCCTGGGATATATCCGGCGACTGCTTGTGCAACTTCACTAAAACTGTGCAGGCACCAGCGGAAAAGCCAATACTGCGGTCTGTATAACCGATCTCTGCAACAACATCGCGGGCGACTGCTTCGTAGTTGACTTCCGCCTGCGTCGTCAATTCGCCGGCCATCACGATCAGATCGGTGCTCACCAGCGTTTCACAGGCGACACGACTTTCGGGGTCCTGATTCAGACAGGCATCGAGAATGCTGTCAGAGATTTGATCGCAAACCTTGTCGGGGTGACCTTCCGAGACGGATTCAGAAGTAAAAATGTGGGCAACCTTAATCTTGCTCATGCAGATCTCTCAACGTCTTGGGCTGGATGATAATTCGGCGACGAAACAGCTTGCTTCTATGGCACCGGGACAAACAGTTAATATAGTGTTGTGCAGTACTGCTGCAAGACGGTCGGCCCTCTCTGCTATTATCGCCAAGCTGTAAACTCCGGAAACGCCTGTGAGCAGGTTCAAACACGTAATCTGGGACTGGAACGGAACGCTGCTCGATGATGCCTGGCTGTGCCTCGAGGTAATCAATCGGCAGCTGGCTCAGCGGCAACTGCCGATTGTAACCAGCGCCGGGTATCAGGAGGCCTTCGGCTTTCCAATACGGGACTACTACCACCGACTGGGCTTCGAATTCGGCGACGAACTTTTCGAGGACGTCGCCTTGGAGTTCATCGACGACTATGAACGACATCGCGCAGAGTGCCGCCTGCAGCCTCAGGTTCTGGGAATCCTCGATCGCGTCGACGCAGCCGGTTGCGGGCAGTCGATCCTGTCGATGTATCAGCAGGACGCCCTGCTGGAGGTAACCTCGACATTCGGAATCGCAACGCGCATGCAGCATATCGTCGGACTCGATACCCATTACGCGGTCAGCAAACTGGATATCGGCCGTCGGCTGATCGAGCAGATCAATTGCCCGGTCGCCCGTATCGCGCTTATCGGCGACACCGACCACGACAGTGAAGTAGCCACCGCCCTGGGTATTTCATGTGCGCTCGTCCCGGGCGGCCACCAGGCATCCCACCGCCTGGCCGAATGCAACGCAACGCGGCTCGATTCACTGGAAGCGGTGGCAGAATGGCTGGCACTTGACGACGATTGAGAAAAAATGGGGACAGCTCTGGGCCGGCACCGCACACACGCGGATCGCCGCTGCATGGCAATACATCAAAAAGTTCGCCAATGCCCCAACCTCAGGCGCCGGCCCCCTGTAAGCCGGAAAAGTTTGCGGACAATTGCTCCGCCGCCTTCATTTCACTGCAGTTCCACTGGCGCGCGAAAAACTCGACGACCAGATAGAGGTCGTGCGAGCGTGCCGGTCGTTCATCGATCCGGACAAAGGGCCCATCGGTCTCCAGCAACAGCCGATCGCGCGGCATCGCTGCGATCAGATTGCGGCCGCGACGTGACACGATCATCGCGGTATTGATCGAAAAATACACATTCCTTGGCGCCGCGTTTACCTGCTCTTGCGTACCGCTGAACCAGTGAAGAATCGGCGTACCGCCAAAGCCGTCCAGCATGGCCATCACGTCGACGGCAGCGCGCCTCGAGTGGATCGTCAGGATGCGATCCCCGCAATCCTCACAGCATCTCAGGATGCGCTCGAAAACGCGACGCTGCAGCTGGCGTTCGCCCGCATCTTCGGTGACATAGTCCAGGCCCACTTCACCGACGAACCGTGCCGCGGCGATGAGCTCGCAGAAATGATCCAGCTGCGGCGCCAGCTCGCCGATGTCCTGCGGGATCAGGCCCGGTGCCAGCTCAACAGTCGCCCCCTTTGCCGCGGCGCACTCGACGTACTCAGCCGGCGACGTCGTGACGTGTACAACCTGCATGCAGTCGATCGCAATCTGCTCACGCACCCCGGCCGGATCCGGGTACAGGTTGACATGGCAATGCGTATCATGCAGCAGCGGCAGGATCGTTTTCCATTCGGGCTTCATCTATGCGGGATGTTCGGCGTTCAACGTTCAGCTACCCAGCGCCGAGGCTTCGGCCAGTAGCTCCAGCATTGTACTGCTTCGGCGATTGCGGCTGGGCTGGTGGTTCACGTGGCGCTTTGCGGCCGTCAGTTCCACGGTGACGATCTCGTCCACAAAGTCTTCGACCTGCGTCTCGAGGATCGCCGCGCCATCAGGATCGAAGCCCATGACGGTGCCGACATGGTTGGCAATGACCGCCCGCGGATCCAGGCCGCCAGGTCCGACAGCTCCATACTCGTCGAGCTCGGACAACCCTTCCACGGACGAGCCCACGGCGTTGCAAAGCAGCACGAAAAGATTGTGATCATAGGCGCGTGCGGCGTGTAACAAACGCCAGCCGGCCTGCTGTGAACGGATTTGCTGCTGCTTCTCCTCGGCACTCATCGAATCGGGCCAGACCCCGACACGCCCGGCGTGCGGTGCCAGAATGAGATCGACATGCTGCAGGCCACAGGACAAAGCCAGTTCAGGGAAAGAATTATCATAGCAGATGATGATCCCAAAGCGCAGGTCGCCAAGATCGAAAATCGGCAACGTTTCGCCATTGCCAAACCACAAATACTCGTCGCTGGACAGATTGATCTTGCGCTGCAACCCCAGATACTCGCCACGATCAACGACGAACTGGCTGTTGTATACGATGCCGTGATCGAGCTCGGCTATGCCGACGCAAATCGCAATGCCCGCGGCTTTGGACATCTCGAGCACGGCACTGCTGAGTGGACCGTCGGGTACGGGCTCGGCGTTTTCGATCATCTTCGGATGGCCGCCATGGCCGGAGAGCATCAGCTCGGGAAGGAACAGCAGGCGTGCCCCGTCGCGCTCGGCCACCTCGACGGCCTGGCGCACACGCTGCAGGTTCTCCTGCGGATCGATTATGATCGACTTCAACGAGGCAACGGTGACTTTGGTATCCTGCATGGCGAATCAGACTCCTCCGTTTGGTTTGCGGCGCCCTACGACAACCGGAATTACAACAGTGGGCAAAACGGCAATTGAATATGGCCGGTCATTCGCAGCCGCATGACCCGACTCTGCCCCGGGTTCTTTCGCAAAAGCTACATCTCGGATCCGATCAAGCTCGGGTCATACGGCAGCAATTGCCCGTGTTCACGGTACTGTTCATGGTACCGTTCGAGTTTATCGGGGTCGACGTCCACGCCGAGGCCCGGTGCATCGGGAATACCCCAGGCCGGACCATCGGCAATGGGCAGACGTTCGGTGAGGATGTCGTCTTCCATCATCTGCGCGGTCTGCTGATTGCCATCGATGAGGTTGGGCAGTGTCAGGCAAAGGTGCTGGCCGGCAGCAGCCGCCAGGCCGAGCTCACCGTGCGTGTGCTTGCACACTTGCAACCCCTCGAAGTGGGCGGCCTGTGCGAGCCTTTGGAAAAGCAGCAGGGATCCCACCCAGTAGGAGCTGAAGCAAAAGACATCCGCCACCCGTGACGTGATGTTCCGGTATGCATCCTCGACCGTCCACATCCCTTCATTGGCAGCGACCGCGACATTGGAACGTGCCCGGACTTCCTGCATGCAAGCTGCCGGGTCTTGCGCCACCGGTTGTTCGATGAAATCGATCGCGTACTCGTCCAGTCTCGCCAAATTGCGCAGCGCCTCGTTCACCGACCAGGCGGCGTTGGCGTCGAGCCGCAGCTTACGCCCCGGCCCGATGGCCTCGCGGACCGTGCGCACCATCTCCAGCTCGGCCTCGATGTCGATGCCGACCTTCAGATAGAAAACCGTGTGCCCGCTTTTGACACCGGCAGCGCATTGAGCCTGCAGCTCGGCGGCATCACCGCGTGCGAGGTAATAAAAGTAATCGACCTGCGACCGCACCCTGCCACCAAGCAGGTTGCAGAGTGGCTGGCCGGTTGCTTTGCCGCAGATATCCCATAGGGCCATATCAATTCCGGCATAGG
>Ga0209403_10000127_pt1 | contig 118489 bp, 92 predicted proteins | sample ArcticOcean_MG_C_8_FD_187440 | JGI IMG/M metagenome (GOLD analysis project Ga0209403, IMG submission 187440) | Marine microbial communities from western Arctic Ocean - ArcticOcean_MG_CB11_86 (SPAdes) (version 2) | ecosystem: Environmental > Aquatic > Marine > Oceanic | place: Arctic Ocean...
GGTTCTTCTGCAGGTTCTTCTGCAGGTTCTTCTGCAGGTTCTTCTGCAGGTTCTTCTGCAGGTTCTTCTGCAGGTTCTTCTGCAGGACTGCTGTTATCCACAGATTCAGCGGCTGCGGCTGTTCTTTCCGCTTCGACTTGTGCTTTCCAGTCCTCGTCGGAACTGGGTCCGTCTGCGTCCTGCGGTTTATCGTCGGTCAGATCGTCTGACATGGGTAGAGTTCTCCCGGGCGAGAATTAGATATCGTTGGCAGTTGTTTCTTCTGAAGGCTGTGCCTGGCTGCGATCGCCTCGCTGCACGCGGTGTTCAATTGCCGCACCGATGAAGCTGGCGAAGAGGGCCTGTGCTCTGGTCGGCTTGGATTTGAATTCCGGATGAAACTGCACTGCCAGGAACCAGGGATGGTCTTCCAGTTCAATGATCTCTACCAGTGAATCATCCGGGCTGGTGCCCGAGAAGTTCATTTTGTGAGCGGCAAACTGGTTCCTGTAAACATTGTTGAACTCATAGCGATGGCGATGACGTTCGTCGATCGACTGCTGGTCGTAACATTCAGCTGCCAGGCTACCTTCAGCAAGTCTGCAGGGTTGTGCACCGAGTCGCATGGTGCCACCCATATCGGTAATGTTCTTCTGTTCATCGAGCAGGCAGATTACCGGGTGCGGTGTGTTCTTGTCGAATTCGGTTGAGTTGGCTGCTTCCAGCGCGACCACATTGCGGCCAAATTCGATGGCCGCACATTGCATCCCGAGGCAAATACCAAAGAAGGGAATACCCCGTTCGCGGGCAAACCGGATCGCCTGCACTTTACCTTCGATACCACGTTCGCCAAAGCCGCCGGGGATCAGGATGCCATCGTGGCCACTCAAGAGCCGTTCGGGCCCTTCTTCTTCGACCCGTTCACTCTGGATGCTGGTAATTCGAACCTGGGCTCGATGATGCATGCCAGCATGATCAAGTGCCTCGTAAATCGACTTGTAGGCATCCTTATGGGCGGCATATTTTCCGACCACCGCCACGCTGATTTCGTGTTGTGGTTGCCGCAGCCCTTGCAGCAGTGCTCGCCAGTCTTCCAGCTCGGGCGGATCAGAGGCAAGTTCCAGCTGATCGACGATCAGCTCATCCAACTTATTCTCCATCAGCGAGAGTGGCACTTCGTAAATCGAAAAGTCCTTATCCTTCTCCTCGATCACGGCGTGCACAGGGACGTTACAGAAGAGCGCGATCTTCTCGCGATCTTCCCGCGAGATCGACCGTTCACAGCGACAGACGAGAATGTCCGGCTGGATACCGATCTGCCGTAACTGTCCCACGCTATGCTGCGTCGGCTTGGTCTTCAACTCACCGGCGGCTTTCAGGTAAGGAACCAGGGTCAGGTGGATGTAGAGGCAGTTCTCTTTTCCCACGTCCTGGCTGAATTGCCGAATCGCCTCCAGGAACGGCTGGCTTTCGATGTCACCGACGGTGCCACCAATCTCGGTAATCACGATATCGGTCTCGTCATCATCGAGCTTGGTGATCACTCTCTTGATCTCGTTGGTGATATGGGGAATCACCTGGACGGTCTTGCCGAGGAACTCACCATGGCGTTCTTTTTCAATCACCGACAGGTAGATCTGACCCGTGGTGTAGTTTGAGTCGCGAGTCAGCGGGCTGTGAGTGAATCGCTCGTAATGACCCAGGTCCAGGTCCGTCTCGCTGCCATCATCCAGCACGTAGACTTCACCGTGCTGGAAGGGACTCATGGTGCCAGGATCGACGTTGATATACGGATCCAGTTTCTGCATCTTGACGCTCAGGCCGCGTCGTTCCAGTAGCAGGCCGATCGAGGCGCTGGTGAGACCTTTTCCCAGCGAGCTGACGACACCACCTGTCACAAAGATATGTTTTGTCATCTGCGGTTCCAGCTGAGTCCTTTCTCTGCAGGTTCGCACCACGGTTCGGTACGTTAACCCGTCTGCTGCTGTAATCCGTCCAGCAACCAAACAAGCATCTTAACTGCTGGTCAACTTCCTGACAAATCGGCTGTAATCTGCTGGCGTGTCGATACCGGGCGAGGATTCCTCGATCTGGCCGACCAGAATTGTCTCACCAGCCGAGAGGACACGCAATTGTTCGAGACTTTCACGTTGTTCGGGCAGCGACCTGGGCAGCGCGGCCAGTTCCAGCAGAAACTCGCGGCGATAAGCATAAATTCCCAGGTGCAAAAAAAAGTTGGCTGGTTCGGCGGTCAGCAACTGGTCATCCCACTGTCGCGGATGAGGAATCACGCTGCGGCTGAAGTACAGTGCCCGGCCCTGCTGGTCCAGCACGACTTTGACGCAGGCAGGATCTTCCAGCTCGTCCCGATCCCGAATCGGCGTGGCCAGCGTGCTCATTTTGACAGCTGGATTGTCCTCCAGCAGTTCGATCACCAGATCGATCGCTTCGCCGCTGATCTCCGGCTCGTCCCCCTGCACGTTAACAATAATCTCGATGTCAGCATCCAGTTGCCGGGCGACCTCGGCCACACGATCCGTGCCACTAGCTGCCTGGGGGTCGGTCATTACGACCTGGCCGCCGAAACCACGAACCGCAGATGCGATCCTCTGATGGTCGGCCGCCACGCAGATACCGCTGGGACGGCTGGCCCGCTGGGCCGACTCGTAGGTGTGCTGGATCAGTGGCTTGCCTGTTTCAGCAAGCAGCATTTTTTCCGGCAGGCGGGTTGAATGCAGGCGGGCCGGGATCACGATCTGTGATTTCATCACTTCCTCTCACGAGCCGCCGATGCCGGGTGCAATCTGCAGGAAACACCAAACGTACAGCGGGATCACAATTACTGCCAGCAGGTTGAGGCCGCTGCCGGCTCGAATCATGTCACGAATTCGAACCTCACCCGAGGCAAACACGATCGCGTTGGGAGGTGTGGCGACTGGCAACATGAAAGCACAGCTGGATGCCAGCCCGGCTGGAATCACCACCAGCCACAACAGCGTTGGGCTGGTGGGGAACGATCCAGCGGCCACCGCCAGGATCGGCAGGGTCAGTGAGGCGGCCGCAGTGTTGCTGGCCATCTCCGTGAGCAGGATCACCATCAACGTGGAGATCAATACCAGCAGCAGGACCGAGCCGAACGAGGCCTGTACCACCAGCTCACAGATCGCCAATCCCAGCCCGCTGGCATTGACCGCCGCAGCCAGGCTCAGGCCACCGCCGAACAGCAACAGTACGCCCCAGGGGAGCTCGGACACACGTTGCCAGCCGAGTGCAAATCGCAACTGACGCCAGTTGACCGGGATGATGAACATTGCCAGTGCGCCTGCCATGGCAATCACGGTATCGTCGAGTCGGCCGACCATCGGCAACTGGTCGACAAGCCAGGTCCAGTTGGTGAGGGGTCGCCGGATGATCCACATCAAGGCTGTCACCATGAACACGGCCAGTACGGTTCGCTCACCGCGCGACATGGGCCCCATTTCCTTGAGCTGATCCTGGATCAACTTGCGGCCGCCTGGTATCTGCTCCACGTCGACCGGCACGGCAATCCGGGTCAGGTACCACCAGCAGGTGAACAGCAGCAGGACCACAAGCGGCTGTGCCAACAGCAGCCAGCCGGCAAAGCTGACTGGCTGGCCCGCCTCTTCCAGCACGCTGGCGATCAGCAGGTTGGTGGGGGTACCGATCAGCGTACCGAGGCCGCCGATGCTGGCTGAATAAGCCACCGCCAGCATCAGGCAGGTTGCAAACTGGGAAGCGGGATCTCGCTCGCCGCTGGCCTGGCTGTCAAAGCTGCTGCGCAGCAGAGCCACCACGCTCATGGCGATCGGTAACATCATGGCGGTGGTGGCCGTGTTGCTGATCCACATACTCAAGACGGCGGTCGCCAGCATGAAGCCGGCAATCAGCCGTCGTGGGCTGGTACCAACCATCAGTACGGTCAGCAGGGCGATGCGGCGATGCAATCCCCATTCCTGGATCCCCAGCGCCATCAGGAAACCTCCCATCAGGATGAACACGTAGCGACTGGCGTAGGGTGTGGCGGCCCGCTGGACTGGAACTGGCTTCTTGAGCACCACGATCTCGTCCCGTCGAAAACGCCAGGGCTTGTCGTCCAGTCGGACGGTGATCATTTCGTCGCTGATCAGCTCGACTGTGGCTTCGACTGAACTCCCACCTGCTGGATTCGGGCAGACGACGGCATCGCCGACTTGCAGGCCGGACTGGTAGACGCCACAGAGTGGAAACAGGACCAGTGGCAGCAGGGCTGTGGCTGCCAGCGGGATTGCCTCGGTCATCCACCAGACGCCCATCAGCAGCGCGACAGCTGCGGTGGCGCGAGCTTCGACCGGCAACAGGGGGGCACGCTCGGCCAGCGTGATCCAGCAGAGCAGCGCGAGCAGCGGGCCGACGATAAGTCCAATCCGGGCAGCCATCCAGGGTTCCATTCGCGAGCCAGTGTGGCCCCTATTCTACAACATCGACCCTTCTAGATGATCACGGATGATGAATCACTGGGAGTGATACGGCCATGTGCCGGTGCGATTCGCGGCACCCAGAGATGCCATTCCCAGGGCCAACAACGATGGCGGGGAGCGAAGGGAACTGCATTGTGGGTGGAAACCCTAACTATCCTTGGGCTTCTTTTTGCTTGCGGCATCAATGATCCCACCGACTATATAACCCCCTAATCCACAAACGGCTGCAGCGATGAGACTGACCGCAATTCCACCCCTTGCAAGATCACCTCCAAAAGGGGCGGTTTGCATAAGGAAAGACCTCGCGAGATAGACTCCAATCAGAGCACCGATAATGAGCCCGATAAGTCGAAACATTGGTTCATTTTTTCCTGATTGAGTGCCGGTTCAGAATCCTCGTGGCTGGATTGTATCAACATCCGAAGTCGGCAGCACTTGCAGAAAAACAAAAATAGGCCCGGAAGGATTCGAACCTCCGACCAAGGGATTATGAGTCCCCTGCTCTAACCGCTGAGCTACGGGCCCCGCGCCATGGCGCGACTCCATTATGCAGAGTTCCCGGCTGTACTAAAGCCCCTCTTCTGTCCGCCAAAGGCGGACGGCAGCGATCCCTATCGCAGTGGCGGCTTGGCTTCCCGCACCACGGCTCCATCCTTGTCACTCGCCACCAGCAAGCCAAACTTGACCACGTTCTCAAGGTCGCCGGTGCTGAGCGAAGCATAGTCAAACCGCCCTCGCAGGTCGGTGTAACCATCCTTGTAGAACTTCACCGACCCGTCGCTGAACTGGGCATAGACCTTCACATAGGTGGCAGCCAGTGGCTTGCGAGTCGTCGCCTGCAGAACCCGCACCTGTCCGTAATTCTGGATCACCTGGACCGACAGGGCGTGCGAGTAATAGGCTCGTGTTTCCGTCTGTCCAGCACCCACGATCTCAACCAGCACGTTGCTGCGAGAGAGTTCCTCGGGCAAGTTGAACTGGTGTGTGCCGTCGTCCCCTGGTAACTGGATCGCCTCGGTCCGGTTGGGCCGGATATAGCTGAAGCCATCAGAGAACTGTTGCACGAACGGATTGCGGCTGAACAACAACTCAATGTCGATCTCGTAATAGTTCACCTGGACCTGTTCCAGGTTCTGGAAGTCGATCGTGACCTGGCCACCATCGATCTTGAAATCGAAGCTGGGTTGCGTGTCTGCCAGCTTGTCCTGCGCCTGGTCTCGATCCTTGTCATCGGCAATCTGGGCTCCCTCGCCACGGATCTCGTCGACCTGGTTGATCACGTTGGTGAACTTGGCATTCCAGGCAGCCACCGGGTAGTTGGCGTACTTGATCGCCACCGAGCGAGCCAGCTCAGCATCCCCACGCGAGAATGCCAGGTAGGCGGTCAGGTAATCGTACTGGATCCGCGTGGCCAGGACCTCGGGATTGATCTGCTCATAGAGTGCCACCGCCTCGGCGATGCGATCCTGCAAGAGCAGGTAGTACGTCACTGCCATCATGTCCTCATCGGAGAGCTGCCGCTTGTAACTGAGGACAAGCAGCAGTCGATGATACTGGGCATGGAAGCGGTCGTTGAGGATCTGCCGACGGGCACCCAGCTGATGGGCGCGGGCATTGACCAGTGGCCGGTATTCCATGTGTTCATAGGTCTTGCGGACGATCGGATCGATCACCAGCAGCGGACTCTGCAAATAGCTGCCGCATTGCGCCACCAGGTTATCCTGGTGCTGCAGGAACTGGTTAATTTCCGCCGGCAGGTCATGCAGCATGGCATACGACCAGAGCGTGTGGTGATAGGCATGTCGCCTGGCGATCAGGCGGGTGGCAGTCTGGAAAAACTCTTTGTCCTTCATGCGGAAGGCGATCTTCGCCAGCTCCAGCCGATGCACGTTGTGGTCATTGAGGTAATCGACGACCTGCTGGTTGGTGCCATTCTGTGAGACATAGGCCCATGAATTCGTATCCACCTCGGTTAGCGCGGCGACCACGTTAAACGTGAACGGCTCGGCACTGGCCAGCAGCATCTCGTTGGCCGAGACATGCACCGGGAACTGGGCAAACTTGCCAGCACTGGGGAAGTAGAAATAGTACTCCAGCGTCTGCGTACGGAACCCCTCCAGCTCCATGTGCACGCTGCGTGTGGCCCGTCCACCGAGCACCGGCAGGGCACCGATGGGAACCTGCAGCAGCACATCCAGTTTTTGCCGTGAGGACGTCGGGTTCGTGATCACCACCTGGCAACCATAGACCGTGTGGATCAGGAACTCGCGCGTCACGAACTTATCACGCTGTTCATTGTTCACATGGACATAGCGGTCACCGTGGCGGAAGAAGTTCTGGCTGACCAGGATCGGAGCCTGTTGGTCCGCTGCTTCCACTTCCTTCAGCTCCTCGTGAAACACGATCGCCGGTCCTGGATGGACCATTGTGAGGGTAGTTTCATCGAGTGCAAGTTCTGCATCCTCGGCCGAGAACGGCAGGTCCAGTACGGCCAGGGCCAGCATCATCTCGGTGAAGTTGCGAGTGGCCTCGGCCACCTTGGCAGTGTGGAATGGTCCCTCCGCGTGAGCGGCAAGGTCATTCCAGAAACCGTTGACCGTGACGAGGCCAGCATTCTGGCTGGCAATCGGCAACTTGTAGTAATTGTTCTCGACCCACTCCTGGGTCTTCTCCTGCTGACGATACAGGCCACGCGCGGCCGTCAGCTCGCCGGCCTGGTCGCTATAAAAATGCATCGACTTGTCAGCTTCCGCGGCATCCTGCGATTTGCGGAAGCGGCCATTGGCTTTACCGTTAGGCTTGTTGCCATGCAATTCCTCACTCTCCGACTGCCTCCGTAGATCGTTAGACCGGTCGGCCGTCGCCAGCTTCTTGGCCTCCTGGCCTCCTCCACCGAAACCAGCAGGACGTCGTGCCTGGTTCATTGCACTGGCCGTTGCCGGTGCGCCCAGTTCATTCCTCTGCAGGTTCTGGCTAAGCTTCTCCACTGCATCTTCCACCAGGGCGTTCGACCGTGACTCGGCACTCAGCCCACTGCGACTCAAGGAGGTATCAAAGAGATAATTGAATCGATCCACATCGGGAGGTACCAGGTCGAAGAGATCCTTCAGATGCCGTTGCGATGCGGTTCTCTCCTCGGCCAGTCGCTGGCCAAGCAGGATGCGTTCCACGGCATTCAGATGCTGGTAATTCCAGGGCTTCAAGTGTTCTTCCAAAGGCAGCTCCAGCAACCACAGGTCCATGAAGGTCTTATGTTGCTTGTTAGCCAGGAAAGGACGGATCACGGTGTCAAAAAAGTCACGGTCCTTGCGGTACAGGAAGAAGTTCAATTCGTGACAGGCATACTTGGAATAGAGCTCAAGCTGACGTTCCTCCTGCAGCGATGGCCACTCGGTAACAAACTGGAACTCGCGCAGGTTGGCGTCCTTGTTGAGCGTGCTGAACAGCTGGTAAACCCGTTGCAGGCTGTCATAGGTTTCGAAGCGACCGGTCGTCACGTCCTGGATTGTGAAGGGCTGCTGGGCAGGCACAACACTGACCGTCTTCTGCTGGACAAAATGTCCCTGGGGGTTCAGTCCGCGAATCAGCCGCAGGTCCAGTGACGCTTGCTGTTGTTCGGGCAGCGAAATGGACCGGTAGACTGTCTGGGTTGGATCCACCACCACGATATGCACGTGCTGATGGGCTCCCAGTGCATCACGGTCCACCAGCAGCAGGCCGTCCTCGTTGGGCACCAGGTTGACAAGCAGGCTGGATGTTTCGGTGAGGAAGTCGAGTCGGGAAAAGTCCCCGCTGGATGCTGCTCTACCGCCATTCGATCTGCCACGTGCTGATGCCGAGCCACTCGCATCGGTCTTGCTGTCGAAGGCCTCTCCATCACGAGCAACCTGCTGATCGGTCTCGGTGGTTCGAATCGGCCAGGGGCTCAACAACAACTCGGGGCGACGCAGCAAGTTGCCCGGGAATTTCTGGGCGTACTTGCGATCGATGATATAGCGATACTCATCGCCAATATCCCGACCCTCGACGTAAAGTGTACGAGGTTGGCGTGTGGAGACCGCGTAGGGCTCCGCATCATGAACCTTGCCAAGGTAGTCCGAAACGGGGAATGCCGGGTAATAGCGAGTTGCCAGCAGGTGCACACGGGCAAACTTGTTCCAGCCCGTCAACTGGATTGCCAGCTGTTCATCCGCCACATTGATCTGACTCACTTGCAAGGGCTCAAGGCCGCGTGTTTCCAGGTGCCGGTTGGCACCCAGCAGGTATCCCTGCTGGGCTTCAGCGGATTCGGTGATACGAATCCGGATCCGCCGTCCACCTTCACGAATCAGCAGGTCGTAGTCACCCGGCTCCAGCCCGCTGATCTGGATCATGCCATCCTTGACCAGCAAGGCATCGAAGCGATTGGCGACGAACGTGCTACCGCGCAGTTCCAGCAGCGAGAGGTCCTCGGCACCGACTTCTGGCTGGTTCCCCATGTAGGGAATCGAGATCACTTCACCGCTGCGGGCATGCTGCGACTGGTAATACGAATGCCTGTCACGGTTTATCGGCCAGCGATGTTCGGTACCAGCCACATCGCGGACGTGAATGTTGACGATGCCGGGCAACTGGCCAAGCTGGATGCGACCGAGATCATCGGCTTGCAACTGGACCGTGACCGGATCGACAAAATCCTCGTGCTTGAGCGTGACCTGGACGGTCCGTCCCGCTCGCCGCTCACCAGTCTTGCCAAGTACGTCCAGGACAAAGTCGCCATCGACCCAGGCCAGGTAGACATCGGCCGTCTTCTCGGTGCTCTCAATCTGGTTGATCTCAAACGATTCGATCACCGACAGGTCAAGTGGCTTGCCCTGGCTGAGGCTGTCGACTCGGGCCGTGAGAGTAAACTGGATCGTCTTGAGTCGTTGCGGTACGCGGAATTCGTGTACCGATTCCTCTCCCTCATGCAGTTCGAAATCGTCGACCTGGCTGGTGCTGCGGATGCCCTCGTGGTCGACCGAGAGGATCGTCAGCTTGATGTCCTTGAGCACCGAGAGCGTGATCGGCGTTCCGTTGAGCGACAAGGAGGGCCGTACCATCACGGCAGCCAACCGCCGCTCAAGCAGCGACTCGCGGTCCACAAAAATACCGGCGTTTAACTGGTACTGCTCGGACTCGTGCTGGAATCGATGCAGCGTGGAAATTGTCCCGTCGGTGACGACAAATGGCACCGTGCCAGGATTGGTGCTGAACGGTACCAGCACGCGACCCTCATCGTCACTCTTGTAGAGTGAGCCAGCGACCCAGATCGAGGCATCCGCGATCCGCTGCTTGTCCTCGCTCAAAACGTTGAAGATATGGCCGCTTGTCCCGGTGCGGACAAGGAAGTCCAGTTTTCCCTTGCGGATCAGCGTTCGGCTACTCTGGCCATTACCAATAAAGTCGATCACGAACACGCCTGGCCGATTCAACTCGGCAAACTCAAAATGCCGTTTGACTCGGCGCAGCGGTGCATCCTCGTATTCGAATGTCCGCTCGATGTTCGCCACCAGGCCATCCAGATTGATCCCGGTGCTGACTTCCTGCAGCCGCTGGCGGTAGTAATTCTGCGCATTCAGCTCGTAGACCTTGACGATCAGGTTGTCGACATTCTTGACGTGCACGTCGAGTCCGACGCCTGCGCCACCATCGAAGTACTCGCGGTTGGTGAAAGCAAAGTCCAGGTCGACGCGGTCCTTGAGTACCTGGTAGCGGGCTGGCGGCAGCATGGCAGACCACTGCTCGGAATCTCCCAGGCCGTTGACAATCTTTGTCTCGGCAAACAGGTGCTTGAGATAATCGTCATGCAGGAACGGCTCGTAGGCCTCGTAGCCGGCTGCTTCGACGAAAAAGTGTGCAAGGTAAGAGCGGATCAGCGGTTCATCGTTGCCAATGATCGGCAGCAATGTGACTGGCGAGAAATTCGCCTGCAGATCGACCAGGTAACGCTGGCGATTTTCATCCTTGATAAAGTCCCGGTTCACGTAGACCGCATTGCGAGGCAGCTGAATGTAACGCATGAAGCGTTGCTCATCGAAAACTCCCTGCGAGCGGTCCAGCACCAGTCGACGATAGAGGACATGCGCTTTGAGCGAGTTATGGACGGGAGCCAAGCGGTCGACGAAACCCCACAGCCGGTCCAGATAGTCACGATGCTGGGCCGGATCCTCGGTCCACTGAACGTCGTCACTCGGTCGCAACTTGCTCATGTAAGAATTGACGAAATTACTCTGGTCCAGCAGCGGGGGATGAATCTGCAGGCACTCGTCCAGCTGCGACAGCAACAGCTGTTTGTGAATGTTGTAGGAACCGAAGCCGGGGAAGCCCTTGAACTTGAGATCATCCAGCACCAATCGTGCCAGACCGGGGACGTCTGGCCGCTCAAGACGCTGCAGGAAATGACGTCGACGAACCGGATTCAAGCCGGCCGTATCCAAGCCGATCAGGCCATGCTTTTCCAGACCCTGCAGGTTGGTATAGCGGGCCATCGCGCGAGCCATCAGTGTTTCCTGTGCGATCAACTGCTGGGGTAATTCAGTCGGCAACTGGGCCTGCTGGTTGGCTGCGTCACGTTGATGATCGAATTTGAGCGACAGCTCCTTACGCAGGTATTGCAGGGCCGCAGCGGGGTCATTGGCATACGTCAGCAAGGCCTGGCGAAAGCGAATCTGGCGAACCAGCGCGGTTGTCTTGTGGCGTGCCACCCACAACGTGAGCAGATCCTCGACCTCGTCATACTGCTCAGTGTTCTGCAGCTGCAGGCAGTGATAAAAGTAGAACTGCTCCGTACCAGGAACCAGTTGTTCCAGCGCCACCGTTCGATCTGCAGCCAGGGCGAAATCCTCGAGGTAGCCGATCTCCTCGGACTTGATCTGTGTGGTGGTCGACAGGATCATCAAGAAAAGCATGCAGTTGATGAGACGTTTCATCGTGTTTTCCTCTGTTGTTGATTCCAGCTGTGCAGCGTTGCTGCGGATCAAGCTCTATCCTAACTGAAGGCGTAATCGTGCCTAGTTTCTTTGACGTTTCGGCCCTCCTTTTCGTTCCCTGATTTTTCCCCTCCGACCGCCAGAGTTTGCTCGCCGAGGCGATTTTGATAGGGTGGTTCCGGGTTGGCCAATGGTGCTGACACCCTGCTCGTTTCCCGGTTCGGCCGCTGACGGCCATTGCACTGCTGTCGCATGCGAGACATCTGGCGTCCTATCGTACTGATTGGGCTGGTTATGCTAGTCCCGATCGTGCCATTTGTGGTCTTCGGCGATGCACTCGAAGCATGGGTTCAGCGGACGATTGAAGAGCAGGTGTCCGGCTGGCTGATCATACTGATCCTCTCGATCGACATTCTGCTGCCAATTCCCTCCAGCGTGGTCTGTACGATGGCTGGCTGGAAGCTGGGACCTCTGGCCGGCTCGCTGGTCTCGCTGGTCGGCATGACGGCCGGCGCCGTACTCGGTTTCGCGTTGGCGCGCCGATGGGGAGCACCGCTGGCCCGCCGCTTGTCAGGCGAGCAGGACCTTCAACGGGCCCGCCAGATCAACGACCGGTTTGGCCCGGGTGTGATCCTGATCACGCGTGGTGTGCCGGTCCTGGCCGAGGCAAGTGTCTTGCTGGTCGGCATCCACCAGCTTTCCTGGCGACGGTTCCTGCTGCCGCTGCTGGCTGCCAATGCCCTGCTCTCTGCAGGCTACTCGCTGATCGGTTACTATGCCCGTGAAACCCGTGGTCTTTCGCTGGCGCTAGCAGCCAGCATTGCCATTCCTGTCATCCTGGCCCTGTTGGTCAGGCAGCTCTATCAACGCAAGGTCCATCGACAAGGCGATTCCCATGACGGACTCGAATAATGACCTGCTTCAGCAACTGCTGGCACTGGACGATCCCCTTGCAAGTGAGGTGGAAACCCAGGCAGCGGGGCCAACCGGTTCCCTGCCGCTGACCGACGAGATGCTCCGCAGCTGGACCAGCGGTGACTTGTTTGGACTTACCCAGTCCGCCGGCATGGGTTGGAAACCGGAAGATCTGCTGGGGCCGCAATACCTGGTACTCAGTACCCAGGGGGGCGTCCGCGCCGAGGATGGGTCGCCGATCGCCCTTGGTTATCACACCGGGCACTGGGAAGTTGGCTTGCTGGTCGAGGCCGCCGCTCGGGCCTTCAAGGAAGATGGCGCGCTGCCCTTCGCTGCCTACTGCTCCGATCCCTGCGATGGCCGTACCCAGGGAACGCCTGGCATGTACGATAGCCTCCCGTATCGAAATGATGCAGCTATTGTCTTGAGGCGACTTGCTCGATCCCTCCCCACGCGCCGCGGCCTGCTCGGTGTAGCAACCTGCGACAAGGGCTTGCCGGCCATGATGCTGGCCCTCGCCGGGCTTCCCGACCTGCCCTCGATCATCGTTCCTGGCGGAGTCACCCTGCCACCCGAGGAGGGTGAGGATGCCGGCAAGGTGCAGACCATCGGTGCTCGCTATGTACATGGAGAAATCACGCTTGAGGATGCCGCCGTGGCTGGCTGTCGCGCCTGTGGGACCGCCGGCGGTGGCTGCCAGTTCCTCGGTACTGCAGCAACCAGCCAGCTTGTGGCCGAAGCCTTGGGCATGGCACTACCGCACTCAGCCCTGGCTCCCAGCGGCCAGAAAATCTGGCTGCAGAACGCTGTCAGCAGTGCCCGCGCCCTGCAGCAGCTGGATCGCCGCGGGCTGACCACCGCCGACCTGTTGACTCCTGCAGCGTTCAAGAATGCCATGCTGGTCCATGCGGCCTGCGGCGGTTCTACCAACCTGCTGCTGCATATTCCGGCCATCGCCTTTGCCGCTGGAATACCGCGGCCGTCGATCGAAGACTGGAACGAGATAAATCGAAGTGTGCCGCGGTTTGTCGATGTGCTTCCCAATGGCCCCCAGTACCATCCCACCATTCAACTCTTCCTGGCGGGTGGAGTTCCGGAGGTGATGCTCCACTTGCGCCGCCTGGGACTGCTGCAGCTGGAAGCACTGACCGCCACCGGAGCCCCGCTGGGTGAAGTCCTCGACTGGTGGGAGTCATCCAGCCGACGAACCGTGCTGCGCCAGCGACTGGCGGATCACGACGGTGTCGATCCCGATGATGTCATCATGGATCCCGACACAGCTCGCCAGCGTGGCCTGACAAGCACGGTCTGTTTTCCGCAAGGCAACCTCTGCCCGCAGGGGTCCGTCATCAAGGCCACTGCCATCGACCCCGAGGTTGTGGATGACGACGGTGTCTACCGAAAAACCGGTCCGGCACGGGTCTTTACGACGGAGCGAGCTGCGATTGCGGCCATCAAGGGCCAGGCAGATGCAGCGATCCAGCCCGGGGATATCGTCGTGCTGATTGGTCGTGGGCCGCTCGGCTCGGGCATGGAAGAGACTTACCAGATCACCTCGGCCCTCAAGTATCTCAGCTGGGGACGAGAGGTTGCCATCGTCACCGATGCCCGCTTTTCCGGCGTCAGCACCGGTGCCTGTATCGGCCATGTCGGCCCCGAAGCATTGGCTGGCGGTCCGATTGGCAAACTACGCGACGGCGACCTTGTCGAGATCGTCGTGGATCGAGTCCAGCTGACTGGCACAGTCAACCTGGTCGGTACCAGCGACGGGGAGCTATCGCCAGTCGAAGCGAGCGAGCTGTTGTCGGAGCGAGCGCCGCACGAGGATCTGCAGCCAGACAGCGAGCTGCCCGATGACACCCGCCTCTGGGCGGCTCTGCAACAAGCGAGTGGTGGTACCTGGGGCGGCTGTGTTTATGATGTCCAGCGGATACTTGATACGCTGGCAGCAGGTCAGCAGGCGCTAAGCAAGGAATCAGAATAATGCGATCGACACCGTTTCGACTGCGGCAGGCCCTGACCCTGCTGGCTCTGGTGCTGCTCATCGAGCCAGTTGCGGCAGCCCCACCGGCAGGCTGGATCCAGCCTGCTGGCATTGACGGCTCGCTGATCATCGCCGGCGGTGGTGAGCTGCCCGCGTCGATCATCGATAGCTTTATCGAATTGGCTGGCGGCAGGCAGGCTCAGCTGGTGATCATCCCCACCGCCTCGGTGCGGGCCGATGATCAGAAAGCCAGCCAGCAGATCCTGGAGCAGTGGAAAAAGTATCCGCACGCCAGCGTCACGCTGCTGCATACCCGCGACCGCCAGACTGCTGACAGCGAGGACTTTGTCCAGCCCCTGCTGAAGGCCAGCGGCGTCTGGATCGGTGGCGGCTCGCAGTCCCGAATCGCCGAAGCTTACCTGGGCACGCGCGTCGAAAAGGAACTTGTTCGGCTGCTGGAGCGAGGTGCAGTGATCGGAGGATCGTCGGCCGGTGCTGCCATCCAGTCGCGTGTGATGATTGCCTCAGGCAAGACCGAAGCGGTCGTCAAAAAGGGTTTTGACCTGTTGCCGGGCAGCGTGATTGACCAGCACTTCAGCCAGCGTGACCGGCTGGCTCGACTGCTGGGTGTTGTCGACGACCAGCCTGACCGGTTTGGCGTTGGGATCGATGAAAATACAGCTCTGCTGGTCCGCGGCCGCGAGGTCCGGGTGCTGGGCGAGGGGACGGTCACGCTTTGCCTGGGCAAGACCGCCTATCGTGAAGCTGAACAGAGCGTGCTGCCGGCTGGAGCTTTCCTGGATCTGACATCTATTCGCAGGCATCTGCGGGATCGCAACCAGCCGCCATTTCCCGCCGAGAAACCGCCCACAATCGAGGTCAAGCGAGGGTCGCTGGTGATCGTTGGCGGCGGTGGCATGCCGGCGGATGTGACCAGCCGATTCATTGAGTTGGCTGGCGGCAAGGACGCCTTGATCGTGGTGCTGCCCACCGCCATGCCCGACCCCTTGCCAGCCAACCAGGGTGGCGGCTTCTTTGCCCGTGCCGGAGCTACCAACGTCAAGGTACTGCCGGCTCGCCGACTGGCAGATGTTGAAGCTGCGGAAAACCTGAAATGGCTGCGCAAGGCCGACGCGATCTGGTTTGGTGGCGGTCGACAGTGGCGATTCATGGACGCCTACGAGGGAACCAGGGCGGCACAGCTGATGCACCGCGTGCTCGATCGTGGTGGTGTGATTGGCGGCAGCTCAGCCGGCGCATCGATCCAGGCCGAGTACCTGGCTCGTGGTAATCCGCTCGGGAATACCGACATGATGGCACGCGGCTACGAGCGAGGACTGGGGTTTCTGCCGGGAGCGGCAATTGACCAGCACTTTCGCCAGCGAGATCGTTTCAAAGATCTGGCCTCGATTATCGACAGGTTTCCACAGCTGCTGGGAATTGGTATCGACGAAGCGACCGCACTGGTGGTGGAAGGAAGCACCGGTTCGATCCTGGGGCCGGGAGAAGTTCACTTTTACGATTGGCGTACCCGTCCCAAGCCGGGCGAGCCGGACCACGTCTCGCTGGCCAAGGGAGAGCGTTACGATCTGAAGAACAGGAAACCGCTGCCGGCTCAACCCGCGCCAGTTGAGCGCGACTGACCGTCAGCTGAGGCAACCGCCATGATGAGGGCACTCAAGCGTATCCCTGCCGGCTGGTGGTTCATCAGTCCCTGGCTGCTGGGCCTGGCCTTGCTGTTTATCTATCCCTTCGTTGCCTCGCTCTACTGGTCCTTCTGCCGCTACGACATGCTCTCAGCCCCGCGCTGGATTGGGACAGAGCATTACCAGCGGATCGCCGCCGAGTTATGGCGGGGCGATGGATTCGGACAGGCACTCTGGAATACCGCTTACTTTGCCGCACTGAGTGTTCCGCTCTCGATAGTGCTGGCCGTCCTGCTGGCTGTGATGCTCTCCTGGCGAGTTCGCGGCCAGGTTATCTTTCGCACGCTTTTCTACCTGCCGGCGATTATCCCGCTGGTCGCTTCATCGATTCTCTGGATGTGGCTGCTGAATCCAACAGCAGGAATCGTCAACCACCTGCTGGGTTGGTTGGGTCTGGCACCCCAGTTGTGGTTTAACGGAATTGAGGAGGCGGCCTCGCCCAGTACGCTGCTCAGTTTCGGCTCCAAGGATGCGCTGGTCCTGATGAGTACCTGGGGTGTTGGCAACTTTATGCTGATCTACCTGGCGGCGCTGGGTGATATCCCGCACCAACTCTACGATGCAGCGGAGCTGGATGGAGCTGGTCGTTTCCGCCGTTTTCGTCATCTCACGCTGCCCATGCTGTCGCCCTTGATCTTCTTCAACCTGGTGCTGGGTCTGATCCAGTCGGTCCAGGCATTTACCCAGGTCTACCTGGTCAGCGAGGGGACGGGTGAACCGATCGGCTCGACCCTGGTGCTCTCGCTGCATCTCTTCCTGGCAGCATTCCAGGACCTGGAAATGGGATATGCCTCGGCCATGGCCTGGTTGTTGTTCGTGATCCTGTTAATTGCCACTGCACTTCTTTTTCGCTGGTCGCGTGGCTGGGTCCACTACCGGGCCAGCCTGGGAGGTTAGCGATGCAGGCAAACAATATCGACCGTCTGAAACTCGCCACTGGGCTGCTGCTGCTGGTCTTGTTAATCGTGCTGACTGCCACCAGGCCGCGGGCCTCTGTCCCGGCGGGCCGGGAGGAAGTCGTATTTTGGCACTTTTGGGGCGGTCACGATCGGCGGGTGGTCGAGGAGATCGTGAACCGATTTAACCAGAGCCAGGATCGGCATTTCGTGCGGGCGGTGGCGATGCCGGGCAATAACCTGGATATGAAGATGTTCCTGGCAGTGACCGGTGGCGATCCACCCGATCTGATCAACCAGGATGATCCAATCGTTGCCGACTGGGCGCATCGCGGAGCCCTGCTGCCATTGGATGAAATCGCCAGCCCGGCGGAGATCGAGCAACTGAACGGATGGCTGTTACCGGCCGCCCGCCAGCTCGGTAGTTACCAGCAACGACTGTATGGACTTGCCAACGGCCTCGACATCCGTGCTCTCTACTACAACAGGACCTTGATCGAGCAGCGCAGTGGCCAGCCCGCTCCTCGCCAGCTGGCCAGCATTGAGCAGCTGGATCGACTGGCTGAAGCCTGTGTTGTCGAAGATCCAGACGGTCAGCCAACGGCACTTGGTTTCCTGCCGGATCCGCGGCGTTTGTGGGCCTGGGGTGTGGTCTTCGGCGGTGCATTTTACGATGCCGACACGAAGAGAGTCACGGCAGCAGATCCGGCCAATGTCGAGGCACTGCAGTGGATGGCGAGCTATCGCCACCGTTTTGGACCGGATAACCTGGCAGCCTTTCGCCAGGGAGACCAGTCGCTGCCGGGCAAGACGTTTCCCTTGCTGGCCGGACGCTATGCCATCGTGCTCGATGGCCAATGGCGTGTACGGGACATCCGGGCTGCTCGCCAGCAGCAGCTGGAACAGGGTCAGCCGCCGACCGAGTACGGTGTCTGGCAGCTGCCGGCACCGCGGGGTCGCCAGGCTGCTGCCGAAGGCTGGGTGAATGGCAACCTCTTCCTGGTACCACGTGGCTGCCGAAACGCTGCCGGGTCCTGGGAGTTTATGAAGTTCTGGAGTGGGTTTGGCGGGCACGAAGCGGAAGCGGCGCGGATTGCCAGCCAGGGTGGCTGGATACCGGTTTCCCAGCAAGTGATGGACCATCCGCTGTTTGTCCAATACCTGGAAGAAAATCCGCTGTTCGCCGAGTTCGTGCGATTGGCCGCCGGTCGCCAGGTGCCGACACCGGTTATCCCTGGTGCACGCCTGTACTATCGCCAGTTGAACCAGGCGGCCGGGCGTTTGCTGTACAGCAAGCAGGAACTGTCGGCCCGAGAGCTGCTCGAGCAGACAACGCGGGCGGTGCAGCAGCACCTGCAGCGTTTGGAGCGTCACGATGCGGGATCCGCAGGAGGTGGCTCATGAGTCGCCATCGACAACCGCCTCGCTGGGGACTGGCTCTGCTGGTAGCCACGGCGGTGCTGTTTTCCCTGCCCCTGCTGTGGCTGCTGGTTTCCAGCGTCAAGCCGGCCACCCAGCTGACCGAGGATCCCTACAGCCTGCTTCCCAGCAGCTGGCAGTGGGGCAATTTCCGCGAGGCGGTTGAGGCCATGCCCTACCTGGTCTACCTCACCAACTCGCTGATCCTTTGCATTGGCACGGTGGTTGGTAGCGTGCTCTCCTGCTCGCTGGTGGCCTACGGGTTTGCTCGCCTCCGCTGGCGTGGACGGCGGCTGCTGTTTGGGATCGTGATTGCCACTATGTTGTTACCATGGCACGTCACCATGATTCCCCGCTTCCTGCTGTTCAGGGAGCTAGGCTGGTACAACCATCTGACGGCGCTAATCGCACCAACTTTCCTCGGCGACGCATTCTTTATCTTCCTGCTGAGACAGTTCTTCCTCTCGATTCCGGAGGAGTTAAGTGAGGCTGCCCGACTGGACGGACTGAGTGAATGGTCGATTTTCTGGCGGATCATCCTGCCGCTCTCCAAGCCGGCGATCGCCACGGTAGCGCTATTCCAGTTTATTGCCAGCTGGAATGATTTTGGCGGACCGCTGTTGTACCTGAATGATCCGCAGCAATTCCCGCTGGCCTATGGGCTGGAGCAGTTTGTCAGCTCCTACTCCGACCAGACCCACCTGCTGATGGCAGCGGCGGTCCTGTTCACGTTACCGGTGATCGTGCTGTTTGTGCTGGCGCAGCGCACTTTCCTTGAGGGCATAAGCACGACGGGCCTGAAAGAATAGCACGCACGCAGTCGCGAAACTGTTGGGCTGGGCAGAGTTGCCGGCGCTGCAGCCGGGGGGGCCCGGAAAAGTCTTACTTCTTGCGATGCCGAATCTTGGCACGCATTCGCCGCTTTTTGCGACCGACCTTGCGTCGGCCCTTACCTGTCTTTTTCGTACCCACGAGTTTCTCCTGCGTAAATCTTGCAGCCCGCAGCTGAAGGGGCTGTCACAATCCTACAATAGTAGCAAACGCTTGACAGCAAGGGGAGTGGGGCCGTCGACTCACCGCTGTTTCGTCTCTGCGCCGTCGATGGCTAACCTCTCGCCGCTTACTTGCCAGCCCCACTTAACTGGAGTCCAATATGGCTTGCCGACCCGCAACTCATCAAGAAAACTGGACTCCTGCCATGCTGCGTTGCTTCCAGCTGCTTTTCATGGTCCAACTGCTACTCAGCAGCTGGACAGAGACATCTGCTCAAGACGACTACAAGCACGGTCCCGACTCGATACGCCAGGATGGCGTTCCGGAGGGGATGGTCAGTAAGCATCGCTGGGAGAGCAGCGGAATTTTTCCTGGCACGGTCCGGGACTACTGGATCTACCTGCCAGCTCAATACAAGCCTGAGAATCCTGCTGCGGTGATGGTTTTCCAGGATGGTGGCAGCTATGTCAACGTCGACAGGAGTTTTCGGATTCCGATAGTCTTTGACAACCTGATCCACAAGGGAGATATGCCTGTCACGATTGGAATCTTCCTCAACCCCGGCGTGTTGCCAGCCTCGGCCGAGGGAGCTGCGCCGCGACGCAATCGCAGCTTTGAATATGACAGCCTGGGTGATCGCTATTCGAGATTCCTGCTGGAAGACATCCTGCCGGCCGTCGGCAAACAGTACAACCTGACCGACGATCCAAACATGCGGGCCATCTGCGGTATCAGCAGCGGTGGCATCTGTGCCTGGACCGTGGCCTGGGAGCGTCCCGACATGTTCCGCAAGGTGCTCAGCCATGTCGGCAGCTTTACCAATATCCGTGGTGGCCATGTCTACCCGGCATTGATCCGCAAGGCCGAAAAGAAGCCGATCCGGGTTTTCCTGCAGGAAGGTGAGAACGACCTCGACAACCTGTTTGGGAGCTGGCCTCTGGCCAATCGGCAGATGGCAGCGGCGCTCAAGTACAGTGGCTATCAATACAAGTTCGTGCTGGGTAGCGGAGGCCATAACGGCCGTCATGGTGGCGCGATCATGCCCGAATCTCTCCGCTGGCTTTGGCAGGATGTAAAACCATGAAAAACCTTGAACAGCGGCGAAAAACGGCAACCCACCAGCGTCGACTGGCTGTCAGCGTCCTCTCGAGCCTGTTGTTGGCCAGCGCTGCTCTGCAGTTGCCAGCCCAGGACATGCCACTCAGCCAGGTGCTGATCGACGGCAAGGGGTGGGAGCTCGTGGGCGAGGGGTATCGTTTTACCGAGGGGCCGGCGGTCGATGCCAATGGCGTCTTTTACTTTACCGATGTTCCCGCCAGCATTATCTATCGCGTTGGTGAGGATGGCAGGCCAGCGGTTTTTAATGCCGATGCTGATCGCAGCAGTGGCATGATGTTTGGGCCGCGTGGCCTTTACAGCTGTAGTGGTGCCACCAAGTCGATCCTGGTGTTTGACAGCAAGGGTCAAAAAACTGCGATCGCCAAGGGGATGACCAGCAATGACCTGGTTGTCACTGGCGAGGGTGGAGTTTACTTCACCGATCCGGCTATCAAGAGTGTCTGGTACCTGCCACCCGGTGGAGAGCCGCGCGTGGTCGATGAAGGCATCGAGTTTCCCAATGGCCTGATTCTCTGGCCCGATCAGAAGACACTGGTGGTGGCCGACATGCGGAGCGCCTATCTCTGGAACTTTCGCATTGAAGAAGACGGCAGCCTCTCGCACAAGCAACCCTACAGCACGATGCAGTTGCCAGTCGGAAAGTCAGAAAGCGGGGCTGACGGCATGACGGTCGATTCTCTTGGCAGGATCTTTGTGGCGACCGAACTCGGCGTACAGGTTTTCGACACCCAGGGTCGCTTGAGTGGCATCATCGCCAAGCCGCAGCCAAAATTCCTATCCAACGTGGTGTTGGCAGGACCGCAAGGCGACATCCTGTATGTCACCTCTAGCGACAGGGTTTATCGCCGACAGGTAAAAGTGACCGGGATCAGTTTCTGGAACAAGTAGCCGCGGTCCGCTGTCTTAGCTGCCGGCATTCCAGTCGACGCCCGAGAGGCCAGCCAGGGCCAGCTGCAATGCATGCGTTCCATCGCGGCCGTGGCCTTGAGCCTGCAAGGCCAGGTAGAGCTGCTTTGCCAGCGCCAGGCCTGGCAGCGACAAACCCATCTGGTTGGCTTCGTCCAGGGCGATACTCATATCCTTGATGAAGTGTTCGACAAAGAAACCGGGATCGAAGTTGCGATCGATGATCCGCGGTCCGAGGTTATTGAGCGACCAGCTGCCGGCGGCACCCGAGCCAACCGATTGCATCACAGTCGGCAGGTCGAGGCCAGCCTGGTGAGCATACAGCAGGGCTTCGCAGACACCGATCATGTTGGTTGCGATCAGGGTCTGGTTGACCATCTTGGTATGCTGGCCCGCTCCTGCTGGACCCTGGTAGACGATTGTTGAGCCCATCGCATCCCAGCAAGGCTGAAGGGCGTCCACCACATCCTTGTCACCGCCGATCATGATCGACAGCGTGCCGTTCCTGGCACCGACATCTCCTCCGGAAACCGGCGCATCGATGCTCTGCAGACCCCTGGCAGCGGCCGCCTCGGCAATTTCGATAGCCAGTGACGGTTCGCTGGTTGTCATATCGACCAGCACATTTCCTTCCTTGCTGCCGGCCAGTGCTCCATCGTCCGCCAGTATCACCGCTCGTACATCATGAGGAAATCCGACGATCGAGAAGACCACGTCGCTGTTCTCAGCGACTTCACGGGGTGAAGCGGCCCAGCTGGCGCCCTTGTCGAGCAGCGGTTGGGCTTTTTCAGCGGATCGCGTGAACAGCGTTGCCTTGAAGCCCTGGTCCATCAGATGGCCGCACATGCTGGCTCCCATCACGCCGGTTCCAATCCAGCCGATGGCGGTACTCTCCGGAGAGATCTTCAGTTCGCTCATACCTGTCTCTCCTCAATCCAAATGGAATCTTCGATGAACTCAATTCAGGCCGCCGGGTGGTCGGTCGTGATCGACGATCTCAGCTGTCGGCTACCAGCGATGGGTGGGGCGATTGATGATCTCGGCAAGTATCACCGCCCTGGCTGGGCCTCCCGGCTCCCGCAGCAATCGCATGATGTCGCTGGCCAGGGCATCCTGGCGGACCTCGTCAGCGTCCTCGAATTGTGGCGTATCGGCATGTGCCAGGTGGGTTACTTGACTGTCGAACTTCTCTTCCACATTCAAACTGGACTCAATCTGGCGTTCTTTGAGATTACCGCCATGATCCACCTGTTCGACTGCCAGGTTGTGGATAGCTTCCTCGGTCTCGACTTCAACAACCTGCTCCTGCGGCGGCACAGCATGTCCCTGGGCTTTCCCCAGCTGGGACTGGATCAATTCACGCAACATTCGTTCGAGGTTGACCATCGATCTCTACTCTCTGGACTCGGTACGATCGGAACCGGAAATTGCCTTCCGCATATCGGTATCTGCCTGCACGTTGCGGAGCTGGTAATACTGCATGATGGCGAGCTTGCCTGATTGAAATGACTCGGACATCGCCTTGGGAACTTCGGCCTGGGCCTCTACCAGCTTGGCCCGGCTCTCCTGGACAAAAGCCTGCTGTTCCTGCTCCATGGCGACAGCCATGGCACGGCGACCTTCGGCCCGGGCACGGGCAACGCGTGTGTCCGCTTCTGCCTGGTCCGCTTGCAAACGGGCACCGACGTTTTCGCCTACATCGATATCCGCAATGTCGATCGAAACGATCTCAAAGGCAGTCTGGGAATCGAGTCGTCGAGCAAGAACTGCCTTGGAGATCAAGTCCGGGTTCTCCAGTACGGTGGCATGTGTATCGGCGGAACCAATGGCACTCACGATACCCTCACCGACGCGTGCCACGATGGTTTCTTCCCCGGCACCACCGATCAGCTGCTGCAGGTTGGCTCGCACGGTCACTCGAGCTCGGACCCGCAACTGGATCCCATTCTTGGCCACAGCGTCAAGCGTACGCTTGTCCGAACCAAGCATGGGGCAGTCAATGATCTTGGGGTAAACGCTTGTCTGTACCGCTTCCAGCACGTTTCGACCTGCCAGGTCGATTGCGGTTGCCTCGCGAAAACTTAACTTGATCGTCTTGGCCTTGCGAGCTGCGATTAATGCCCGCACCACGAGCGGAATATTGCCGCCAGCCAACAGGTGAGCTTCCAGCTCCTGGGTGCTGAACTCTTCGTCTGCAAACCCTGCCTGGACCGCCATGATCTTGGAATGCACGATGATCCGTGGATTCACCTTGCGGAATGTCATACCAAGCAGGTCACCGATGCCAATGCCGGCACCAGTCAGCACGCACTGAATCCAGAGTCGGAAATAGGCGGCAAACACGATGATCACAAAGCCAATCATCAGGATCGCGACGACGATCGCAATGATCATCAAGGTCGCGGTGGTGTCGTCTGCAGCTAGCAGGTTCCAGTAGGAATTCATGGTCGCCTGGTCCCCTCACGCGGAAAGTGCAATCGATGCAAAATACGGCTGGTTTCGCAACGAATAATCAGCAACTGGGGGTGTACCTTCCCCACGACCGAATGTCAAGCCAGCGGGCATCTGCTGTTGCCGCTGGATCACGATGCGAAGGGATCTTCAAAAGGTGTCTCGTCGGTGGGGTCGGAATCTACCTCGTCGGTGGTATCGACGTCATCGTCTCGCAGCGGTCGGACCTCAATCCGATTGCCGTCGACGGCGCTGACAACAATTGTCGTGTCCTGGGCGATTATCATTCCCTGGCTGACGGCATCGTACAACTGGTCATCGATCATGATGCGGCCATTGGGAAGCATCTCGTTGCGTACAATTCCCTGGCGACCGAGCAACTGCAGCCGAGGATCGTCTTGCGGATCTGGCCTTTCAGTGGCCGATTGGAGCAGGATCCGTCGTCCCATTCGGGTTTGCGGCCACCAGCGCAGCAGAAATGTTGCCAGCAACGGTACCAGCACGACGACCGCGCTGAGTGCCAATGCTCCGGTAGTCAGGCTATCCATGAAGGCAACCACGATTGCCGCAATCAACGAGATGGCGGCGAAGATCGAGAGCAGACCGCCGGAAGGAATGAACAACTCGGCGGCGATAATCAACATGCCACCCAGGATCAGGAGGATGGACCAGAGAATTGGGGTCATTACGCTGGCTCCCCAGCGGCATCGTCCTGTTCCCCGTCAGCCGTCACATCCACAGCCTGGACGACCACGCGATTGCCTTCCACGTCGATCACCCGGATCGCTGTATCGGCTTCAATCAACTCACCATCACTCACCACGTCGACAAGGTCCTCACCCAGTCGCACCTTGCCGGAGGGTGAGAGCCGCGTGTATGTCACGCCGGTTTGCCCCAGCAGGTGCTCGTAATGGACAACCGATTCGTTCCATTCCCGCTGCTGTCGCTCCTTTTCGTCCGGCGAATGAAGTGCCAATCGCTGGAAGAACTGGGTCCTGGGAAGGACCGAGCGCATCACGACAATCCCAGTAATCATGCCCGCTCCGGCCACTGCCACGGAAAAACAGGCCACGATTGTCTGCTGAAGCTGGTAGCTGTTACGTGGAACGACAAACGTCTGGCTGGCCAGAATCACTGACAGCAGGATCATCAGGCCGCCACCGATGCCAAATATCCCTACTCCAGGCAGAAAGAAAATCTCCATGACAACAAAGACCAGGCCTCCCACAAAGAGTGCAGCTTCGAGCCAGCCAGCCGTTCCATGAAGAAACTTGATCCAGAAAAACAGCATGAAACAGACAGCTGCGACGAAACCTGGCACACCCAGTCCGGGTGCAGAAGCTTCCCCCATGAAGGCAAAGAAGGCAATGAACAGCAGCATCTGGGCAAACCAGGGTTCACCAGCCAACCGCTCGATCGTCTCCACGATCCAGGATGAACGGGCTGTTTCGAGTGGTCCATCGACCTGGAAAATGGCTCCTGCTTCCTCCACGCTGCCGACAACATGTCGCACCAGCTGTAACTTTTGCGCCAGATCCGTTCCGGCTCCCTCAGTCGTGTCGATTACCTCGCCACGATTCCATTGCACATCGCCAGCTTCCTCGGCACGCTGTTGATCGCTCCAGAACCGCTGTTCAGCCGTGGCGGCATGCTGGTAGTGCCGAATGGTAACCTCCTGGTCGACCAGGGCCAGCAGCATTGACCAGTCGCGGCCCTTCTGATCGGCGATTTCATTGAGCACGATCGAGAGAGCTTCGCGCTCATCCTCGCTGACCACGATTTCACCTGGTCCGCCCAGCAGCGAATCGTCGAGCATCACGATTTCATCGCAGGCGGCGGCCACCAGGACCGCATCCGCCCGAGCTTCCCCCTCGATCACAGCCACCGTCAGGAGGTCGGGATCTCCAATCGACAAGAGATGATTGGCCAGCCCGACGCTGCTGTCGATGTTCCCACCCGGGCTATTAATGACGACCATCAACAGTTCTGGTGGATCGTTACGCATCCGGTCGTCGATGATGCGGCGAATTGAGTTGACCTTGCTGCCGGAAATCGGTCCCCGCAAGTCGACACGCATGCCGGTCACCTGGCCAACCATGGACGCTTGCTCGCTGATCGATCCTGCCGGTAAACGCAATGCGGTGGCGAGTTGTTGTCGGTCGGCAGCCAGATGGCTGACATCGCCGTCGTCACCGGATAGCCGGGTGCCATCCAGGATCGCCATCGTGCCGGGAGCTGCAATCGTATCCGCACGGGTTACAACGCCTGAGCTGGTGAGTTCTTCCAGTCGGGCTGCGTCAACATATTCCACTCCCTCGGTGGTGACCGCCTTGAAAACACCAAGTTCGGAATCGAGCATTGAGAGGACAAGTGGCACTGGCAGAATGCGGCGGCGACTCGTGATGTCCCGGTAGGCCGCTCGTTGTATATCGTCGATCGTCGCCTCTGTTATGCCCGCTTCTCCCAGCTCGGCAGTCGGGGCCATCACGACCTGCTCACAGGATAGCACCACCAGCACAGCATGGCCGCGGACAGTCTCGGGTACAAAGGCGACAGTTCGAATGCCCTGCAGATCACCGCTGCTGAGGAAACGTGCCAGCGACAAGGCTCTCTCAAACTCGCTCGACTCGGCAGCTCGGCCAGGCTGGCCCGTGAATTCGAATATCGCAACCGGCCGCTCGGTAGCTCCCTCCGCTTGCTGACTGAGCCGAATTACCGCGCGCTGAATCTTCTTGTCATCGTCATTTGATAAAGGAAGCCTTATCGGGATCAGCTGCACGATCCCGCTTTTGTCGGCCGCGTTTTCCTGCTGGGCCAGGATCTGCAGCGGCAATGCGAACAGCATGCCGCAGAACAGCAGGTTCATCAGGACACGATTCGGAAGTGACACGGCATGAACTCCAGCGATAGTGGCTCGCTGGAGAATTATAGCACCGAGTGAGTGAAAAGAGGTCAGGGGTTCGAAGACACTAGTCAGAGGCCAGCGCCCGAGGCAGCACAGTTCTCTAACTGCGGGGAGGGTGGCAGCTAGCGTTGCTGACCTTGCCCAGGGCGATTGGCCTGTACGACCGGTGCCGGTCGAACTTCCTTCCGCCAGCCAGAGGGAATCGCTGGCTCATAGAAGTGCCGCTGGAAGACATTGGGCAACGTGATCGGCGTGGCATTATTCACTTCGCGGTCATTGAAGCTGAACACGGTCCGGCTACTGTTGCGACCGGGCTGATAATTGCGATCAAAGATGACCAGCCCACGTGGCAAAACTGTCTTGCGGTCGATGATGATGTGCACCTTGAGAAAATTGGCGCTGTCCTGCATCGTGCGAGGGTAGGCTTCCAGCCAGATCTCTGTCTTCTGTACACGGTCGGGCGTGATGGCCCTGATCCAGTATCTGCGGCGCAGGACGTCGGCTTCTGCCCGGAACAAGAACGGTAACGGCCCCTGCGTAATCGACTTTCCTTTCAGCTCTTCCGGCAGCAGTTGCTGGACGAGCACTTTACGCTGCTCGTCGAACTCCCAGATCGAATTGCCGTCGCAGATCCAGTGCTCACGATAGTCTGCTGGCAAGGTTATATATTTTGGCTTGCCTCCCGGCTGCTCCGGAGCCTGGTAGTTGAGGACTTTCTCGACGCGGAACAGTCCCTTGTCCGGCATGGCATACCGAATCTGCCCTTCGCTGTATCGCTTGGGTTGATCGGCAGGACCAAACACGGAATCGAATTCCCAACGCTGAAAATTGCAGCGGTAAACGCGAATGTCGTTGGAACGCCTTTCCCACACATCCAGGACCTGGTCCAGGTACTGCTGGAGCTCTGCTGACAGGGGAATGAAAGCTGGCGGACCCGGTGCGGCAGCCTGGGGAGGTGCGCTGGCAGGCGGTTGCTGAGCAACCAGGCCAGTGGCCAGCAGCGCGATCAGCAGCAGGGAACCAGTCACAGCACGCATGTGGAAATCACTCCCGGCAAGGACAAGCGGTATTCTGGCTGTCGCAAAGCCAGCCGCGGATTCTAGCAAGACAGCAGAAATCGCCCTAGATCGGTTTGTCCAGCCAGCTGGCCAGTTGCGGGCAGTCGAAGCTGTCAAACACCAAGTCGGCAAGGTCTGTGCCAGCCAGGTTGGCACGATCACGGCCGCGGGCAAACAGGGCCGTACGTGCACCGGCCTGCAGACCAGCCTGAATATCGAAGAGGTAATCGCCGATCATCACCACGTCCGCGGGTGCAGCACGCCACTGGCGACAAATCTCCTCGATCCCCCAGGGGTCCGGCTTGATCGGTCCCTCGTCGCGAGAAATGATTGGATCCCAGTAGCCAGGCAGTGTTGCCTCGACTGTGGCCCGCGCACAGTCAGCTCGATTACGCGTCAAGATTGCCAGTTTTGTCTGATGCGAGACCAGCCGATCCAACAACTCCGTCAGACCCTCGTAGACCGTTGCCCGGGCCACACCCTCACGCTCATGCCGGGCCAGTATTTCTTCGCACTCGGTTCTCCGCTGGGGCGACATCTCCTCAAGCGACTCCAGAATCGGGTCATCTGCAGCCAGTTTCATGTCGCGCCGCATCTGGCCGAAATCCAGGCCAGAATCGACCAGTGTGCCATCGAGATCGAAAATAACGCCGACAACGGACATGCTTGGAAACTCCCATGTGCCAGCCAAGAAGGGGGCACAAGTACAATGGACAATATGGGCTGCGGGCACCATCATAACCGAATCCGAAGTCGACTCGAAATGGCTGCTCGTCGTCGCAATCTCTGTTTACCAGGTTATTGCCATGCGCTGGTTGATTGCCCACATCTTGTTCGTCCCTTCCCTGCTCTGGAACATGCTGCTGGGTCGGGTGCTGCGAATCCGCAACTGGTGGGATTCTGTGGATGAACAGGTCATCCTCGGAGCGCGGCCGACGCGCCGCGACGTTGCCCGACTGGCCGAACTGGGTGTCACAGCCGTGGTCAACACCTGCGAGGAATATGCCGGGCCGACAGCTGCGTACGAGCAACTCGGTATCGAGCAGATTCACGTGCCGACGATCGACTTCACACCACCCACTCTGGATAGTGTCTGCCAGGCAGTCCGGTTTATGGAACAGCAGACCCGCCGTGGCGGGCGGCTCTATGTGCACTGCAAGGCAGGACGGGGACGGAGTGCCACCGTTGTGATCTGCTGGCTCATGGCTGCCCGCGGAATGACAGCCAGCCAGGCCCAGGCTCACCTCATTTCCTGCCGTCCCCATGTCCTCTCCCGCCTCGATCAGCGACAGGTCGTCAAGGACTTTGCCGGCATGCTCGCGAGCGGTGATTGGCAGGCAGGTTAGCTGCCGAGAAATACATCGCAGCCCCGCCGAATCGCACTGGCCAACTGACTCACCTCGTCCAGCGTGTTGTAGAGATAGAAGCTGGCACGGCAACTGGCTGAAATACCAAGCTGCTGATGCAGCGGCATGGCACAATGATGCCCAGCTCGAATGGCAACTCCCTGTCTGTCCAGGGCCTGGGCCAGGTCATGCGGATGAACTCCCTGGACGACGAAGCTGACGATGCCGGCTGTTTGATCTGGCCCTGGTCCCAGCAGCGTGAGTGCGGGAATCTCGGCCAGCTGCTGGCAGGCGGCTTGTACCAGCTGCTGTTCGTGCTGGTGAATTGCCTGCAGGCCGACATTTTCCAGATACTGCATGGCAGCAGCCAGCCCCAGCACCTGGGAGATCGGCGGTGTGCCAGCTTCAAAGCGAGTTGGCACTGGGGAGGGCTCAAAACCCTCCCTGCTGACACTGTGAATCATCCCGCCGCCGCCCTGCACGGGACTCATTGATTCCAGTAATTCCTGGCGACCATAGAGCACGCCGACGCCGTTGGGGCCAAGCATCTTGTGACCGCTGAAGGCGATAAAGTCAGCATCCAGCTGTGCCACGTTGAGCGGCATGTGTGGCGCCATCTGAGCTGCATCGACAAGCACCAGGGCCTGCTGGTCATGGGCCGCCTGGATCACCTCTGCCAGCGGGGTGACCGTCCCCAGCACATTCGAAACAGCTGTGATTGCAAGCAGGCGGGTACGCGGTCCCAGTTGATCTGCCAGGGAGTCCATATCGAGTTGGCCGCTGGGAGTAACTTCAACCCAGCGAATCACGGCACCGCTGCGTTCTGCCAACTGTTGCCAGGGGACAATATTGGAATGATGTTCCAGCAGCGTCAGCAGGATCTCGTCGCCTGGCTGCAGCTGCTGGTCTCCCCAGCCACGTGCGACCAGGTTGATAGCTGCGGTGGTTCCCGACGTGAATACGATTTGATCACTCGAGGGAGACGAGATGAAATCTGCCACCTGCTCACGGGCCTGTTCAAAGCGGTCGGTCATCTCCTCGCTCAGGGTGTGTAGCCCGCGATGCACATTGGCGTAGCAGCTTTCATCGAGGTCGACCATGGCGGCTGTCACCTGCCGCGGCCGTTGTGTGCTGGCTGCATTGTCCAGGTAGACCAGCGGCTGGTGATCGGCAACGGTCCGCTTGAGGATGGGGAAATCCTGGCGGATCAACAGCGGATCAAGTCCATTTGGCAGGGAATCAGACATCAGTGGTCTCGCACAGCAAGGGCAGAAGCCAGCTAACTTCAGTCTAAAGACGGCTTGAGAATGCGACAAGCGGGACGATTAGCGACTCCGCCAGATGCAGGCAGGATCGATCGATAATTCTTCCATCAAAGATTGAATCTGGTCACGAAATCGAATCGCATCCTGGGGATAACCTGCTGTCGGCTTGAGTTCCGGGAGCCGACTGCACCAGAACTGATTGAAGAGTTTCATGCAGAGTTCACGCAGGTATTTGGCCAGCATCGACGCCAGGGCAGTCGCCAGGCAGGACTCGCCGCCACGCGTGAAGTGGAATTCTACTCGTCGCTCGGCCGGGCCCCAGCGATACCAGCTTGATTCCTGTCCCTCACTGTGGACTTCCACCAGGTACTCGGGAAAAACATCCTGCAGCAGTCCGGCATACCGGTTGCGCCCTCCATGCTTGTCACAATGCACGACCACCTCCTGCTCCGGAAATCGGTCCATGATCGAGCTGGCCAGCTCAAGCGTCGTTCGTGATAGCAACTCTGCCTTGTTATCCCAGCGTTCGACACCCTGGTTGAACTCAGCCGGTTCCAGCAGGCTGGCCTGGAGTCCAACCAGCTCCACACCGTGTGCTGCAGTCGCTTTTGAAAACTGTTGCCAGAGGTCCTCCAGCTGGGCTGCATCAGCATCGTGTGGCAATGCCAGGTCGCTGCCTTGATACCACGGTACGGCCGCCTGCTGGCTATTCTTCCGGCCAGCCAGCAGCGCCAGCAGGGCGGACCAGCTGGCAGGAAGCTGGTCCAGGCGATGGGCGATTGCAGCCAGTGGCAGGACCGCCTGTTCCAGGCGTGCCAGGCTGCCGCCGCTGCTATAGAGGACCTTGGAATCCGTGATACAGACCTGATTAGCCGCTGCCTGCTTCGGCTGCTGGACGAAGATATCCGCCAGCGGTTCGTAGAGTGACAGATGCAGCAGATCAACCGGTACTGACCAGGCGCTGGCAGCTACCGTGAGAGGGCCAAGGTTAGGACCATAGCCAGCTTCGTCGATGCCGATCAGGATCGCCATGCCGGTCGATTAGTGACTGCCGACGCGCCAGCGGGCTGCAGGTCAGTCGCGCGAGGAGTTACTGGAAAAGCAGCAGCCCCGCTTGCTCGCCGGTCTGGTTCGAGCGGGGCGTCCACGATTGAAATCCTACGCCAGGAATGATCCGCTGCACAGCCAAGGCCCAGGTAGCACGATTCCGCGGAGCGGACGCTGTCAGCTGGTTCCAGGGGATGGCGATCTCGACAGTCCAGCTCTGCTGATTTGCCGCCCTGGCGATGTACCAGCGGGGATTCCAGCCGCTATCGCGCCAGCAGGATTCGTTGGCCCAGCCGCGATGGTCGATCACCAGCCGATAAAATGAAACGTAGTCACGATCGACATCCAGCAACAACTCAATTCGATCGTGCATCTGAAGGTCACTGTCTCTTTGTCGCGGACGCTGATCGACTGGATAACGGGCCTCGGCCGCCTTTTGGCAATGCACTCCAAAGTAGAGATAATTCGGGTCATGCATTATCCGCAGCGTGGCCGGGTGCTGTTCGTCATCCGACAGCGGGCTCTTCAAGTGGATCGGTTCGCTGGCCTGCCAGGCCGGTTCATTGAGCAGACCATCCAGCAGTGGTCGGGCACTGGCCGTCTGGCTGCTGATCATCGGCTTGGGTGGCAGGCCGCGGCCATGCAGAAACCACAGCTCAACCTGGGCACATTGCCGCCAGGCATCGCGACGCGACCCGGCCAGCTGGTGAAATATCCGCTCGGCGTCCCGCGGGGTACCGAATCGTCGTTGCGCCACACTCAAGGGAAAGCGGAACTCGGGAGAGAGAAACAACTCGGGATGATCCTGTTGCAACCGGCGGGCCAGCTGTAACGCCAGCCGGGACCGTTCCGATGAGCCACCGTCGGTTTCGGCAGATTCCACAACCGCCAGTGTCCGCGGCTGCGCTACCACCGCCTGGCGGACCGTCTGCTGGGGCTTGTTGTCATCCAGCACCGCTGTGGCTGGCAGGACTGAATTATCACCAGCAGCCAGCCCTGGATCGTGTTGGCTGTCGCCGATCGCCAGGTCGACCTGGCCTGAGGCAAAGCTGGACTGCCTGCGCATCTGCCAGGCTACTTCGCCACTGGCATAGTACTGCATCAGCTCAACTGCAGCAGCTTCAGCCAGTTCATGCCGCGGGTATCGGGTCAGCAAGGCGTCGAGGATTTCAGCTGAGAGGTCGAGCCGGCCCTGACGCTGGTACTGGTGACCCAGCTGGAACATGATCTGGCCAGCATCGGTGACACGCATATCCTTGAGCACATCATCCAGTTGGCCAATCAGCGAGACGGTGGGAATCGTCCCAGCCACGCCACGGTCAATGATCTGTTGCATGTTCCGCCAGCGACGGGATGATTCCACCAGTGAGCGGACATCTTCGGTGGCCGAGTTGTTGATATTCCTGCGGGCTTCACCACCTGGAGCCAGCCCGCTGCCTGCCATGATGCCGCGGCCGGGACCATCTGCCAGGCGATCAGCAGAGATTGTTGTGAAACCGATGGAGGCAGGCACGACCTGCAGCTGTGACTGCGTCAGCGAACGGGCACGAGAGGCAAACTGGGCCACCGACATGCCCAGACTGGGAACAAGTTGGGAGCTGTTGATCGTGGTTGATGGTCGTCGTTCAAGTTCGACTGCGAGCAGGCGGTCCACCTGCCAGCTGGTGAGGCCGGCATCGGTCAGCTGGTCGGGATACCAGGTTGCGTCGGCGGCGTGGCTGACCGCCAGAGTGACCGCCTGTTGGATGGCCTGCTGAACCGCCGTTGCCCGGGGACCTGCAGGTTCCGTAACAATCACACTGGGACGCCAGCTGCGTATGCTGCGAACCAGTTGCCGGTCGAGGACGGCTCGGTACGATCCATCCACGGCCCGGTCCCAGTTAGCTGCCAGCCGCTCGGGATTGATCGAGAGTTCCTCGCTCAAGCGTGGCATGGTGAAGATCTGTTCGGCCGCACTGCCGCCCGAGAGGCTGATGGATTCTCGCCAGCGAGCGTACATGTCTCCCGGCCCGTGGGTTGGCGTGGTCACCAGCTGGCCCACACCGAGGTAGCCATCATGTGCCGAGAGCAAGCAAAACAGCTCATACACGGCGGTCTGTTCGCTGCCAAAGATGCCCATCATGGCAGCTCGCTTGCCACCCCCTTTTTGACGCTGCCAGCTTTGACCACCATCGCGAGTGGCGAGGATAGTCCCCAGTGCTCCTACCGCCCAGCCACGCTGTGGGTCAATGAAGTGGATGCGATGGAGCGGCAGTGACTGGCCAGTATTCTGCCGCTGCCAGCTCTTTCCGGCATCGGCTGAATACAGCACAACGGTACCGGGATTTCCCACGATCCAACACTGATCACCGAGCGTGGCGATATCATGAAAGTCGAACTGGCCCGGCAGCTGCAGCGGGATTGTGCCAGCCGGCGGTTGCCACTGTCGACCACCATCATGGCTGGTGGCAATTAATCCTCCGGCACCAACCAGCCAGGCGGTAGTGGGGCCGGAGAGCTTGAGGCAGTTCAGTCGGCGAGCGCCCCAACGGGGGCGTTCGCTGGGAACCACCTGGGTCCGGCTGACCCGCGCGACCATGCCGCCAGCTCCTGCCACCAGTCCGCTATCGGGGCCAAAGAAGTCGCCAGCCAGCCAGGGTTGCGAATGCCCCTGCACGACGGTGGTCCAGTTGCGGCCACCATCCTCCGTGCGGAACACGCCGCTCGGGTAAAGTGTAGAGTTTTCACCGACGGCCCAGCCAGTCTGCGAGTTGAGGAAGCGGATAGCATTCAGCCGTGGGATCCGCAGGTGAGGTACAGCGTTCCAGCTCGCGCCGCCGTCCGTTGTTCTCAGTACCACCGCCCGACTTCGTTGAGAATAAGGGAGCGTCCAGCCGCCCACGATCCAGCCATGCATCCGGTCGATGAACTGGATCGCTTCCAGTCGGGCTGTCAGACCGCTTTCTCGGCGTTCCCAGTGGTGACCTCCGTCCAGCGTTTGCCAGATCACACCTCGATCGCCGACCGCCCAACCCTCGTCGGGGTTGTGGAAGAAGATGTCAGTCAATTCGGCATCGGGCAGCCAGGCTGCCAGCGGCGGCGGTGGCGAGGCAGCAAGTGAGCTGGTTGAAAGGAACAGCAGAACGATTGTGATTGTGCGGAGTCTCTGCATGGTGCATTCTGGCTGGAGCGTGGGAAAAGATGAAATCGGCAGCGTGCTGCTCGCACAAGGATGGCGGATTGTAGCCAAAAGAGAATGCTCGACCCAAGCTCTCTTTTTTGTCAGCCTGCTATAATCAACCGCAGGCGGGCGAGACTGGACGCCATCAACTGGAAACTGACCATGCAATTCTTCGGCGACAAACCACTGTCACGCCGTCACCTGCTGCAGCAGGGAACGCTGTACCTGGCTGGCACAAGCCTGACGATGTCCCAACTGTCTCGGACCGCTGCCGCTGCGGAGAAATCGGAGCGGATCGCCCGGATTGGCCTCGTTACCGACTCTCACTATGCCGACCGGGAGACCTCGGGGTCCCGCCACTACCGCGAGTCGCTAACCAAGATGTCCACGGCCGTGGAGCAGTTCAAGCAGGCCAAGGTCCAGCTGGCAGTCGAGCTGGGGGACTTTATCGACGCCGCCCCGACAGTCAAGGAAGAGATCGGCTACCTCAAGAAGATCGAGCAGGTTTTTGCCCGCTGCCAGGTGCCGCGACACTATGTGCTGGGCAACCACTGTGTTTACACGCTCACCAAGGATGAGTTCCTGGCACAGGTGCCAGCTCGCAAGACCTTTTATTCAAGCGACTTTGGCAAGCTGCACCTGGTCGTGCTGGATGCATGTTTCCGATCGGATGGCGTGGATTATCAGCGCCAGAATTACGAATGGACGGATGCCAACATTCCCCAGTCGGAACTCGATTGGCTGTCTGCCGACCTGGAGAAAACGACACACCAGACAATTGTTTTTGTCCACCAGCGACTCGATGTGGATAACCATTATGGAGTTCGCAATGCAGCGGCGGTGCGCGGCGTGCTGGAAAAATCGGGCTCCGTTCTGGCTGTCTTCCAGGGACACAATCACGTCAATGACCACAAGCAGCTCAAGGGTATTCACTATCTCACTCTGGCGGCGATGGTCGAAGGAAGTGGCTCGCAGAACAACGGCTACTCCCTGCTCGACGTGCATGCCAACGGTGCACTGGCCCTCGACGGCTTCAGGCAACACAAGGATCGAGCCATCGCCCCCGGATCTTAGCCCAGCATGGTCCAGCAAAGACGAGCATCATGGACGAGCCAATAATCAGTGTCAGTGGGATGCGTGGGATCGTGGGCCAGTCGCTCTCGGTGGACCACCTGCAGCGTTACAGCCGGGCCTTTGCCAGCAGTCTGCCTGCCGGACCGATCGTACTGGCTCGCGATGGCCGAGCAAACGGTGTCAGCCTGGCTGGCGAGATAGCCACGGCACTGCAGGCCATCGGTCGGGATGTGCTGCTGGCCGATATCGCCGCCACGCCGACCGTCGGCGTCCAGGTGCGTGCACAACAGGCGGTCGGTGCGATTCAGCTGACCGCCAGCCACAATCCGCCCGAATACAACGGACTCAAGCTGATCTCAGCTGCCGGACGCTTGCTGACAGCCGCAGCGGGCCAGCAGGTGCTGGATATCTACAAGTCAGCCAGCTCAGCACCAGCGGCGAGAGAGCCGGCTGGGTCTCGGCAGCTTGCTCACATTGAGGCGGCTCATCTTGAGTTGCTGCTGGCGACGGTCAACGTCGAGCGAATTCGGGCAGCCGGATTCACGGTTCTGCTGGACAGCAACCATGGAGCCGGGAGCCTGCTCGGATTGCAGTTACTGGAAGCCCTGGGATGCGAATGCCTGGCGATTGGTGAGACCGCCGATGGTCAGTTTGCACATCCGGCTGAGCCGACGGCGGAAAATCTGGAGTCCGTGCTGGAACGAGTTCCTGGAGCGTCTGCCGACGTCGGTTTCTGCCAGGATCCAGATGCTGATCGATTGGCGATCATCGACCAGCGGGGAGTTTACCTGGGCGAGGAGTTGACGCTGGCACTCTGCCTGGATCATGTTCTCAGCCAGCGGCCGGGCAACGTGGTTGTGAACTGCGCCACCAGCAGCAGTTGTCAACAGATTGCCGAGCGGCACGCGGCGTCATTGACCAGGACAGCGGTTGGCGAGGCCAACGTGGTGGAGGGGATGCTGGCTCACGATGCAGTATTCGGAGGTGAGGGAAACGGGGGCCCGATTGACCCACGTGTGGGCTGGATGCGAGACAGCTTCGTCGGCATCGCACAGGTACTGGACGCGATGGCAGCCAGCGGGCTGTCGATCAGCGAGCTGGCAGGGCGGATCCCTGTGGGAGCGATTGTCAAACAGGTACTGCCGTTACCGGCGGACCTGCTGGCGGACTTTTTCGATCTTATCGAGCAGCATTTTCCAGCGGCCACGCCGAGTCGGCTGGATGGATTACGGCTCGACTGGCCCGATCGCTGGCTCCTTGTCAGGGGCAGTAATACCGAGCCGATTGTGCGTTGTATTGCCGAGGCGGAGTCCGCCGAGTTGGCCAGCGATTTGTGTCAGCAGGCTCACCAGCTGGCGGCAGGCCTGAGCGACTAGCCGATCTGGTCCTTGCCGACCCAGGGCTGGAGTGCTTCGGGAATCCGAATCGTCCCGTCCGCTTGCTGGTTGTTCTCGAGAATGGCGATTATGGCTCTGCTGACGGCGATCGCCGTGCCGTTGAGGGTATGCAGGAACTGGGTCCCCTTTGCACCTGCCACCTTGTAGCGGGCATTCAGCCGTCGTGCCTGGTAGTCGGTGCAGTTGGAGGTGCTGGTCACTTCTGCAAACTCGCCGCCATCCCCGCGGCCCGGCATCCAGGCTTCCAGGTCGTACTTTCGATAGGCCGGCCCACCCAGGTCGCCGGTGGCGGTATCGACAACGCGGTAGGGAATCTGCAGCTCATCAAAGAGCTCACATTCGATCTGGCAGAACTCCTCCAGCGTCGCTTCACTTTGTTCAGGATGGGTAAACGCGAACATCTCGATCTTGGTGAACTGGTGGACACGGAACAGGCCGCGGGTGGCCCGTCCAGCTGCCCCTGCCTCGGTACGAAAGCAGTGACTGATTCCAACCAGCTTGATCGGCAATTCATCGGCATCCAGGATCTGGCCCGCCTGCATGCCTCCCAGCGGTATTTCTGCCGTGGCGATGAGGTTCAGGTTGGAGTTCTCGATGCTGTAGATCTGTGTTTCAGGACCACGCGGAATATAGCCGGTCCCCTGCAGGACCTCGGTGGTCGCCAGGTCGGGCGTGATGACTGGCTTGAAGCCATGCTGGCTGAGTCGCGAGAGTGCGAATTGTTGCAGTGCCAGTTCCAGCAGCACTGCCTCGTTCTTGAGAAAGTAGAAACCGGCTCCGGCAATCCGGGCACCGGCGGCGAAGTCAATCAGGTCGTGTTTCTCTGCCAGTTCGACGTGGTCGAGGATGGGAAAGTCGAAGCTGGCTGGCTGGTGCTGACCACTGCGAACTTCCAGGTTGGCCTTGTCGTCCTCGCCGATGGGGGCATCGGGATGGGACATGTTGGGGATCTGTGCCTGCAGCTCCAGGACGGCGGCATCCAGCTGATCATGTTCTGACTGGCGATCGTCTTTTAGCTCGCGCAGCTGGCGACCTTCGGTCTTGCGGGCCTCACGCTGCTCGTCGTCGGCTGCCTGGCCAATCGACTTGGAGACCTCGTTGGCCTTGCGGTTCAGCTCTTCAACTTCCTTCAACAACTCACGCCGGCGCAGCTCCATCTCCACCAGTCGGTCGACCTCGGCGGTCACGCCCCGGTTCTGGCAATTGACCGCAACGGCCTCGGCGTTGTCGAGAATGTACTTACGATCCAACATCTTCGGGTACTTCGATCGAGATCTTGCTGATTTCCTGCCACAGGTAAGTGCTGGCCTTGATACCACGAAAGTAATCGGCCAGCGAGAATTTTTCGTTGGGTGCGTGTGTGTTGTCGTCGTCGAGGCCCCAGCCGAGCAGCAGGGTGTCGACACCGAGTCGGTCATGGAGTGCGTTGACGACGGGAATCGAGCCACCCTCGCGAATAAAGAGCGGCGAATGGCCAAAGCCCTTTTCGATCGCATGCGTGGCGGCGGTCATGAAGTCGCTCTTGAGCGGCACTACGACACCCGGTGCGCCATGCATGTCGACCAGTTCCATCGTGATTCCTGCCGGGCAGATATCCTGCAGCATGCTCTCCAGCGACTCGGTAATCGCGGCGGGATCCTGGTCTGGTACCAGCCGGAAGCTGAATTTCGCTCCGGCATGATTGGGAAGCACCGTTTTGCTGCCTTCTTCCTGGTAGCCACCCCAGATGCCATGGATGTCATACGTGGGACGGGCCCAACGGCGTTCCAATGTCGTGTAGCCGGCCTCACCGTTGACCGCTTCTACTCCGACCTGCTCCATGAAGACCTGCTCGTCAAAAGGCAGGGCTGCCAGCTGGGATCGTTCGCGGTCATCAAGTGTTGTCACATCATCGTAAAAGCCAGGAATCTGGACTCGTCGTTCCTCGTCCACGAGTGCGGCCAGCATTTCAGTGAGTGCATTCAGCGGGTTCATTAGGGCTCCACCGAAAGTCCCCGAATGCAGATCCTGCTTGGGGCCGGTCAGTCGCAGTTCAAAGTAAGCGATCCCTTTCAGGCCGTAGGTGATCGCCGGTTGCCCCGGCCCGAACTGGCTGGTATCGCTGATCACCGCGATATCGCAGGCTAGCAGGTCACGATTCTCTTCGATAAAGGGGTAGAGATTCTGACTCCCCACTTCCTCCTCCCCCTCGATCAGGAACTTGAGCTGCAGCGGCAGTGAACCGGCAGTGGCGAGCCAGGCCTGGGCACTCTTCACATGTGTCAGCATCTGGCCCTTGTCGTCGGTTGCTCCGCGGGCGTAAACATTGCCATCGCGTTCGTCGGGCTCGAATGGTTTTGTCGTCCAGTCACTATCCGGACCGGTTGGTTGCACATCGTAATGACCGTAGACCAATACCGTCGGTGCTCCCTCGACTGGCGGCGTCTCGGCGTAGACGATGGGAAACCCCTCGGTCTCGTAGAGCGTCGTTTCCAGCCCGATCTGTCGGAAGTGGTCCGCCATCCACTCGGCGGCACGCACGACGTCGCCCTGGTACTTGCTTTCGTTACTCACGCTGGGGATCTTCAACAGCTCAAAGAGGTCCGCTTTGAACTGCTCTCGATTCTGTTCCAGGTAATCTTCGAGGGCGGCCATGATCCACCGGTGTAGAAGTGAGAATTGAGCAGATGTGATTGATTCGCTGTTTTACCAACAGCTGGGCTGATGGGAAAGCGGGTCAGCCGAGAGAGCGTAGGCACTTTTTCTGACCAGCTACCCGCGGCCAATTCTCGTACGCTATAATGACCGTGCGCCATGCCAGCGACGGTGCCCTCTGCAGGCTCCCAAATGCTGGCTCAGGGTAGCGTGAATGGTCTTCAGCGGATGTAAAGGAAGCAGTCGTGCAGCAGCAAGTTGCCCCAGTCGAGAAGGTTTCTCCAGGTCTTGACCTGGACCAACGGCCAAAACAACAGCCGCGATATCACGTCGTGCTCTGGGATGATGAGGACCATTCCTATGATTATGTCATCGACATGATGAAGGAACTGTTCGGTCATCCGTCGGAGCGGGGCTTCGTTATTGCCGAGCAGGTTGATGCCAGCGGTCGAGCCGTCTGCCTGACGACCACGCTTGAGCATGCCGAGTTGAAGCGGGACCAGATTCACGCGTTTGGCAAGGACGGCCTGATCCAGCGCTGTCTTGGCTCGATGTGGTCGTCGATCGAGGCGGAAGCATAGGTCTCTCCATGCCCGCACTGCTCAAGACGGTCACGCTGGGCTGCAAGGTCAACCAGTACGAGACCCAGCTGGTTCGTGAAGGCCTCGAAAAACTGGGCTACCAGCAGGCGGAGGACGACCAGCAGGCCCAGCTGTGTGTCGTCAACACCTGCACCGTTACTCGCGAGGGCGACGCCAAGAGCCGCCAGGCGATTCGACGGCTGGCACGTGAGAATCCCGATGGCCGGATTGTGGTGATGGGTTGCTACGCCACCCGTGCGCCGGATGAACTGGCAGAGCTGCCGAATGTGACCGAGGTGCTGACCGACAAACGCGAGTTGCCCGACCTGCTCGGTCGCTTCGGGCTGGTCGATATCCCGACTGGCATATCCCAGTTTGGAGATCGACACAGGGCCTACGTCAAGGTGCAGGATGGTTGCCTGTTGCGTTGCAGCTACTGCATTATTCCCCATGTCCGTCCAGAGCTGACCAGCCGGCCAGTCGAACATATCCTGGACGAAGTTCGCCGGCTGGTCGACAACGGCTATCGTGAAATCGTGCTGACAGGAATCCACCTGGGACATTATGGCGTGGACTGGAACTGGAATCGTCCGCGCCAGGAGTGGACGCGACTGTCGGACCTGCTGGCCCAAATCATCGAAGTCGACGATTGCTTCCGGGTGCGTCTCTCCAGTATCGAAGCGACCGAGCTGACCAGGCCGCTGCTGGATCTGCTGGTTGACCATCCGCAGCGTATCTGTCCGCACCTGCACGTCTGCCTGCAAAGTGGATCAGATAGCGTGCTCAGGCGGATGCGGCGACGCTGGTCCTCGCGGAGTATCATCGAACGCTGCCAGCTGGTGCAGCAGCTGCTGGTAAACCCGGCACTCACGACCGATGTGATCGTTGGCTTTCCAGCTGAAACCGACGAGGAATTTCAACAGACGCTTGATACCGTCTCGGCGATCGGCTTCAGCAAGGTCCATGCCTTTCCCTTCAGTGCCCGCCGGGGAACGCCCGCAGCGGAAATGGATGGCCAACTCAGCAAATCAGTCAAGAAGGCGCGATCAAAACAGCTGCAGCAGCTCGCCCTGGAACTCAAACAGCAGTATTACCGCTCTCTGCTCGGTCAGCCGCTGGAATTGCTGGTTGAATCCAGCCAGGATGGGCAGACGCAGGGGACCTCCTGCCGGTACGCACCAGTCCGTCTACCTGGCACTGATTTCGCAGCTGGCAGTCTCGTCCCAGTCGTCGCGAATGAGCTCGATCAGCAGGGCCTGCTGGCCACTCCGACTGACCAATCTCTCTAGCGGCAGCCGGGCTGCTCTGCTACTTTCCGCCCTTCTCATGATGGTCTGAATGCGCTCGCGAACACTGCAGGCCAGCATCACGTTCTGGAGACACCAGGGGAGGAGTTTCACGATGAAGAAGTGGTTGCTTGTTGTTGCCGTCATTGCTTGTTGTGGTCTGCCATCCAGTGGAGTTGGGCAGGCTCTGCAGGCGGAAAACCCGCTCTGGGCCCTGCTGCCGTTTCGTTCCATCGATGCGGATCCGGACAAGTCCTATGTGTTGACCCCCGAAGCCGGTCCCTGGCTCGTGATGGTCGGTTCTTTTAATGGTCCTGGAGCGGAAAAACAGGCAGCCGAGCTGGTACTTGAACTGCGCAGACGATTCAAACTGGAATCCTACATGCACCGCCAGACATACGACTTTAGCAAGCCAGTTGTCGGGAACGGTATCAACCAGTTTGGGCAGCCCCGACAAATGCGGTATGAGCATGACAAGCGATTCGATGAGATTGCCGTGCTGGTCGGCCATTTTGATTCGATCGAGGACTCGGATGCCCAGAGCACGCTTGACCAGATCAAACACCTTAAGCCGGACTGCCTGGATCTGAAACGACAGGAGGGTACATCGCAGCGCTATGCCCTGCTGCGGTACCTGTATAGCCAGGTCAATCTGAGTGCCGAAAAGCAAAGCCGTGGGCCAATGGGGAAGGCCTTCCTGACTATTAACCCCCTGCTGCCGCGCGACCAGGTAGCCCGTAATAAGTTGGATCCGTTCGTTGTGAGAATGAACGAGGATGTGCCGTTCAACCTGCTCAAGAACCCGGCACTCTTTACAGTCCGGGTCGCTTCGTTTCGTGGCAAGGTCGTGATTGACCTGGAACGGAACTTCGAACAGAACGCGAAATTGAGTAACCAGCTGGTGGAGGCCGCAGAGAAGGCTCATCGGCTGACGAACATCCTGCGGTCCAAGGGAGTGGATGCTTACGAGTTTCATGATCGGCACGAGAGTATCGTGACGATCGGTAGCTTTAATACCGTGGGGACGCCGCGACGCGACGGCAAAATTGAAATTGACCCACGTATTTTACGGATCATCGAAACCTACAAGGCACGCCAAGAGCAATTGCCCGGCAGCCGCCAGATCGGAATCGTGCCTCGCACGCTGACCGGTATTCCCTTCGACATCCAGCCCACGCCGGTGCGTGTGCCTGGCAAAGCCACTCGCTAGACCACCCGGCGGAGTGCCGGTCCTTCGGGCCTGGCTGACCTCTGCGATCTCGGCGTCTCTGCGGTTCGCTTTTGTTGGATTCACCCGGCGGACCCCTGACGGCTCATCCTCACCGCGCCTACTGCTACAATGTCGCTACACAGTAAGTCTGTTTGATGGCAGGTATGGCGATGACCGAATCGATGGTCCTGGTGCTGGGGACCCATAATCAAAAGAAGCGGTTGGAGCTGGAGCAGCTGCTGGGTCCTCATGGCTTTCTGCTGGAGACACTGGCAGGTTGCGATAATCCGCTGGAGGTGGACGAGACTGGCAGCAGCTTTGCTGAGAACGCCGGCCTCAAGGCGAGCGAACAGGCCAAGCACCTGGGCCAATGGGTACTGGGTGAAGACAGCGGGCTCTCGGTGATTTCACTCGATCATGCTCCTGGCATCTACTCGGCTCGCTACAGTGGTCCCGAGGCGACCGACCAATCCAACAACGACTACCTGCTGGAACAACTTGCTGACCGTCCCCGCCAGCAGCGCACGGCATACTACACCTGCCACATGGCACTCTCCGATCCCGCAGGTAACATCCGGGCTTCGACCGAGGCGACCTGCCGCGGTTGGATTCGCACTCAGCCAGCGGGCAGCAACGGGTTTGGCTACGATCCGCTGTTTGAAATTGCCGAATTCCATCGGACCTTTGGCGAACTCGGATCGACAGTCAAGGCGGTGCTGAGTCACCGTTCCCGAGCGACGCGGCGACTGCTGCCGCAGTTACGTGCCCTGCGAGCAGGCTGGCACGATCAGCTGGAAGAGTCACGGAGTTGATCTGAGATGAAATGGTTACCCTGGACAATTGCTGCGATCTGCTGGATCGGGATCATCGTCGGCAGCATGTACTGGTTTCGCTCGGCAGTGATCGGTTCATTTGACGAGCAAGCGATGCGAGACTGGCAGGCAGACCGTGCCAAACTGGTGGAGGGCCAGCGTGACGGTACAGCGCCGGTCACACGCCGGATCAACCCGTCCGAATTTCCGCCAGCCTACGTGCTGATGCAGGATCACTTTGCAACCTGCCTGGCAGCAGCAGTCGGTTTTGGGACCCTCGTGATGGGGGCCCTGGCAATCATGATCCACGGTGCCTTGAACCAGCCGGGACGGCAGGAGTGGTCCGATGACGACTGACTCGTCCAGCAGCGCCGGCATACCCATCGGCAGTAGCGTGTCGAGCGTTCATGTTCAACATCATGACCTGGTCGTCAGCTGCTGGCCGATACGGGATTCCATGGCCAGCCGTATTGTGCTGGCTGCCGTTGTCGTCTCGACAGCCATTGTTGCCTGGTGGACCCAGCAGCTTGTCGTGCCGATCGTGATGGGGCTGTTGCTGTTCTGCTGCCTGATACGATTGTGGCTGCCGTCCAGGTTCGAGATCGGACCGATCGGGATCACCCGGGTTTTCCTGGGGCGCCGCAAGCACCTGCCCTGGTATCTGACAGACAGGATCGAGCACTGTCCAGATGGTGTTCGTGTTTATCCTCGCACGGGGGGCGCCGGCCTCTCAGCCTTTCATGCGATCCATATTTACGATCGCGAGTCGGCCGAGCAATTGCATGAATTGACTGGCAAGTACCACTCGCCAGCCAGTTAACTGCAGGATGCCGGTTACTGTGGCTCGTCGCCCACTGGTTCGTTGACCAGCAGGCAGGCAGTCTGGTGTGACTCGCCGATGAGCTGTGGAGCCTGCTGGTGACAGCGGTCCTCGACCTGCGGACATCGATCGGCAAAGGGGCAGCCTGGGTAGACCCTGTCAGGCGAGGGAACTTCTCCCTGCAGTACAATCCGCTGCCGATTGGATTCGGAAGTTGGATCTGGCACCGGTGCTGCGGAAAGAAGTGCCTGGGTGTAGGGATGCTGGGGGTTGTCATACAGCTCGTCGACGTCGGCAAGTTCCACGATACGTCCCAGGTACATGACTCCCACCCGGTCGGCAATATGTCGCACCACCGCCAGGTCGTGAGCGATGAAGATGTAGGCGACACCGAGCCGTTGTTGCAGGTCACGCAAGAGGTTAATCACCTGGGCCTGGATCGACACGTCCAGCGCCGAGACCGCTTCGTCACAGACAATCAGCTTGGGCTGGACGGCCAATGCCCTGGCAATCCCAATCCGCTGCCGCTGCCCGCCGGAGAATTCATGCGGGTAGCGATTCAGGAAACGTGGATCGAGCCCCACCATATCCAGCAGTCGCATCACGTGCAGCCGCCGATCAGCTGCGTCGTGCAGGTTGAAGATGTCCATCGGCTCCCGCACAATCGTGCCCACGGTCATGCGTGGATTGAGCGAGGCAAAGGGATCCTGGAAAATCATCTGCAGATCCTGCCGGTAGGGCAGCATCTGCTTGTCCGAGAGACCGCTGATTGGCTGACCCTCGAGCTCGACCGTACCGCCGCTAGCTGGGATCAAGTTGAGAATGCCACGGGCAGTGGTTGACTTGCCGCAACCCGACTCGCCCACCAGTCCGAGAGTCTCACCTGCCTTGACATCAAAGCTGATGCCATCGACTGCCCGTACAACTCGCGTCAGCTTGCCGGTCCAGCCAGAGTTCGAGTGGAAATGAACCTTGAGGTCACGGACGGACAGCAACGGTTGACTGGCAGGAGCTTCAGTTGGAGTTATCATTCCGATCCCTCCTGTGGAGCGTGAATATTGACCAGGCAGGCGTGCCGCCGCTGCTCTTGCTGCAGTTGGACCAGCGGTGGAACCTGTTCTGTACAGGCTGGCTGGCCAAATTCACAGCGGTCGTAAAATGCGCAGCCGGGTGGCAGATTGGCCATATCGGGTGGTTGCCCTTCGATTGCCCGTAATTCGCCCTCGGTCTCCTGGTCCCAGCGAAGTGCGGAGTGAAGTAGCCCCAGCGTGTAGGGATGACGCGGCTCGGCGTAGAGGTCTCCCGTCGTCGCCTCTTCGACCACGCGTCCACCATACATCACCAGCACGCGATGACAGATGCTGGCGACCACGCCCAGGTCGTGGGTAATAAAGATGATGGCTGTTCCCTGGTCCTCCTGCAGCTGTTGCATCAGCTCGAGGATCTGGGCCTGGATGGTGACATCCAGAGCGGTGGTCGGTTCGTCCGCAATCAGCACATCGGGCTGGCAGGTCAGGGCCATCGCAATCATGACCCGCTGTCGCATGCCACCCGAGAATTCATGCGGATAATCGAAGACCCGTTTCTGTGCCGACGCGATGCCGACCTTGTCGAGCATCTCGACCGCATGCTCAATCGCCTCGGCGTTGTTATGGCCCATGTGAAGTTTGCTGACTTCTGTTAACTGCTCGGCAATCGTCAGGAATGGATTCAGGGCGGTCATCGGGTCCTGAAAGATCATGCCGATATCGTTACCGCGAACACGGGACCATTCCTTGTTTGAATTGTTGAGTAGCTCCTGGCCAGCAAGCCGTACGCTACCCTGGGTGATTTTTCCTGGGGGTGTCGGCACCAGGCCCATGATCGCCAGGTTGGTGACCGATTTTCCTGACCCCGATTCGCCGACAATTCCCAGTGTCTCTCCAGCCTGAACGTCAAAGGAGACACCGTTGACAGCGCGAACTATTCCGTCGTCGGTGCGGAATTCGACATGCAGGTCGTCGACTTGAAGTATCGGCTGGTTCATGGATTTAACGGTTCTTCATCCGTGGATCGAGTGCGTCACGTAATCCGTCGCCAAGGAAACTGAGTGCAAACAATGTCATCGCCAGGGCCAGTCCTGAAAAAGTCACGCTCCACCAGTAGATCTTGATCGGTGTGATGTCCTGCAGCCCTTCGTTCACCAGCAAGCCCCAGGAGACATCTGGCGGAGCGACTCCAATACCGAGGAACGAGAGGAAGGCTTCAAATCGCATCACCGCCGGGATCGTCAGCGTCAGGTAGACAATCACGATACCCATCACATTGGGTATCAGGTGCCGAAAGATGATCCGCGCCCGACTGGCCCCGATCGTGCGAGCAGCCTCGATGAACTGTTCGTTCTTGAGCGAGATGATCTGGCCACGGACCACGCGTGCCATCGTGAGCCAGTAGATCGCTCCAATCAGGAAGTAAAAGATCGTGATCCGGTCGATGCCGAACTGTTCCAGACTCGCCTTGATAGAGGGTTCATCGAGGATCGTGATCAGAAAGATGACCACAAAGATGAAGGGGACCGAGTAGAAGATGTCAACAATACGCATCATGATCCTGTCGACGCGGCCACCCAGATAACCCGCTGTCGCTCCGTAGGAGACGCCGATCAGCAGGGACACCAGTGTGGCCACAATTCCCACAACCAGCGAAACACGGGCTCCCCAGAAGAGCCGTGAAAAGACATCGCGGCCGAGATTGTCGGTGCCACAGATGGAGGGAACAGACCAGTTGCCGAAAAGTGATATGCGGAACCGGATCATCAGCCGCGTGATCGGCCCCGGCTTGTTCCAGTATCGCTCAAACGGGCTGTTGAGCACGATCGACTCAAGCTCGTCTTCAAGCTCAGATCGCTGCTGGGCTGTTTCCGCAGCATCCAGCCTGGCATCGAGCTCCGCAATCGTCTCGTCATACTCCTGCCGTAATTCCAGCAGGGGAAGATGGGCGGCAGTCATGCCGGGAGGTTGAAAGGTACCGTCACCGAGGTGTTGTTCAACCGGGGACTGGAGTGGCAAGAGCGGGGTCAGCAAGGCGGACAGGGAGAGCAGGACAAGAAACACCAGTGAGACCATGGACGCCTTGTTGCGGCGCAGACGCCGCCAGGCGTCTTTCCAGAGGGAAATCCCCTTTTCGCGGTGGGCGTTCTCAAGCAACGTGGCATAGTGCTCCAGGTCCCTGGGATCGTGCGGTCTTGTGGATTGATCCGTCATGTTATGCCTGGTCCTCCAGGTCCACACGCGGATCGATAATGCTGTAGGACAAGTCGACCAGCGTGTTCATCACGAACAGCAGGACGGTGTAGATCAGAACCATTCCCATACAGAGCGTGTAGTCACGAGTCAGGGCGGCTTCGATGAAATGGCTGCCCATGCCGGGAAGTGCAAAGATACGTTCCAATACGAGCGATCCAGTCAGGATGCCGGCTGTGGCGGGTCCCAGGTAGGAAACCACCGGGAGCATGCCCCCGCGCATGGCGTGCCGCATCACCACCTGCCGCGTACTGAGTCCCTTGGCGTAGGCTGTGCGAATATAGTCGGACGTCAGTACCTCGAGCATGCCGGTCCGTGTCAGCCGGGCTATATAGCCGGCAAAAGGGGCTCCCAGGCAGAGCGCCGGCAGGATGATCTGGTTTAACTGTCCCCAGCCCGCTGCTGGAAAGAGTGGCCACATGAACACGAAGATCACTACCGCCACGCTGGCAAGAACAAAGTTAGGGACGGCGATCCCGATCGTCGCCAGCATCATGAACGACACGTCGTAAGGCGAGTTGCGGCGCACCGCCGATACCACGCCGGCCGTCATGCCCAGTGTGAGTGCAAAGACCATGGCGAAGATGCCAAGCGACGCTGAGACAGGGAAACCCTGGGCGATAACCTCGTTGACCGTGTAATCCTCGAGTCGGAAACTCGGCCCAAAATCGAACTGAACTGTCGACCAGAGGTGACTGAAGTACTGCTCGTAGAGAGGCCGGTCCATCTTGTAGCGGGCCTCAATGTTCCGCTTGATGGCGTCATCGATCTTCTTTTCCGAGGCGAATGGCCCGCCCGGTACGGCCCGCATCAGGAAGAACGATACCGTGTAGACGATCCAGACCGTGAGGATCATCCACCCCAATCGTTTCAGAAAGAATCGTAGCACCGCTGGCCTCGTCTTCGTTAACGCTCCGCTGGCCGGATACGCAGCAGGTGCAGGGGATGGACATCCTGGATGTTGGCTGAGAAGCCCTCGATTCGTGGATGCACCATGTTGATAGAACGGTAGAAGTAGATCGGAATGATCGGCTGCTCATCCATCAGGATCCGCTCGGCCTGGTGGAGCAGAGAGAGCCTCGCCGCCACATCGGTTTCCGACTTGGCCGCCTCGATCAGGCCATCGTACTTCTTGTTACTCCAGTTGGTCTGGTTGTTTGTGCCATCGGTGATGAACATATCGAGAAATGTGTTGGCGTCAGCATAGTCGCCGATCCAACCAGCGCGAGCGACAGCGTAATCCGTCTTGTGGATAGTATCGAGATAAGTTGCCCACTCCAGGTTGCGCAAAACGACATCGATACCAAGATGTTTTTTCCAGTGTTGCTGGATCACCTGGGCAATGTCCCGGTGACTCTCGCTGGTGTTGTAGAGGATCTCGATCTTGGGCAGACCGCGGCCACCCGCATGGCCCGCCTCAACCAGGAGTTTACGAGCCTTTTCCGGATTGAATTCACCACACAAGGCACTCTCAAAGCCCGGTAGCCCCGGCGGGACGTAACTGCGGGCAGGCAACTGGCCTGCCTTGGTCACCTTCTCCACAATCTCCTGCTTGTCGACCGCCATGTTCAGCGCGCGGCGAACCAGCACCTTGTCCAAACCCGGCAGTTCCACGTTGATGCGATAGAAATAAGTGGTCAGCATCGGCGCGGTGATAAAGTCATCGCGTTTCCGAAGCTCCGGAATGATGGGGTTGGGAACCGTCGTGGTCCAATCGAGCTGGCCGTTCATGTACATGTTCAAGCTGGTTGTTTGTGACTTGACCGCCATCGCGTCCACAACGTCCAGCTGCACAATATCCGCATTCCAGTACTTTGGATTTTTGACCATCCGCACGCGGTCCCGGATCCTGCGAAACTGAAGCACAAACGGACCGTTGCCGACAATGTTCCCGGGCTTGGTCCAGTTGGGCGTGCCATGTTCCTCCACACAGCGTCGGTTGACAGGATAAAGCGGGTAGAAAGCGACCAGGTCGGGAAAGTAAGGTGTGCGGTTCTCGAGCCTGACGACCAGCGTGGCTGCATCCTCGACGGTAATGCCGACCGTCGATCCAAAGTCGGCTAGCACGTGGTGGCACTTTGTGCCGCTGCCAGGCTGCTTGGCAGTCAGCTTCGTGAATGACTGCTCGCTGCCAGCGGCCTGCCAGTCGACTTTGCCATCCCGCAGCGGCTTGATGTCGATAGTGAAGTTCTCATTATCCTCATCCCTCGAGACGAGCAGCCCTTTCAGCACCGTGCCGCGTGGGAACAGCTGCTGGGGGTCCCGGCGGTCATCCAGCTCAACCTCGACCTGGTCACCAACCTGCAGGGTTCCCAGGTTGTACTGCATCGCACCGCTGACATAGTGCAGCTGGTAAGCGTATTGCGAGCCGGTCTCCGGGTGCAGCATCCGCCGCCACGACCAGGCAAAGTCATCGGCCGTGACCTTGTCGCCATTGGACCAGACTGCGGCCTCTCTTATATGGAAGGTATAGACCAGGCCGTCGTCAGAAACTGTGTAGCGTTCAGCGACGCCATTGGTTTCCGGCTGGAGCGGTACTTGCCCGTTTTCATCGGATTCCTGGTCCAGCGGGGTCTGTCTCAGCAAGCCCTCGAACAGCCCATTGATAACGCGGCCTTCGGGTGAGCCGGTGGCCTTGGCTGGATCGACCGTCTTGATCTCATCGCCGTTATTGAAGGCAAAGTCGGCGCGTGGCAGGGTGCCGAAGCTGACAGCCCAGACCATGGCTGCCACCAGCACCAGCAGTGCGATGTAGGGGAAAACTTTTCTGAATCCGTGAGGCATGGCCACTCCGTTGTGAACTCGAACGGCCGCCACTGATCCTCTGGCCGTCACCGCGCTTCATTGTGCATCATCCGTCCCGTTGCGTCACCTCTGCGGCGTTCGCCTGGGCGGTGCCAGCAGATCCGGTTCTCCACGTTCGAGGGGATTCGGCACTTGCCCGGGATCGAAAATCTGCTGAAGCGACGGCGTCCTCAGCGGTCGAAAACGTGAGACGCGGGTTGCCGGCAGACGTGCATCGACGTCCAGCTGCCTGGACTTCCTCGGACCACAGTTCGGCGGCGCAGGGTGGCTTGAGATTGATCAGTGGATAGCGAGGGCCGCGGACGCCCTGGCCGTATATTCCCAGCACCGATTCAAACACGGGCCGGCCATTCAGTTCGGGAACGTAAGGAATCTGGCCCTTCTGTAGTGCCGTTTCGAGCTGCCGTAAACGCAGTCGATGGTGCTTGAGTGCCTGTTCCAGCGGAGCTTGTGCAGTGGCTGTCTGCCAGCTTAGCAGGAGCAGGCAGAGGGCGATCAGGAGTTTACGTATGGCTTGATCCCTTGCTGAGGTTGGTCTCAAGTTGTCCAATAGTCGCTGCGGAGTTCATTTTACGCGCCTGTAGCTCAGGGGATAGAGCAACGGTTTCCTAAACCGTAGGTCGGAGGTTCAAATCCTCCCAGGCGTGCTTCAGCTGCCGATGGCCCTGTGGCCAGGTCGATCTGTCCGCTCAGCCATTCACGGTTCTTCGTCCTTACTGACCGGGCGCTGCCAGACGGCCGGCAGATTCTGGGAGTCGGGACCGTAGGTCTGCGAAACCACAAAGCCACTCGCCTGGGACATGTAAAAGATACGCCCGTTGGAAACAACTGCCCCGAGGCATTCGCGCGAGTCGATTGCCGGGCCGGTCGAAACCAGCCTGCCATCGGCACTCAGGTCAATCATGTCCATGTTGGCACCCAGCACAAAGGGCTCGGAGAGCGTGAATCGGCAGCAGGCATAGTTGGTCTGAATACCCGCGTAAACCTTACCGGTCTTGCGGTCATAGATGTTTCCCTTGCCTCGCAGGGCGTTGGAAAAGATAAACCGCTCGCCAACCGAGACCACATTGAGTGCCGAGCTGACCGGATCGGACTTCCAGATCAGCGATCCGTTTTCGGCATCGAGGCACCAGACGAAGCGTTCCTTGCTGTCTTCACGCGCCTGGTTATTGCCACCAATGTAGAGCCTGCCGTCACGCGAACTGAGCGTGCACTTGGAGGTCACGTAATAATCGGTCGTCAGCCAGTTGACCTCACCGCTCTGCGGGTCCAGGCAGGCGGTCATGCCATTATTTTCAGCCGGCAAGCCGCGGCGTTTCTTCTGGCTGGCTGCGTAGCCGAAAAATGCCGAGTAGTAGAACTTGCCATTGTGTAAACAGATGCCACAGTCGTTGCCGCCCCGACCGTACTCAGAAAAGTCCTTCTCCCAAACGACCTTCCCGGTTTCCATGTCCCAGGCCCAGACTCGTGGCCGATGGTCCTTGGGATAGAAGGGATTGTCGTTCGAATAGATCCAGCTCATCACCTCCTGACCCTTGTGGTCGACAGGTGTACCGCCGAAAGTAAAAAATCGCTCGGATCCCTGGGCCGCGTACTGGCCGGATCCGGATGCATAGATGGCGACATTGCCGGCCACGACCGGTGGAAACTGACGACTCCAGCTGGGTGAGCCAGTAAAAGGAGTTTCCCAGAGCAAGCGTCCCGTGGCCGCGTCGAGGCAGCGCATCATGGATCGTTTGATACCAGCCTGGGGCACCAGCAGCTTGCCATCGATATAGAGTGGCGAGGTAAACGAGAGGTAGACGTCAGGCCAGTGGCGGCGCCATAACAATCTGCCGGTATCCTGCTCCACCGCGATAATCTGGCCCTCTGCCGTGTGCATGTAGAGCCGCCCGCCACCGCAGACCGGCAGGTGCTTGACTGTGCCTGCCAGTCGTCGAGCCCAGCGCATCCTGAGTGGCGGCTGCAGCCCCTGGTCGTTGGCATTGGATCCGCTGAAGTCGCCATAGTTGGTGTACCAGTTGTATTTCTCAGCGGCCAGCGGACCCTGCAAGGGGCTACGGATCTTCCACAAGGCCAGGTCCTGTTCTGGCAAGGCAGCTTGTCCATCCTCAGCGAAAATGTAGAGATAGCCATCCTCACAGCCCACGTAGACGCGGCCATCAGTGACTGCGACCGGCGCGGTGATGGGAGCTCCGAAAGCCGTTGCTAAGGATGACTGCTGGCTACCGTCGGTGCTGACGATATGCAGCTTGCCGTCCAGGCCACCGTAGACGACATGATCGCGCGTGATCACCGGCGGACTCACCGCCGCTGCCTGGCCCAGCACCACCGGCCGTTGCTCCCCGATCGTGTGCCGGCAGAGGCCGACTCCCTGCTCGGGCCGCACCCGATAGATATCCTTGCCACGAATACTGACGGGGGAAAAACTTAACAGCCCGAGCAGCCGGATCGATGTCTGGCTGCCCTCGACAAAAGTCGTCTTCAGCTGATCGCCCTCAAGCCGCATGATTTCCACGCGACCGGCATTGTCCCGACGATGCCATTGAACAAATACGTTACCCGCCTCATCGGCACTCTGGCCAAAGGTGGCCGGATACTCTGAGCCTGCATAGGCAGGAACTTCGCCCACGACGCGAAGCTCTGGCTTGTCACCGGCGTCATCGAGAAAGATCGTGCGGCCACCGGCCGGCATGACAATCGTCTTGCCAACCAGGCAGATGTCTCGCGAACAGACAAAGTGGTCTCGCCAGGTGACCCGGTCCTTGCGGTGAGCCAGCCATTCTTCGCCACTCCACCGATCGCCGTCGAACTTGATTACTTCCTTGACAAAGTCCCAGGTCCAGGCAACCGTTCCATCCGGCTCGACCGCGTAAACCTGTGCCCCCAGCGTGGCAAAGTAGACGCGATCCGATCCAACCGCTGGTGCTGAAAAGATCGGCTCGCGACAGTCGATTTCGCGGACCAGGTCCCCGCTGTTTCGATCGAGCACATAGTAATAGCCTGCCGTTGTTGCCAGGTGGAGATAGTCTCCCGTCACGGCGGGCGCAGCGATGTTATTGCAATTCCCCTGGCCCCCCTTCGTGCGGAACCGCCAGAGCACCTGCTGGGTCTCGGCGTCGATGGCGACCACCACGCCGGCGCCGTCGATCACGTAGATCTTTCCATCACTCACGATCGGCGATGCGTAGATGCCGTCGGTCATCGGGATGGCGGCCAGCAGGCCCAGCGATGTTGGTAGCGACACGGTTGCGGCATTGCCAGAACGAGTGGCACTGCCCTGCAGCTGTGGCCAGTCATTGCTTGCGCTCAGCTGAACCGCAGATGCCAACAGGCTGACGAAGATGGCAAGATAGGTCACTCTTTTCATGGATCGTGATCCTCTGGGCAGATGGGTCTGGTCGATTGTGAGCATCGTTATTGTAAGCGATAGCTGGCGGCGGATGAGTCGTTACGAGCCGGCACGGATCTTCTTGCCATGAATACGGCTGCGCCGTTCAATGCTGGCATCCACAGTCGACTCAATTTCCGACGCTGGCAGCTGGTCGGAACGAGGTGCTGCTGCTGGCAGCTGCTCAAGACCGGCAACTCAACTGTGGTATCATCGTTGATGCCATGACTGTTGTTGAGTGACCGACCGACCGGCGATGAGAATCTCAAGGGCCGGCTGAGAAGAAAGCTGGAAGGTAAAATGAATGAGTTGGATGTGAAACAACCATTTCCTGTCCCCCTGCTCTTGTGCTGTCTTGGAATTGGACTTCTGTTCGCTCCTGCCAGGTTGGCCGCTGACCAGCCACGGTCCTTTGCCTCGCTCGGCAGCGAGTACAAGCGACAGGTACGGCCGCTCTTGAAACGTCTCTGCCTGGAATGCCATGCGACTGCCGTCAGGGAAGGGGAACTGGATCTTGAACGGTTCGCCACGATCCGGGACCTCCGGGCCGACGAGGGAGTGTGGCTGAAGGTTATCGAGATGCTCGATATTGGCGAGATGCCACCGGAAGACTCGAAGCAACCGACTCGGTCAGAACGGGAGGGTCTGCGGACGTGGGTGGAACAGTTCCTTCATGCCCAGGCGCTGGACCGTGCCGGGGATCCCGGGCCGGTCGTTTTGCGGCGACTGAACAATGCCGAGTACACCTACACGGTGCGTGATTTGACAGGGGTGCCACTGGACCCCGCCCGTGAATTCCCCAGCGAGGGAGCTGCCGGAGAGGGTTTTACGAACACCGGCAACGCGCTGGTGATGTCGCCGGGACTGCTGCGGAAATACCTTGATGCGGGAAAGGACGTTGCCGAGCACGCGGTGTTGCTGCCGGACGGCTTTCGATTCTCACCCAACACGACGCCGCGTGACTGGACCGATGAGAGTCTCGCGGAGATTCGTGCATTCTATGGTGACTACAGTGTTATCGAGAAACTTGCGGATCACTACGGATACGGCATGTCTCATCTTGGCAACGCAGGCTGCTTGCCGCTGGAGAGGTACTTTGCCGCAACGCTCGCCGAACGTGATTCACTCAAGGCGGGTGAGACAACGATCGAAGCTGTTGCGGAGGGACGTGGTCTGAATGCCAAGTACCTGGGCACCCTCTGGTCGACGCTGACCGGTGACGATCGATCACTGCTTGTGGATGACCTGCGTTCGCGTTGGCGCAGCGCGAAGCCGGACGCTGCCGCGGTCCTGACGCGCCATGTACGCGACTGGCAGAAAGGACTCTGGACGTTCAATCCGGTCGGGCTACTGGGGCGAAAGGGGAGCCGATCGAGGTGGATGGAGGCGGTCAGCCCGATACTTGCAGAACATGAATTGCGTTTCCAGATTCCGGCACCCGGGGAGGGCGAGCAAGCAGAGGAGTTCGTCGTCTCGCTCGTCGCGGGGGATGCGGGAGACGGGAATGAGCATGACTTTGTCGTCTGGACGCAACCGCGGCTTGTCGCGGAAGGGAAACCCGACAGGGTGCTACACGACTGGTTGACTGGAGACGGCAGATCAAACGACGCGGCCTCGGTTTGTGTTCGTGCCCCGTCGGTTATCACGATTCACGTTCCCGCCGATCTGGCGGGTCGAGAGCTTGTGACAACGGCCTCGCTTGACCCGCAGACGGGCGGCGAAGGGAGCGTGCAAGCCGACGTGGTGGCAGGTACGCCCGCCGCCAGGCCCGGGCTGTTTCCCGCCGAGGTGATCGTCAAGTTTGAACATGTCAATATCGGGGCCGACAAGCGTACCACGTCCTACCGGCATCCGATTCTCGTCACCGAAAAGAGCAAGGCGAGAAATCGCTTTGAAGCGACGATGGGTGATTTCCGCACCCTGTTTCCAGCGGCGCTCTGCTACACGCAGATCGTGCCGGTCGACGAATTGCTGACCCTCACGTTGTTGTACCGCGAGGACGATCATCTGGCGCGGCTGATGCTCGACGACGACCAGGCGGCCCGGCTCGACAAGCTTTGGGATGAGTTGCGCTACGTGAGCCATGAGCCGCTGAAGCTGGTCGACGTCCTGGACTCGCTCCTGGAAACGACAATCGATCACCCGCAGACCGGAATTTTTGACGATGCGGTCGAGTCATTCAATCAACGGGCCGACATGTTTCGAGAGCAGCTCATTATGAGCGAACCACAGCATGTCGACCAACTGATCGATTTTACGGCGAGGGTCTGGCGCCGCCCGATCTCGGAAACCGAAGAGAGCGAGCTGCGGAACCTCTATCGGCAGCTTCGCGAACTGGCACTGTCGCACGAAGAGGCATTTCGTCTGTTGCTGGCGCGAGTTTTCGTTGCTTCTCCATTCTTGTACCGGCTCGAAGAACCGCCTGACGGAACGAAGGCCGCGGCTGTGACCGATTGGGAACTGGCGAGCCGGCTGAGTTACTTTCTCTGGTCGTCGATGCCAGATGAAGAGCTGCGCATTCTGGCTGAGAGCGACAGGCTGCACGAACCGGCCGTCTTCGCGCGGCAAACACAGCGGATGCTCAAGGACGGGCGCGTGCGACGGCTGGCCACCGAGTTCGCTACCCAATGGTTGCACATCCACGATTTCGATCCGCTCGAACAAAAAAGCGAGAAGTACTTTCCCCAGTTCGCGGAACTGCGCGGCTCCATGTACGAAGAAGCGATCCTGTTCTTGACCGACCTGTTTCAGCGAGACGGATCGTTGCTGGAACTGTTAAACGCTGACCACACGTTTCTGAACGAGCAATTGGCGACGTTCTATGATGTGCCGGGAATCGATGGCGAGGCATGGCGACGCGTGGATGGCATCCAGCAACACGGTCGTGGCGGCATCCTGGGCCTGGCGACAACCTTGGCGAAGCAATCCGGTGCAACTCGCACCAGTCCGATTCTGCGAGGCAACTGGATCAGTGAGGTGCTGCTCGGCGAGAAGCTGCCTCGGCCGCCGAAGAATGTGCCGCAGCTTGCTGATGCTGCCCCCGCGGGATTGACCGAACGTCAAATGATCGAGCGGCACAGCAGCGACGCGGCGTGCGCCAAATGCCACTCTCGCATCGACCCCTTCGGCTTCGCCCTGGAGCATTTTGATGCGATTGGCCGCCGCCGCCAGCAGGATGCGGCGGGCCTGGCGATCGACGCCCGGACGACGCTCCCTGACGGGACAGCGATCGAAGGGTTGGCCGGTTTGCGAGATTACCTTTTGGAGCAGCGTCGAGAGGACCTGCTACGCCAGTTTTGCCGAAAACTACTGGGATACGCGATTGGCCGAGAGCTGCAGCTCTCCGATCGCCCACTGGTCGATTTAATGCTAAAACGCCTGGCCGAAAACGACTTTCGTTTTTCGGTGGCGGTGGAGACAATTGTCGTGAGCCAACAATTCCGGATGATCAGGGGGAAATCGTTTTCCCTCTGATAAAGGCCAGGCTGGGGAGGTGTACAATTGACCTCGCCCGCAGATCGAACGAAGCACGCGGAGAATCCCAATGAAACATCACCTGTCTCGTCGAACATTGCTTCACGGTATGGGCGTGACGATGGCTTTGCCATGGATGGAGTCGCGTGCAGTCTGGGGCGATGAGAGTCCGTCAAAATCGTCCGAACCGGCAAGCCAGGCTCCCGTCCGCGTGGCAGTACTGTTTTCCGGTAGCGGATTTCACGCGGGACACTGGTGGGCCAAGGGGGCAGGGAAGGAGATGGAACTCGGCCCAGTGCTCGAGCCGCTGAGCGACTTCCGCGAAAAACTGCTCTTTGTCGGCGGGTTGTACAACGAGCAAGCGCTCAAAGGCAACATCCACAGTTCGCAGACCGGCAACATGCTCTCCGGTGCGTCGCTTGCCGATGGCGGTGAGATTCGCAGTGGGACCAGCTTTGACCAGGTCGTCGCACAGCACTACCGTCGGTCGACAAAGGTGCCGAGCCTGGTCCTCGGCTGCGAGCGATCGAATCCTGGGATTCACAAGAATTACTCGATGCTCTACAGCTCGCACATTTCCTGGAGTTCTCCGACCGCCCCGACGCCACTGGAGCTCTATCCGGCGCTCGCCTTCGATCGCTTGTTCAAGGACCAGGCCGAGCGTGGAGAGCAAAGCGTGCTCGACGCGGTGTTGGGTGAAGCGACCCGTTTCCGCAAGAAAGTCAGCCGCCGTGATCAACAAAAGCTCGACGAGTATCTCAACTCCGTGCGCGAGGTCGAGCGACGCATCGAGCAGGCGGGCCAGCAGGGCGAGTTGCAGGGGTGGCGGCCGACGCTCGACAAGCCCAACATCCCGCGACCTCCGGAGGGTATTCCACAGAACCTCGCCGACCACGCGCGATTGATGTGTGACATCATGGTGCTGGCATTTCAAACCGACACGACGCGTGTCTCGACATTGAAGCTCAACAACGACCATAGCTACCTGCAGTTTCCGCACCTGGGCGTTGAAGTGGGACACCACGAGCTTTCGCACTCCGATCGCGGCGTCCAGTCACCCGATTGGCTGAAAGTGAACCATTTTTGCCTGGAACAACTTGCCTATATCGCCCGCAAGCTGGACGCGATCCAGGAAGGCGAACGGACGGTGCTCGACAACTCGATGCTGATGATGTGTTCCAGCATGATGTCCGGTATTCACGACGCCACCAAACTGCCCGTGGTGCTCCTCGGCGGCGCCGGCGGGAAACTTGAAACGGGTCGAGTGCTCGACTATGGCGATAAGTCGAACCGCAAGATGTGCAGCCTGTTCCTCTCGATGATGGACAAATGCGATGTCCACCTGGAGGAGTTTGGTGATTCGCAAGAACGGCTTGCGGAGATCTAGTCCCCTGCTCTCTCTCTGGTCACGCAAGGACAGTGCCGTGAAAAGGAACCCTGTTTCCGGCAGCCGCTTGTGCCTGCTTTTAATCCTGCTGGCGTGGATCGTGACCGACCGCCCTGCCGTGGCCCAGGATGTAAAGGACTTCATCGAGATTCGTAGTCCCAGGACGCTGTCAGCGGAAAAAATTCCCTGCCAGCGGATCCCGCTCGGTGAGCCGGAGGACTACAAGCCGACAATCGTGCTAATGCCCGATGGTGAACTCGTGCTGAGCATGTTCACGGGCCGCCGGCTGGAGAATGGCAAGATCGCCGAACAGGCAATTCTCTACCGTTCGGCCGACGGGGGCCTTACGTGGTCGAAACGTGAGTTGCCGGATATTGCCGGCCGAGAGCCAGCCCTCTCGGTAACCAAAGACGGCACGCTTTTCATCACGGCCCACCTGCTTGGCCAGGATATTCGTAACAAGGATGGTTACACGCATAGCTATCTGCATCGCTCAGAAGATGGCGGCCGTCACTGGACAAGCCAGCGAATTGAGCCGGAGAGATTTCGGCCCCGCACCGTCAGCCTGCTGACGCGTAACGTTTTGCAGCTGCAGGATGGCTCCTTGATTGTGGGCATCTCCGAGCATGCTCCCAAGTCCAGCTCGGTGATCTTACGCAGCACGGATGAGGGCAAGAGCTGGAATAGCTACGGGTCGTCATTCACAAATGTGCCAGCCAACTATCCTTACACGCTCTACGGTGAGGCGCACCTCTGGCAGGCCCGTAACGGCACGCTCTACGCCATCCTGCGGGTGGGAGCCGGCAATAGCTGGCCGCTGGCCGGCACGGCCGATCCTGGCACAACCGATCAGTCGGAGAGGATGATCGTCTATTCATCGAAAGACGTGGGACGCAACTGGATCAGGGTGCAGGACCTGGGAAGCTACGGCCAGATGTACATGTCGATCTTGCGGCTTGGACAGGATCGCTTGCTGCTGACCTACACCCAGCGGGACATTGCTCCCCAGCTTGGCATCCGAGCGGTGCCCGGATTCGAAACAGATGAAGGTCCGGTTTTCGATATGAAGCATGATCGAATCATGGTTGAGACGCGATCTCCTCCCGGCACAAAAAGTGGCGGTGGATTTGGGCCGACCATTCAATTGAAAGACGGTACGCTGCTGACTTCCTATACTTATCGAGCGGCTGATAACAAAAAGCATGCCGAGGTGGTTCGCTGGCGTCTGCCAGCATTCAAGGCCGCAGGCTCCCAGTAAGCGATCGGTTCCCCAAGGGCGGACAATTCAGTATGAACATGCAACAAGCTCGTGAGCGGCTGGTTGGCTGCTATGTGACTGTCCCCACGATGTTTCACGATGACAGCCTGGAGCTGAATCTGTCGGCCATGCAGCGGCATGTCGAGTTTCTCATCGAAGGTGGCATGCGAGAAGGGAATTGCGTGATTCTCTGCGGCGGCGGTGCCGGCGACTTTCCGGCAATGACAATCGAGGAACGGCTGCAGGTTGCCGAGGCTGTGATTGCCGCAGCGGATGGGAAGGTTCCGGTCACTGTGGGAGCACAGACGACCAGCACTCGCGACCTGGTCCGGCTGGCGGAAGCTGCCCAGCAACTGGGTGCTGACTATATCCAGGTATCGGCACCGTTCTATTTTGCTCACACCGAGGATGACTTTTTTGAGTTCATTTCGGCAGCCTCCCTGGCAGCGCCGGACATCGGCTTGATTGTCTACAACACGTTCTGGACCAGCATGGGTGTCTCCTACGGTATGCTCGAGCGACTGGTTGAATTGCCCAACATGGTAGGGCTCAAGTGGAGTAGCCCGGATAGCGAGTTTTTTGCTTTTGAGCGGGTCGTCCAGGAGTACAGTCAACAGGTCAGCATCATCGATAACCAGTTGCGGTTTGTTACCAGCCACATGCTCGGTGCCAGGTCGATCGAGCTGCATGTCTGCAATCACTGGCCTCAGTGGGGTGTGCGGCTCTGGGAGCTGCTGGAAGAAAAACAGTATCAGCAGGTGCAGCAGGAGATGATGCGAGTTGCCATGCCCTACTATCTTCTCTGGAGTGAGATGGAAAAGTTTACCAGTGGCGACGGTTACCTCGACAAGCTCTGTATGGAACTGGTGGGGCTCGATTCAAGTCGCTGCCGCCCGCCCACGCGCGATGTGCGTGAACAGTTTCGTGGAGCTGCCCGCCAGATGCTGATCGACTGCGGCACGCCCAACGTCGTTGATATTGAATGAAGCGATGCAGTCGGTCACCTGCCGAAGGGCTCCCCCCGGGGCAGACAAAGTACAGTCATCATGCCTGGGCGCAGGGCTGCCGTCAGGCGAGATCGGCTGCGGTGATTTCAGCCGCTGGAATTTCCAACTTGTGGATAGCGTGCGAGTGGCCGATAATAGGACTGACCGAGTTACAAGTGGTGGAATATGTCTGATATCACGACGCACCAGAACCAGCTTCAAACATCCTGCCGAGGACCGCTGTCGCGCCGGAGCTTTCTGCAGTTTGGCGCACTGGCAGGGAGCGGCGTCGGGCTGAGTGACCTCTTGCGGGCGCGTGCTGAAGCCTCGATTCGTGGGCAGGTCGGCAAGGACACGTCAGTCATCTTTGTCTGGCTTCCAGGCGGTCCGCCGCACATGGAGACCTACGATCTGAAGCCCGACGCAGCGAGCGACTATCGTGGAGAATTCTCACCAATCAGCTCCGTCGTGCCAGGCCTGGACGTCTGTGAGCTGTTGCCGAAACATGCGGCGGTCGCAGATAAATTCAACATCATCCGCTCCATTCACCACGGCTTTGCCGACCATGGGGGTGGCCACAAGCGGTTCCTGACCGGACGAAAGCCAGCCACGCCAACCGGCTTTGTGAATGACAAGCCCTGCGTCGGATCGATGGCATCGCTGGCCTTGCAGGGACGACGTGAAACTGGAGGTCTGCCGAACTACGTCGTGCTGGGGTATGGCCGGGTCAATAATGTCGACACCTTCAGCTTTGGTTCGGCCTACCTGGGAAATCACACGCACCCCTTCCGTATTTCGGCAGATCCTAACGGCGATGATTTCAAGGTCCAGAATATCGGCATCGATCAGTCGATGTCGGAGCGACTGGAAGATCGGGTCGCCTTGCTACAGGGCTTTGACAATCTCCGTCGGGAAGTCGATGCCCGGGCGTCGATGGCCAGCATGGATGTCTTCAACCAGCGGGCCTTGCAGATGCTTACCTCATCCACCGTTCGTGAAGCATTTGACATGTCAAAGGAAGATCCATCGGTAAGAGATCGGTTTGGACGACATAGCTGGGGTCAACGAGCACTGCTGGCCCGCCGACTGGTCGAACGAGGTGTGCCGTGGGTCACGGTGGTGATGGAGAATCCATTCCAGTCGGGCATCCCGATGCCCCAGAATGGTGTCTACAACTGGGACTCGCACGCGGTCAATTGTCACATCTTTGAGGATGCCAAGATTCGCTTGCCGGTCTATGACAACACCATCACGGCGATGATTGAGGACCTCTATGCCCGCGGGCTGGACAAGCGAGTGTTGCTGGTTGTGACCGGGGAATTCGGCCGTACACCACGACTCAGCGTACGGCCTGGATCGCGGACCAAGATTGACCAGCCCGGCCGCGATCACTGGCCCAGCGCCATGAGCATGCTGGTCTCCGGCGGTGGCATGCGAACCGGGCAGGTGATTGGTGCAACCAATAGCAAAGGTGAGGAGCCAGTCTCCCGTGCCATGAGCCCCAACGATCTCTGGGCTTCCGTCTTCCGGCATCTCGGCGTCGACTACAATGCCAGTTTTCTGGATCACAGCGGCCGGCCAATGCCGATGCTGCCAGACGGGGATCCGATTCCGGAACTCAGCTGAGCTCTCACGCCGGAACTCACGCCGGAACTCACGCCGGAACTCACGCCGGAACTCACCAGCGTGGCCCACTGTGACTGCAGATTCGCACCTCCAGCTGAGGTGAAATCCACTGCAGATCTCTCAAGAAAGAGCCAACAAAAGACGAATTACGCAGAGTACTGCCGTCGTTGGCAGTCTCCCTGCAACGTCACGGTTCTTCTCGAGTTGCCATCTTATGAAGGTCAGTGGATTCACGATCGTGCGGGATGGCGTCCGCTTTGCCTATCCCTTCGTCGAGAGCATCCAGTCGATCCTGCCGCTTGTTGACGAGTTTGTCGTGATGGCCGGGGACTCCCAGGACGAGACAACGCGACGACTGCAGAGCATCGGATCGGACAAACTCAAGGTCTTTGATAGCGTTTGGGATGAGAAACTGCGGCGCGGTGGTCGGGTGATGGCCCAGCAGACCAACCTGGCTCTGGAGAAGTGCCGCGGTGACTGGTGTTTTTACCTGCAGGCCGATGAAGTTGTCCACGAACAGGATCATGAGCGGCTGCTGCGGGCCATGCGGAACAACCTCGATAAAGCCTCGGTCGACGGGCTGTCTTTTCGCTACCACCACTTCCTGGCGGATTACAAACTCAAGCATCCGCTCTTCTATCGCCGGCAAACGCGCATCATCCGTAATGGTCGAGCGATCGAGTCGGTGGGTGACGCCTGCGGTTTTGGAGTGCCTGGACGGAAGCTGGAGGCGGTGGCCAGCGGCGCCTGGATCTATCACTACGGCTGGGTCCGACCGCCGGCGGCAATGGGAGCCAAGACGCGGCAGTTCCGCGAGTTCTACCATGGCGACGAACAGCTTTCGCCTGAAGCTGACGAGCGTTATCGGAACTGGCTCTATGACGTGGCTGCCTGTGTGCCTTTTCACGATTCACATCCGCGGGTGATGCAGCAGCTGATAGCCGCCAAGGACTGGGAATCGCCCCCATTTGAGTATCGTCCCTGGTGGCGCAATCGCGCCTGGTGGGACGGCTTTATGAAGAAGAACTTTCGCTCACTCTACGGCCGCCGGCAGAAGAGAGCGGCCTGATCGCGAGTCGCCAATGTTGTGGACCGCAGCCTGCTGGCCATGAATATCAGGGCCGCCGCAGATCGTGGTATCCAAACTGGTCCTGGTAGAGAGTCGTACCATCCTTGTTCAAGAAGGTCGCCTGCAACGAAGCGGACCTGCCCTTGCCTTGCGCGGAGATGAGCAGGAAGACGTTGGGGGCGCCGGCGTCGAAGATCAGCCCCGGATGAAGTGCATTGGCTGTTTCAATCACACCGGAGTGGACGGGCGAGGTAATCAACTCGGGAATCTTGTACCCCGCTGACTTCACGGTGTCGTGGTGCAGCACGCGAGTTCGGTGGATATCGCCACCAACCAGCAGTAGGCCGGAGATGTTGTGCCTGCCAATGTGATCAAATAGAGCCTGGCGTTCATGCGGATAGGTTGCCCAATGGTCCTGCTTGCCAGGACGTACGGCACCATTCCAGATCATGCCGCAAGCGACCACTTTGAAGGCTGCCGTCGATGTTTCCAATCCGTCCAGCAGCCAGTCCCACTGGTGGCGCCCCAGCAGGCTTGGCTTGTCACTGTCGAACGGAGATGGCTCGGTAGCGGCGAAGTAGCGGGTGTCGAGCAGAAATACTTCGACCGGCCCGCGCCGAAACCTGCTGTAGATACCTGTCGACCCGTTTCCGTAGGACGGGTTGGCATGGTATTCGATGAAGGCACGGCGTGAATTCTCTTTGCCCGGCAGATTGCCGTCCGTGTCATTACGACCGAAGTCGTGGTCATCCCAGGTGGCGTAGAGTGATCGGTGGCTGAACAACTTCTGAAAATCTGTCACACCATTGAATTCTCGATAACGCCGCCGCTGCTCAGCCAGCTCGGTCGTATCGATGTAAGGCGTGTCACCCAACAGCACGACCGCCTCCGGGTCGACTGACTGGATCCTGCGCCAGACCGCCGAGGAACTGTCGTCCACACGGGCGCAGGACGCAAACGCCAGCTGAATGGCGTGCGCCGAATTTCGCTGTGGCGTCGTGAAGAAGTGATCATTACCAGCGATCAGCTTCTGCCCGCTGCGGAGGATTTGCAGCTGATAGCGAGTAGCGGGGCGGAGGTTCTTGATATGCCAGACGAGACAGCCATCGTTGCTCGGTGTCGAGCTGGCCGTCACGGATGAGGCGAGACGGCCCTGCCAGTCGCGCACGGTTAACCGCAACTCAGTCGCGTCCTCCGAGCGAGCCCAGACCTGTGCGCTCCGCGCTGTGAGATGGCCGATAAACGGGCCGTGCGTGATGGGTACCGAGACGCGAGACTGGTGGCGGACGATGAAGTCCACAATCGGGCTGGGATCGGGCAAGCTGTGTGGATGGTGTTTTCCGCCTGGCTTGACGATCACGTTGATTGTCCCACCCAGTGCCCGATAACGTTTTTCCAGCTGCGCCGTGTGATCTTCAAACGGCACACTCTCGTCGGCATCACCGCAAACATGGATCAGCGGGACGCCGGCCCTGGCCAGTGGCGCCAGCTGGTCCAGCGCATCGCCGGTAAATTGTTGGGCTTCAGCAAGCGTCAGATTGTGGGCCTGCATCCAGTCTTTCAGCTGATCCAGCTCGGGATCACCATCGCTGAGGCCCTTCACGTAGGGTCGGATGCCCATCGCGGGGGCGTCGGCGTACAGGCACGAGACCTGCTGGGGATGTTTGATCGCCCAGCGGTAAATGATCAGTCCCCCGCGGCTCATTCCCTCCAGTGCGGGCTGGCTGGAGAGGCCATACCTGCAGGTCATCTCCTCGTAAAAGCGATCCCACCTGTTGATCGCTATGTCGTTACCCCAGAGGTTTGCCACATCGCAGTAGGCAACATGAAAGCCGAGCTTGAGCAGGGCAATATCGGTCTGAGGCTCGTGTCCCCAGAAGCGTGCTCTCCAGATCCAGGGTTTGCCAGCGGCAGCCTGGATCGGCTGAACGACCCGACAGGCAACACCATCCAGCTCGAAATCGAATTGCTCAAATCCGTTCCATGACGACTGATCGCCCGGCAGGCTGGGCAGCTCACCGCTGGCTGCGGACGCTGGCAGTAGAAACAGAGTAGCGAGGAGAAAACTTGTGATCTGCTTCATTGGGCCTTTGTACCTTATCGTCTGGTGACACCTGCAATCGTGACCAGCTCGCGTCGGGAAAGCTTCCGTTTGTCAGTCATCGCTTGCAGATATCCTCGATTGCGTTGATATTGTGCTGCCCTGCTAGGATACCGATTGCCGTAGCGACTCGGTAGCATGTCGAGCGGATCTCGATTGGCTGGCCTCAGGGCTGGCAGAGACCGCTTGCCTCAATCCCGTTTTGCGACCACAGTTATTGAAGACCAACTTCACCGCTTGCCCCGGACCGTTCGATGAACCAGGATCCTGACCAACCTGATCGGTATGACTGCATCGTGATCGGTGCTGGGCCTGCTGGTTCAACCGTCGCTACACTTCTGGCCCGCGCCGGTCATTCGGTCGTGCTGATCGAACGCGACAAGATGCCACGCGAGCACGTTGGTGAGTCATTGATGCCGGCCACGAACTCCGTCCTCTCGCGACTTGGTCTTGAGCAGGCATTTGCTCGCTCCGGTTTTCCCAGGAAAGTCGGTGTGCAGTTTTTTTCTTCGGTCGGCAAAGAGTCTCGCCCATTTTTCTTTCGTACTCATGATGATCGAGCGGAATCTGAGACCTGGCACGTCAAGCGTGAAGTGTTTGACCAGCTGCTGCTGGACACAGCCAGGGCAAGCGGAGCAGAGATCTGGGAGGAGACACGCGTTCATCGCGTGCTGTTTGATGATCAGCAGCGGGCCGAGGGTGTCACGATCCTTGAGAGCGACGGCCAACAACGGACCGTGCACAGTCAGGTCGTGGTGGATGCGACCGGCCAGCAATCGCTGATTGCCAACCAGCTCGGTCTGAAACAACTTGATTCGACCAGAAAGAATGCTGCCATCTGGGGCTACTTTCAGAGCCCGACGGCTGCCCTCGACATGAAGACGGTCACGATCATTGCCAAGACCCGAGATCACGATGGCTGGATCTGGTACATCCCGCTGGACGAGCAGCAGGTCAGCATTGGGTTGGTTGCGGATCGTGACCGCTTGTTTGGCAACGAGCAGACTCCCGAGCAGTCATTTGAATGGGGCTTGCAGAACTGCCCGGCGATCCGTGGCCGGATCGAGAAGCATGGGCTGGTGCCGAAGGAGAAGATGCTGATTGCCAGGGACTACTCCTATCAGGCCAGCAGCAGCTGTGGTCAGGGCTGGGTACTGGTGGGCGATGCCAAGGGATTCATTGACCCGGTCTACTCGACCGGCGTGTACCTGGCCTTGCGGAGCGGGGAGCTGGCCGCCGATGCAATCATCGAGGGGCTGAAGGCGGACGACCTGGGTCCCGCTCAGCTGGGCCGCTGGGTCGAGGACTACGATCGGCGTGTCGCCTGGCTAAGTAAACTGGTGGACCTGTTTTACGACGACAAGTTCCACTTCGGGTCCTTCTTTTCAGATCATCCGGATCAGGTAGGAATTCTCTCCAACCTGTTGATGGGGCGGATCTACGAGATGGAGTCCGGTCCCAACGAGTTCTTTGCCATGACCGAGAGCTGGAAAGCTGGCTAGCCGAAGCAGATAAAGTAGCTGAGCGCGATGCCCAGAATCCAGTGCTGCAGAAAGACAGTCCAGATGGCTCCGCCGCGGTGGACCATGATGCCCCAGCCAAGACCGGCGAAGAAGGAACCGATCAGCTCGGCTGCTGGTCGGTCTGCATGAGCCAGCGTGCTGGCCAGGGTCTGGACTGCGATCGCAGTAGCAATTCCCAGCTCGGCTTTCACCCCGTGCTGGATGAAGCCCCGAAACAGAAGCTCCCAGGCCATGTAATACGTCGAGAGCACAACCACGTGCATCACGAACAAGCTGGTGGAGTCAGCGACACCCTTGTTGATGGGATAGTAGGCCTGGAATGCACCTTGCTGGGCGGTCAGGTAACCAATCCCGATCACGATCGGAGTCGCCAGCAGCAGTCGCGAGATTCCGAAGCTGACTTTGCCGGCTGACAGGCCGAAGCTGGCAAGGGGTTCATCGAAGCAGTTCCGAATCAAGTAGACGAGCAGTCCGCAGAGCAGGAGGTTTGCCAGGGCCCAGTAGATACCGGCATCCATCACGGGGTCACCGGTCAGGGTGATGCTGTCGGCCAGGTAGTGCTTGTAGAACGCTGGTCGCCCGAAGACATGCCAGAGTGTGTAGAGGAATGTCCCCAGCAGTATCACGACTGCGGGCCGGGAATGCGGATCGCGACATCGCGTGGCAAGTGAAAACATGGGCAGTGTGGAGTTGATTAGGAGACGCGCTGGGCGACAAGCCACTTGTAGGTCAATTCAACCGCTCTGCGAACGGACGTTGGACGGTAGCCCAATTCTTGTTCAGCTTTCCTTGGTGAGTAAGCCCACTCGTCCAAAAACGTACGAATCCAGGGGGTTGTGATCTGCGGGCTACCGCCGAAGACGAGTGCCTTCCAGAGTTGCAAGTAGGCAAAGATGTAGGCTCCCACCGGGCGACCGGGCAAGCGAAAATGTTCCTCACCGGAAAACTCGTCGACCAGGTCAAAGAACTCGCCCATCGAGAGGTTGTCACTACCGAGGATATATCGTTCGCCACTGCGACCGTGCTGCATCGCCAGCTCATGACCCTGCACAACGTCATCGACGAGGACATAGTTGCCGACATTACGTCCTCGATTCAGCACAAAGGGAGCCTTGCCCAGGTCGTAGTCGTCGATCAGTCTGGTCAGCGAGTTGCCCTCGGTCAGTAGACCGGGTCCAAAGACGCGGGTGGGATTGCAGATCACGATATCCTGGCCAGCCTCGACCTGCTCGCGAGCCAACGCTTCTGCCTGGATCTTGCTGCGTTCATAGTCGGTATGGCAGGGTCGGCCGGTACGGTCATAGGTCTCGTCACAGGTCTTGCCTGGCGGAGTAGGGCCAAAGGTCATGACTGTCGACGTCCAGACGACCCGGGCGGTGTCGGTCTGCCGTGCCGCCTGCAATACGTTGCGGAGTCCGCCGACATTGATATCGTGAAACAGCTGACGATTGCGAGACCAGTTGCGAACATAGCCAGCCAGGTGGAAAACCCCGTCACAGCCCTGCATGCCGCTGACCAGCGACGCTGGATCATCCAGCTGACCGTTCACGACGGTGACGTTGTCTGGAAAGTAGCTGGCCGGTATGGACCGTCGGCTGAGGGCAATCACCTGATGGCCCTGACTGGCAAGAGAACGTACCAACTTGTCGCCGATAAAGCCGGTCGCGCCAGTGACAAAATAACGGGACGTCGCCTGCATCATTCCTTGAGAGGCCTTTCGTCCCGCTGGTAGATCAGCTGGCCGCCGCCGAGTCCTTCGATACTCTTGTAGACCAGGGCGATGTCGGCAGCTTTTGAATAGCGATAGGGTTCCTTGTTCTTCCATTTCCAGCTCTTGCCGTGGATCACAATCAGCCGTGGCAGGTCGGGAAGATCCTTGATCGTGACCGCGTCTTTGGTCTCGCTAATGACCTGAGCTGCCAGACCTTTACCCTGTGTGACGGTACAGACGACGATAACGTTTTTCTTGGGGCGAACGTAAACTCGCTGGATCTGTAGCGACCAGAGTGGGTTGGGGACCGTAAAGACGACCTCCAGCTTGTCAGCGGCTGGTGCTGCCTGGGTCAGCGGCACGGTCTGCTGGCCATTGGAAATCTTCTCGATCCCGTCTCGAGGAAAGACGGCGACGACCATGAACAGCTGGTCGACGATCGGACGCGCTGTCCGTGTACTGGCATAGCGGACCGTCAGTGTTCCCTCGTCGAGTTGGCCGCTGAGGCCGAGAATGCGGTTTGCAAATCGCGTATTGCGGGCAAAGACGACGAGCTGTTTTTCGAAGTCGATCTTCGGCGTTTCCATCTCAGGCTGCAGGGCCTGGAAAATTGCCTGCCAGGTTTTCATGTCCTGGATCGCCCCCACAGGGGACTTCTGCTGCTTGGCCGGCAGCAGCTTGAGCTGCTTGACCGGGTAGAAACCACCCCATTGTTGAGCCGGCTTGATCGGTTCAGCTGCTTGCAGGGATGTGCTGACAAGCATGGCCAGCATGGCAATCAGAGGAGTCCTTCGGATCATGGCAGTTGGTCCTTCCGGCTAAGTCAGGTGTTAGAAGTTAGCGGTTCTTAAGCTGAGCTTCGATGGCCCTGGCCACCTGTTTGGCAAGAATTGCGGATCCGTCGGGTGTGAAGTGAACATTGGCAGGCCGCTGGGCCGTGGCCAGTTGCTTGAAGATCTGACCATAGAGATCGTTGACCTGAACCTCATGTTTCTTCATCACCTCGACTGCGATCTGATTGTACTTCTTCGCATCTCCGACCAGGCGACCCTTGGCACCTTTCGGAACGGGCGTGGTATTACACCAGATCAAGCTGGCGCCGGTCTTTTTTAGACGCACGACCAGTTGCTCCAGGTTCCCTCGATATTCGTCCGGGGGAACCTGCTGTCGACTCTCCTTGGCCTTGGGGTCGGCCAGGTTCTCGCCGTTGGGGCCGAGGTACTTGAGGTCATGCAGTCCCCAGTTGAAGTGAATCACATCCCACTTTCCGTCTCCCAGCCACTTGTCGATGCTCTCGAGTCCTCGAGTCGTGGGGCCACAGTTGGCATTGGGACGATGGACGTTTGCCTTGCCCTTGAGCAAGGTCCGTACGGGGAGTGTGTAACCGATCGAGATGGAATCACCGATCAACAGCACACGAGGAAGCCCTGCCTGGTCCTCGATCGGGGCCAGTGGGCCGGGCCGTTTTGGTTTCTGATCCTGGGCTGTCGCGCCAGCGCCGAGGATCAGTATCGTGGTCAGCGTGGCAAGCAGAAGAGTCTTTCGCATATCATCAATTCCTTGTTCACTTACTTCCTGCCAGACAACTGTATTCACGTACTGACCAGCACGCGGAGGGCGATAAAGCCTGGCAGGGCGAACGTTCGATGGCCTTGATTATCTGCTTGTTACTCCTGCAGGGCAACGTTCTGCCCCCGCTTCCACTCCGGAACTCAGCCCAGTATCTGCTGCTTCAGCTGATCAGCGAAACGGATCATGTATTCAAAGTCATTGCCACATTGCACCCAGTCGATACCCAGCTCAAATGCCTGTTGAGCAAACTCGGGCTGAGCTCCCATGCCGATGCCGACCGAGAGCCCGGCATCCTTGGCGCTGCGAGTGATCGTGGCGATCGCGGCGGTCACATCCGGGTGATCGGTCTGTCCCATCACGCCCATCGATCCGGAGAGGTCATTGGGCCCAACCACGACGCCATCGAGTCCTTCGATCTGGACAATCTGGTCGATCTGTTCGAGGCACCCGACGGTTTCGATCTGGGCAATCACCAGCAGCTGCTCGTTGGCATCGGCCAGGTACTGCGGCCCGCTGTTCCTGCCGTAGTTGGATGGCCGGCGTGGCCCAAATCCACGTCGACCCATCGGCGGGTAGCGACAGGCTGAGACAAATTGTCCCACCTGCTCGGCATCATCGGCCTGGGGACAGATGATCCCCTCGGCACCGCTATCGAGCACCCGCTTGATCCAGCCGACATCATTCGCCGGGACACGAACGAAGGCGGGTGTGCCGCCAGCGCGGGCAGCAATCAACAGACCCAGCATGGTCTCCAGGTTGGTGGGATTATGTTCCAGGTCGATCCAGAAACCATCCGTGCTGTCGCTCAGCATCTCGGTAACGGCAGGGTCGGCGATGGTGATGCCGGTAAACAGCTGGTTCTCACCTGCGGCGACTTTCTGACGGAACTTGTGCGTGTTGACGATCATGGTTGTGATTCTCCTTGCCTGAGCAGATCCGCCTGAACGGAAAGCCGCTCGGCGTGTTGGATTATTGCCTTGCGACTGTTCTCATCGAGCGGTATTCCCTCCTGCTGCCTGAGTTTGTAGCTACGGAACTCCAGTTCGCCAGGGACCAGTACTTCGTCGTGTCCTGGGGCGGGAGCTGAGCTCTTCATGTACTGACTGGTACTCGAGGCGAGTTCCCGAAAGCGATCGATTCCGCAGAAGGCCTCAGGATCCAGCACGATCAAGCACATACCGTTGCCGGCATTGTCAGGGTTGTCCACCTCGTTGCCTACCAGGGCGCTCCCGAGGAGTTCCGCCAGCAAGCCGAGTGCATAGCCCTTGTAGCCGACGTCACCACCGAACGGCAGGATGCCACCGCGGGGGGGGCCGTAAAAGCTGGCTGGGTCGCTACTGGGTTGGCCATCTGCATCCAGGATCCAGCCACTTGGCAGCTGCTGTCCGCTGTTGTGGTAATAGCGAATCTTTCCCTCGGGCGCCACCGAGGTAGCAAAGTCGGCCACAATCGGCGACTCGCTGGTCGGGATTCCATAGGCCAGTGGGTTGGTAGCAAGCCGTCCTTCGCGGCCACCCCAGGGCAACACGAAGTGTCCGTGGATGGGTGAGTTGCAGCTGGCGATTGCCAGCATTCCCTGCTCGGCAGCTGCCTGCACATAGGCTCCAAGTCGTCCCACGTGGTTACAGTTTTCGGTCACCACGCTGGCCATCTTGTGCTGGCTGGCCCGCTCGACCGCTTCGGTAACAGCCCGCTGGCCACCCAGCTGGCCATAGTTTGAGCCGCAATCGATGATCGCCGTGGTGGCAGATGTCTGGCGAACATGGATAGCGGCGGCGGGAATGATGCGACCCTGCTGGACCAGTTCAAGGTACTCAGGAATCCGCATCACTCCATGCGAGTCGTGACCCATCAGGCTGCTTTCAACCAGGTGATCGATAACAGCCTCGGCTTCCTCGGCCGGACTGCCGCTGGCGATCAGCAATTCAGAGCCCAGTCGGGCCAGGTCGCAGGGAGCATACAGCTGGTTCATGGTCTGCCGTTGGGAGGATGGAGTTGATCGGTGCGGGGATGATGGCCCGGAAATGCAGTTAGAAAGTGAGTTGGCTGGTGCCGCGTGGGAGATCGAAGCAGGCGACCAGCTGATCGCCCTGCTGCAGCCAGCAACCAGCTTTCAACTGGCTTGGCTGGCGAACGCGCCGCAGTGCCTGCTTTTGATCTGCAGAATTCAAGCTGAGTCCCTTCGGCTGGGATGCCTTCAGACGCACGGTAAAGGTGGGGCAGGCGAAGGGGGCGTCAAACCGCACCGCGGTTTGATTTGCAGTGATGCTGGTAAGCTCGCGGGCTGCCCAGTATCGCGAGATCTCACTCAACTTCAACCATTCGATCTGCTGGAATCGCTTGTGGATTCGCCGGACAGCTTCCTGGAAAACCCGCAAACCGACTTTTTCGCCGTTGAAGTAGATCCCGGTCCAGTGGCAGAGCATGATGGCCGGCTCGCCACGTTCAATCACCTCGACCATCCTGCCGGACTGCAGGTCCGCAGTGATGAACTTGTCCACATCCCCACGACTGGAACAGTCCCAGCCACCTGTCCAGTCGCCGGTGCAGGCAATGATGGAGACCACACAGCGAGGGTCATCGCCATCCAGCCCGGAGACATTTTCCACCCGCGGCACGACACTCTCATCGCCGCTGCTGATGACATGCCGAAAGTAATGTGGAATCTCCACCTGGCTGCCAAACACATCACTAACCGACTGTAGCGTCGCCAGTGACAACTCGGGCAGGACCCGGTTGGCAAATCCGCCCGGTGTAGTGATACCCTCACAGGGCAGCCCCACGTTCTTGAGAATGCGTAGGGCGTACGTCATGTACTCGGCCAGTTGATCGACCGACTTGCCGTCGGCCCAACGCCAGTTCTCCATCTGCTCGGGCCCTGGATTGCGATATGGATGCCCGGTGCGGGTATCGACCACGATCGTATGAGTGACCATTTCGGGGTGGATATCCCAATTGGGCATCATCAATTCCTGCACCAGCTTGATGCTTGCCTGCAGCTGCCGGTTGGTCCAGCCCGGCAACACCCGGTCGACGCGTCCAACGCATGCCGGGTAGGGGACAATGCTGTACTTACCCCGGACCTTATGCTCACCACACCAGTTGCCAAACTCGCGAACAAAATCGTCTGGAATCTCCAGCGGCATCGACTGCCAGTCGTGGTGGTAACGTTCGTTTTTCCAGGCCTGGGCGAACTGAGGAATCGCAAACCGATTCAGGTTCACCAGACAGGTGGAATCATCGATGATAAAAGAGAGCGGCACCCGCATCCGTGGATTCAGGACCGTCACTTGGTCGTCCTGTGAGGGACGATCGCCCGCTGGTTGAGCCAGCAGCTGTTGGCTCGAAAGCAGTGGGGTGGCGGCAGTTGCGGCCAGGCCACGTTCCAGCAGAGTCCGTCGTGAGAGTCGCAATGACATGAAATTTACCGGATAGAAGACTCGGGTCGGTTTCAGCATAGCCGATCGATTGGTGAGCTGCATCAAGGTCCTGTGACCAGCTGAGCCCCGGCTGCCAGCGGCCTTCTGCCAGCTTGCATTGGTGAGATGATCCTGCCATTATTGAACTCTAAGTAGCCCGACATGCGGCCGCTCACGTCTTGTCTCACGGGAAGTTGAAAGAACTGCACTATGGCATCAGCTCCAACACGCTTAAGCACAGTAGAAGTGGATGGCGTCACGGTGGCATCCTTCAAGGATCGTCGCCTGCTGGACGAAGCGACCATCGAAATGGTGGCTCAACAGCTCTACTCGCTCGTCGATGATCATGGCTGCCAGCGCGTCGTGCTCGACTTTAGCGAAGTCGATTACATGTCCAGTTCTGCCCTCGGCAAGCTACTCAAGTTCCATAAAAAGATCCTCGGCGTCGATGGAGCACTGCGTCTTTGCAACATGAAGCCTGAGCTGCAGAAGATCTTCAAAGTGCTAGCCCTGCACAAGGTGTTCAAGATCGACAAGAACCGCGACAAGTCTCTGAAAAAGATCTAGTTGGCTGACGACCCTTCCCCTGACGGCCAACTCTTTCTGCTTTGAACCGGTCGTTCTGAAACGAGATGCCACGAGTCGAAGAGCCGAAACCAAATATGACCGTTACCAGCGAATTCGGTTACACCATCGTCAGTGAGTTGTCGGAATCCTCGCGTGTCCAGGATGCGATCATGACGATGCTGCGTCAGTTAAGCTTCACGGATGAAGATCTTGCTGACTTGCATATCGCCCTCGAAGAAGGGCTGGCCAATGCGATCAAGCATGGCAATCAGCTCGATGCGACGAAGCGGGTGCGGGTCAGTGGCACGGTGGATGGTGAGTGCGTCTGTATCGAGATCGAGGATGAGGGTGAGGGATTCAATCCTGGCGAGGTGCCCGATCCAACTTTGGAAGAGAATCTGGAAAAGCCCAGTGGCCGTGGCCTGCTGCTGATGCGAGCCTTCATGGACTCGATCGAGTACAACGAAAAAGGCAACATGCTGCGGATTGAAAAGCGCTGCAGCATCGACGGCTGATCGTCAGCTGCACGCCTGCCTGGCTGCCTCGCTCTCCTCTATCGAGCTTTGCAGAAATCACGGCGATCGTGTCAGGCTTCGCCAGCCAGGACCTTCTCCAGTTCAGCAAGCTCCCGCTGGAAGCCGCCTGAAAGGATCGGAAAACGGCACCAGGTTTTGGGGTCCAGGTTTTCATCATCGAGGTGGAAGGAGGGAGCAAAGCGTTCCCGCTTCCACTGATTTTGAGACCAGAGCTGGAAGAACCGTCGAGTCCACTGGCCAAGTTGACTGGCTGAATAATCCGAGCTGCCTGCAGCCAGCGTGCGGTAGATTTCCAGCGGCATCAGCTTGTCGCGAACCGCCAGTCGTTCAATGTCATCCAGGACCTTGTAAGGCATCAGGTCCGATTCGTCGGTCTGCCCTTCCTCGGGCGGCCGCAATTCGGCTGTCGGCTGCTGGCTGGTGATGGCCGCCAGGGCAGGCAGCGGCTGGGCGCCGGCGGGTCCCACCGTTTCCATCCAGCGCAGCCAGTGCAGCAGGAAAGCCTTGTCGATCCCGGCAATCGGTGCGATACCGCCACAGGTGTCGCCATCCATGGTTGTGTAACCAACCGCTGCTTCGGATCGGTTGCTGGTAGCCAACAGCAGAGCTCGGCGAATATTGGCCAGCAACCAGACTCCCGGGGCCCGGCTGCGGGCCTGGATGTTCTGCAGCGCGATATCATCCTCGTGCCAGGTCAATTCACGCCCCAGTGCTGTCGCCACGATCTGGCGATAGTCATTGACGATCGAATCGACATCAAACTCAAAAAACTCCGCGCCCAATGCAGCGGCCAGTTCGCTGGCGGCATTGCGAGTTGTCTGCGAGCTATTGCGAGTTGACTGGTAGACGCAGGCCAGCAGCTGATGAACCCACTGGCTGGTGTCAGCTTCCGCTGGCTGGTTCTCCAGGTACGACAGCTTGCTGGCAAACGCCTCGGCGCCCAGCTGGCTGCTACCGAACTCGACCAGCAGTCCACAGAGCGTTGCCACGGTTGCTGAATCTGCCCCACCGCTGAGTGAGACGACGAAACCGTGAGAGCGGCTCTTGCGAAGATAGTCGAAGAGACCGAGCGAGACGGCCCGGGCAAACTCCTCTTCCTTCAAGTGCGGGCCAGCTTCCCATGCTGCCAGTTCAGCTCTGGCTGGCTGCGGCTGGCAGGCGGGGAAGGTGAACGGGGCAGTGACTTGTCCCGCTCCATCAGCGGCTGCCGGCTCGACGTTATCAGGCTCAATATCGACCACGGCCGTGGTCAGCTGCAGATCGTGAAAGGTCAGTCGGGGTCCGGCAGCGACCAGTTCCCCCTGGCTGGCAATCATCGCGCCACCATCGTATATCGACCTGCCCGCTTCATTGCCCAGCAGGTTGGTGTAGATATAGCTGACACCGAGATCGCGGGAAGCGTCGAGTACAAAGTTGCGTCGTTGTTGCTGTTTGCCAAAGGCGAAATGGCTGGCGCTGGGGTTGAGGATCAGCTGGGCTCCGCGTGCAGCTAGTCGCACACCGGGCCGGTCCTGCACCCAGGCATCTTCACAGATCTCGAAAGCAACGCGGACGGCACCAAGATCGAAGATGAGGTCACCCAGCGGGTAATCGTTGCCGTTTATCGAGGTGCTGGCCTGTTGATCGCGCTGCCATGGTTTGAACCAGCGTGGCTCGTAATGCAGCCCGTCGCCAGCCAGGTTCTGCTTGGCCGCCAGTCCGAGGATCTGGCCATCGGCAACCAGGCAGGCAGCGTTGTAGAGGTTCCCCTCGTGGCGACAGGGCAGGCCAAGAGCCACCACCATCTGCTCGGTCTGGGGCACAATCTCAGTCAGCAATTCAAGTGCGGTTTGGCAGACGCCGGCCGAGAGGAAGGCGTCCTCGCAGCCATACCCGGTGAGACAGAGTTCGGGCAGGCAGAGAATGGAGACGTGCTCCTCACGGGCCTGCTGGATTGCCAGCAGGATATTGTGCTTGTTCTCATCCCAGGCCAGGGGTGTCTGGTTGAGAACTGCCGCGCCCAGCTTGATCAGAGTCATTCAATTCCCTTCCTTCAACTGACCTTACTGCTGTCTCAGGCCTGTGGTCAACCAGCCTCAGCCGTGCTGGCCTATACAAGCGTCACTGGTTGTCGAATAATCGAACTGGAGTCAGCACCACGGCAGCCACGTATGGTCTGCCGGGACCGTGCAAAAAATGGGACAGACAATAATGCGAGGACAGATTTCGTATCGCTTTGGTTCAGTCGGCCGTCAGTTCATTCTGTCGCTGCTCGCCACGCTGCTGCTGGCCGCGACATCGCTGTGCGCGGCGGACAAGCCGCTTGATACAGCTGGGCTGGTGAAGCACAAACCGGAGAGTGGTCGATTTGTGGAGACCGAGCAGGGATTCATGGTTCCCTATACCGTGGCGATTCCTGGTACGACGGTGAAGTACACGATGCAGCCAATACCGGGCGGCGTGATTCGCGTCGGCAGCCCGGCAACGGAGAAAGGGCGTGAGAAGACCGAGGGGCCACAGTTTGAGGTCAAGGTCGAGCCCTTCTGGATTGGGCAATATGAGATCTCGTGGGCAGAATACCTGCGTTACATGGCGATGCACGACATCTTCAAGGACTTTGAAACTCGCAAGGTGCGGCTGGTGGCTGCAGATCGCACCGTCGACGTGATCACCGCTCCTTCCAATCTCTACGATCCCAGCTTTACTTTTGTGAATGGCGAAGAAGAGGACCTGCCAGCGGTCACAATGAGCCAGTATTCGGCCAAGCAGTACAGCAAATGGCTCTCGCTGTTGACCAACCGTTTTTATCGGCTGCCAAGCGAGGCCGAATGGGAGCACGCCTGTCGGGCTGGCACCACGACCGCCTTTCATTTCGGTGATGACCCAGCCACGCTGGGTGAATACGGCTGGTATTTTGACAACGCCAATGAGACAACGCATGCGGTTGGCAAGAAGAAGCCCAATCAATGGGGCCTCTACGATATGCATGGTAACGTTGCCGAGTGGGTCTTGGATGAACTGGTCGACGGTGGTTACGCGAAGCTGGCTGCCGACAAGAAACAGCTTTCAGTTGCCGACGCCATTGCCTGGCCGAAGAAGCTGTATCCACGAGTCGTCAAGGGCGGCAACTGGGACCTGGACGCCAAGGACTGTCGTGCCGCCTCGCGATTGGGATCCCAGGATGATGACTGGCGGGTAGAGGATCCAAATATTCCGCTCAGCCCCTGGTGGTACACCAGCGGACCGTCATTGGGCGTGGGCATGCGGCTGGTGCGGCCGCTCAAGCCGGTCAGTGCGGAGCAGCGACTTCTGTTTTGGGAACCAACGCTCGAGCAGCTGTTGGACGACGTCAAGTACCGGATTGATGACGAGGGTCGCGGGGCGCGGGGATACGTCGACCCCGGCTTGCCGGCGGACATCGAGAAGCTGAAGCGGTAAGCTGAGCGTTAGGAACCTGTTTTAGCAGCGGCCGCTGCGACTCCCTCAATCGCCTTGACGTACTCCCTTTCCATGATTCCCCCCATGAAAAGGTTCATCCAACGCATCAACGGGCTGTAGCCCACATCACCGGCGGCAGTCCAGACCACCTCGGTACCCGCTTCAACGTCCTGCAGGCTGATCGATGAACGCATCGGTTCGCTGAAGCCTTCAAATGTCAGCAGGTAGTCGAGTGACGCGCCATCGGCGGCGGCCGTGATTTCCAGGCTGCCATCGCCAGCTGGATCGGTCCATTCCCAGCGGGCACCGACACCCGATTCCGGTCCCTTGTAGGTCGATTCTAGCTCCGGCATGGCCTGCTTGTTCCAGGGAGACCAGTCGACCCACGATCGGGGGGTGATCAGCAGCTGGTAGATGTCATCCGCGGGGGCCTGGACCGTGGCCTTGGCCTCGACCGCAAAGCTGGAGGGAAGAATCAGCCCTACCAGTCCCATCAGAAGCATGACGATCAGAAGGGAAATTGCAGTTCGAATCAGGATTCGCTTCATCAGGAATTGTCTCTGCAGTGGGGATGGTCGCACCTTGCCAGCAGGGCATTGTTTAGCATAGACCTCTGCTTGAGTGATCTCAACCAGCCGCGGATTTATTGCCAGTTGTGAGGCTGCTGACGACTCCCTACGATGTTGTCCATGAGCTGTTGTGCCAGCCGTCTCTGAACGAACAAAACGCGGTGAAAAAATGAGTGACGATGCACTTTCCCCAGGACCGGCAAAGACTGGCCAGCTGACGACAACGGGCAAGTACCTGATCATCATCACGGCCTTTTTTGGCTGGTTCTTTGGCGGCTCTCACATGGCAATCAATGGACTTGCCATGCGCACGGCTGCCCTCAACTTGCTGGCTGTCTCGGATGAAGGTCAAGCCACCGACGAGGACGATAAGACGCTGCAAGCGTTGACCCTCAAGCTGGACCTGGACGGCGACGGTCAGATCCAGACGGCGGCCTTTGATCGTGGGCTAACCAATCAAGACTCCAAGCCTGGCGAAATCAGCAAACAGGAATTGACAGAAGTCGGGCTGACAAAGAACCCCGATGTCGTCAGCGTGCTGGGAGTCGCGGGCGACAAGGATGGAATCATCTCGCCAGCCGAACTGCAGCGGTATGTAATCGACGCCCGACTTGGGCCACGAGCCGGTAAGTGGTTCGGCTACTATATCTGCGCTTTCCTGTTCGGGGCGGCGTTTGGCGGACTGGTGTTTGGCCGGATTGGTGACCGCTATGGCCGCAGTACAGGCCTGGCCGCTGCGATTGCCTGGTATTCCGGAGCATCGCTGGTCTCCTACTTTTCGCAAACCACGGGCCAGCTCTGGATTCTTCGCTTCGTCACTTGTATGGGTGTTGGCGGCGTCTGGCCCAATGGTGTGGCGCTGATGTCCGAAGCTTGGGAGGGAGTCTCGCGGCCGATGCTGGCCGGTGTGATTGGCACCGCAGCCAACGTGGGGATTTTCCTGACTTTCATGCTGGGAGGGCAGGTAGGAGTTGAATTTGATAGCTGGAGATGGATCTTGCTGTTCGGCGGCTCGCCGATCGTGCTGGCCGTGTTCGTTGCTCTGCTGGTGCCCGAGTCACCCAGGTGGCTGGCCGATAGGGAACGGCTTATGGCAGGTACAGACAGTGCAGATCCACTGCTGACTGCTGAGCAGCCAGTCTCGACCTGGGAGGTCTTTAAACCTGCCCTGCTGGGAATCACCCTGGTCGGCATCCTGCTCGCCACCGTGCCCCTGCTGGGTGGCTGGGGTGCGTCGAACTGGGCCATGGCCTGGGCCGACAAGGTCGGTGACGAAGTTGGCAATCCCGGTCTCAAGGCAGATCTCGGCATGGCCCGATCGTTCACCGGCATGATCGGTAGCTTCCTGGGCGGCATGATCGCCAGTGCAGTGGGTCGCAAGCGGAGCTATTTTGCCGTTAGTCTGCTCTGCCTGGCGTCGGCCGAGGTGAGCTACTTTTTCTTCACGCCAGATCAGACAGCATTCCTGGTCGGGTTTGCTTTTCTCGGCTTCTTTAGCGGGATCTTCTTTGGCTGGCTGCCGCTGTTCCTGCCCGAGTTATTTGTTACTCGAATCCGATCGACCGGGGCTGGCGTCTGTTTCAATTTTGGCCGCATCATTACCGCTCTGACAGTCTTTGCCGGCGCTATCCTGATTGATGCGTTTAACGAGGATTATGCCCTGCTCGGAAAGATCATGAGCTTGATCTACCTGCTGGGCGCGATCGGAATCTGCCTGATGCCCAAGGGCGTCGGTGGTGATCTCAAAGACTAGCCAGCTGCAGCTGGACGTGGCTGGTTGAGCTGAGAGTGGCTCGCCAGGTCATTGCTCAGTCGAGGAACGTGACACCGTTCCATTCCTGACGATTGTCAGAGATGTCGATCACGTTGCGGTCTGGATCGAGGACCTTGAAGGAACGCTCCGGCACGGCATCGAGGGTCTCTACCTCGCTGCGGTCCTTGACATCTCCCTTGCTGATTTCCGCTCCCCAGGCTAACGCCCGCTGCCAGCATTCTTCCAGGCTATCGACGATAAAGCCAAAGTGAATGTACTCGTTGCCTTCCACCAACGGCGGGCGAACACAGTCGGCAGGCTGTTGCAGCAGCGTGATGTTATTGACACCGTCTGTCAGGTCCAGCCCCTGGCGGCTCGGTCGATAATCGTGAAACTCCAGCCCGATCACCTCGGTATAGAATCTCTTCGATAACTCCATGTCCATGCAGCGAATAGCAAGGTGTCGCAGGTGTGTCATGGTGAGTTCATTGTTCTTGAGAGGCGACTGGATCAACACACTGGTCGGTCGATCTTCAGTTTAGCATCTGGTGGCTGCCTAGGTCAGTGTTGGCGGGAGGCCTGGAAGAAGCTGGCCATGCGGCTGGCAAATTGCTGTGCATCGGCCTGGGACTGAATGCCCTCGGCCTGGTGAATCGTGAAGAAGCCGCCATAGTCAACAGCAGCCAGTCCAGCGAAGACTGCAGCAAAGTCCACGCCACCTGCTTCCCAGAGCGGCAGGTGATGGAATCGCACGTCGCCCCGACAGTAGGTCGGCAGCGATGCGGGCCCCTCTGGATCGAGCCGGTGGTTCTGAACGTAGACATTTTTCATGTGCGGCGCCAACTGCTCAAGCGCTGCCTGGCCATAGTCCTGGCCGCAGAGCATCAGGTTGGCTGGCTCATAGACGATGCCAAAATTCTCTCGATCGACCTGGGCCAGCACATCGAGGATGCCGTCGAGCTGTTCGAAGATCGACGAGGTATGGCATTGGTGCACGAGCCGGATGCCGCGTGTGGCTGCCTGGTCGGCAGCCTGGCGTGCGAAGGGAATATCCTCCGCTGACTTCATGCAGACACGAATCAGCTCGGAACCGAGTTGCTCGGCGACATCCAGGCTGGGACCAAAATCACGCAGGCTATTCGGCCCCTGGTCGTTATTGAGCGGCACGTCAAAATCGGCAGTGACCATGGACACGGCCAGTCCAGCTGACTCGATCTGCCGCCGGGCGGCTGCCAGTTCAGCAGCTGAAGATTGCACGCCGACAGCACTGGCGCGCATGCAGATGGCGGGGTAACCGCTGCTGAGGGCAACATCGAGAATCTGCTCGAGCGGCATGTGCAGCCGCGTCTTGCAGGCTGCTTCGACGATTCGCACCGATAGGGAAAGTTGCATGGCCTGGAGTAGTCGACGTCATGGCTGACCGCGGCCTGCGGCCAGCCATGCGCCTGACGCTTTACTTCTTCTTGACACCTAGCTCACCGAGTTTCGTGGCAATATCGACTCCATGAGTGCGGGCACTGACTTCCTTGTCGACATGCAGGATCTTGCCATCGGTACCGATATAAAAGGTCCAGCGGAAGGGCACAGCCCGGTCCTTGGTGACGACGCCATAGGCAGTGGCCGTGTCCTTACTGGGATCGCTGAGGATGGCATAATCCAGCTTCAGCGCGGCGGCATACTTTTTCATCGTCTCCGGCGGATCGACACTGGCCGTAAAGACGACCGCGTCAAACTTACCGAGTCCGGATCCCTTTTCACGAGCGGCGACCTTGAATTCCCGGTTGCCGAGCAATTTGACATCGAACGCCTCTTCAACTCCGCTGGCACGCAGCGAATCACATTGAGCCGTTCAGCCACCGGTAAAGGCTTTTGGGAACCAGGCCAGCACGACCACCTTGCCCTTGTACTTCGAGAGCTTGTGAGTCTTGCCGTCGCTTCCCTGCAGCGAAAAGTCGGGTGCCTGGTCGCCAACTTTGACTTCGGCAGCCGCGGGGGTGGCTACGAGCATGGCAGTCAGGATGAAAGAACAGGGTCCAATCCAGCGTTTCATAGCTGTATTTCTCCTTGGAGGGACAGTAAAAATAACCTCGTCATATGGTGCGGGTCCTATTCTACGAGAGATTTTCGAGCATGAGTACAACCTTGCGAGCAGATTCGTTGTTTGTCAGCTGTCTCCTTTCAGCCACGCTGCTGGTCCTGCTTGCCCCAGCCTCCGCTCAGGCCCAGCAGGACTGGCTGCGATTTCGCGGGCCAGATGCTCGCGGTGTGGCAGATAATGCCAACTTGCCAGGCTCCTGGACCAGCGAAGAAAACGTCAGCTGGTCCGTCACCACTCGCGGCCTTGGCTGGTCCAGCCCGATCGTGGTGGGCGACAAGATCATCTACACAACGGTAATCAACGAGGGTCAAACCGCCTCGCCCCGCAAGGGACTCTATTTTGGCGGTAACCAGGCGGCCGGTCCCAAGTCAGTACACCACTGGACTGTCGTCTGTCGCAGCCTCAGCAACGGCGAGGTGCTGTGGGAAAAAGAAGTTCACAAGGGGCTGCCCCCGCACCCGGTTCACATCAAGAATACCTATGCTTCGGAGACGCCAGTCAGCGACGGCAGACTTGTCTATATCTACTTCGGAAACCAGGGCCTCTACTGCTTTGATCTGAACGGCAAGCAGATCTGGTCCAAAGAGCGGCTGGCTTACAAGACTCGTTACGGCTGGGGGACAGCGGCCTCACCGGTGCTGCATGGCGACAGCCTGTTCGTGATTGATGACAACGAAGAACAGTCGACGCTGACCGCCTATGACAAGAACGATGGCCAGCAGAAGTGGCAAATTGAGCGGGAAGAAAAGAGTAACTGGGCCACTCCCTTCGTCTGGGAAAACGATGTTCGTACTGAGCTTGTGGTGCCCGGTACAGGGCGAACTCGTGGATACGACCTGGATGGCAAGCAGCTCTATGAACTGGAGGGGGCAAGTTCGATCACGATCGCCACGCCCTATTCCGCACATGGGCTGCTGTATGTCAGCTCGGGTTATGTGCTGGATGGCCGTCGACCGGTGTTTGCCATTCGTCCTGGATCGTCGGGCAATATTTCGCTGCAGGGTGACGCCACGAGTAACAACTATATCGAGTGGTCTCAGCCACTGGCGGCTCCCTACAACCCCACCACAATTGTCTACAAGGACCTGCTCTACGTGCTCTATGATCGCGGCTTCTTTGCCTGTTACGACGCCAAGACAGGTGCTGAAGTGTATGGCAAGCAGCGATTACCGAAGGGCCGCGCCTTCACCAGCTCTCCCTGGGCCTCGCAGGACAAGATCTACTGCCTCAACGAGGATGGCGTGACGTTCGTGATCAAGGCGGGGCGGACGTTTGAATTGCTGGCGACCAACAGCCTCAAGGAAGAGGACATGTGTATGGCCACACCGGCCATCGTCGGCAACCAACTGATCATCCGAAGTTCGTCGAACATTTACTGTATCGGCAGCAAGTAGCAGAGCTGACGCAGCGGTGCAGGATAAGTGAGGGTGCAGGGACTTGAACCCTGGACCTACGGATTAAAAGTCCGTTGCTCTACCGACTGAGCTACACCCTCAAGGACAAGGCACTAGTTGATACGATCGGGACGTTTGCTGTCAATCAGGGTCGCCAGCCTGGCGACTGGATTCGCCCATTCAGCAGGCATTACATCACGCGGTCCTGGGCCCAGCAATAGCGGCGACCGGTCTTGAATTCCTTGTATTCGTCAGCGGTTTCGAGGTGAATCCGGTCCCGCTTGTAAGCTGTGTTGACGGCGTCCAGGATCGAGGTAATATCGGCATCGGGATAACCAATGCCATCCACCTGGAACACGTCGCCGTTGATATCCAGCACCTGGATACGGTCGGTCCAGATTCTCACCCGCCGCAGCATCCGCAATTCGGAGCGAGTTCTCTTGAGGAACTCGAGCACCTCGTCGACCTGGCCCGGCTGGTATCTGATCGTCGCCAGTGGCTCGCTCATCTGGCTCTGTCCTTTTCCACTTGTTCAGTTGCCCTTCACCTTACTGCCCGGCTTGTTGCTTTTCCAGCAGCGCCAGGAATTGACTTTCGTCCAGTACCGGGATCCCCAGTTTTTGAGCCTTGGTCAGCTTGCTGCCCGCCTTGTCGCCGGCCACCAGGTAACTTGTCCGTGCCGACACGCTGCCAGCGGTCTTGCCGCCATGCTGCTGGATCATCTGCTTGATCTGGTCACGGGTGAATTGTAGCAGTGTGCCGGTCACCACGAAGATCAGGTCGGCCAGCAGATCGGAGCTGGGTTGTTCGCTGTCGAGGATTTCCATTGCCAGGCCGAGTGACGCGAGGTCGGCCATCGTGGTGGTTCCCAGCTCGTCGTGCAGGAACAGGTGGATGCTCTCGGCGATGGTGGGACCGATTTCATTGATTTCAGCAATCTCCTCGCGGCTCGCCTGCTGCATCTTCTCCAGGCTGCCAAAGTGGCTCGCCAGGATGGCAGCCACCCGGGCTCCGACATGTCGAATCGAGAGCGCATTGAGCAGCCGAGTAAGTCCCCGACCGCGACTCAGCTCGAGCTGCTCGAGCAGTGCCGTGGCTGACTTTTCGCCCATGCGTTCGAGCGCCACCAGTTGTTCTTTTTGCAGTCGGTAGAGGTCGCCATAGTTGGTGACAAGTCCGGCAGTCACAAGCTGGTCGACCAGCTTGTCGCCCAGCCCCTCGATCTCCATGGCATTACGGCTGGCAAAGAAACAGAGTCGTTCCTTGAGCTGGGCGGGGCAATCATAGTTGGGGCAGCGAATATATACGCCCCCCTCGTCCTTAATCAGCGTCGTGGAGCATTCCGGGCAGCTGGTAGGAAAGGGGTAGCGTGGCAGCCGGCCCTGGCGTTCATGTTTTTCCACCCGGACCACGCGGGGAATGATCTTGCCGGCCTTTTCGACGACCACCACATCGCCGACACGGATGTCCTTGCGGAGGATCTCATCGGCATTGTGCAGGCTGGCCCGGCTGACCGTGGTGCCAGCCAGTTCAACGGGTTCGAGCTGTGCCACCGGTGTGATTGCCCCGGTCTTGCCAATCTGGACTTCGATTGCCTGCAAACGTGTTACCGCTTCGTATCGCTCCCACTTGTAGGCCACGATCCAGCGTGGGCTCTTGGTGGTCTGGCCCAGTTGCTCGCGATCTGTAAAGCGATCTGCCTTGAGTACGATGCCGTCTATTTCGAAATCGAGGTCGGCGATCTTCTCGATCAGTTTTTCACAATGAGCGGCGGCGGCCGCAAAGCTCGTGAATCGGTCCACGTGCGGCGTTGCCGGCAGTCCGTAGGAGTTGATTTCGCTGAGGAAATCCATGTGGCTGTCGCTGCGAATGCCCTCGCAGTAACCCGTTCCATGGCAGACCATTCGCAAGTGACGCCGGGCGCAGATCCGCGGATCGAGCAGGCGGATCGATCCTGCCGTCGCATTCCGGGTGTTCTTGTAGAGCGGTTCCTGGTGGGACTGCTGGTATTCATTCAGCCGCACCAGGTCATTGTTGGTCATGTAGACTTCGCCGCGAATCTCCAGCAGGGCCGGAGGATTGTCGGTCTGGAGCTTAAGTGGGACGTCGGTGATGGTGCGAATATTGTGCGTGATGTCGTCGCCCTGAATTCCATTGCCACGTGTGACACCGCGGGTAAGTTGACCCTGCTCGTAAACCAGGGCCGCAGCGACTCCGTCAACTTTCAACTCCACAACCCAGGGAATGTCAGCCGTCCCGACCAGGTTGGCGACTCGCTCGGCGTACTTGTCCAGCTCCTCGAGGTTGTAGGTGTTGTCGATCGAGAGCATCGGAAGCCGGTGATCGACTGTCTGGAGATGGTCAACCGGCTGTTCCCCCACTCGCTGGGTGGGACTATCGGCTGTCAGCAGCTGTGGGTGCTCCGCTTCCAGCTCGGCCAGCTGCTGCATCAACTGGTCATAATCGAGGTCGCTGACGGTCGGCGCAGCGTCCTGGTAGTAGCGACGGTCGTGCTCGCGAATCTGGTCTCGCAAGCTGACAATCTGCTGGGCAATATCCTGGTCCATCGAGATCTGCCTTGGGGCTAGGAGAGCGGGGAAGAGGGTTCGCCCCGGCTGTCACGCCGCTGCCTGAACCAGTCGAGGCCGATCGCCAGCACAGTGCAGATACCAAGCAAACCGAGTTCCCAGAGCATGAGTCCGAATCCGTGTTTGTCCATAAAGACCAGTAAAGGGTGCTGGCTGTCAACAACCAGGCTGCTGGAGGCGGTCGAGAGGTCGCCGTTACGGACCGCGATCAGCATCATCACGCCGTAAAGGCAGGCAGTCAGCGTGAACAGTACAGCCACGATCACGAGCGCCAGGTAGAAGATGTTTCGCGGAGCTCTGTTTTTTGCACGGTCAGCGGGCATGCCGACTTCCGCTTCTGACGTCAATGGGAGAATAACACCAGCTGTCATTATAACAGGCCATCCGCGTGGCGACGAAGCGGGGCCAAGCAGAGGAATGGCCCGCTACTGGAAATGGCCCGTGGGGAGACCTATCATGAGGGATTCTTAGCCCCTGCGGGGACCTACTGGAGGAGTCACGCTTGCCCGCCACACGTGCCAATTCAGAGATTCAGCTGCGTGGAGTCGCTGTTAATAACCTCCAGCGGATCGACCTGGACCTGGAACACAACCAGCTGATTGCAATTTGTGGAGTCAGCGGCAGTGGCAAGACCAGCCTGGCCCTCGACACGCTCTACGCCGAGGGACAACGTCGATACATCGAAAGTTTTTCTGCCTACACTCGGCAGTTCCTGGATCGGCTGGAGAAGCCCGCCGCTGATCGTGTCGATGGTATCCCGGCTGCGGTGGCGGTGACCCGGGGTAACACATCGCGCAGCAGCAGGTCGACGGTCGGTACCGCAAGCGAAGCCTCGGATTACCTGCGTCTGCTGTTCGCCAAGATCGGCCAGGTCCACTGCCTGTCGTGCGGGCTGCTGGTCAAACGCCACACGGCCGATTCAATCACAGCCAGACTGGGCGAACTTGATGCTGGCAGACGTTACATGGTGGGCTTTCCAGTCGACCCGACAAGCGATTCCATGGAAGGCCTGCGGGAGTCGGGATTCGTGCGGATCGTGAGCGATGGCCAGACTTTCAACCTGTCCGATCAAGCTGACCTGCAGTCGCTGGAAGGACTGTTGGCTGACGGCAGACTGCTGACCGTCATCGTCGATCGCCTAACGGCGGGCGATGTCAGTGGTGAACGCTTGCACGACACAATAGAGACGGCGCTGCAGAGCGCCAGCATGGCATGCCACCTGTTCGTCGCTGCGGCAGATGATGCCTCCGATTCCAGCACGATTGACGGGCGGCCCTGGCAGTTGCTGCGGTTTGACGGCGCGCTGCGATGTGAAGAGTGCCAACTGGAGTACCCGGAGCTGGAGCCGAGGCTGTTCAACTTTAACAGTCCGCTGGGAGCCTGCCCGGACTGTGAGGGTTTCGGCAACATCATTGACATCGACATGGATCTTGTTGTGCCCGACGCCTCGCGGAGCCTCAAGGATGGTGCCGTCGCTCCCTGGAACACGCCCGCCTACCGTCATGAGCTGGATGAGTTGCTGGCGCTGGCTGACGATTATGACCTGCCAGTCGACGTACCCTACGCCGAACTCACGGTTGCTCAGAAGAAACTGATCAAGCGTGGCGTGCCAGAATGCGAATTTGGAGGCCTGGATGGCTTCTTTGCCTGGCTCGAACGGCGCAAGTACAAGATGCATCTGCGTGTTTTCCTGAGTCGCTGGCGCAGCTATCGCACCTGTGCCGGCTGCGACGGCACCCGGCTACGAAAGGAGTCGCTGGCGCCGCAGGTTGGTGGTCGAAATATCGCTGAAATGTGCGGCATGAAAATACGTGACGTGACCGGCTGTATTGAACAACTCGAGCTGTCACAGCATGCCCAGGAGGTTTCCAGCCTGATCCGACAGCAATTGCTGGCACGCTTGAACTATCTGCGCTCGGTAGGCCTTGGCTATCTCACGCTCGATCGCACGTTGCGAACACTGAGCGGCGGCGAGGCTGGCCGAGTCAGCCTTGCCACGGCACTCGGATCCAGTCTCGTCAACATGCTGTATGTTCTCGATGAACCGACCGTCGGCCTGCACCCTCAGGATGTGGGTCAGCTGGCCGTGGCAATTGAAGGCTTGCGTGACCGTGGAAACACCGTGGTGCTTGTCGAACACGAGGAAGCGATGCTGCGAGTTGCCGACCAGGTTGTCGAGATCGGACCGGGAGCAGGGCAGCAGGGTGGTCGCGTTGTTTTCCAGGGCGACCTGGAACAACTTCAACAGCCGGCCGCCAGCTTGACAGGTGACTACCTGGCCGGCCGCCGGGGTATTGCTATCCCCAAGCGCCGCCGCGATACCAACCACGGTCGCATCCGCTTGACCGAGGCCAACGGGAACAACCTGAAAAACCTGACAGTCGATTTTCCGCTGGGCGTGCTCTGCCTGGTGACGGGAGTGAGCGGGTCTGGCAAGAGCACGCTGGTGACCGACACCCTGTACGGTGCCCTCTGCCGCCGCAAGGGGAAGACCAGCGAAAAACCGCTGGCTTACAGCGAAGTGGTCGGCGATGGCCAGGTTGACGAGGTGATCCTGGTGGACCAGGGCCCGATTGGCCGCTCACCACGGTCCAACCCGGTCACTTACATCAAGGCCTTTGATCCAATCCGGGCTGTGTTTGCCGACACCGTGGAAGCCCGGACTCACAACTACTCGGCAGGTCATTTCAGCTTTAATGTGGATGGTGGGCGGTGCCAGGCCTGTAAGGGGGAGGGGCATGTCGAGATCGACATGCAGTTCCTGGCGGATGTTTACATGAAGTGTAATGAGTGTGGTGGAGCCCGCTACCGCGATGAAATCCTCCGTGTCCGCTACCGCGATCGCAATATTGACGATGTCCTCAACATGACCGTGCGACAGGCGTTCTCGTTTTTCCGTGGCCAGATCAAGGTGCAAGCCAAGCTAAAACAGCTGATCGATGTTGGCCTTGATTACCTGCGTCTTGGCCAGCCAGCCAACACGCTCTCCTGCGGAGAAGCCCAGCGGTTGAAGCTGGCGGTCCACATGTCCTCAGCCCAGCGACGGCGGACTCTGTTCATCCTTGATGAACCGACCACCGGACTGCACTTTTCCGACGTCGTACAGCTGCTCGACTGCTTCGCAGCACTGCTGGATGTGGGCCATTCCCTGATCGTTGTTGAACACAACCTGCAGATGATGAAGGCGGCGGATCACATTATCGACCTCGGCCCAGGTGCCGCGGACGAGGGAGGCGAGCTGGTGGCCGAGGGGACTCCTGAGGAAGTTGCCGAGACTACCGAATCGGTGACCGGCAGCTACCTGCAGGAGAGTTTGAAGCGGCAAGTACTTACATCTTTCGATAACTGAGGGTGCGTGTCTCGATATGCCCGAACTGGACCTGCAGCAGCTAGAGCTGGATATCTTCCACGGCCAGCTTCATCCCGGCAGTGCCGAGATCTACGCGCAACTCTCCGGCCGCTGGGATGCGGCCGAGGCGTGGCAGCAGGGTTGGCGCCTGGTCGGGGAAATCGATGGCCCTTACGCGGATTCTGCAGCTACGCTGCCAGCCCGACTGGCTCTCCAGGATCATGGCCGCGGTGAAACCCTGCTGGCTCACGTCACGCTTCCCGATCCCTGCTTCTGGTCACCGGAGGTGCCCTTGCGATACCAGGTTCGTGTTGATCTTGTCCATCAAGGAACACCCGTCTGGTCGAGCGAGCAGACGATGGGACTGCGTCAGCTGGGGCTTGAGGCCGGCCGGATTCAGCTGGCTCATGAACCCTGGACCGTGATCGGGGGCGAACCGGTACCAGGGGTTGCTGGCCAGCTGCCGACTGGCATGGTAGCGGTTGTCCAGGGGTCAACCATTGACGTGGCGGCATCCGAGTCGATAGCCGATGGCTGGATGATCACGCTGGCGCCAGCCGGAGTAATCCAGTCCGAGCTGCTGACGCTGCTGCAGAGCTGCAATTCCCCGGCGAACTGGTGCGTTGTGCTGCAAGATGGTGCGCTCGATGTCCCTCGTAGCGTGGCGCCTAACCTGCTGCGGGGTCAGTTGTTTTCAGCTGACGAGCCACTCCTGCTGGCCGACTGGGCTGAGATTGCCTTTGTGCAGTTTTCCACTGCCGACGACTTTGCCAGCCGCACGGCGGACTGTCCCCTGCCGGTCGTGGCGGTCGGAGAACAGCCAGCAGATGCTGGCTGGGACGAGATCCGGCAGTCCTGTCAGCGACTTCTTCAGCAGTTGTCCGCCTATCGCCAGTTTGCCGGCTATATTGTTGTGCGGGGAGAGACCGCGGGAGAAATGATGTGAATGAAAGCCAGCCAAACCTGGATCGCTACGCTCGCCAGACTCGCTACCAGCCGATCGGCGAGGCGGGGCAGCGTGAGCTGGCCCGTGGACGGGTACTGGTCTGCGGTTGCGGGGCACTCGGTTCAGTACTCGCCAACACGCTGGTTCGTGCCGGTGTTGGCATGGTGCGGGTCGTCGATCGCGACTTCCTGGAGATCAACAACCTGCAGCGACAGGTGCTCTATGACGAGCAGGATGTCGCCTCCGGCCTGCCCAAGGCAATTGCCGCTCAGGCCAAGTTGCGGCAGATCAACTCGGCCGTGACAATCGAGGCAGTTGTGGCTGATGTGACTGCCGACAACATCGCCCAGCTGGCAGATGATGTCGACGTGATCGTTGATGGGACCGACAATTTTGAAACCCGCTTCCTGATCAATGATTATTCCCTGCAGTCGGGCACTCCCTGGGTCTACGGTGGCTGTATTGGGGCCGAGGGACAGACGATGACAATCCTGCCGGCTGAATCCGCCTGCCTGCATTGCCTGATGGAACAGGGGCCACCGCCACCTGGCACGACTCCGACCTGCGATTCAGCTGGCATCCTGGGGCCGATCATTAATGTGATTGCGTCGATCCAGGCCAGCGAGGCGATCAAGATTCTCTCGGGTAATCGCCAGGCGGTCAGTCGCACGCTGCAGGTGATCGAGTTGTGGGACAATCGCCTGCGACAGATCAACCTGGACAGCTTGCGAGCTGCTGCCAATTGTCCTGTCTGTGATCAGCAGCAGTACCGCTGGCTGACAGGCGATCGGGGCAGCCATACGGCGGTCCTGTGCGGGCGGAACGCAGTGCAGCTGAGCTTTCCCGACCAGGGCGAACTGAAGCTCGACAGCCTGGCAGAAAAACTCGAGGGCATCGGTACCGTCTCCCACAACCCCTACCTGCTGCGGCTGGATCTCGATGCTCACAGGATTACCGTGTTTCCTGACGGGCGAGCGATCGTCCAGGGTACAGAGGACGAGACGGAAGCTCGCACACTTTATGCCCGCTTTATTGGCAGTTGAATCGGCTGGCCGTAATTGCGGCGTTATTGCGGGTCTCTCGGGCGATGCATAGAATCGCTGGAGAGAAGGGCGATGTGTAAATTGCCACCGTTTCTGCTGGTTGAGTTTAGCGAGGGAGTTTGACATGAGAGATTCACGCATGCTGTTACTTGGTTTGCTGTGTGCGCTGGCGATTGGTTGCCAGAGCTCGGTGGTTGTCAGCGACCCGGACGGGTCACAATCTGCCGATTCACAAGCAAACGATGCGGATGCGGCAGACAACGACGGCGATACGGCGGCGGTAGCTGCCAGTCGGCCGGTCTTCACGATCCTCGGTACTCGCACGGATGGTTTCGATTTTGGCCAGGCCAAGGCCCTGCCCGAGGATACCCTGACTGCGCATCCCGGTATCGACTGCATGGTCGGTCTGTTTGCCTACAACCCTCCCTATATTCTGCAGGCTCTGAAGGGTGTCGATAAGGTCGGCGAGGTGACCCTGATCGGCTTTGACGAGGCGGACGAAACGTTGCAGGCAATTCAGGATGGAGAGTGCCATGGGACGGTCGTACAGGATCCTTACCTGTATGGATATGAGTCGGTCAAGCTGCTTGCCAGCCTGGCCCGTGGTGAAGAGGGTGTGATTCCCGAGGGTGGCAGCATGTATATCCCGGCGCGCAAGATCACAGCGGACAATGTTGACGAATTCTGGGATGAACTCAAGCAACGGGTGGCAGACGGCCAGGCCGCCGCTGCCAATGCTGTGCGCAAGGATGACCGTCCCACGATTGGCTTCGTGACGAACGGTATCGCCTCTTTCTGGGTTATCGCAGAAGCGGGTGCTCGAAAAGCGGGTGAGGATTTTGATGTCAATGTGGAAGTTCGCATGCCTGCTGCCGACGGCGCAGCTGCTAATCAGAAACGCATGCTGGAATCGCTGGTGGTGGCCGGCGTCGATGGTATCGCGGTCAGCCCGATCAACTCGGAGAACCAGAACGAATTACTGAACCAGATTGGCGAGTCGACGATCTTGATCACCCATGACTCCGATGCACCCGATTCGAACCGGCTGGCCTATATTGGCATGGATAACTATGACGCAGGCTGGATGTGTGGCGAGTTGATTCACGAGGCCCTACCGGACGGCGGCTCGTTGATGATTTTTGTCGGTCGACTGGAACAGGAAAATGCCAGACTGCGACGCCAGGGCCTGATCGATTACCTGCTGGGTCGGGAAGCCGATTCGAGCCGATACGATGAGCCAGGACAGGAACTGGAAGGAAGTCCAAAGGCTGCCGAGTGATCGCTGCCGGTTGCCTGGCTCTCTTGTTTTCTCTTATCGCCAGCGGCGTGAACGAGCGTGATGTCAGCACCTGATGACTTGCCGCTGCTCGAAGTACGCCAGTTAACCAAGCGGTTTCCCGGCGTACTGGCCCTTGACCAGGTCGACCTGCAGCTCAAGCAGGGTGAAGTCCTGGCAGTGATCGGAGAGAACGGGGCTGGCAAGAGCACCTTGATGAAGATCCTGGCAGGGGTGCAGTTGGCCGATAGCGGCGAAATTAGGCTGGCAGGCGAGTTGATTCAGCCCAGCACTGTGCTGCAGGCCCTGGATCTGGGCATCTCCCTGATTCACCAGGAGCTCAACCTCTCGGACAACCTTGAGGTGGGTGCCAACATCTTCCTCGGTCGTGAACCAACGCAGTGGGGTCTGATTGACAAGCAGGCGATCCGCCAGGAAGCGATCCGGGTGCTCAAGCGAGTCGGTCTGCAGGTGGATCCTGGTACGATTGCCAGCCGGCTGTCGATCGCCCAGCAGCAGCTGGTGGAGATTGCCAAAGCGGTTTCGGTCGACTCAGGCATCCTGATCATGGATGAACCGACATCCAGTCTTTCCCAGACCGAGTCAGAGAAGTTATTCGATGTGATCGCCGGATTGAAGTCGCAGGGAGTGGGCATCATCTATATTTCGCACCGCCTGGCTGAAGTTAGCAGGCTGGCGGATCGAGTGCTCGTGCTTCGAGATGGCGAAAACGCCGGCGAATTGTTGGCAGATGAGATCAGCCATGACAACATGGTCAGCTTGATGGTGGGCCGGGATGTCTCCCAGTTTTACCAGCGGTCAGAGCACCAGGCTGGAGAGACAGTTCTGCAGGTACGTGGCTTGCGGACGTCCGCCTACCCTCGTCAGCAGATCGATTTTCAAGTCCGAGCAGGCGAGATTGTTGGCGTTGCCGGACTGGTCGGAGCTGGTCGGACAGAAATGCTGCAAGTATTGTTTGGTATCGATCCGGCGATTGCCGGTGAGGTGCTGATACAAGGTAAAGCAGTCCAGCTGGAGAACAGCCAGCAGGCAATCGAAGCGGGGCTGGCGCTGGTACCGGAAGATCGCAAACAACACGGCCTGGTGGTGGAAATGTCCGTGCGTGAGAACATTGGCCTGGCGGGACTGCGGCGGCACCGGATTGCCGGCTTCTTTCGCGATGGGGCCCAGGAACAGCGGGACACTACCGAGATGGTTGACCAGCTGCGGATCAAGACGCCCAGCCAGCAGCAGCCGGTCCAGTTCCTCTCGGGTGGAAACCAGCAAAAAGTTGTGCTTGGTAAATGGCTCTCGATGGCTCCCTCAGTGATCCTGCTGGATGAACCGACTCGGGGTATCGACGTCGGTGCCAAGCAGGAGATATACCAGCTGATGGAGAAACTGGCTCGGCAGGGGGTTGCCATCGTGTTCGTCTCCAGCGAGCTGGAGGAGATCATTGGCATGTCCGATCGTGTGCTGGTTATGCACGAGGGCAGTATTAGCGGTCAGCTGGATCGTGACCAGTTGAGTGAGGAAGCGATCATGCAGCTGGCCACCGGCAATGTTGTCGAGCCAGCAGGGGCGTAACCGATCATGAACAAGAACATGGGGATCTTGCTGCTGCTGGTGTTTACCTGCATTGCCACTGCCATTCTCAGCGATGGCCGCTTCCTCTTGCCCGATAACATCCAGAACCTGTTTCGCCGCAGTGCGCTGTTTGGCATTATCGGCATCGGCGCGGCCTTCGTGATCATCACTGGCGGGATCGACCTTTCGATTGGCTCTTTGATCGGCCTGACAGGCTGCCTGCTGCCAATGCTGCTGGCTCCACAGTTCATCCAGCAAGCCGAGCCGCTGGCCGTCCTGGAAGTTGATTGGGAATCCAAACAGATCATCCTGGAGGGTTCTCTGCCCGATTTGCAGAAGTTTGACCAGCTGCATTACACGAACTCGGCCGGCAATCAGCGATCGTTAACCGTTGTGACCTCCGACCTGGATGGTGAATCAACACGGATTAAGGTGACTGGCAATATCAAGGCTTTCCAATGGCTGGCGGAAGAGAAGCTCCACGGAGATCAAGCGGCAGCTGGAGAGGCAACGGCGGCGGCCCGCGTGGCAATCACCAGTCTAGCTGGTGTGAGTCCTGCGGTCGGAGTTGGATCTGGACTGCAAAAACAGATTGGCGGATACCTGGCCGCTGCAGCAGTCCGCTCTCAATTGGCGGATGACAGATCGCTGAACCTCTATGGTGTGGATGTCCGTCCTGCTGTGATGTCGCATATGAACGTGGTCATTGCGATCAGCCTGGTACTGGCTGTTTCGCTGTTGGTTGGCCTGGCGCACGGACTGCTGATCACCAAGGTCCACCTGCAGCCATTCGTGGTGACCCTCTGCGGGCTGCTGTTTTACCGCGGCCTGGCTCGCTGGATTACCGGCGACCAGACGAAGGGGTTCGGCACGATCTTCGACGATTCACTCGGCCTGCTTGCTTCGGGCCGACCCCTGTCGCTTGCGATGTTGATGATCCTGGCCGGGTTACTGCTGACCATTGTGCTTGCCATTCGCCTGGCGCGGCAGCGGCGGGATTCGATCGGAATTGACGCCCAGCGACGCAGCTGGGTCCTGCTCGGCATGACCCTGGTGATCGTGTTGGCTGGCGCCAGTCGCTTTCTCAGCCTCTCAGACGAGTCAGTGATTTCCATGGCTCCGGGAGCACAGGTGCGTGTGCTGGTCACCGTCGACGAGGACAAACGGCAGCATATCGACCTGCTGCATGACGAGATGAAGCTGGGCTACAAGCAGGATGGCCTGGTTGTGGCCGAACCGGGGCCTGCCGGGTTGATGCCGCAGATCCTGCTGAGCTACCTGGGATACCTGGTCATTCCGGGACTGGTCTGGTTGCTCGTGATTGCCGGTCGGGATACAGGCCGGCGTGTGCTGGTGCCGGCCGGCTGGTTAGCTGGCGGCATCGTGGCCAGCCTGGTAGCTTTCCTGCTGTTCAAATCTGGCACCAACTGGGCCGGTGAGAGCTGGACGAACCGTATGAATATGTTTGCCGTCTTGATCGGCCTGGGGTTACTGGCCAGCGCCATTTCGACTTTTGCGAGGTTCGTGCTAAAAAATGCCAGCCAGCAGGCGAGGTTGCCGTTGATGGTAAGTGGAATCCTGGCAGTTGCTCTGTTATTGGGTCGGATTCCGCTCGGTCAAACACTCGTACCGACGCCGCTGATTGTCCTGCTGTTGCTGGCGATACTGGCAGCGGTGCTATTGAACCAGACGATTATTGGTCGTTACCTGTTGGCCTTGGGGCGCAACGAGGAAGCGGCTCGCTACAGCGGCATTAACACGGACCGCATGACAATCATGGCTTACGTGATCTGTAGTGGAGCGGCGGGCGTCGCTGGCGTGCTGTTTGCACTGGATATTAATGCGGTTCAACCGTCTGGCCACGGTAACTTTTACGAACTTTATGCCATCGCTGCAGCGGTGCTTGGCGGCTGCAGTCTGCGGGGTGGCGAGGGGAGTATCGTTGGAGTGATCATTGGCGCGGCGGTGATCCAGGTGCTTTACAACAGCATTATCCTGCTCAGCATCCCTTCGCAGCTGGAGTTTGCCATTATTGGCCTGGTCATCCTGGCTGGCGTGATCGCCGATGAAATGGCAAAGCGGATGCGGCATCGGCGGCAGGCTTTGGACGATGTGACGTCGGCCAGCCAGTAACAGCGGTTGCCGGTTGCCGGTTGCCGGTTTTTGCGATCCCAACTAGAATCAGCTGTTTGACAAATTCTCAGGGTGTTGTGAGGAGTGAAGTTGATGTCATTGAAGAAGCTGCTGCTGTCGTTGTCGCTCGTGACTTTCTGCCTGCTGCCACTGGCTGGCTGCAAGAAGGAAGAAGCCAACAAGGCTCCGCCCGCCGCCGCCGGTGGTGATGATGGTGGGGCAGTCAGCACTCCAGACACAAACCAAACCTAGTCCAGGGGCTGTGCCGGCAGGCTCTAGACGCCGGGCACGTTCTTCAAATCCTCGCGCAACAGACGCGGATAGTCCGCCGGCTGTTTTCCCAGGTAGCTCATATAGAGCAGTTCCATCGGGTGCAGTACGCGCAGACCTGCTCCGGACATTCGCGACTCACAGTCGATCTGCATCAGGCAGCCGGTGTTAGCCGTGATCAATAGTCGGGCCCGGGTTTCCTGGATGTTCTTCAGCTTGCGGCGGCTGAGCCGCCCAGCCATCTCGGGTTCTGTCAGGTTGTAGGTGCCAGCTGCACCGCAACAGATCTCCGACTCTGGCAGCGGCACCAGTTCCAGGTCCGGAATCGTTGCCAGCAGGTTGCGAGGTTGTTGCTTGACGCCCTGGGCATGAACCAGATGGCAGGCGTCGTGATAGGTGGCGCGCATTGGAATCGACCCTGACGGTTCGATCACTCCCAGTTGATCGAGGAACTCGGTGACATCCATTACCTTGTTGGCAAGAGTGCCCGGTCCGGTCTCCCCGCCACCAGGCCAGTGCTGGCCGTAATCCTTGAGCATCGCTCCGCAGCCGGCAACGTTGACGATCACGGCATCGAGGTCGGAGCTGTCGAAGGCAGCCACGTTTTTGTCAGCCAGTTCCCGTGCCGGCTCCTCGTGGCCCGCGTGGAAGTGAATTGCTCCACAGCAGGCCTGCTCTTGTGGGATCACCACATCGCAACCATTCTTTTGCAGGACCCGCGCCGTTGCCCAGTTGGTATGGCGGAAGATGACATCCTGGACACAGCCGCTGAACAGCGCAACCCGCGCTCGCCGCTTTCCCTCGGCCGGCAGGAAGGCTGGCAGGTTGGGCAAACGGCCAGGCAAGGGAGGCAACATTGTCAGCAGGCGACCGAGTCGATCTGGCAGTATCCGCCAGAGGCCGGTGCTGACGAGTAGCCGGTCCAATCGCAACAGCTGGGCGATTCGGGCCGGCCAGAGAGCCAGTCGTAGTCGGCTTGGATGAGGAAACAGGCCAAACAGGATCCAGCGGTGGAACCAGTCGGTCTGTGTCCCCTGCCGACGGTCGTTCTGGGCCATGGCTAGCCGGAATGGTTCAATCAGCCTGCCATACTGAACGCCGGAGGGGCAGGCGGTCTCGCAGGCCCGGCAATCGAGGCAAAGGTCCAGGTGCCGCCGCACCTGGTCGTCCATTTCCAGCCGCCCGTCGGTAACGGCTCGCATCAAGTAGATGCGGCCACGCGGGCTGTCATTCTCGTCATACGTTTCCGTGTATGTCGGACAGGATGCGGTACAGAGCCCACAGTGGACGCAGTCCAGTAGGTGCTGGTAATCAATCCCAGCTCCAGGATTGACCAACTCGCTGGTCCCAGCCGGTGCCGGAGCGTGTTCTGGTGTTACTTGTGTCATGTGTAAATGAACCTGCCTGGATTGAGCACGTTGGCTGGATCAAAGGCGTGCTTGATACGATCAAGCAATGGTAGGGGAGAATGAACGGATCCCCACACGCTGCGGGTTGTCATATCGCTGCCGCCAGGATTAGAGAGTACCGTCACGTTGCCGTGCGCCGCCATGGCGATCGGCTGCAGCGAGCCAACCAGGGCGCCACCCAGGCCATCGGCGGGATACTCGGAAAACCGGACGATCACAACACCGTTACCGGCGTGTGCCTGGATCGAGCACTCGCTGTCGATCTCGCGAGCGGCCGCAATAAACTCGCTGATACCGCTGGCAACCATGCTGGCCTGGATCACAAGCGGTGCATCACCGCTGACTGGGAACTGCACGAGCTGTTGCCAGAGTTCCTCCTGCTGGTCGGCCTGCAGCCGTGTTACCAGCTTGATGCCATGCTGGCTGAATTCGCTTTCCAGCTGGCTGCAGAGCCACTCCAGCTCAGTCTCACTGCCGCACAGTCCGAGTGCCAGCTGCCAGCCGGCGGTCAACGGCAGCGACTCCTGCGCTGCCCAGGCGGGGCCCGAGAACAGTTGAATTGCATAAGGCTGCGCGGGGCTCTCCATCAGCCACGCCAGCGTGGGCTCGACGTTCGCGAGCTGCTGGAATTCGACAAGCAGGGTGGCATCGGCTGGAGGTATTGGCTTGAGCTTCAAGGTCAACTGGGTGATCAGGCCGAGTGTCCCAAGGGAACCGGTGAGTAATTTGCAGAAGTCGTAGCCGGCAACATTCTTGACCACCCGGCCACCGCCATGGAAGAGTTGGCCGCTGCCGTTGACGGCGGTAATGCCTATCACGTAGTCGCGAATCGTGCCATAGCCGTACCTGCCGGGCCCGCTGCAGTTGGTAGCCACCACGCCGCCAATTGTTGCCCGCTCCGGATCAGGAACTCGAATCGGCAACTGCAGATTCTCCGGTGCGAGAGTCTCCGCCAGGCTGGACATGGTGATCCCTGCCTGGACAGTGATCGTCAGGTCACGTACCGGAAAATCGATGACCTGGTCCAGCTTGGCCAGCGAGATACCATGGCCCTCGCGGCTGGGAGGCAATCCATAGTCGAGTGAGGTGCAGCCACCCAGTGGATAGACTGCTGTCCCGCTGCTCTGGCAATCGGCAACCAGGGCAGCCAGTTGATCCTCATCCGCTGGGCTAAACGTCTCCAGCAAAGGTAATGAATGGTTATCGATCGACATCTATGAGATCCTGGTTCTGTTGTCCGCTAGAGTGCCGCTCGCCGGCCGGGGTGTGCCTGTTCCATACCGCAGGCACCCGCCGTCGGTAACATCTTGTCAGGACTCAGTCGATTGTCAGGGTTGAAAGCCTGGCGTAGCTGCCGCATGACCTCCAGGTCACTGTCGCTGAACATCTTGTTCATGTAACGAATCTTCTCCACACCGATTCCATGCTCGCCGCTCACGCTGCCACCGGCATCCAGGCAGGCTTCCAGGATCTCACCGCTGGCGGCCAGCACTTTCTGGATCTGTTCCGGTTCCCGTTCATCGAACAGCAGGATGGGATGCAGGTTGCCATCGCCGGCATGAAAGACGTTGACGATTTTCAGGTCGTACTTCTCCGAGACTCGCTGGATTGTCTCGAAGATCTCGGGCAGCTTGGTCCTCGGAACCACGCCATCCTGGGTACAGAAGCTGGAGCTGAGTCGGCCGATCGCCCCAAATGCCTGTTTGCGGCACTTCCAGAGCTTGAGTCGTTCTTCTTCGCTGGCAGCCTGCTGAACTTCACGAGCACCGTTCTGTTCACAGAGTCTCACGACGGCATCTCGTTGTTCATCCAGTCCCGCTTCCAGCCCATCAACTTCGATCAGCAGGATGGCCTTGGCATCGAGTGGAAATCCAAACTTGAAGGCTTCCTCCAAGGCCACCAGGATGCCCTGGTCCATCATCTCCAGGGCGGCTGGAATAATACCGGCTCCAATGATCGCGCTGATGGCGTGAGTGGCATCTTTCACGGACTCGAAGATGCCCAGCATCGTCCGACAGCCCTGCGGGTTACGAGTCAAGCGTACCCAGACGCGAGTCACAATCGCCAGCGTTCCCTCGCTGCCGACCATCGCACCAACGAGGTCTGGCCCCGGGGTTTCGCCGGCCGGGCCACCGATCAACTCGATCGACCCGTCGGCAAGTACCGCTTCCATCCCGATCACGTGATTTACGGTCACGCCGTACTTGAGTGTATGGGGGCCGCCGGAGTTGGTTGCCACGTTGCCGCCAATCGTGCAGGCACCCTGACTGGATGGGTCCGGGGCATAGTGATAACCGCTTCCCTTGAGTGCCTGTGTGAGCCAGATGTTGACCACGCCGGGCTGGACCACGGCATAGCGATCTCGCAGATTGATCTCCAGGATCTTGTTCATGCGGGTCAGTACGATCATCACACCACCGCCGACGGGCAGGCATCCTCCTGCCAGGCTGGTACCCGCACCGCGTGGCAAGAAGGGAATGTCGGCCTCGTTGCAGGCCTGGACGATGCTCGATATCTGCTGGCTGCTGGTGGGAAAGACGACCACGTCCGGGCTGTTCTTCTCCACCACGAAACCATCACACTCGTAGACCAACCGTTCGGAGGCGGAGGTCAGCACATTATCGTTGCCCACGATCGATCGCAACTGATCGACGAAGCTGGCTGTATTCGACGTGGCCACGGTAACTGGGGATCCTGGACGGCCGGGAAAGTACTCAACGGCAGGCTGCGATTATAGCAAGTTGTGGGGAGGGGAGCGGCCCGGGGTGTTGCAGGTCAGTGGTTAGAACTGTCGTTCCAGGTGCTCGGCCACGACCGTGCCAATCCGTAGCGATGAGGTGGCGGCAGGCGAGGGAGCGTTGCAGACATTGACGACTCGCTCGGACGAAAGCACGACAAAGTCATCGACCATGGAGCCATCGGGGGCGATCGCCTGGGCCCTTACGCCGGCCCGGGCAGTTTGCAGATGACTGGCCCGAATCTCCGGCATCAGTCGACGCAGTGCTTTTACAAAGGCCTGCTTGGAAAATGAACGCCACATTTCCCCCATGCCCTTCTGCCAGTGCCGGCTGGCCAGTCGCAGGAAGCCACGGTAGCTGAGTGCCTCACCCAGGTCACGAAGATTCACGTCCCGTTTGCGGTAGCCTTCACGAGCGAAGGCGAGCACGGCGTTGGGGCCGCATTCGATGGCACCATCGGTCATGCGTGTGAAATGGACACCGAGGAAGGGAAAGCTGGGATCCGGCACGGGATAGATCAGGTTGCGACAGAGGTGCTGTGCTTCCGGCTTGAGTTGATAGTATTCGCCGCGGAAGGGGACAATCAGGCAGTCGGGATTCTCGCCACTCATCTGTGCCACGCGATCGCTGTACAGGCCGGTGCAATTGACCAGGTATTGAGCCGCAAATGTGCCTGCTGAAGTGATAGCCAGCACACCGTCGCTGCGCTGCCGGATTGCGGTCAGCTCAGCTCCGGTTACCAGCTGTCCGGCATGCTCCTGAAGGATCTGCTTGAGCTTCTCGCAGACCTGGCGATAGTCGCAGATGCCAGCAGCGGGCACATGGATAGCCTGAATGCCAGCCGCATGTGGCTCAATCTCCCGCAACTGCCGCTGGTCGATCATCTCGCAGCGGACCTCGTTCTGCTGGCCACGGAGGTAAATGCCCTCGAGGATAGGCAGCTCGTCAGGATCGACTGCCACGATCACCTTGCCACAGATGTCGTGGGCAATCCCGTGCTCTCGACAGAACTGCTCCATCGCCTCTTTGCCGATCCGGCAATTACTGGCTTTTAACGACCCTGGCTTATAGTAGATGCCGGAATGCAGCACGCCGGAATTGTGGCCGCTCTGATGCAGGCCGACGGCGTCTTCTTTTTCCAGCATGACGATGCGTATTCCGTCATGTCGCTGGATCAGCTGGTAGGCAGTTGCCAGTCCGACAATGCCGCTACCGACAATAATCACGTCCGCTTGTCTCATGGTCTCGATCAGTTCCTTGAATCGGGCAGTCAGGGTGGGGCGAGCGGGAGTGGTGGAGTGGGGCGGCCGTCGGTACGCTGACTTTTATAACGGTCTGCCTACTGGCCTTACATACCACGCCTCGGTTGTTTATCGGCAGATCGCTGGCGCCGATTTTCAGTCCTCTTGAGTTTTGCGTATAATTCCACCTGGCCCGGGGCGGCTCGTGAACAGCCCAGGGTTCTGGATGACCTGCTCTTGATGGAGGGAGTACGAGGATGACAAGCCGTCAAATTCAGCCGCTTAATGTCCTGCTACTGATGATCGCTCTGCTGGCAAGCGGCCTGTTCTGCCCAGCGTATCCTGGCACGCACCTGCTGGCTCAAGAACCGCCAGTTGAAGGGACAAAGAAGGGTCAGAAGAAGCAGGACCCCAAGGACCAGGAGAAACAGAAGAGCGACGAGGCTGATAAGAGCGAGCAGGACAAGGAGTACTTCGAATTGCTACGGCTGTTCGTCGACACACTTGACCAGATCGATCGCAATTATGTTGAGGATGTCAGCCGCCGCGAATTGCTGGAAGCGGCCATTGAAGGGATGGTCGACAAGCTTGACCAGTATTCCAACTATATCTCACCGACCGAGATGGACCGTTTTCGCAGCAACGTGGAGAACGAATTCGGCGGTATTGGCATTCGGGTCAGCAGCGAGAATGGCACGTTCGTCATCATCAGTCCGATGTACGGTACACCGGCCTACAAACAGGGAATTCTTGCCGGCGACGAGATACTCAAAATCGACGGGGAAACGACCAAGGGCCTTGTGCTCGATGATGTCGTCAAACGACTCAAGGGGCGGATCGGTGCATCCGTTACCCTGACGGTCAAGCATCCTCGTGACGAAGAGCCACGCGATATCACTGTGAAGCGTGAGTTGGTACGGGTGCAAACCGTTGTTGGCTATCGACGGGACGAGATGGATGATAGCTGGATTTACTATGTCGATGACGAGCGACGGGTCGCTTATATCCACCTCACATCCTTCGGCCGCCATACGCTTGATGAACTGCGCCAGACCATGAGCCAGCTGAAGAAGGACAAGTTCGAGGCCCTGATCCTGGACTTGCGATTCAACCCGGGTGGCCTGCTGTCCTCAGCCATTGAGATCAGTGATATGTTCATCTCGTCGGGCCGGATCGTGAGCACCGAGGGACGCAACGCGCCTCGCAATGAATGGAATGCCCACAAGAAGGGAACCTATGACGGCTTTCCGATGGTGGTCGTGGCAAACCGCTACAGTGCCAGTGCCAGCGAGATCGTCTCCGCCTGCCTGCAGGATCACGATCGAGCGACCGTTGTGGGTGAACGAACCTGGGGCAAGGGCAGCGTGCAGAACATTATTCAGCTGGAGGGAGGCAAGAGTGCCCTGAAGCTGACAACGGCGGGTTATCGGCGACCGAGCGGAACGAATATCCACCGGACCAAGGAGGCCAAACCGGAAGATGAATGGGGTGTCCAGCCAAACGATGGCCAGCGAGTACGGTTTTCCGACGACGAAATGAAACAGCTTGGTCAATTCCGCCGTGATGTCGATATCCTCCACAAGAACAACCCCCGAGCCGAGGATGATCCGGCACCGACGTTTGACGATCGCCAGTTGAACAAGGCGATCGAGTTGCTGGTCGAGCAGCTCGAGGCCGGGACGACGGAAGCGAGCGATGATGACCCGGCTGACGACGCTGACGACGCTGGCGACGCCGAAGAGTCGAAGAAAGTAGACAAGAAGGCAGCGGCCGGCAGTAGAAAATAAGAGTCTGCTGAGTCAGGCTGAGATGCCCTACGACTTCAAGATGCGACGACAGAGTCACGTATGATTATCCTCACGATTGAGTCAACCTGTGATGAAACCGCAGCCGCGGTGCTGGACGACCAGCTGCAGGTGCTCGGCTCTGTGGTGGCATCCCAGCTGGCATTGCACGAGCGGTTTGGCGGCGTTGTCCCGGAAATTGCTGCCCGCGCGCATGTCGAGAGCATCCTGCCGGTCATAGACGAGGCACTGCGGCAGGCCGGCCTGACGCTGGCAGAACTGGATGCAGTTGCCGTGGCTACCAAGCCGGGCCTGGCTGGCTCCCTGCTGGTTGGCTTGATGGCTGCCAAGTCCCTCTGCCTGGCGCTGGATATTCCACTGGTTGCCGTCGACCACCTGCAGGCGCATATCTTTGCCTGCCAGCTGGATTGCGACCAGGACCTGTTTCCCTGTGTCGGGATGGTTGTCAGTGGTGGCCATACCAGCCTCTACAATTGCCAATCCCCGCTTGAGTTCGAGCTGCTGGGTGGCACGATCGACGATGCAGCGGGTGAGGCGTTCGATAAGGTCGCCAAGATGCTGGGCTTGCCGTTTCCCGGGGGGCCAGCGGTATCGGCGGCAGCGGAGCAGGGAGATCCCGGTCGTTTTCAGTTTCCACGCTCCTTCTTGAATGACCCCGAGCGGCTGGAATTCAGTTTCAGTGGCCTCAAGACGGCGGTTCGATATCAGCTGGCTGGCCAGGGACAGGTCGACTTTGAGCAGCTTGATATCTCTGCTGAGGATGTGGCGGACATCTCTGCCAGTTTCCAGGAGGCGGTGGTGGATTGCCTGGTGGGCAAGGCGGTGCTGGCAATTCAGAAGACCGGGGCAGAGCGACTGTGCGTTGGTGGTGGCGTGGCCGCCAATCGCCGATTCCGCCTGCGGCTGCAGGAGCAGGCGGCCGAGCAGGGTTTTGAGTTGCACATTGCTCGACCAGAATTATGTACAGACAATGCTGTGATGGGGGCGATCGCGATTGAGCGGCTCAAGGCGGGCCTGACCGAGTCGCTGGAGCTGGACATTCAACCGGGCCTGGTGAGAGGCTAGGGGATAGGGACGACACTCCTAACCGGCAGAGACGCCGAGAGCGCAGAGGACGTCGGAGGGCTCGCATGAGTGTGCAGGGCTCCGCGGTTTTCGCCTGCGGCGAATAACCATCGGGTTCTTGCCGTCCGTCAGGGCGGGTTGACGATACCTAGTTACGGTTACCGCCGCCTTGACCCTGTCCACCCTGACCTTGCTCGTCGTCGTTATCCGGCAGACCACGGCCAGCCTGGCCACTTGAGAAATTGAACGTGGTGACAGCACCGACGCCCGAGGCAATTGGCGGGAATGGCGGGATGGAAATTCGCACGTATCGTCGGTCGGGCGAGACAATGGCCGACTGCACGGTCATGTTGGTACCTTCGGGCAACGTCGTGATGATTGGACGGCTACCGACCAGGCCGCGACGCGGCACAAAGAAGCGACCATCCCGGGCGGCCTGTCGGCGGGCCATGGCGAGGTCACGAACGGCCAGCGAACCTTCCAGCTGATTCAGCTGTTGTTCCATCATCGCCCGGCCTGCGGCCCGCTGAGCGACCTGGAAGTTCTCCAGTTGCTGAACGCCGATCGGCTCGAGCCGGCGGCCATGAGCAACCTCGAAGATGACAACGGCGTTCTTGTCGTCCAGTTCGATTTGCTGGTGGATATGAGGTTCCTGGGGATTGCCGGTATAGATGTCGACGGTGACTTTGCCAGCGGTCACTTTGCCCCAGACACGCCGCACGAGCATGCGGTATTCACCGCTGTAACCCTGGGCACAGACGTACGATTCGGAATAACCATTCACCGAAGCCTTGTCGGCGTTGGCAAAAGTATCACCCATCATCACGCCACCGGCGGCAGTTCGCGGGTTACGCAGAGAGCAGAGGGTACCTGTCGGTTCCTGGACTTCCAAGTCGACGTCGGCGTCTCCGGTCCAGGTGATAACCACTCGGCAATCACGCTGGGTGACCGTCTTCAGTTTCTGTTCAAAGGCAGCCGCTTCATCCATGCGGTTATCCTTCTTGAGCTTGATCAGCATCGCTTCAGCCGCCAGTTGGGCACGATACTCGATCGCTCGTTGATCCTTTGGCCATGCCTGGCTGAGAATGCCACAGGTGGCCCACTGAATCCCCTTGTCGTTACCAGCCTTACTGGCCAGTTGCAGTCCCTTGACGTAAGGCTCGGGACGATGAGGTTGCAAGCGGGCAACATTCTGCAGTGTCTTGAGGGCACGCTGTTCGAGCCCGATATCTGCCATGTAGAGAGCTGCATGCAGCATGGTATCGATATCGGTGCTGTAGTCGACAGCCGACATCAATGCCCGTTCTACCTCGGCAAGCGGAGCGTGGTTGGCACGCATAGCGAGACCCAGTCCCTGGTACATCCAGGGTTGCGGCTGGCTGTACCGCAGGGCACTCATCAGCATGGCAACGAGGTTATCGAGCGTTTCCGAAGCCTGCTGGTGCTGGCCTTGTTGGTGCAGGCGAGCCGCACGCTGCATTAACACGCGGGCCGTATGACGGACCTTGTGATTATGCTGCAGCCGGTCTTCCTCGGGCAGCTCTATTTTTTCAGCGAAGTAAGCATTCCAGGCCTGCGTAATAGTCTGGCCCTCGTTAGCCTCGAGCTTGATGGCCTGGACCAGGCTGGCTGGTCGTTCGATCTGCGGGGGCTGTTGGCCTTCGGTCTTAACGGGAACCACGACCGGCTGGGGGCTGGCACTCGTTGGGTTTGCTAGTGAGAGGTCATCTTCGACAGCGAAGAAGCCGCCACCGCCACCACCACCGCGACCGCCCATACCACCGCCACCGCGACCGCCCCCACCGCCGCCCATGCCACCACCGCCCATGCCACCACCACCACCGCCACCCATACCACCCATCATGCCGCCACCACCCAAGGGGCTTCCACCGGAGGTGATTGGCAGGACCAGGTCACCGACGGGATAGACGCGGGTGATCAATTCGTTCTCGGCCTTTTCAGGCGTGGTGAACTTGAGGACCTCGTCATTGATGACATAGGTCAGACCCTTGCCACCGAGCATCAAGCGAAGCCCGGACCGCAGGGTAATACCACGCAGGTTAATATTCACGACTTCTTCCGAGGAGAGCCCGATTTCTTCCAGGGCGGCCTCGTCGACAAAGATCGGGATATTATGTCGTTGACCGAGCTGGGCAGCAACTTCACCAAGCGTGACATCGAAGAACTCCATGATCGACTCATCGTCGAGGGCATCGATGATCCGCTGCTCGGTGGGCGCCGTTCCGGTCAACTCCATGTTGGCGTACTTGCGTCGCCGCATGGTCAATTCCTGCCAGATCTCTGCATCCGGATAGAGGATGGGAGGATTGGCGGGGAAGGGAATCAGTGCCTCTTCGACTTCGTACAGCACGTCAGCAAAGTTCTTGTGGCGCAAGTCCCGGAACTTTTCCATGCCACTGACCTGGCGTGTAAAGCGAGCTAGCCAGACGCCGGCGATCGGCGTGGAATCGAAAGGCAACATGGCCTCGACCTTCTTGGCGATTTCCGCGTCCGCATCGAGGTACTTCTCTTCCTTCATCAGCATGTTGAACTTTTCCATCAAGCTGCTGATCAGCAGCTCGTCCTGGGCCGTCTCTTCGGCCAGCTTACGGAGCCGAGCGGCATTGGCCTCTCGTTCCTGGGCCAGTACACGAGCTTGATCCAGCATCGAGCGGCGAGCACTTGATTCACGCAACGCCGTTTCAATCTGCTTGCGCAGTTGCCGGCGAACCTCGGCGGATACGTCCGTGGCGGACTCGACCAGGCCGAGCAAGATCTTGAGGTCCTGCTTGGCCTTCTCGGGATCCTCGGTGAACAGGTCACGGGCTTTTTTGAGTCCGTTTTCGACCTGGGCTTGTAGCTTGCTGGCCTGCAGAGCTCGTCCTCGCAGGACTTCATTGAGCAAGCCGTCCTGGTCTTCCAGGGACTGGATGCGATTGTCCGGCTCGTCGCCGATCACCACCAGCGGGGCTTCCTCGCCGGGTGCCGCTGGCTGAGCGGCCGCTGCAGCAGGTTCATCCTGCTGAAAGTTCACCGCCACGGGTGAAACCTGCTGGCGCTCGGCATGTGCCTTGCGTGCGGCCTGGCGGACTGCCAGGGCCTGGGGGTTGTTGGGGTCTTGCCGCAGGGCCTGGTTGGCAACGCGATGGGCGCCACGCAGGTCGCCGTTTCGCAGTGCATGCATACTCAGCTTGGCCAGGTTAGCTGCTCCGGATCGCAGTGAGCGACCGACTTCGTCCAGTCCCTGGCTGCCCAGCGTGGGCAACATGATGCCGGCGTTATCGCTCGACATATCGACCAGGTGTGGCAGATAGTTGAAATCCTCGTCATGACCGGTGGCGGCAACATTCCACTTCAGCTCGACTTGCTGACCAGCCATATCGGCTGTCAGCTCGATGGAAAAATCACCACGCGCGCTGAGCGTACCGATCACGATCGAATCGCGGTCGCCACGCAGCGGCGGTACGCTGGCCGGATAGACTGCTGTGAATTCCTCAGGCATCTGGGCCTTGCTGGGCCAGAGAATCGGACTGGCCACGGCACGGGCAAGTTCCTGGCCAGCTCGGCTTGCCAGGGCCTGTTCGTCGCTGTCGACGTAGACCATACCGCCCGTGTTGTTGGCGATCGTGGCCAGCATCAGCACGTCACGCTGGGGGCCAATCGCAAAGCTGGAAATGGAGATCTGCTGCTTTACCAAGGGCGACATAATGCCAGCGAACTCGCCTTCGGCGAGTGCTCCAGCCTTGCTCATACCGTCACCAATATAGACCACCGCCTGTCGTCGATCGGTATCGCTGAAAGCCTTGGGGATCATCCGCAGCATGGCTTCCATGTCGGTCGAACCGAGCGGAACTCGCTGAGCCAACTTGTCCTGCGCCTGGGTCATCGCCTCATCCGTCGGTGCCACGAATCCGTCCGTCATCGGCACGGAATTCAGGTCGACTGCCATCAAGTTGACACGCGTACCCTCAGCCAATTCAGCAATCAGGCTCTTGAGCGCTTGCTGTGCGTCATCACGATATAAGCCTGTCTGGCTGGCAGACGTATCAAACAGCACCAGCAGATCGGTAGCCCGATCGTCCTTGAGCGCTTGATTGGGCTTCACCGAGAGGGCAAAGTAGGTGCTCCCGGTCGCCTTGTCGTAGGTACTAAGTCGAGCGTCCTGGGCCGATGCTATTGAACCGGCATAGAGCACGGTACAAACGACCAGAAAGGACACAACACGAGGCAGCAGACTGCGTTTGGACATGACAAAGAAACTCCAACGCACCGAGGATATGAATGGGCTCTCCCTGTTCCGGCAAGAAGATCACGAACCTGTCTTGCACCGAGATTCATCGGCCCAAGGCACTTCATTCATCGATATTTTATTCTATTCGGACCGATGAAGTGACTCCACAACAAAACCGTAATTTAGGGGGACTTGCGAAAGTTTTCACTCGCCCCAGCTGCTTCCCAGGCTCACTCCAAGGACTCATAACCAGAGCTCGCTGCCAATGATCTGCGGACTGTAGTGGATATGCCAACTGCGCCCCCTCAACGACGGCGCACAACAATGCTATCGAATCGCCTGTTTTTTTCCTGCTGGCTAACGAATAAACCGGTTATCGCGACCGTGGCAGGCGATCTCAGACCGCCACGAGGCTTGGGCAAACCTTGCCATTCGACGCCGCTGCAGCCCTCGGCGGACCTCCTGGCAGGGCCTCTGGCGATCGCCATTTCGTCTCCCGTCAGCCTCCGCTGATGTTTTTTCGGCCCACCGGGTCCGGTGAGACAGTTGGTAGAATTCAGCTGGGCTGGTGTCGTTTCTACTTGCCAATGCAGTAAAGCATCCGATCGGTACGCATTAGTAGCTGGCCATTGTGAACCGCCGGACAGGCGTTGGTTCGACTGTTGTCGTTGCCCAAGCTATTGTGCGACAGCAACTTGAATTCAGGGCTGGCCGCCAGCACGAATGTGCCGTTGCGTTGCGAGCTGCAGTAGATCTTTCCATCGGCCACCAGGGACGACGAATAGACAACCCCGGGACGAGGCGTAAGTCGCGTCTGGAACTTGACTTGCCCGTTGCTGGCATCGAGGCAATTGGCTGTCCCCTGCCGTTCATGGATCCAGTAGAGGTGGCCATCGTGATAGACCGGGGAGCAGACATTGGATCCCTTGTCGGTAATCCAGAGTCGGTGGGAGTCGGTAACTTCACCTCGTCCGCCGGTCCTGACAGCGAGCGCCGTGTTCTTCCGCCCGCCAATGGCATAGACCACGCCCTGGTGTGCGACCACGCTCGGACAGACATAGCCGCGATCGGGGATGCCAATGCAATTCCAGAGTGCTTCGCCGCTGGCCGGATCGAATCCCAGCACTTTCTCCGGAACGGACACCACCAGTTCGGTGTCACCATTCTCAGTCTGCACCAGCAGCGGTGTGTTCCATGACCCGCGAAGACCGCCGGCCCGCCAGACTTCCTTGCCGGTCGATTTGTCGAGCGCCACGATCGCTCCACTCTCAACACTTGCATTCAGGATGACAAGGTTTTCATGGAGTACCGGCGAATTGGAAGATCCCCATCCGCGTGTGCCATTGCCGACCGAGGACTTCCAGATCTGGTTGCCATCGAGGTCGAGGCAATAGACGCCGCTCTTGCCAAAAAAGACATACAGCCGTTCGCCATCACTGACCGGCGTGCTTGAGCTGTAACCATGCCACGAGTTGTTACCGCCGGAGTAGGCAGATTCCGGCAATTCCGGCTTGAAGTCCTTCGTCCAGAGGATCGTGCCGCTGTTACGATCGACCGCAACCACGTGCCGCAGCAGGCTTTGCATCGTGCCTGGATCTTCAACGTTCTGGGCATAACCGCTGTAACAGGTCAGGTAGACTCGCTCATCGACCACGATTGGGCTGGAGGTACCGGCACCAGGCAACTCAGTCTTCCAGGCAATGTTCTGCTCGCCACTCCAGCTCTCAGGCAGCCCCTGCTGGGTGCTGACACCGAGCCCCCCCGGGCCGCGAAACTGTTTCCAATCGGCGCCCCAGGCCGAGCCGCTGCAGACGATGGCGATGGCGATCAGCAGCTGATGCAGGCGGGGCAATGACAGGTGATGTGAGCGGTTCTTCATGATCAGACTCTCCAGGGCGTCTTGATGAATGCCGGGGCCAACTACTACGCTAGGGCCTGGCATGGCTGGCGGCGTGTGCCATCGGTGTCGCTGATTCTAGCAGCTTGTTCTCTGACGGAAAGCAAACACCCATGTTCCGAGTTGGCATTACTGGTTCTGGCTTCATGGGTCGTACTCATCTTGAGGCGGCCCGACGACTGGCGGACGTGGAGCCTGTGGCGGTGGCTGGAGGGTCGCGTGCCGCTGGACTGGCTGCGGACTATGGGATCGACGTCGAAGCCGATCCGCAGTCCCTGATCGCTCGGCCTGACATTGACGGTGTGGTGATTGCGACGCCACATCACTGCCATGTTGATGAAGCCTTGCAGGCAGCCAGCCTGGGGAAACATGTACTGGTGGAAAAACCGATGGCCACCAGCCTGGCAGACTGCGACCGGATGATCGCGGCCTTCGACGAAGCCGGGCTGCATTTGGCCGTCGGCTACCACCAGCGATTCCGCGATTCCAATCGCACCGTCCGATCGCTGGTCCAGTCGGGAGCGATTGGACAGGTTCGAGCCCTGCAGATGTCGGCCCTCTTTGACATCGAGGCGCTGAGGGATGACGAGGGATTCGGTGGTGGCTGGGACTGGTGGAAAGATCCTCGCAGCCTCGCACATTTGCTCAATAGTGGACCCCATAATGTCGATCTTTGCCGCTGGTGGCTGGCCACGGAGGTCCGTCATGTGGCAGCCTGCAAGGGGACGTTTCGCGAGCAGAACCCCAATGAAAACACCACCATGGCATTGATAGTTTTCGAGTCAGGTGCGATGGCCAGCTACTGGTCCTCCAGTGTCTGTCCCAGCCCGGGATTTCCCGACGAGGACTTCCGCTTTCGCATCATGGGCGATGAGGGGCTGATCGATGCCAATCCTTTTGGAGAGATCAAGATTGGCAGAGCTGGCGAGTGGGAGTTGGCCTATGAACAGCCCAAAGTTGCCTTTGATGACTCGCAAGCAGCGTTTACATCCGACGGGCGGATGCAGGCCTACAGTGACCAGATGCAGGGCTGGCTGGACCGGATTGAAGGACGAGAGAGTGTGACTGGCAGTGCCCTGGATGGCCGCGCCGGTGTGGCTGCTGTGCTGGCGATGCTGGAAGCAGCCAGTTCCAACCAAGTCGTGATCGTTGATTCCGCTGAGAGAAAGACGGGCCCACATGAGCAGTGATGACTGGTTTCTTTTCAGCTGCTGCCAGCAGGGGGCCGAACCGGCACTCAAGGCAGAACTCGCTCACTGGCTGCCAGAATCCCGCTTCGCCTATTCGCGAGCGGGCTTCTGTACCTTCAAAATACCTGCCAGCCAGTCAGCCGAGCAGCTTTTCCAGCTACCGCTGGTTTTCGCCCGTACCCGGGCGGTTTCACTCGGTACAGTCCAGGGAGTGCTGCCGGAGCAGGCCGCCGCCGTGGCGGAACTGATCGCCACTGTGAGTGGGTTTAAACAGTTGCATGTCTGGAGTCGGGATTCGGATCTGCCAGGTAATAATGGGTTCGAGCCCGGACCGCCAACCTCGGCAGCAGAGACAGGTCAGTTGCTGGTCTCTTCACTCGACAAGCTCCAGCCCGGTCTGCTGGGAGAGCAGCCAGTGGGGATTAATCGCAATGCTCGTCCGGGTCAGAAAATCCTGGACCTTGTGCAGGTCGAACCGGACCAGTGGTGGGTTGGCTGGCACCTGGCCACCGGCGTCAGCTCACGCTGGGCGGGCGGAGTCCATGCTCGCTCCCTGCCGCCGCATGCCGTCAGCCGTGCTTATCTGAAAATCGATGAGGCCATTCGCTGGTCCCGCCTGCCAGTCAAGGCTGGCCATCGCTGCGCCGAAGTTGGCAGTGCGCCGGGGGGATCCTGCCAGGCCCTGCTGGATCGAGGTCTCAAGGTCGTCGGAATCGATCCGGCAGAGATGGACCCGCGAGTTGTCGCGCTGGATGGTTTCGTGCACATCAAGAAACGACTCAAAGCGGTTCCTCGCCGGGATTTCAATAACATCGACTGGCTGTTCGTGGATGCCAACGTGGCACCCCGACAGATGCTGGACGATGTTGAACAACTGGTGGCCCACAAGTCAGTCCGGCTGCGTGGCATGTTGCTGACGCTCAAGCTGCTGCAGTGGCAGATTGCTGCAGAAATCCCCACGTTCATTGAACGGGTACGTAGTTGGGGATTTCGTGATGTGCGAGTTCGTCAGCTGGCCCATAATCGCCGCGAAGTCTGCCTGGCGGCTCTCAAGAGCCGTTCATTTCGCCGCAGCGTGCCGCGACGCAGCTGAGCTGGCTGGGGCCGTGCAATGTATATGCTTCGCCGCTTGAGTGATGTGCGGGTCAATCTGCTGCCGAAGTTGGTGGATAGCCGATTCCAGCGTGAATTACTGCGAAACTCAGTTGGCATTCTGGGGTTATTCTCCTTGTGGGACTGTTTTTCGGAGCATTCGCCCCATTTTCAGGCCATAATTGGCTTGAAACCAATATGGCGATCGTAGACCATCTACTCCTGCAGTAGTGGCCGCGACGATACGCTTCATTTTTCACGAACTTGAGCAGAACGATGAAACAGCACACCAGCTTGCCCCGCGTCCTGATTCTCCTTTCCGCAGCTCTGTTGCTTTCCGCACTGGACAGCCCCTTGCTGGCCCAGCCCAGCCGAGGCGGACAAAGTAGCCGTGGCGGCCAAAGTAGCCAGGGTGGCCAAAGTAGCCAGGGTGGACCTGGTGGTGGACCGATGGAGTTCCTGCGCCGACTGGATGCCAATGGCAATGGCTCGATTGATCCCGATGAACAGGGACGCGCACGCCCCTTCCTGGAACGATTTGCCAGCCAGATGCGACTGGACCTGTCACGGCCGATTCCGCTTGAGCGAATCTCCCAGGGCTTCCAGCGGATGCAGCAGCAGGGTGGTAGCAGCAACAGCCGTGGCAGCTCAAATAGCCGCTTCACGAACATGAGTGGTGACCGCCAAACCCAGAACGTCGAAGATGAGCCGTTGCTTCCAGGTTTTGGTGAGCCCGAAGACCTGGCCTTGATCCCGGGATTTGGACCGCGCGCAGAATCGCTCAATGTGGAACTCAACGATGAAGACCGCGCCGAAGCACAACAGACAATGCAGCGTTACGACCGTAACCGCGATGGCATCCTCAGTCCGGATGAAATTCGTGCCGGTCGGTGGCGAGATAATCCACTGCAACATGATCGCAATGGTGACGGTAGCCTGACGGTCTCCGAATTATCCGCTCGTTATTCGATTCGTCGCTCAAATGAATCGGATCGTCGTCAGCAGGAAGAGCAGCGACGGCCCACAGCCGGTAGCTCGGGACAGAGAACTTCAAGTGGCGGAGATCGCGCCAGCCGCGGTAGCCAGGGTGGACCTGGAGGCGGTGGATCGCCCTGGGCTCGTGGTGGTGGTGGTGGTGGAGACAGTGGTGGTGGAGATCGTATGGCCATGTTCTCACGCAGCATCATGCAGCGTTATGACACCAACAAGAGTGGTGTGCTGGAGAAGGATGAGTGGAAGGGTTTTCGCACCGATCCTTCGGCGGCAGACAAGAACAAGGATGGCAAGATTACGTCAGATGAACTTGGTGGCTGGATGCAGAATCGGTTTAGCCAGAATCGTGGGGGGGGTGAAGAAGGGCAAGCTGGTCGATCGGGCCGTGGTGGTGGTGGTGGTGGACAGCAGGCCTCGTCTGGAGGCGGTGGAGGTGGTGGAGAGGCTGGCGAACCGTTCACCCGCTTCCTGTTACCGCAGGAACGGCTGCCAGAGGGATTGCCCAGCTGGTTCACCGACAACGATAACGACACAGACGGCCAGATCCGCATGTCCGAATTCTCCAAGACAAAGTGGGATGAAAAGACACTCAGCCAGTACTACCAGTTCGACCTGAACAAGGATGGTGTAATCACGCCAGCCGAATGCATGGTGGCGGTCGAGCAGGGGGTTGTGCGGGGTGGTAGATCGTCGAGCCGTAGTCGATTGTCACAACGTGATGATGGCGATGACGACGATGACGGCGATGATGGCGATGATGGCGATGATGGCGATGATGGCGATGACAAGCCAGCAGCCGAGAGTGGTGAGATTCCGGACAACTATATGAAGTATGCCGTCAACAAGATCAGGGAAGTTGATGCCGACAAGGACGGTGTCCTGAGTAAGACCGAATGGGCATCAGACTCGACCTTCAAGGACGCAATGGATGCCGATCAAGATGGCAAGATCACGCCGCAGGAATACGCCCGCGCCTTGATGAAACGCTAGTCGCTGGACCGTATCACCGGTTAAGCGATTATGCCTGGTATGACGATAGCTGATTGGACTTCCGACTCCGGGCCGGAGTCGGCCACAGCTGAATGCCGACCTTGCCGAGGGATCTGGCAGCCGAATGCTGGGCACTCTGATCCGTCAGATTCTCTCTGTCGGTGTACCAGGCAGCGAGATTGAGCCTAGTCGAGCCGCGGCCAGCGAGTGGCCCCGCCAGATCTCTGTCCTGACGGTATCAAGGGTGTTGTCAACGGGCGCGCACGTCGCCAGGGGAATGCATTGAGGTGGTGTTCAAGCTCTGGTTTGGCTCCCTGCGGCCAGACAATACCGACCACATCAAACCTGACAGCGCAGTCAGTAAGGCGATGTTGGGCCAGATAACGTCGGGCTGCACGACAGATTCTCAGCTGTTTGGCCCGTGTCACGGCTGCTGCCGGACCCCGGGGTTGCCTTACTCGACGGGTTTTAACCTCCACGAAGACAACCGTCTGGCCATGCAATATGACCAGATCCAGTTCGCCAACCACAAAGTCGACGTTGCGATGCAGCAGCCGGTAACCTTGCCGGCGCAGGTAGCGAGCGGCAAGTTGTTCGCCGCGCTGGCCAAGCCGCAGGTGCGCCGGGCGAAACCAGGGATGACGCCTGACAGCAGCCAGGCAACGCCGCCAAGCGGATCGCAATCGCTGCTGCACTCGTCTGCTCACATCGCGGATTCCTTCCGGAGCGAGTGATCGGATATGCCGCTGCTGGGCTATCGAGGTCGCCAGGCCCAGGTTCTGGGCCGCACGATGCTAGTTGCGTCGACGTTCCTTGAGTCGAGTGGCCTTGCCAACACGATCCCTGAGGAAATAGAGCTTGGCCCGTCTGACTTGATGCGACGTCTTGACTTCGATGTCACGAATCCTGGGGGAGTGCAAAGGGAATTTTCGCTCCACACCCTCGCCCGCCACCGTACGGCGGACCGTGAACATTTCCCGGCTGCCACTGCCGCTGCGGGCGATAACCCGGCCGGAGAAGATCTGGATTCGCTCTTTTTCACCTTCCAGGATGCGGGTATGCACATCGACCATGTCACCTACTTCGAACTCGGGTACCTCGTCCTTCAGGTTCCCTTTTTCGACAGCGTCCAGCAGTTGTTGTCCCTTGAGCTTGCTCATGGCTATTCTCACCCAGTGGTAATTAGGGTCTCAGGTGCTTTCGGATTCATTGTGCGGTGGAGGTTGCTGACGAATCAAGTCAGCTCGCACCGCCCGTGTCTTTTCTTCTGCCTGGGCCTGTCGCCATTGGGCTATGGCCTCGTGATCACCGTTCAGTAATACCTCGGGAACTTCCAGTCCCCGATACTCTCGCGGTCGTGTGTATTGCGGCCCCTCCAGGATTCGCTGGCCCGAGGAGAAGGAATCGTCCACGGCACTGCGCTCGTCACCCAGTACACCAGGTACCAGCCGAATGAGCGAGTCAATCAAGACCATGGCCGCGACTTCTCCACCATTCAGAACATAGTCGCCGACGGAAACCTCCAGCGGTTCCAAGATCTCGATGACTCGCTGGTCGAATCCCTCGTATCTTCCGCAAAGCAGTAGATGACGGGGGCGCGAAGCGAGTTGCTCAACCAGCTGCTGGTCAAGCGGTTTGCCCTGCGGCGAAAGCAAGATCACGTCTGCGGCTGGTCTGCCAAGCTGCTGAACCTGCTCGACACACTCCACCACCGGCTCAACTTGCAGGACCATTCCTGGTCCACCACCGAAGGGTCGATCATCGACCTTCCCATGTTTGTCGGTCGACCAATCCCGCAGGTTGTGAAGCTGTACTTCTACTAGCGAGTCGTCGATGGCCTTGCTGAGAAGGCTCTGACCGAGATACCCGGAAAAGATCTCTGGGAACAGGGTCACAACGTCGAATCTCATGATAGAGCTTCACCACCAGGTCAGTTTCGGTCCCGGTCGCGTTATTCCTCCGTTTTCTCTTCTTCACTGTCTGCTTCAGCAGCTTCTTCCGCTGGAGCGTCTTCTGTACTGTCGTCTGCAGGAGCTTCTTCAGCAGGTGCTTCTTCAGCAGGTGCTTCTTCAGCAGGTGCTTCTTCAGCAGGAGCTTCTTCAGCAGGAGCTTCTTCAGCAGGTGCTTCTTCAGCAGGTGCTTCTTCGGCAGGTGCTTCTTCAGCAGGTGCTTCTTCGGCAGGTGCTTCTTCAGCAGGAGCTTCTTCAGCAGGAGCTTCTTCAGCAGGTGCTTCTTCAGCAGGTGCTTCTTCAGCAGGTGCTGCTTCGGCAGGAGCTTCTTCAGCAGGAGCTTCTTCAGCAGGTGCTGCTTCGGCAGGA